>ERZ791871.2673-NODE-2673-length-11242-cov-5.489765_pt1 | contig 11242 bp, 9 predicted proteins | sample MGYA00510280_ERZ791871 | MGnify/ENA primary metagenome ERZ791871 (study PRJEB30046, sample SAMN00792111) | human gut metagenome | study: EMG produced TPA metagenomics assembly of the A metagenome-wide association study of gut microbiota in type 2...
GGAACGGTTGGCGCCGCTGCGGTGTGCCGAGCGCTCCTGCGCTGCGAAATCCGCCGCCTCGCGGCGGGCGGCCGCGCTGCGTTTGGAAGTGTTGCCGTTGAGTTTCATTTACTCGAATCCCTGTCTTTCCCTGTCAAAATCGGATTATTCAGATATGTATTGCGGAACGCTTCCGCCTCGCTGGGCGGGAGCTTGGTTCGGGGCTGCCGCTCGATCTGCGGCTTCATCCACGGGTTGTGCTCGGCCTTGCGCTCGGTCTGCGCCTCGAGGAGCTTGCCGATGAGCACGTTCGAGATGAGAAAGCCCGCCGGCGTGAAGTGCCAGCGCTCCCCGTCCGCGACGGCCCAGCCGGAACGGACGAACGTTTCCAGCTGCTGCGCGATGCCGGAAAAATCGCTGCGGTACAGCCGCGCATACTCCGCGCGCGACACGCCGTGCACGGTGCGCATGCCGAGCATGAGATACTCCGCCGCGCGCTCGAAATCGCCGATGGTCTCGTACTCGTCGATCATATCCTCGCCGTGGAGGACGCCCGCGATGTAGCGGTCGAGGTCGCGCACATAGCTGTAGCGCGTGCGGCCGATGCACGAGTGCGCGCCCGGGCCGAAGCCCATATAGTCGTCGAGCTGCCAGTACTTCAGATTATGCCGGGATTCATAGCCCGGTATGCTGAAATTCGAGATCTCATACTGTTCATAGCCGTAGCGCCGCAGCTCATCGACCATGCACAGGTACATGTCCGCCTGCTCGTCGTCCGACGGGATGAGGGGCGAATCCTTCAGCTCGTACATGGGCGTGCCCTCCTCGAGCTTGAGCCCGTAGCCGGAGATGTGCTCCGGGCGCAGGGCGATCGCCTTGGCGAGCGTGTCCGCCCAGTCGCTGCGGGTCTGGCTGGGCAGGCCGTAGATGAGATCGAGGCTGACGTTGTCAAACCCGGCAATGCGGGCATTTTTCACGGCCATCTCCACCTGGTGGAAGCTGTGGCGGCGGCCGATCATTTTCAGGATATCATTGTTGGCCGACTGCATGCCGATGCTCAGGCGGTTGAAGCCCGCCTTGTGCAGGGCGCGCAGGTCGTGCAGGCGGACGCTGTCCGGATTGACCTCGACCGTCACCTCCGCGCGCTTGAGCAGGCGGCCGGTGGCCTTGACGGCGTCGAGCAGCTCGATGAGGCGCGCCGCGCCGTAAAAGCTCGGCGTGCCGCCGCCAAAATACACCGTGTCGATGTACGCCGGGGCGATGCGCCCGGCGCTCTCTTCGATGTGCTCGAGCAGGGCGTGCTGATAGTCCGCCATGCGGTCGGCCGCGCCGGCGCAGGAATAAAAATCGCAGTAGCCGCACTTGCTCGCGCAAAACGGGATGTGGATATAGATACCGAGACGCGGTTCCATAGACAGCTCCTTACATGGGGATGCCCCGGCCGCCGGAGTGCGGCGGCCAGGGGGGATAGATCGGATCAGATGAGCGTGCAGACGAGCTCGGAATACGCGGCCGGATCCTCAAGCGGCTCGCCCGCGATGAGCAGCGCCTGCGCGTGCAGGATCTTGGCGATGCGGGCAGCCTTGTCCTTGTCGCCGGCGTCGAACGCTTCCTTCATGGCCTGATAGGCGTGGTGGTTGGCGTTGAGCTCGAGCACACGGATGGCGCGGATATCGGTCGGCGCGCCGGGCATGCTCTTGAAATAACGCTCCATCTCGAGCGTGACGCCACCCTCCGTGCTCAGGCACACGGCGCTGGACACGAGCTTATTCGACAGGCGCACGGACGCGACCTGGTCGCCGAGCGTCTCCTTGACGAAGTCGAGCAGATCCTTGTCCTCGGCCTGCTTGGCCTCGGTCTCCTTCTTCTCTTCCTCGGTCTCGAGGCCGAGGTCGTCGGTCGCAATGTTGCAAAACGGCTTGTCGGCGTAGGTCTTCATGGTGTCGACGAAGTACTCGTCGATCTGCGAGGTCATGCACAGGACATCGTAGCCCTTTTCATGCAGCTGCTCGGCCTGCGGCAGGCTGAGCAGACGCTTGACGTTCTCGCCGCAGGCGAAGTAGATCTTCGTCTGCTCGGCGGGCATGGCGTCGACATATTCCTTGAGAGAGACGAGCTTCGTCTCGCTCGTGTGGTAGAGCAGCAGGTCCTTGATCTCGTCGACCTTGTCGCCCGTCTCGGTGACGGCGCCGGCACGCAGCATCATGCCGAAGGCGGCGTGGAACTGCTCGTACTTCTCACGGTCGTTGGTCATGAGCTTCGTCAGCTCGGACTTGATCTTCTTGCCGAGGTTCGTGGCGATGAGCTTGAGCTGGCGGTCGTGCTGGAGCATCTCACGCGAGATGTTCAGCGACAGGTCGGGCGAATCGACCACGCCGCGGGCAAACGCATAGCACGGCGGCAGGAGGTCGGTGCACTTGTCCATGATCATGACGCCGGAGCTGTAGAGCTCGAGACCGGGGTCGGATTCGCGGGTGAACATGTTCGCCGGGGCCTTGGCCGGGATGAACAGCAGCGCGCGGTAGGAGATCAGGCCCTCGGCGTTGACGCGGATGACGGCCAGCGGGTCGTCCTTGTCGTGGAACTTGTCCTTATAAAACGCGATGCACTCCTCATCCGTCGCTTCCTTGCGGCTGCGCTGCCAGATGGGGACCATGCTGTTGATGGTCTGCTCCTCGGTCTTCGTGACCATCTCCATCTTCGGCTCGCCCTTTTCGTCCTTCTCGCCGGTGTCGACCCAGTCGCTCTGCTCGACGTCCATGACGATCGGCCAGCGGACATAGTCGGAATACTTGCGGATGAGCATCATGAGCTTCCAGTTTTCGAGATAGGTGGAGTACTTCTCGCCGGACTCGTCTTCTTTGATGTGCATGATGACGTCCGTGCCGACGGTGTCCTTCTCGGTCTCGGTGATGGTGTAGCCGTCCGCGCCGGTGCTGACCCACTGGTAGGCCGTGTCGCTGCCGTAGGCGCGGGTGACGACCGTGACCTTGTCGGCGACCATGAACGCGGAATAGAAGCCGACGCCGAACTGACCGATGATGTCGATGGCGGCATCCTCCTGCGCGTTCTCGCCGAGGCCGTCCTTGAACTTCAGCGAGCCGCTGCGCGCGATGACGCCGAGGTTGCTGTCAAGCTCCTCCTTCGTCATGCCGATGCCGTTATCCGACACCGTGATCGTGCGCGCGTCCTTATCCGGGGTGACGCGGATCTTGAAATCGCTGCGCGCCATGCCCACGTTTTCATCCGTGAGCGACTGGTAGCAGAGCTTGTCGATCGCGTCCGAGGCGTTCGAGATGATCTCGCGCAGGAAGATCTCCTTGTGCGTGTAGATCGAGTTGATCATCATGTCGAGCAGTTTTTTCGACTCGGCCTTGAATTGTTTCTTTGCCATATCTATGCCTCCAAAAATTTTATTACACCTTCAGATCCGCACCGGCCTGCATGCAACAGCGGCCCACGGTACAGATTTTAATATTATAGCACATCGGCCGTTTTTTTCAACACCTGCCGCCAGAATAATTGGGATTGTGCTGCCCGTTTTTCATGGTATAATAGGGTGTTAAGAAAAAAATAAGATTCTGTGAGGTGGCTTCCATGAACGATCTGAAAGACCTGCTCGATGCGCGCCTGTTCCTGCTGGACATGGACGGCACGCTCTACCTCGGGGACGATGTGTTCCCCGGCGCGGTCGAATTCATCCACACGCTGGCCGATACCGGACGGCAGTACATTTACCTGACCAACAACTCCTCGCGCGCGGGCACGGACTACATCACGCGCCTGCGGCGTCTGGGCTTCCCGTGCGAGGCTGAGAACGTGTTCACCTCCGGCATGGCGACGGCGCTGTACCTCAACCAGCACTACGCGGGCAAACCCGTGTACCTCGTCGGCACGCAAGCGTTCCGCCGCGAGCTGCTCAGCTACGGCATCCCGCTCGTGGACGACGGCGCGGAGATCGTCGTGGCCGGGTTCGACACCGAGCTCGTGTACGAAAAGCTCGACAAGGCCGTGCACTTCCTGCGCCGCGGTGCGGCCTTCATCGCCGCCAACCCCGACTGGGTCTGCCCCATGCCGGCCGGCGAGGTGCTGCCCGACTGCGGGAGCATCTGCGCACTGCTGACCGCTGCCTCCGGCGTGCAGCCGACCTACATCGGCAAGCCGAACCGCAACATGGTCGACGTCATCTCGGCGCAGACCGGCGTGCCGAACGCGCAGATCTGCTGCGTGGGCGACCGGATCTACACCGACATCGCCGTGGCCGTGAATGCGGGCGCGCAGAGCGTGCTCGTCATGTCCGGCGAGACGGACGAGGCGATCCTCAAAGCGTCCGACGTGCAGCCGAAATACGTCCTGCGCGACGTGGCAGAGCTGGCGCAGATCCTGCGCGGCGGCGCAACGGCGTAAAAAAATTCAAAAAACGTTTGAAAATCGCTTGACATATTCGGACACAAATGTTAGGATGTGTTCAGTAAACATCGTTTTTGCAAATGATGTTGCAAATCCCTCGTTTGTGTTCTCTCTTCCACTTTGCAGCGTCCGGGTCTGCATCCGCCGCGGACGTGCAAGCACAAGCAAACAACAGCAGCCACGCCGGCGAACGCCGGTGTGGCTGCTGTTGCTTTTTCATCGTGTGTAAACGTGATACATGAGGTACTGGCAGAAACCAAAACGCTTCCACCTCATCCGGCGAGCACGGCTCGCCGCCTGCTCCTCAAGGAGAAGGCGAACATCAAGAATAACCCTCTCAGATATCGGCGCGGAACCATGCGCCGGGGCGGTAGTGCTCGAAGATGACGATGTCATAATCGCGCTCGTGCGTCCAGGCGCGGCTCGTCCAGCCGGCGCGCGCGGCGCCCATGGCCTCACACAGGCGCACGCTCAGCGGCTTCGGCCCGATCTTGTAGGCGATGAACTGCGGGCGGGCGATCACGTTCGTGAGCACGTTTCCGACGATGGCGGCCGCGGGCTTATTGAGCGCCTTGCCGTAGTCCTTCGGCGGCTGGCTGAGCTGGCCGCGCAGGATATCAGGCGCGTTGCGCCGGAACCACGCGACGATCGTGGGGTCAAAGCTCTCGACGCAGTACGGCCCGCCGTAAGTACGCAGGGCGGCGAGCGTCAGCGCGCACAGGCGGCGGTTATTGTGCCCGCGCTTGACCTCGAGCAGCAGCGGCACGCGGCCGCCGAGCGCTTCGAGCGCCTCGGCAAAGGTCGGGATGACGCAGTCGGTATCGCCGAGGCGCAGCGCGCGCAGCTCGGCGAGCGTGAAATCATCAATGACGCCCGGCACGCCGCACATGCGCTCGAGCGTATCGTCGTGGAACACGACGAGCTGGTCGTCCGCCGTCAGGTGCACGTCCATCTCGACGGCGTAGCCCGCCTCGGCCGCGGCGCGGAAGGCCGGGAGCGAGTTTTCCGGCACGGTGCCGTCCTCGGTGTGCAGGCCGCGGTGCGCATAATTGCGGTACAAAAACGGGGCTTTCTGCGCGCGCGTGGCGCGGCCCGGCGCGACGAGAAACGCAAACGCACCCGCGCAGGCGGCGGCCGGTGCGACGATCTTGCAGGCAGTTTTCCAATTCATAACGAGTCCTCCTTTCGGCGGCGCGGACCGCCGGTTTGCTTTGTCCTTATTAAACAACAATTTCTGCTTTTCGTCAAATGCCTGTTGAATTGCCGGGCAAGGTATTGTAGAATGAGACAAATCCGATAGAGACTGATGGAGGTAACCCTGTGAAGCTCAACTACAAGCGCACCATCTGCGTTGGCTTTGCCTTTTTCCTGATCTGCGCCTTCTGGCAGGCGTATGACAACACCATCCCGCTGATCCTGACGAACAAGTTCGGCATGTCGCAGGCGTGGTCCGGCGTCATCATGGCGCTCGACAACATTCTGGCGCTGTTTCTGCTGCCGCTGTTCGGCGCGATCTCCGACAAGCACACCGGCAGGCGCGGCCGCCGCACGCCGTTCATCGTCTTCGGCACGATCGTCGCGGCCATCGCGTTCATCAGCCTGTCGCTCGTCGACGATGCGCAGCTGAAAAACATCGACGCGGCCGCCGCCATCGACGATCCCGCCGCGCTGCGCGTCGTGTACCAGCAGGAGGCCGACCGCACGCTCAAGACCCCCGACGGCGAGACGTTCGTGCTCGAGGACACGTTCACCGAGGACGAATTTGCCGCCATCACAAGTCAGGTCACAAACGCCGAGGGCAAGACCGTGACGAACCACGACTACACGAACTATGTCGTGCCCGCGCGCCAGGCCTATGCCCACCAGACGACCGTGCAGCACCCCGGCGCGCTCATCGGCTTTATCGCGCTGCTGCTCGTCGTGCTCTTGGCCATGGCCACGTTCCGCTCCCCCGCCGTCGCGCTCATGCCCGATGTTACCATCAAACCGCTGCGCAGTAAGGCGAATGCCGTCATCAACCTCATGGGCACTGCCGGCGGTATCCTCGTGCTGGCCATCGGCATGGCCTTCGCCACGAGCTCCGTGCGCAACTCGCTCATGAGCTACACGGCGTACTTCGCCGTGATCGCGGGCATCATGCTGGTGGCGCTGCTGATCTTCCGCCTGACGGTCAACGAGCCGAAGTTCGTGACCGAGATGCAGGCCGACAGCAAGCGCTTCGGCATCGATAACGGCGACAGTGACGACGCGCCCGCAGGGTCTGGCAAGCTCGGCAAGGCCGAGCGCCGGTCGCTCATCTTCCTGCTGCTGTCGATCGTGCTGTGGTTCTTCGGCTACAACGCCGTGACGTCGAAATACTCCGTCTACGCGAGCAACATCCTGCACAAGGACTACAACCTCACGCTCATGCTCGCGCAGGCCGCCGCCATCGTGGCGTACCTGCCCGTCGGCATCGTCGCGTCCAAGATCGGCCGCAAGAAGACCATCCTCGGCGGCGTCGTGATGCTGGCCGTCGCGTTCGGCGTGGCCGCCTTTCTCAACGCCGAGAGCCCCACGATGCTCATGAACGCCATGTTCTGCCTCGCCGGCATCGGCTGGGCCACCATCAACGTCAACTCGTTCCCGATGGTCGTGGAGATGTGCTCCGGCAGCGACGTCGGCCGCTACACCGGCTTTTACTACACGGCCAGCATGGCCGCACAGGTCGTCACGCCGATGTTCTCCGGTTTCCTGATGGACAAGCTCGGCATGACCGTGCTCTTCCCCTACGCCGCCATCTTCGTGGCCGGCGCGTTCGTGACGATGCTCTTTGTGCGCCACGGCGACAGCCGCCCCATCCCCGCCAAGGGCCTTGAGGCGCTCGACGTGGACGATTGACCGAAATTCACATTTGGAGGATGCAAATACTATGGAACGTCTGACCCGCAAACTGAAAAAGGGCGGCTACTCCGCCAACCGTCACTCCGAGGCCCAGCTCACCGAGCGCCTTGACCAGCTCAAGGGCGTGCACAAACAGTGGCTGCAGGACGTGTCGGATATGATGACCGGCATGAAGCAGAGCGAGGCCGCCGGGCAGGCCGGCGCGCTCACGCTCATGATGCTGCAGGCGGGCTACGCCGCGATCGTGCGCATCGGCCGCCGGTTCGAGAGCGCGTGCCCCGTCGAGGGCAGCGGCGACAACACCGCCACGGCGCTCGGCAAGCTCGAGGATCTGTACGAGCAGTGCGTGTCCGAGCTTGAGGACGTGAAGGAAGGGCTCGAGGAGTGCCGCGAGAACGGCTTCACGGACGACCTGGCCTATGACGAGCTGATGGTGACGAAGCTCGGCATCTCGCAGCTCATCAAACAGTTCGACATCGCCACCGGCTACGCCGAACCGGATCCGGAGCCGTATCAGTACCAGCCGAAAACGGACACACCGGCCGAATGAGCCGCTGTCATATTTCAAGAGAAAGAAAAGGAGACCCACCAACATGAAACGTACCTTTACCGCCATTGTCTGCACGCTGCTGCTTGTGGCCGTGCTCGCCGGCTGCGGCAGCACCAACCCGTTTGACGCCGCGGCCAAGACCTTCTCCGACGAGGGCATGACGATCACGCTCACGAGCGACTTCAGCAAGCAGTCCATGGACGGCTACACCGTGTGCTACGCCGCCAAAACGGCCGCCGTGTTCGCCCTGCACGAGACGAACGATCAGTTCGCCGCCGCCGGACTCAACGACGTGACGCTCGAGCAGTACGCCGCGCTCGTCATGCAGAACAACAGCAGCCGCAACCCCGTCGCGGGCGACGACATCAACGGCTGCCCGACGATCCTCTATGACTTCTACAACGAGGATAAGGACGTCGAGTACCGCTACCTCGCCGTGATGTATCAGGCGGACGACGGCTTCTGGCTCGTGCAGTTTGCGAGCGCGAAGGACGATTTTGACACCTACGAGCCGAGCTTCGTGGAGGCTGCCAAGAGCGTCAGCTTCGGCGCATAAGCGCAGCGGATCCGGCACAAACCGGCCGGCAGCGTGTTTGCTGCCGGCCGGTCCGGTTTTTGGGCGGATGCCCATATGGAAAGGAGGCTGCGCGATGGCAGCGGCGACAGACGAACGGCTGATCTATGAGATCCTCTCCGCCGTGGGCGAGATCCCGGAGGGAAACGTTGCGACCTACGGGCAGATCGCGCGGCTGATCGGCCGCGTGCTCAGCCAGGCCGAGCGCTACGGCGACTATCCGTGCCACCGCGTGGTGGATCACAGCGGGCGGCTCGTGCCCGGCTGGGACGCGCAGGCGGCGCTGCTCGCGCGCGAGGGCGTGACCCTGCGCGACGCGCAGCACGTGGACCTGCGGCGATACCAGTGGCAGTGCGAATGAAAGCGCAAGGCCCTCCGCACCGGGTGGAACGGAGGGGTTTCAGCGAGTCAAAAAAGCCTCGCAGAGGTGGCCTCCCGCAGGCGGCAAAAAAGTGCAATCATTTTCTCTCACGACATGTGCGTGAGAGAAAATACTTTTCAGGCTGCAAGTGTGGACTTTGTGCGCAGCAGACTGCAAGCCTTTTGGCGGAAAACCTTTATGGTTTTCCGCCATACGCAAAAAACCTCCGTGCCGAGCGGCACGGAGGTTTTTGACTGTGTAAGGGTCGATTACTTGAGTTCGACAGAAGCGCCGACTTCCTCGAGCTTCTTCTTGAGCTCCTCGGCCTCGTCCTTGGAGACCTGCTCCTTGATGGCGCAGGGGACGCCCTCGACCTTCGCCTTGGCTTCCGCCAGGCCCAGGTTGGTGATCTCACGGACGGCCTTGATGACCTTGATCTTCTGATCGCCGAAGCCGGTCAGAACGACGTCAAACTCGGTCTTCTCCTCGGCGGCAGCAGCAGCGCCGGCCACCGGAGCGGCGGCAACAGCAGCGGCGGCGGAAACGCCGAACACATCTTCGATCTCGTGCACGAGCTCGGACAGCTCGAGGACGGACATAGCCTTGATCTCTTCGATCATAGCAGTGACTTTTTCGCTAGCCATGGTAATTTTCCTCCTAAATAGTTAAGTGAAGTGGTCGCCTTATTCGGCGGCGGGAGCTTCGGCCTCGGCAGGTGCGGCGGCGCCGCCCATCTGCTCGACGACCTGGTTCAGGCAGACGGCCAGACCCGTGATGGGGGCCAGCATCGTGCCCAGGACCTTGGAGTACAGCGCATCCTTGTTCTGGAGCTGCGCGATCTCCGCGATCTCAGCGTCACTGAGGACCTTGCCCTCGAGGAACGCGCCCTTGACGATGAACTTCTCGTCCTTCGCCATCTTTTCGCTCATGTCGTGGATCATGCGGATCGGGACGATCGGATCGGCCGTGCTGGTTGCGAGCGAAGTCGTACCATTGAGCAGATCACTCATTGCCTCGAGACCAACGTCCTTGAGCGCAAAGCGGGTCAGGGTGTTTTTGACGACGGAATACTCCACGTCATTCTGACGCAGCTCGGTGCGCAGCTTGGTGTCTTCATCGACGGTGATGCCCTTGTAATCGACGAACACGCCGGCGCTGGCGCCCTTGAGCCGCTCGGCCAGAGCAGCGACGATCGCCTGCTTCTCGCTGAGAACTTTTGCGTTCGGCATAGTGTGATTTCACCTCCGTGTGAAAGATACACGCCCAAAAAAATTTCCGCGGCCAAAGCCCCGGAAACAGAAAAAGAAACATCATAATGGATGCATCCTCGGCAGGATTTCCGCGGTCAAGCCACCTGCTGTCTTTGGAGCGCTATAATAGAATACCAGATGCGCCCGCGCGTGTCAAGCATTTTTCTCGCGGCGGCGCGGTTTTTTTAAAAGGAGATGGCCCCCGGAGGAGTACCGGAGGCCATCGCAAAAAAATCCCACAAAAAAACTTTTACCCTAAACTGCTGCGATTAGTCTAGCATAATTTTACACGTGTGTCAAGCCTTTTCGCGGCGATCCGCGCCCCGGCGGATGCGGCCGTCGCGCCGCTCACCAGTCCATGCTCCCGAGCCCCTCGCCGAGCGACATGCCGCAGCGGCCGTGGCCGGGATAGAGCGTGAGCGCGGGCGGCAGCGCGCGCAGAAACGGCACGGTCCTGTCCATGAGCACGGCGGCGTCGCCCCCGCGCAGGCGCGTAATGACGGCAAAGCCCGGCACGAGCGAGTCGCCGCTGAAAAAGGCGTCCGGCCCGATGCGGTAGCACGCGCTGCCGCGCGAATGGCCGGGCGTGGCGTAGCCCTCGAGGTGCAGCGCGCCCCAGTCGAGCGCGATGTGATCGCCGAAGGTCATGTCCGGGGCATACGTCTCGGTCTTGAGGTGCAGGCCGCGCAGAAAGTCACGTGCCTCCGCCCCGCGCGACACGCTCAGCGCCGCGAGCAGCACAGGCGTCGTGTTGCCGGGGTTGCGCAGCCAGGGGGTGCAGTTTTCCTGCCAGAGGGTGCGCGCCGAGAGCGCGCGCTGCATCCGGCCGAGGCCGGAGATGTGGTCGATGTGCTCATGCGTGAGCACGATCAGCGCGTGATACCCCTGCAGGCGCTGCATGGTCGCCTCGTCCGGCCAGGGGTCGAGGACGATCGCGTCGCGCCCCTGCGTGACGACGTACATATTGGAACCGATGGGTGGAAAGGGAATGCGTTCGATCTGCATAGGCCGTCAGTCCTCCCGGGGCAGGGCGAGCAGCCGGCGGCTGAGCGGCAGCTCGGACGGGAGGCTGTTTTCCAGCGTGACGGCGCCGTGGCTGCCGCCGCGGACCCAGCCGCGGCGCACGAGTTGGCGCAGCGTTTCGCGGGCGGTGCCGTCGCTGCCGTCGTAGAGCGTAACATTGCCGCCGAGGGCGGCGCGGATGGCCCGGCGGGCGAACGGGAAGTGCGTGCAGCCGA
>ERZ791871.2698-NODE-2698-length-11136-cov-3.579190_pt1 | contig 11136 bp, 9 predicted proteins | sample MGYA00510280_ERZ791871 | MGnify/ENA primary metagenome ERZ791871 (study PRJEB30046, sample SAMN00792111) | human gut metagenome | study: EMG produced TPA metagenomics assembly of the A metagenome-wide association study of gut microbiota in type 2...
AATAGAAAATGATTCCTCCACCTCTCAGAGTAATACGGGTATGCGAACTCCGTTCGTTTGGCCTGTCAATAATATTACATTTATCAGCAATACGGAAATAAAAAAGTTCTGCCAAAAATAGCAGAACTAAGATTAGCAGATAATACATAAGTTATTTAGTTTCTTCAAATGAACGAATAGTCTTCATTAATCCTTCTTTAGCAGTGACAGGTAATTTATCGATGCCTAAAGCTGCTTTGATCTTAGCATTACTTACCACATAATTCTCCGTCAGTTTACGAAGTCTTTCGGTATTCAAAGGCAAGTGGAGTAAAGTGCCCAATCCGGCACAAGCTTCCATAAAAGGCTTATTCATCTTCCAGATACGAGGTTGTTTTTCCATTGCCTCGCACATGATGGCAATCAATTCATTTGTTGACAAAGCTTCATCATCCCCCATGTGATAAATGCCCGTAGGTACATCTTTTGTCAATAATCCCTCAATCACACAGCATAGGTTATCAATTGAAGTAAATGAACGACGATTTTCGAAATCACCCAATGGCCAGGGAATTCCTTTCTTCACCACATTATACAATAGATTCAGATTTCCTTTATTCCCCGGACCATGAATCATACAAGGACGAAGAATATACACCTGTTTCTCTGTTGTTGAGTATTCTAAATGCTCCTTTATATATTCTTCAGCCTTGATCTTACTCTCTCCATAAGGCCCAACAGGAACCGGAATAACATCCTCAGTAAGCATATCTCCCACTACACTATCAGCCGCAGCTTTTACTGAACTAAAAAATATGAATTTCTTCGCAGAAGACTCCAAAAAGAAATCAAATATCTTTTGAGTCAGGCCGGTATTAATATCAAAATAAGACTGAGCAGCTGATTGGTTTTTCGTATCATGAGCCTTTCCGGCAAGATGAATGATTGCATCAAACTGGGGAAGAGTTTGAAAAGGAAAAGATGTGGGTTCGATATCTCGCCAAGAAAATGTTTGGCTCACTCCATCTCTACAAGGAAAGATAATATCAAGTCCATATAATGTATGTTTATCTCTCAAGGCCCTGATAAAATTAGAACCTATAAATCCATGGATTCCTGTAATCAGTATATTCATTCTTTTATCAATAACAGTTCAAAAACCTTCACAGCATATTTTAAACATAAAAGTGGCAAACAAGTCCAAATTCCATTCTCCCTACACGCCCTGACAATCTCCTTATTCAGTAAAATATTACTTTTTACAGATGCTGTACTGGTGCCTCCCGTACGCATTTTCATAAAATCAAATGGTAAATATTTACTTTTCAATTGACGTACATACAAGAAGCGGATAAGGAGCTCATAATCAGCAGCTATCTTATAATCTGTTTTATAATAGCCAAACTCCTCAAAATACTTTCGATAAGTAAAGAAAGTCGGATGCGCAGGCATAAAACCATACCGGAACAAATGTGGGGCAAAGTTCTTAGAAGAATAATAACGCACTGTTTTATCCAAATTTTTAGGGTTCACAAAACGCACATCCCCATAAACGACTTGTGTATCTGTATTATCAAAAGCCTCTACCACTTTAGTTATGACATCATTCCTGTGATAAAAATCATCTGAATTAATTATACCGACAATATCTCCGGTAGCCATATGGATACCTTTATTCATGGCATCATAAAGTCCATTATCCTTTTCACTGATCCACTTTAGCCGACCTTGAAATAGAGGCTCATACTTTTTTATAATTTCAATAGTATTATCCTGAGATGAACCATCTACTATTATATACTCAATGTTAGTAAAATGCTGTGAAATAACAGATTGAATAGTATCACAAAGAGTCCTGTCACTATTGAAAGTAACAGTTATAAGAGAAATTTTCATTAACTACAAAAGCTCCTGATAAAGAGCAGCATATTCTTTATATTTATCTTCTTTTCTAAAATTTTCCAAGATATATGAACGGCAATTATTTCCATAATACTGTTTTCCCACCAATTTTAACTGCTGTATAGCTTTTAAAGCTCTATCAATATTATGAGGGGCAATTACAAATCCCGTTTTTTCTGTTACTATTTCAGGACAGGCTGTCGAATCATAAACCAATGCAGGTGTTCCGCAAGCCATACTTTCAGCCGTAGTCAACCCAAAGGTCTCTTCCATTGAAAAATTCACAAATAAATCAGCAGATGAGTACAGTTCTACCAACTCGCTTATATTTTCTGTTTTCTTAAGTCCGATTATATTAGAAGGTAATTTAGAAATTTGTTTCTGATCTAAGCCTACCAGTATTATTCTATCATCAGATGAAAGATATTTTGCAAGCTTAATAAAATCAGATAAACCTTTACGAGCATTCCAAACTGTTGCTACTCCCAATATCAGGAATTTATTTTCTATATTATATTTTAATTTTGCTCCAACACCTACAGGACGAAATACATCCGTATCAACTCCATTATAAATAACTCTTACAGGATATTTAGCAAGGAAAGAATGCTCTACTTCATTTGCCAGCCACCGTGAAACAGTGACAATAGTTAAATTTTTGAGAGAAGTAAAATTTTGTTTTTTGAGCTGATAGTTTTTTCTAGAGTGGTCATAAAATAATGAAGCGGGATAGTCTTGAAGATTAGGGCAAGCATAACACCCTCGTTTCCATTTGTTACAGTGCACGTTTGCATAATGTACGCAATGTCCAGTATATGCCCAGCAGTCGTGTAATGTCCAAACAACCGGAATATCAGATCTTGACAAAAAGTCAAATAATAATGGATAATTTAAATAATAACCATGAATATTATGCAAGTGTATCAAATCTGGCTTTATCTCCTTTATTTTTAATATCAACCGTTTAGTTGCGCATTTAGATCCTAATCCATGCATATCAAACAACTTAGATATTAAATAATGAGAATAAATTGCACACCTATTTCCAATCTTATACAAGTATGTTTTACTTGGATTTCCCCAACGCCCATACGCTGTATAGCAAGTCCATTTATCGTCTATAACAATCTCCGCAATTCCTTCAGCAATACGTCCAGTAGAACCGGAATTAGCAACAACATTAATTTGAAAAAGAATCGGCATTATTAAAGCTCTATATTCAAAATTATTTCTTTTTCCATTTTATATTAGAATCCTCAAAACAAGCTTAATTTCATCCGAAGTTTTCTACATATAAAAAAAAATATTCGAAATGGCAAGTTAGATAGTCTTTTATAGAATGGAAGTTTTATGTGGTTAGCAATTAATTGAGAAATAGACGATGTAGTATTTAATTGAGAAAAAAAGCATGCGCGATTTTCAGGAAATTTGCTATCATCTGTAATTGACGGATTACTAAATAAAGCCAAATCAAACGTTTGCTCAATAGCACTAAAAGATAATGTTTCCAAATAAGATCTGCCAAAGTCTGAATTTACTAAAATCAGACTAACACCTTTATCATCATCGTACTCCATATTTATTTTTTCAATATTCCAAAAATCTGCGATAGTAATATCCGAATCACTTTTTAAAGACCTATTAGGGCAATGAGCACAGCTTGGCCTTAAATATAAATTTTTCAAGAACCCTTTAATAAAAATATTCTCTTCAAGAGTTTCATGTAGTGAAACGGACTCCTTTAAAATCACCAAACTAAATCTTTTCCACCCATTTGTTTTATCTCTAAAAGATATATGTGTTATAGAATCTTCTTTATTTGAAGAAATCACCCTCTTTTTTTTATCTATCACTTTCAATCGGTTCGTTTCTTCCAAGTACATTTGCCATACTTTAGGACTGGGTACCCCATGGCATACCAAATCAACGGCTAATAATTTTTTATATTCTTTCCTCAAGTACTTTTTTAGACCAGCTATTTGACAAGGAGTTCCAGTGAATAATACCATCCTTCAACTCTTTAAAAACTGTTCGGCTTTTCTATATGCATTCCCAATAATACTTTGTACATATTTAGATCCTCTAAATGCAGCCACTCCTTCAATATTGTCCGTATAATCGTGTACCACCATCCATTCATCATCAAACTTAGCTCCAAAAACAACTCCTCCACGCTTTATTACACTTTCAGCCAATAATGTAAAGATTCCCCCTGATGAACTTTTTAATCTAACCTCTTCATCCATATTTTTTGCTGCATATACTTTCAAAGGAGTACGAGACTTATTTTGATGAATGACTGGGCATACTTTTTCACATAACCCACAATTCACACAAACACTTTTATCAACTTGAGGATACAAAAAGCCTTCAGTATCTTCAACCATACACATACAACCTTTAGGGCATATTTGTACACAAGCTCCACATCCACAACAATCCTGCTTTTGAATTATATCAATCATAAAACCTTACTCTCTAAATCACGATTATTACTTCCTCAAATTACAATAAAATAAAACCAGAAAATTATTATTAAATAAACGGTACAAATAGCATTGAGCAAATGCTACCATTTAAATTTTGCAATCTTTTCTTTTACCTTATCTAAAATAACAACACGCTCGCTCTGAAACAAACCAAATCTTAAACTTAAAACAATAACAGAAATACAAGATGTCAAAACAATAATTACTAATCTCAAGAACGAAGTATCTAATATATAAAGCATAAGCAAAGGTACAGCAGGAGAAAATATCACAACAGGTAAACATCGAACAATTACATTCTTAAAATACAACCTTAAAGAAAGGCCAATCATACTACGCAATAAATACAATCTTTCAACAAAAACGACGAGACAGACAATGAACTGTACATATAATACAGTAACGGGAGCCCCCCCTAAATACAATACGTAATAAGATATTGGAAAAATAAGCAACAAAGTCCCTCCACAAATAATTTGATATCCACGAATCTGCCCTGTAGCCTCAGCCGCCGTAACGAATGGATTCGAAACTGAATTTACAACACTAATAATCAAAACCATACGAACAAAATCACTTGAATAGGATGGTGGATTCTTTAACCACAAATTTAGAATGTAATCTGTATCAATCAGTATCGGTAAAGTCAAAAATAACATTAACATAAAAGTAATCCTTGCGCTTCGATAAATCAGCGTATACATAAGATTCAAATTTTCAGAAGCATAGTATTTAACTATTTGAGGAGCAAATGCCAATTGAAAATTGCCTGCAAATGACATAATAGCGTTTTCAACTTGAAAAGCAACTGCTCGAGCAGCATTAACAATCGGATTAAAGAAAAGATTCAAAAGAAGGTTCAAACCTTGAGTATAAGAAATAGCAGCCAAATTACCAAACAAACTCCAACCTGCAAATTTTATCATTTCCCCAAACAAAGATTTATTCCACGAAAAACGAAAAACGGCTTCTTTAAAGTGTATGCGACAATATACTCCATAAATAATTCGACTTAAGATTTGTACCCCAAACATAAGTACAGCATACAGTTTCAATTTATCAACAGACGATATCACTAAGAAGTAAACAATAAGTAATTTAAGAACAACTTCTAGAATTGAAATATATGCAAAAGCCCCCATCTTTTCGTGTGCAATTATAACTGCATTATAAGGTACACTCATGATTAGAACAATAGTTGTCGCCACAGAAAATTGAAACACCCAAAATGCTGCTTCTATTCGTTCTTTGGGAATAATCATTTCATAATATAATATCCAAAGTCCAATAGTTTCACATAATAATATTATTATTAACGATATAAATACATGAATAATTATGCTCGTACTAAATATTTTTTGAAGTTTAAAATGATTACTTTCACCTATACTGTAAGTTAAAAAACGTCTAGTAGAAGCCGACATCGCAGAATTAATAAAAGTAAATAAAACAACAACGCCTCCAACGACATTATATACTCCATAGTCCAAAACTCCTAGTACTTCAAGAACAATACGGCTAGTATATAAAGAAACAGCCATCATAACTAACATACGTACATAAAGCAATAAGGTATTTTTAGCTATACGCTTGTTATTTTGTGAATTATCTGTCAAAGTATGCATTAAGGTTTCATTTTATCTTCCTAATATCCAAGATAATTTTCTATTAAAAAGCTCTGTTATAAGAAATAATATTATCCACATGGAAACATGGCGTATTACCGAAGACAGAACCGGAGAAATATCCATAGAATTCATTCCTTGAATTAAGCATAGTTGTATGCATTGAGAAAATGCTAACACAAAAAATGTATTCTTGCCCCAATATGAAAAGATATAAAACCAAGGCTTTAATACAGTATATTCCATATATTTAGTCAATAACATTGATAATTGAATAATAAACAAAATACCTAATATTGCGCCTATATATACTGGCATTAAAGAAGTTATAATGTTGTAGCACATATCTAAATGATAAAATTGAGCAATTAGTCCACCGATACAAAATGATATAAGTAAAAAACTAAAAGTCTTCTTGACAGACTTATCTCTCCATACATTTAAAATAAAATCAGCCAATTTATTACCTAAACCCAGAAAACTTACGGCTAAGAAAACTGAAGAAATAGCCCATGGCAATAAAAGGTGCACCTCTGACAACCAATAGCTAAGATAAGCAAATACAATCAAAATCACTACAAAGAACTTTTTATTACGACTCAGTAAATGATAAAAAATATAATATAAAAGCTCAGCCAGAAATAATATAGGTACAAACCACAACGCAATGCCCCCCCATCCATGAACAAGCACTTCTAAAAACCTATCCTTAAATGTATTTACTTCATAAGATTCAGATATTCCTATGACTAGAATAGAAAACACAAAAAAAGGAACTAATAAAGTACGCAACTTGCGATATAAAAAAAAGTTCAAAGATTTATAGTTTCCTACTTTAAAAGTCATTCCAGATATAAAAGAAGAAAGGCATATGGAATGACCAAATCCAATTCGAAATAATCGATGGTAACCGAGTATGCCCAACTACCATTAAAACAATACAAATACCTTTTGCAACATCAATCCACTCTATCCGTTTTGAAATACGAGCCCCCATATTTACTCCATATAAAAAAATGAAGCGACGTACTTTTGAGATCTTTCCTCAAAATTATAACATGAAATATTTTTAGCTAATACATTATAATAGATAGGATTGCAAATTTTCAGCACGGCATTTTTTAAAGAATTTCTATCATCCAAATCAAATCTAATCCCATTTACATCTTCTGCCACAAGGTCCATAGAACACCCTACTTTATTGCTTACAATTACTGGTAACCCATTATTCATAGCCTCCTCAATAACCAATCCCCATGGCTCTGATTTAGAAGGCAAAACAAAAACATCATTACTCTGGTAATAATGAAATATCTTATCATTAGAGATAGCCCCTAAAAAAGAGATATTAAATGACGCCATTTTTTTCAATACCTCCTCTTGAGGACCAAAACCTATAATATTCAATTTTAAATCTGGTAAAGAATTGAACACATCAATCAGAAGTTTAAGATTTTTTTCTTCCGACAAACGACCAACATATAAAAAGTTCCGAATTTGTGTCTTATAAACAAAGGAAGGTTGATTCACATAATTAAAAACTCCAACTCCTTTTGTTTTGATTATTTTTCCCGAAAAAGACAAAAGTTTCAATAATTCAATATGTGGTTCTCCCGAAGCGTAAGCCAAGTATATTCGTTTTAAAAAAAATCTTTTTAACAGTCCTCGCAAACCTCTAATAGACGACTCATAATAAGTTGATTCTACCACCACTGCATTTTTACTCTTTGGAGAGAGAAAAGCTAAAAACCAGAGATAAAAAGAATCCCACCCCGATAGAATTAAACTGCGATATGAATAATCACGCTTTAACAACCGCCATAGATAAATCAAACGAGAGCCTTGTAACTTCGATAAAATAACATAGTCAAATTTAATCCCTTGAGAAACAAAATCTTTATTTCTCCGACTATTCATTTCATAAAGAAAAATCACAAAAACACGCTTTTTTTCGCACAGTCTATTCAAGAGATTCACTTTATAAAAGGCCGGCAATGGCGTTACAAATATAACATCAATTTGTTTCATAATCCTTTGTTTATAGATTCAACTCTATTAAAAGCATTACTCCATGCCATCGGAGAAAAATAGTGCAGTAAAGCGTCTCTATGGTTTGAATATTTCTCAAACCAAGCATCATTCATCTGAGATAACTGAAGAATGCACATTTTAAGTTGTTCCTTATCAAAATTAGAGTAAACATAATTAATATCTTTCAACTCAGGATAGCTTATTGTAGAAACAACTAGCTTATTACACGCCAAGTATTCTATAATTTTTGATGGGAAATTATTTTTATTTTCAGCCAGATTAGGATCTCTAAAACTTAGACATACTGTAAATCTTTTCAAATAAGAAAGATAATCTGTGTAATTTAGATATCCCAAATAATGTATATTCGCATATTTAGAAGCATATTTCATCACCAACGATTCATCCTCCCCTCTACCAGATACGTAAAGTTCACACTCTGGCAATTCGGAAAAAACATCTAATGCCATCTTTATACCTGTCACCTTTTTTAATGCACCAGAAAAGAAAAATGCATTTTTTACAATTTCCCCATTAGTTTCTTTTATAGAGTTGATGGCATTCATTGGAACAATTCCAGGCATATAAACTATATTTTTGTTTTGTATTGTTAAACGTTCCGACAAAGCCAAAATTCCATCAACAAATCTAGACAAACATATTTCCGCAACTTTAGTTATAGAAAAAAGCCTATTAGATGGAGTATGGTCTGCTAGTAAAACATAAATTTTCTTACGATAGATTACTTTCAAAAGCATAAAAGCAAGTAAGTTATGCCTTTCAAGATTATAAAACCAAATAGAATTATCATTGCGTAATAGTCTGACTATTAACAAATTTTCCACCAAATAATTTAAGTGCCTTAGTATTGGAAAACTTCCAAATACACGAACCTGAATAAATTTTACTTTCTGAATTGAAGGTAATTCCGCCAATATATTTTTTCTCACATTCAGAGGAACTTCTGAATACACTTTACTAAAACAGTTACCTTCAATAAGATTACTACAAAAATTTGTCACACATTGAGAGCCATATAAAGAGACCAATTCTTGTGGTATATAATTGCAATATAATGAACGATTAACAAGAAGCATATTTATTTTCTAATTCAAATTTTTCCCTATGAATATAAATACTGAGAACTAAAAACATTATATATTGTGTTGATAGAGTTGCACCATTTGGAGAAACAAATGCTACAAAAAGATAATTAAATAGCAGCACTAATATCAAATAATCAAAAATGCTTTTCTTTTTATACTTACGTAATAATGAGAAGATTTTTATAACCGGAAACAACACCAGCACAATGCCAAATAAACCTACGTCAACCATTTTAGCTAGAAAGGTATTTTCATAATTACTCCCAATAAATTCGCCCTCTCTAACCCCCTTTATAGGAACACTACCAACCCCATGACCTATCAATAGGACTAATTTATTTTCCTGCATGTAATCAATGCCATTCTTCCATTGCCGTATCCTAGTATCATCAGCTTTACTAGTAGATTTGTCATCCCCAAGATACCTTTCCAAAAGATATTCATTAGAAGATAATAATGAAGTAATTACTGAACCTGATGCAATAAGTATTATAGAAAAAATTACCAATAAAATAACCCGATTCCCTTTTGCACAAATCACATAATAGACAAAACCAGCAAAAAACATTAATAATACAATCACAAATATTTGTCGGGATCCCGTAAACCAAGATCCTATTAAAGGAAGAAAAGAACATAACAAATAAAAAAATTGGCTCTTCGTTTTTGAGGAATGATATAGTAAATAAAATGATGAGAGTACGCAGAAAGAGAAATAAACCCCAAATGTGCTAACAGACTCAGCTAAGAAGCTACAACGATTCATAGCTAAATCTTCCTCTGCCAAATAAGATATATCTTCATGAGCGCTTAATACCAAAAATTTAAAAAGCAATGTTTGGCTATCAATAATAAGCCCTATTGATAAAAACAGTCCAAGCAACGAAAAAAACTTAAATATAGAATGTGGATTATATTTTGAAGAATTTAATAAATACGATGAAAACAAAACCACATGAAATCCTGCGGTATACATCCATAAAGCAAATCCAACTCTAATTAAGCCATATCCTTGAAAAAAAAAGGCGTATATACAATACGGTATACATAAAAATGTTAGTAACAATAAATCTTTTTCTATCTTTATCAACGAACGATTTTTATACCTTCCAAAAGAGCACATCAAAAGGGAAAAACCTATAAATGTCAAAATTTGCCTCCAGATCGTAAATGGAGTACCTTTAGTCAAAAAAGAAAATAAACCACCATTTATAACTAAGAAAAAAGAAATACAATAAAATAAGGTTATATAATTAGAGTATTTAGAGGCATTAAATTTCATCAACATTTATCCACAGCTATTAGCATACATAAAACAATTTAAATTTCCCCTATCTTCCCACTAAGTTCAAAACAGTATACCTATTTCTTATCATTTTAGCTAAAGGTATCATTTTCATAAAATCAATCTCGGAAAATTGGATATACTGTTTTATCATGCTATTTAAACCGATTCGAGAGAAATAACTGTTTATCATATTATACTCACTTTCAGTTCTCAGCAGTTTCTCTATCAACAAATGCGCCCACGCCACTTGAATACCATGTATAGTAGACTTGTCAGAAAAATATTCATCAATGGCGTGACTCATTAAATGCTCAGAACCACTCGTCCCACGTGTATTGCCAGAATGTATCATGGATAATCCGGAAGTTATTAACCCCCTTGCAAGATCAGCTAAAAATACATCTGTATATAAATCTTTCTCAGAATATCTTAAAATAGAAACAGCAGCTTCTTTTGCCAACATAAAAGATAATTCATCAATCTTTTCTCCTGTGGAAAGTCTAGATAACTCCCAGTCCTTTACAGCACTCAAATTTGATAAAAGATCACCTACACCTGCCAAAATCAACTGCTTGGGAGACTTCTTCACAATCGATAAATCCACTACAATTCCGATAGGAGGTTTAACTCCAAAACTTTTTTTCTTCCCATTACACGTTAAGCGTGCAACTGGAGAATAAATAGCATCGTTAGAAAGTGTTGATGGCATGGCTATG
>ERZ791871.2703-NODE-2703-length-11121-cov-7.731068_pt1 | contig 11121 bp, 6 predicted proteins | sample MGYA00510280_ERZ791871 | MGnify/ENA primary metagenome ERZ791871 (study PRJEB30046, sample SAMN00792111) | human gut metagenome | study: EMG produced TPA metagenomics assembly of the A metagenome-wide association study of gut microbiota in type 2...
TCTTTATCATAGTCCTGATGCTCCTTAAACAAATAATATTGCTTATACAAAGTATCAGACAACACAAAACTATATTTCCCCATATTATTCCATTTCAAGCAGTTCAGCTAAAGTCGCATCGAAAAAACCTTCCGGGAAGTCACGAGTAAACTTGCCATCCTCTTTAAAACCAAGTACAATGAACGGATTCTGGATGCCCTCTTTATACAAAATGGTCACATCATCTTTCAAAAAACGCTTTTTATAAATCTCATAACCGACCTTATATATAAGGTGTTCGCAATGTGTTTCTATGATTACCTGTATACCGGCTCTAACAATAAAGGCCAAGAATTCACCAACCTTTGCCTGGCTGGCCGGATGAAGATGGATTTCCGGATTTTCGATAAGAATAACATCATTCTTTTTTGCCCGCAAGCACATGATCAACATTTTGGTAAGATAACTTACGCCAGCTCCCAACTGGAAAGGCGAAATATTCCCCAACCCATCACTTTTATACTGTACCTCGACCACATCATCCAAACGGCGTTCCGTCTGCAACTCCGTCGGTATATCTAAAATATAAGACAACCAATAATTCACCTGAGCAGATAAAGTATAAGAGGAATCATCTTTAATCAATTCCGGCATTAAAGGATTAGATTTTTCTTTTTCAAATGAACCTACTATATACTCACCGACTACGCCCACTTTAAACTGTGGCGAAATTTTGGAATGCAACTCCGCCCCGATTCTATTGGCAGACAAATAGTATAAATTTTGCTCTATGTCGATCGGCATGCCGGCATCCTCTTCCGAAGGAAGAAAAACCAAAGAGAGTTCATTTGTTCCGTGATAGGAAATATGCACATTATCGATATCGATATCGACCCTGACACTTTTTGCATTATAATACTTATTTCTAATCGTATCGAATGTCAGATTCACAATAGTATCCAGTAAAATTTGTCCATTTTTTCCTATCCTGCGAACAGGAAGTAATACCGACTGTATCAAACTTGACTTACCTGCCGAGTTAACACCCGTTACAATTGTAAAAGGCTTTATCTCCAAGTTCTCATCATGAAGACATTTATAGTCTTTTATTTGTATATGTTTTATCATAACTGAATCCTGTTTATTATTTTATCCATTCGATCAAACCTGAAAGAGACACTTGTAGTCGAGTCTATATTACCGGAAAAATAACGGGAATCATCAAACTCTTCCTTTACAGATTCTATATCCAGTATGAGTCTTGACGCCCATGTGTAATCGATTTTCTCAGGGACAAAAGAAAACAAATAACTTAATGCCTCAAAAAGAGGCATGTTTATAGGTCTTCTAATCCCATTTCCCGAAAAACGAAAACCATTTTCTCCTAAAAGATCATAACTGATCTGCATACAGCGAATAAATAGATTCTCATAATCTACAATCAATTTTTCAGGTGCATTATCATTCACATAAACCATAAAACGAGCTAGAAAATCATCTATATCCCCCCGGTATTGGAGAGCCGGAATATCTTTAAACTCTCCACGATGCAACATCAGGAAGGCCATTGCCCGCAAAACGACATATTGGTCTTTCATCCTTTCTTTATTAATAGAACGCCCTGTCGCAATCAAAAATTCGGGAGAACAGCAAAGTTTATCCAACATCCGTGTGCAACGTCCACGGTATAAGGCATTCCTCATTTCCTGCTTATTCAACGGAGTCCCTCCCCGATTTACCCGATCAAAGATATCATACTTTACCCGCTCAGGAGTCGGAGGCTGTATAATGTAAAAAAGTAATTGAAAGTCTTCAATAACTCCCTGTTGCTTCAAATCCAAATCCGCAAAACAACATCCATTAAACTGCTTCAATATTCTCAGATTATTCAATTTGAACTTTCCTTCCAGAAAATCCAAAATAGCACTTATCCTTTGTCGTCCGTCAACAACTTGCTTCTTCCCATTCTTATCCTCAAATAAATACATTAATGGTATAGGAATTCCCATTAGGATCGATTCGATCAGCTCGGACTTCTGCCTTTGTTTCCAGACATCATGCCTCTGGAAATCCGGATCAATTATTAATTCTTTCCGCTTCAGGCAAAGTGTATGCAAATGCATAATACTATATTGAGCCTTTTCCACCCTCACTTCGGCATTCGGATATATGGTATATGAATCATCTCCGTTTATTGACAGATCGGCTTGTTCCACATCGCTAACCACATTTTTATCACTGTTTATTATTGATGCTTCATCTTTTATATCCATATTTCCCATATATTTATCCTGATTTACGATTGAGCAATAGTCTTTAAATTAATAAAGAGATAAATGTTTCATGCAAAGATATTGAGATTTATCGGAAAATCGAATAGAAATCGTCCATTTACTTGCTATCAGATATCTGGTAAAACATCGTTTTGCCCGGTGACGACAACGAGGCGGGACGGGCGTCCGCCGAAACGGCACGCTTGTGGTTCGGTTTGCCGCTCATCACAAAATGTAGGGTAATTCCTGCTTGCACATCCTCATAGGTCAGATATGATTTATCATATTTCTTTCCGTTGACATATAGCTCCTTGATATAGACATTCTCTTCCGACCAGTTTTCCGTGGTCATCTTTATTTCCTTTCCGTTGCTCATCCGGATCGAAAGCGCCTCTACACAAGGGGAGCCGATGTTATAGATATTGCTGGAAGGGGCTACCGGATAAAAGCCTGCGCAGTTGAACATATACCAGGCCGACATCTGCCCGCAGTCGTCATTCCCGCTCAACGATCCCGGTTCATTTCCATAAAAACGAGCAACGATCTCCCTGATCCACTTCTGGCATTTCCAGGGTTTGCCTAAATAGTTGTACAGATAAGCGATGTGGTGGCAAGGTTCGTTGCCATGCCAGTAGCCACCGATACGCCCCTGGATATCATGCGCTCCCGGAATATCATCCGGCAATTCGACCGTAAAGAGATCATCTAGTCGCTTCTCGAAAAGTTTCTTCCCTGCCAGATTGATATATCCCTGCACATCATGCGGAACTGTCCATGTATATTGCATTGTAAAACCTTCGGTAATATCTCCCCAACCGTTCACCGATCCCGGTCCTTGATAAGCTACCGGGGTAAACGGAGTACGCCAATTACCCTGGCTGTCACGACCACGCATATACTTCGTTTCCGGGTCGATCAGAGTCTGATAAGAAAGAGAACGATTCAGAAAATACTGATAATCGTCCATCTTGCCCAAAGCTTTGGCAGCCTGTGCGATACAATAGTCGTCATAGGCATATTCCAATGTTTTGGAAACCGACTCCGCCTCTTTGTCAAACGGGACGTAGCCATTCCGCATATAGTCGGGCAAACAGTCGTAATGTTCGTTCAAGGCAGTCGTTTTCATCGCCTCATACGCCCGTTCGTAGTCGAAACCTTTCACTCCTTTGACGATCATATCCGCCAGGACGGAGACCGCATGATAGCCGATCATGCACCAAGTCTCGTTTCCGTAAAAAGACCAGATCGGGAGCATTTTCTCCACGCTCTTGTCAAAGTGGGCCAGCATCGAATTGGCGATGTCGGCATTTATGTCCTGATGCACTAAATTGAACCAGGGATGCAAAGCCCGGTAGGTGTCCCACAAAGAAAAAGTCGTATAGTTGGTAAAGCCTTTCGCTTGCTCGATATTCTTGTCCAACCCCCTGAAACGGCCATCCACATCCTGGAAAACAAACGGATGGAGGGCGGCATGGTAGGCAGAAGTATAAAACGTTTCCTTTGTCTTCCGGTCGGTAGTTATCCGGTATTTTTGCAATTCTTTCTCCCAAAGTTCCTCCCCTTTCTCTTTGAGGCTGTCAAATGTCAGTCCGTCCAGTTCCTGCATATTCATCTTCGCCCCGGAGGTACTGACGGAAGAGATGGCCGTTTTCACGATCACTTCCTCCCCTTCCCCAGTTGCGAAAGAAAGGCAAGCCATCAGGTTCTTCCCCCAAGCCTCACGTTCGCTCCTGAACCGGGATGTATTATAGATCACCGGCTTCTTGTCCTGCATGAAGCGCAGACCCGTCAATTTTCTGGAAAAGACAGCCGCAAAATAGACATGGCGTTCAGGTCCCCACCCTTTCACCAACTTATAGCCAGTGATGGTCGAATCGTTTTCCATGCGCAGGTTGGCCCATTCGCACGACTGCCAAAGCGTATGGTTCATATCAATCATGATAAATGATTTTTCCGATTCGGGATAAGTAAAACGGAACATGCCACTCCGTACCCCTGCCGTCATCTCCGCCTTCACGCCGTAGTCTTGCAAGCGGACGGCATAATAGTTCGGAGTAGCCTGTTCCTCGTCGTGCGTGTATCGGGAACGATAGCCCTCATCGGGATTCTCACGGCTTCCGGGTTCCAGTTTCATCTCTCCGGTTCCGGGGATAAACAGAAAATCTCCCAAGTCAGGAATACCGGTCCCGCTAAGATGCGTCAGGCTAAAGCCCAGGATAGAAGTGTGGTTATATTTATAACCGGCAGCCGCATCATAATATTTAGCATCCGTATCCGGGCTGATCTGGATCCCTCCGAACGGGATCTGCGCTCCCGGATACACATTGCCATAACCATCCGTTCCTACCAGCGGATTGACGTATTCCGTCAACTTTTCATTCTGTGCCGTGCCGGATAAGGCGGCACACGACACAGCGATCAAAGTACAAATTCGTAATTTCATATTCAAACTATTGTCGTTATAAATAAAAAGGACTATCTGAAACAAGGTCCAAATAGCCCTTTTGATTATAGTTAGACTGAAAGTCCTATTATAATTAAGTGCTTATGTTAATATTAATGCTTCCAGCCATCTATATGCAATCTTATTTATTTTCCCAATTCATTGGAGAATGAGTAAGGAGCGTCACTGTCCTGCGTACCCCGACTCTTGTTCGGTGTGGCCGACATATTATAAAGAATGTTCATGCCACGCATCAGGTCGCCATGTGTCAGATAATTCTTCGTATAGTTCTTGCCATTCACTTTCATAGACGAGATGTAACGGTTCGCCTCGCCATTATTGTTGGCCTTGATCACGACCTTCTTGCCGTTTTCCAGGTTCAGCGTCACGTTTTTGAACAACGGAGACCCTAAGATATATTGGTCGGTACCCGGACAAACCGGATAGAAACCGAGAGCCGAGAATACATACCATGCCGAAGTCTGCCCGTTGTCCTCATCACCGCAATAGCCGTCAGGAGTCGCGAAATAGAGCTTGTCCATCACTTCACGCACCCAATACTGTGCTTTCCAGGGTTCGCCGGAATAGTTGTATAGGTAGATCATGTGCTGGATCGGCTGGTTGCCATGCGCATAATTACCCATATTCATAATCTGCATTTCGCGGATTTCATGGATCACGCCACCGTAATAACTGTCATCGAACAAAGGCGGGACATTGAATACGGAATCCATCATGGCATTGAAACCTGTCTTTCCTCCCATCAAGTCGATCAGTCCCTGCGGATCATGGAAGACCGACCAGGTATAATGCCAACTGTTACCTTCCGTAAAAGCGTCTCCCCATTTCAGCGGATTGAAAGGAGACTGGAACGAACCGTCCTCGTTACGGCCACGCATCAACTTGGTTTCAGGATCGAATAGGTTCTTATAATTCATAGCATGTTTCGCGAAAACGGCAATTTCGGATTCAGGTTTGCCCAAAGCCTTACCTAGTTTATAGATGGCCCAGTCGTCATAAGCATATTCCAACGTACGAGCGGCACTTTCGTTGATTTTCACGTTATAAGGCACATAGCCCAATTTATTGTAATATTCATATCCCAGACGTCCGGTCGATTTCACCTTCGGATGTACACTGTTAGCCCCATGCACGACAGCCTCCCAAAGCGTCTCGATATCATATCCGCGAAGCCCTTTCAGGTAAGCATCCGCCACAACAGAAGCCGAGTTATTGCCGACCATGCAGCCACGATGTCCCGGACTTGCCCATTCCGGCAGGAAGCCGCTCTCCTTATAGGTATTGGCAAGCCCCTCCTGCATCTTCGTATTCATATCCGGATACATCAGGTTCAAGAAGGGGAACAGGCAACGGAACGTATCCCAAAAACCGGTATCGGTAAACATATACCCCGGCAGCACTTCTCCGTTATACGGACTGTAATGTACAACTTTTCCGTTTGCATCAAGTTCGTAGAAACTGCGCGGGAAAAGTAGCGAACGGTACAGGCAGGAATAGAATGTGCGTAGTTTGTCCACATCGTCGTCTTCCACGGCGATACGTCCTAAAGTTTCATTCCACACTTGGCGACCAGCCTCGGCTATTTCGTCAAACGAACGATCGCCCAATTCTTTCAGGTTCAGTTCAGCCTGTTCAGGGCTGATAAAAGAAGAAGCTACGCGAGCATGGACAATCTCGCCCTTGCGGGTGGAAAAACCGACAATGGCACCGGTATAGTTCTCTTTCGCTTCAGTCTCGCCTTTGCGGATCTCATCATCACCGACAGTCGCCTTATAAGTAAAAGGCTTGTCAAACACGACGACGAAATAGTTGCGGAAGTTCTGAGGCACCCCTCCGCTGTTACGAGTCGTATAGCCAATGATCTTGTTTTCTTCGGGTATGATCTTGACATAAGAACCACGGTCGAAAGCATCGACAATCACATACGAGTTGTCCGATTCGGGGAAAGTGAAGCGAAACATGGCGGCACGTTCCGTCGGCGTGATTTCCGTCACAACGTCATGGTCAGCCAGATACACCCGGTAATAATTCGGTTTTGCCACTTCCGCCTTATGGGAAAACCAGCTGGCACGTTTATCTTGGTTAAACACCACTTTACCGGTAACGGGCATAATGGCAAACTGTCCGTAATCGTTGATCCAAGGGCTGGGTTGGTGAGTCTGCTTGAAACCACGGATCTTGTCCGCGTCGTATGTGTACGCCCAGCCGTCTCCCATCTTTCCGGTCTGTGGCATCCAGAAATTCATACCCCAAGGCATGGCAATCGCCGGATAAGTATTACCTGTCGAGAGAGAAATTTTCGACTGGCTCCCGACCAGCGGATTCACGTAATCCACCAGGTCCTTTTTGTCGGCCGCATCCACCGTAAAGAGGCTGCTGCAAAGCGTAATCGCTAAAATTAATAATTTCTTCATGGATAGAATATGTTTAATTAATTTGAAGACAAAGAATAGGGTCTGTCTGTCCCGTTAAAAACACGTTTTTTATTAGGAGAAGAGGTCATTTCGAACGTCAGCGTACCACCATCCATAATGTCCTGCTGAGTAATGAACCCTTTCGTATAGGGCTTGCCATTCAACTTGACCGACTTGACATAACGGTTTTTGTCGCTCACCTTGTCGGCCTTTACCTCAAAAGTCTTTCCGTTTTCCAGCATAACCTTTATATAAGGCAAGTAAGGAGCTCCCAGCACATACTGGTCCGTACCCGGACAAACCGGATAGAACCCCATCGAAGACAGGATATACCAGGCAGACATCTGGCCGCAATCGTCGTTACCGCACAGGCCGTCGATATTATTGCGGTACATTTTATTCATGATTTCACGCTGCCAATATTGCGTTTTCCAAGGTTGCGAGGTCCAGGCATACAGGAACGGGATATGATGGCTCGGTTCGTTGCCATGCACATAGCCGCCCAGCAAGCCTTCCTCCGTCACATCCTCGGTCTGGGCGAAAAACTCGGCAGGCAGGTGCATCGTAAACAGGGAATCGAGCTTGGAGACAAAGGACTTGTCGCCTCCCATCAGGCGGATCATATTGTCCACATCCTGCGGCACGTAGAAAGAATAGTTCAAGGCATTTCCTTCGATAAAACCTTCACCATGCGTGTTCAGCAAGTTGAAATTTTCTTTCCAGCGTCCGTCGGCATAACGAGGACGGGCATAGCCCATATTCGTATCAAAAACATTCGTATAATTGGCCGCCCGTTTTTTATACGTATCGGCAACAGAACGGTTGCCGGCCAAAAGCGCCGTGTGGTAGATGGTCCAGTCGTCATAGGCATATTCCAACGTCAGGGAAGCGGCGCTGCCGTTATGGTCAAGTGCGACATACCCTTTTTCCATATATTCGCCAGTCCCGTCCAGGTAAGGAATCGTGGAACTACTCACCATCGCTTTCAAAACCTCTTCCTTGTCTAACGGAAGACCTTTCGCCACGGCATCGGCCAAAACGGAAACGGAATGATATCCGATCATGCACCAGTTTTCATTTGCCATATGGCTCCAGATAGGCAAAGCCTTATGCACGCTTTGCTCGCAATGCTTCAGCATGGAGCGGGCGATATCCGTATTTACCCGGCGGTTGATGATGTTGAACAGCGGATGCAGGGCACGATAGGTGTCCCAAACGGAAAAGACCGTGTAGTTCGTGAAATCGTCCGCCTTGTGGATATTATGATCCAGCCCGCGATACTGTCCGTCCACATCCGTATAGACACAAGGATTGATCATGGTGTGATACAAAGAGGTGTACAGCATCGCCAACTGGTCGTCCGTACCATTGGCTTCGATAACGGACAATTCCTTATTCCAGGTTTCACCGGCACGAGCCGCCAACCGGTCGAAACTATAGCCGGAGGCTTCAGCCCGCAGATTTTTCAAAGCGCCATCCGTGCTTACGCCGGAAAGCGCCACTTTCACTTCCAATTCCTCGGAAACCGCCGGATCGAAATCGAAATAAGCAACGATCTTGCGTCCGCCTATATCCGGAAAGTTTTCTTTCATATTGAATTTGCCGTATCCGCCCCGGTAATTGACTTTTGCTTTTTCCTCGCATCCGTAATGAACGACCGGTTTGGAGAAAGACATGGCAAAGTAGGTATAGTTGGTACGCGCCCATCCGTTCGTGATACGATAGCCTGTAACCAGCGTATCGTTTTCGACCCGGATATTCGTCCAAAGGACTTTTCCGTCGTAATTGTAGATACCATGAATCATATCCAAAATGATTCGCTGGTTCTTCGCTTCTTTCGGGAACGTATATTTATGCACACCCACCCGCTTGGTTGCCGTCAGTTGTGCTTTCACGCCGTAGTCGGCCAGCATCACTTCATAGTAGCCGGGACGGGATACCTCCGTATCGTGTGAGAAACGCGAACGGTAGCCGCCATCCGGGTCGGTTGCCGTTCCGGGATTCAGTTTCAATTCGCCGGTAGCCGGCATAATCAGGATATCGCCGAGGTCGGAATGTCCGGTTCCGCTGAAATGCGTATGGCTGAACCCGACGATACTGCTGTCCTTATGTTGATAGCCGGCACAATATTCATAGGCACGCGGCTGATACTTGCCATCCACGTTATGAGGGATCGTGTCCGTGTCCGGGCTCAACTGGACCAGTCCGAAAGGCACGCAAGCCCCCGGAAACGTATGTCCCATCCCGTTTGTCCCAATAATCGGATTCACCAATGCTGCCTTATCTTGGGCGGACAAGTTCCCAAAGATCAGCAAAGCTGAAAATAAAAGAATTGTCTTCTTCATGATATCTTGTTTCTATATTTATTTTGATAAAAAGGCTTGATACTCATTCCACAGCCCTTCAATGCTGGCATCATCGCCGAACATACGCTTCATCGCCTTGTCGAAACTCCATTCGTCGAGGTCGCGGACCGTCTCATGGAACTTGCGGATGGCATCCGGGTCTTTGGTCGTCAGCCATTGGATAAAAAAGCCGGTCGTACGATAACCGTCCATCCAGTTACCGCCCGGTTTACGGGTACTCATATCGAAATATCCTGCTTGGGCACGGACTGCATCCGCCAGCCCTTCGATACAAGCCCAGAATGTTTTGTTGGTTGAATAGGAACCGATTCCTTTCGGTTCGAACTGATAGGCGTGTACCAACTCATGAAACAGGACACCACGTGTTTCAAAGTCGAGCTTATAGAGGGATTCGTTCGCTGATTTCTCAATATGCTGAGTGCTGTAAACAATCGAGGTATTGGCCGGATTACCACTCTTGGCTGAAACTCCGTCATAATCTTTCAACGTATAATGAACCTTTTGAACATCATTCATCGTATCTTTTGCCGAATAGAAAAGAATTTCGGCTACCTTTCGAGCGTGATAACGTATGTATTCGTCCGGATTCTGGACAAGATCCGCATAAATGGCAGCCCCCTTAGTTTCCGGATCAATCACTTCGTAATCGATTTCCGGATATTTGAAATCTTCCCAGCCGGCATTCAGATTCTCATCGAACAACACCACATCTCCCAACACCAATGTATCACCAACTGCCGTAGCAGCTTCCAGCATATACTGTTTATAATTGGAAGGTTTGGTTATCGAACAAAGAATTTCCTGATAGCGTGAACAGAACGTCTGGTCTTTCCGTTCATCCACAACCACCCAGTTCTTCCCGTCATAGGAACCTTTCAATATCCAGGCACACGGATCATGTACAGGCGTCTCGCCGGACGAATAGATTTTATAACTTTGGATGGGAACAGTATATTGTTCATTAAAAATCACTTTATTTACCCCTTCCGTTCCCACGAAACAGGTTGTCGGATTCCCATCTGACAATTCAGGAACATTCACCGGTAATTTTGCCTGACAAGAACACAATAATAAACTTATCGATACTAATATATAACTCTTCATGCTTTCAAAAATATTTCAGTTTTTACTTATTCGACAACTTAATGAAAATACTCCGCTGGAAATACTAAATCATCTCCAGCGGAGATTAAAACTAAAAACACAAACTCCCCATTATTTTTTACATCAGTGAAAAATTCTTTACTTTACCAAATTCATCACAATATTAAAAATTCCCCTCTATACAAGAGTAACACTCAAATGCCAAAAGAATACCACAATTGACATTGATCAATTATGATACTATTTAGGAAATCTACGACACCTTCTATACTTTGTAAAGACAAACCAGAGCACCAAAATCATAAAGCATCCATCTGTTTTCGACACCGATACGGACTAATCACATAACTGTTTTGCAAAACCAACCATCATACTATCATATCCGTCTATATACAACTTTAAACCAATAAGTTACAGCATGACAGTTGCCGTTTTTTACTATCATTCATCTGTCATAACCATCATGGTGTCTCGTCCTGATTTTGGTTGACTGTGTATTAAAAAAATCCTGTTATAGGTTG
>ERZ791871.2716-NODE-2716-length-11079-cov-2.077377_pt1 | contig 11079 bp, 6 predicted proteins | sample MGYA00510280_ERZ791871 | MGnify/ENA primary metagenome ERZ791871 (study PRJEB30046, sample SAMN00792111) | human gut metagenome | study: EMG produced TPA metagenomics assembly of the A metagenome-wide association study of gut microbiota in type 2...
GTCCAAACGCAAAGGAGCGGAGTCCAATGAGCCAACCAGAGAATACTAAGAAGTCAAGGAAAGAGATGCAAGAGGACAAGAAGAGGCTCAAGGATGAGAAGAAGATCGCAAAGGCCCGAATCAGAGCCGAGCGAGAGCGGGGCGGCTCTCAATCGAGCCTCATGCGGCAACTCACTGGCATGTCCTCAAAGTCCGATCGTTCGAAGAAGGCTCATGAGGAGAAGCTGAAACGCCAGAAGAAGGCAAGGGCATCAGCGGGCGACATAGCTTCCTTCATCGGCTACGACGCCATCTACAAGGACGGCATCGCGCAGGTCGAGGAAGGGCTCTTCTCGCAGACGATCGAGTTCTCGGACATCTCCTACCAGTCGGCGCGCCGTGAGAACCAGCAGAACATCTTCACGGTGCTCTCCTCGCTCTACAACTACTTCGGCGCGGACTCGTGCGTGCAGCTCACCATTGCGAACGTCCCCATCCCTGAAGAGGAGATCGGAAAGAAGCGCTTCTTCAAGGCGTCCGACCCCAACACGGAGAAGTACGCCAAGGAATACAACCAGATCTTGAACGATAAGATGCGAGAGGGCGTCTCCAACCTCACGCGCCATCGCTATCTCACCTATATGGTCGGTGCAAGCGATGTATGGGAGGCCGTGCCAAAGCTCTCCCGCATCAAGGGCGACGTAATCGACACGCTCTCGCGCATCCGCTGCGAGGCGCATGCCCTAAACGGCATCGAGCGCTTGAGCGCGATTCACTCCCAGCTTCGTCCGAAGGCGGCGTTCACGTTCGCATGGGACAAGGTGAATCCCTTCTCGAACACACGCACGCGCGACCTGATCGCTCCCGCGCTCGTGAACTTCAAGCCCAGCGGACGCTCGGACATCTTCAGGATCGACGAGACGTACGGCTGCGTGCTCTCCATCCGCACGTTCGGATCGATGCTTGAGGACTACTACCTCGCTAACATCATCGATCTTCCCATGCCACTGTCGGTGAACCTGCACATCCAGCCCATCGCGCAATCAGATGCCCTCGCGCTCGTGAAGCGCCAACTTGACTGGATGGATAAGGAGATAATCGACGAGCAGATGAGCGCCATGAAGAAGGGCTACGACTATACGATCCTGCCTCCAGAGCTGCGCTACTCCAAGGAGGAGGCGGAGGAGCTCCTCGACTTCCTTCGAAACAAGAACGAGCGCCTCTTCACCTACACCGGCCTCATCTACACCTATGCCGATACCATTGATGCGCTTGAGCGCCAGGTCGATCAGATCATCTCCGTCGGGCAAGGAAACTCGCTCGGCATCGAGCCGCTTTACTATCGACAGCGCCAGGCTCTGAACTCGGTGCTGCCGCTCGGGATGAACCACGTCGATGTCACCCGCTACCTCACAACCGGGCAGATCGCCATGCAGATGCCTTTCGCATCGTTAGAGCTCAACCAGGAGGGCGGGGGCTACTATGGGCAGTCGAAGCAGTCGGGCAACCTCGTCATCTGCAACCGCAAGAAGCTCGCGAGTCCCATGGGGTTCGTCTGCGGCAAGCCCGGTTCCGGGAAGTCCTTCTCTGTGAAACGCGAAATCACCAATACAGTGCTCGCCTATCCGGAGGATGAGATCATCATCTTCGACCCCGCTGGCGAGTACGGAAATCTCATCGAGGCCCTCGGCGGCGTGAACGTCCGGCTCGCGCCCGATGCGGACACCGCGCTCAACCCCTTCGATTTGGCAGATGTGGAGGGGCGCGCCGACGCCGCGCAGCTCGCCTTCAAGATCGATGCCTTCTTGGCCCTTTCGAGCGCGATGATGGCGGAGTCTTCCGAAGGCCTTCCCGAGGCGGACAAGTCGATCATCACAAGATGCGTCGAGGCGGCCTATACAAGGTGCACAGATGCACAAGGGGTGCCAACGCTTTCCGATTTCCACGAGATACTCGTCGAGCAACCTGAGGTGGAGGCGCGCGACATAGCCCTTCGCTACGAGCGATACGTCACCGGCGCGCTGTCGTTCTTCAACCGCCAGTCCAACGTCGGCTTCCACAACCGCATCACCAACATAGACCTTCACGACCTCTCCACCAACATGCGCGTGTTCGGCATGCTCACCGCGTTAGAGGCCGTGCGCAACCGGATGTACGCGAACTTCGAGCGGGGTGTTACCACCTGGCTCTATATCGATGAAGTCCAGTCGCTCTTCGGCCACCCCACCATCATCGATTACTTCGCGAAGTTCTGGGCGGAAGGGAGGAAGTTTAACTTGATTTGCACCGGCATCTCCCAGAACACCTCGCACATGCTCACTCACGAGCGCGCCCGCACCATGGTTCTGAACTCGGACTTCATGCTGCTTCACAAGCAGGCGAGCCAGGACCTCGCCGCGTGGGCGGAGATGCTGTCGCTCTCCAGTGCCGAGCGTGAGTACATCGACGAGTCTATCAAGGCTGGAGAGGGTCTTCTCGTCGCGGGAGGGGCGCGCGTGCCCATCCGTGACGACTTCCCCAAAGGCGCTCTCTACGACCTCTGGAACACCAAACCTGAGGAGATCGCGCAGCTGAAGCGAGCTCATGTCTTCGAGAAGAACGCGAAGAGGAGCAAGAACTAAATGGATCCGAGAAGCCTCGACAACACGAGCGCCTCGATCTCGGATATCGTCACCGCCGATAAACTCGATGCCGTGAGCGCAGGGATCGTGAAGGACGACGAGAGCCAAAGCCTCTCTGCCCTAAGCGAGAAACAGTCCGCGCTTGGCACGAGGGCAACGAGCAAGGCAAGCCCCTCCAAGAAACACGTCCGCACATCGGCGGATACGGGCACAGCAAATGCGGATTCCGATGGCGCATCAGGTGCTGGGGATGCATCCACAAGATTCCAGACGGCCAACACTTCAAGCGAACGACTCAAGGTTCGCCGGGTGCTGGAGCGCCAGGCAATATCCGAACTCGACGACACCGACGAGTTCGAGGGGGTGGGTAACGCCTACGACACCGGGCGAGGCGCAAAGCGGGCGATCGCAGCCATGCGGGATAGGAAGGCGAAAGGGGCCCACTCCGCCTCAGGCGGTTCCAAGGGGTCGGGCGCGAGCGCAAAAGCCACCAAGAGCACGAGCGCCCAAGGCGCGAAGAAGGCGAAAGCGGCAAGCGTCAACGGGGTTAGCCAGGCGCAAGCGAGCCACGCCGCCCAAGCGGCGGGGGCCGCCACGAAGACGGCCGTCTCATCGTCCGGCAACGCAGCCATCGCTGGCACGGTCGGCGGAAGCGGGATTGCCGCAGGCGGTGGGGTGCTCTGCGGGGTCATCGCCTTCGTACTCGTCGCGCTCGTCATAGGCCAGATAATCTCAGCCTTGTTCGGATTCTGGGACGCAGAAGACAAGAAGCGCTCCATGGAGGGGCTTCCGCCCTACATCACCTATGAGATGGTCGAGGAAGCCATTCGTTGCCAGGAGGAATTCGGTCACCCCGCTGGGTGCACCATCGCGCAGATCATCTGCGAGTCGGGACAGGGTGAGACCATGAGCCAGCTCGCGACGCGCGACCACAACCTATTCGGAATGAAATGGGCGTCGTCTTTTGCATCGGCGCCGGAAGTCGTCGGAAAGGCGGGATGGACGACCCAAGAGGAGTACACACCCGGCACCTTCACCACCATAACGGCGTACTTCACGGTGTTCAAAGGAGATGTGGAGTGCATTCGCTTCAGAAGCCGCGTGTTCCTGCAGGCATCCCACTACAGCGCCAATGCCCTCATCCAGCAGGCGATCGCCGAGCGCTCCTCCGACAAGATGGCGGAGGGACTCAAGGATGCGGGATGGGCAACGAGCTCGGCCTATGTGGACTCCCTCAAGTCCGCCATGGATACCTACAACCTGCGCCGCTTCGACTCGATGACCGTGGAGGATTTTGAGAGAGGGGCACTCTCGGCAGACGCGGTCATCGCCGCCGCCTACAGCCAGCTAGGCGTGCCCTACGTATGGGGCGGAACGACGCCGGGCGTGGGCCTCGACTGCTCTGGGCTCACCCAATACTGCTACCGGCAGGCGGGCATTGCCATCCCACGAAACTCCGAGGATCAGGCAGCGTTCGGTCGCAAGGTGCCGGTGTCAGAGGCATCGCCCGGCGACATCCTCTGGAGGCCCGGGCACGTGGCCATCTACATCGGGGACGACCGCTACATCCACGAGCCGCACTCGGGTGCGGCCTGCACGATTGCAAGCGGCGCATCGCACTTCGTGAGCGCCATCAAGATCAGATAGGAAGGACGAAACATGACCAGAAAGAACAAGCTCATGCTCGCTGCGGCCATCGTGGCCGCGGTGCTCCTCGTGGGCTCGGGCGTCGCCAGATGCACGCTCGCCCAAAATGGGGCGACCGAAGGCCGAATTGCTGTCGAATCGGCAGAGGAGGCAGCAGTAGAGAACCCTCAGTCCGAAACCGATATTGCAGATGGCGAAGCGAATTCTGGCATCGAATCGCTCGTCGGAACCTCGTGGGTTGGCGTGGACGACGCAACGCGCACGCTTTCCATCGTCAAGGGAGCTTTCGTCGAGACCAAGGACGGCGGCACTGAGGTGACCTACTGGACGCTTGACGACGAGGAGCTGCTTTCCTCCGGCATAGAGGCCACCATGCTCGCCTCGAAGTCAATGACCGATGCCGCGAGCCCTGTTCTCGTCTCTGTTAGGAGCGACGGCGCAGATACCGTGCTTAGATCGGACGCCCTCGCCTGCGCATACAGGCAGGTGCAGGTCGGGGACAGGTCGCTTAGCTTCACCGGCGTCACCTCCAAGCTCGAAGAGGCGATGGGGATCGACGCCGCGAAGATCGAGGCCGCCGTCTCGGCGCGTGCAGCAGCCGTGTCCCCGAGCGCGACCCGCGCCATCTGGGATGCGGAGGCGTGGATAGACTATGCCAACAACGCGGCTACGACAACGTTCACGCTCGACGATGGGGCATCGACCATGATCTCGGTTACGCGCTCATCCGATGGCACGATCGAGGCGCTCTGATAGGGATGGGCAAAGTCAAAAGCCTCGTCACGAACAGACGATTCATAGTGGCGTTCGCAGCCACTTTCATGCTGCTCTCCACGCTGTTTATTCCCACGCAGCTCGCTTGGGGCTCGATCGCGGATGACATCAACGCATGGCTCTGCGGAGTGCTCCGTGACTGGTGCAACTGGATCTTCGCGGCTCAGACCGACGTGATGCGCTCACTTGGCGCTAACGGCGTGCTCTCGGCACCATTCGAGACCATGCTCGCCAGCGCAGGAGAAGTGTCCATGTACGACATCGCCAGAGGCGTCTGGCAGGTGGCGGTGCTGCCCATAGGCTGCGGCGTGCTCGGGCTCGTGTTCACCTTGAAGCTCATCGAGATATCACAGCGCATGGATGGCAACCAATCCTTCCCGGGCGTGAAGGAGGTGGTGTTCCTCCTCGTGTTCTTCGCGGTATTCCTTTTCCTGATCCAGCACTCCTTCGACCTCATGGCGGCCATCTACGAGGTCATAGGCCTTGCGATAGACCGTGTGGAGGGCCTCTTCGGCACTGGCGACGCACTGGACATGACGGCGGTCTCGATCGTAACGGGCGATGACGACCTGTCTGCGCTCCTGGCGCTGCTCGTCGTCGCGGTCATCAGCTGGCTCGTCGTGCTCGTCGCATACATCGTGGCGCTCGTCGTCTGCTGGGCGCGCGCGATACAGCTTTACGTCATGGCGGCGTTCTCCCCGATTCCGCTGGCATTTCTTGGCTTCGACCAGACGCGCCAGATCGGGCTCGGGTACCTGAAGAGCTTCGGTGCTGTCTGCATCGCAGGGCTCATCATCCTGATCCTGCTCATCAGCTTCCCCGTGATCCTGGGCGGCATCGTCGCCGTGAACCCGGGAACCGGAACGCCCATAGACGCGATAGCGAATGGGCCCACCTACGCGCTCCAGTACCTCGCCATGTGCATCCTCCTCGTGTTGTCGCTCGTGAAGAGCGGAGCCTGGGCACGAGACATCGCGAGCGGGTTCTAGGTGCATGCCAGCAAGAGAGGAGGTGGTGCCTATGGGCTGACGGGGCACCCACAGGGGCATTCCACCAATCGACCCCAAGAGGACACAAGACGCAAAGGAGAAAGCAAAATGGACGACAAGAAAAACGTCTACATCACCCTGCACAAGAACTTCGTGCACGAGGGCATCGAGTACGAGGACAGGAAGACCGGCGAGACCAAGACCTTCAACTCGGTGACGCTGCCCAAGGGCACCGTGGTCAACGGACAGGATGTGAGCTACAGCCAGTTCAGCCCCCTCTTCGTGAACCCGTCCCGATTCAAGGGCGAGAACTACCGAGACATCCCCCTTCTGGCCGAGAAGGAGGTATGGCTGAAGAAGAGTGTGCTGGAGCCGGACGGCAGCCCCACCCTCGACGAGGATGGCAAGCAGGTGCGCGAGGTCATAAAGGTGATGCCCGCTGCGCTCAAGGAGGGCATCGACAAGGGAAGGGCGGCCTACCTCGCATCGCTCGACGACAAGGCCAAGGAGGCACGTGAGGCATCGGCCAATCAGACCCGCGAGGCTCGCCAGGCCGAGCCCGTCTCCCGATAGGCGGTGCGACATGGAAGTTACGACGACTGACACTTCCGGCTCGAAGGCCCTGCGCTGCCTGCTCGCAGCGCTTATCGCCCTGAGCTCGGTCATAGGCTCTCTTGCGGTCACGGGGCAAAGCGCATTCGCCGCAGAGACCGCCTCGTTGAGCATCGGGGGCAAGATCCCCTACGCGGGATACACGACCACATGGATGTACGCCGATGGCGAGATGGCCTATTGCGGGAACCCCTCTGCGGCAACGCCGCCTTCAGGCACCTACACCAAAAGCGCTATAAGCTCAGCATCGGGCCGCGATGCGGAGACCGTAGCGGACCTCTGGTTCAGCTACGGCAGCCCGGGATTCGATGCGAGCCTCTGGCCAAGCACGTGGTATGACGGCACGGCCATGACGGATGCGCGCTATGCGGCGCTCGCGCACATCCTGCTCTCTGACACGTTCTCCAGCAACGGCAGCTACGCGCTCTACGGGTGCAACGAGTCCTTCAAGGAATGGTGCCGCTACAACGTTATCGGCTTCGACTCATCGGGCACGATGTGCAACGACGATGCGACCGGTCGAAAGATCTCGCGCATGCAGGGCGAGGTCCCCTCGAACTTCGAGGCGTTCATGCTCTACACGGGCGCGGGAAACCAGCTGATCCTCTCATTCAAGTACACCCCCTATGGCAAGATCGACCTTCTGAAGGTCACTGCCAACGAGGAGATGTGCGGGGGCAATCCGCTCTACTCCGTGGAGGGCGCGGTGTACACCGTGTACCGCAACTCGGGGCTCACGGATGTCGCGGGCTCCATCACGACCGACGAGGATGGCTACGGCATACTGGAGGAGCTTGAGCCGGGCAGCTACTGGGTGCGTGAGACCAAGCAGGCTCCGGGACATGCGCTCGACCCGACCGTGTATCCGGTTGAGGTGAGGTCGGACGAGACCACGCGGGTGAACGGCAAGACCGTATCCGACATCCCGCAGTCAGACCCCGTGGGAATGCTCGTCGGAAAGGTTGACGCCGATACCAACGAGAGCGCGCCCGAAGGCGATGCGACGCTCGAAGGCGCGCTCTTCACCGCCCGTTACTACGCGGGCGACTATGCTGACGCGGCATCGGCCGAGGCGTCCGGCGCGCCTGCGCGTACCTGGGTGTTCGAGACGGATGCCGATGGATTCGCCTACCTGGCTGACGAGTACAAGCACTCGGGAGATCCTCTCTACTACCAAACCAACGGCGACGCATCGATTCCCCTGGGAACGGTGCTGATCCAGGAGACCCGCGCGCCCCAGGGCTACAACCTCGACGATGGGCACGGCGGGGATCCAAAGGTGTTCTGCGTGCGCATCACGCAAGACGGCGCGGTCGGCGAGTCCGTCTACACCTACAACTCGCCCAAGGTGCCCGACACCGTGAAACGCGGCGACTTCCGCCTTGTGAAGGAAGTGCCCGTGGAGATCTACGACTCTCCTAGCGGCGACATGCCACAGGAGGTCGTGCGCGTGCTCGTCCCAGGGGTCAAGTTCGAGCTCTACAACGACTCGGAGAGCGCCGTGCTCTCGCCCGAGACAGGCAAGCTCGTCGAGCCCGGCAACCGAGTGTGCACCATCACCGTGGACGAGAACGGCCTTGCCACCACCAAGGACGACAACGCCGACGTCAACGGTTGGAGCAAGCCAGGCAACTGGACCGGCGCGCTCGCCTACGGCACCTACCGCGTGCACGAGCTGATCCCGCAAGACGTGACCGACGCCTTCAAGGCCAAGTGGGGAAAGACGCTCCTTCCCGTGGAGGACTGGAAGACCACCATCCGCGAGGAGGGCGAATACGAACCTCCCGCACTCGTGAACGACCACATCCCCCAGACGCCTCTCAAGGTGGTGAAGGTGGACGCCGAGACCGGCAAGCAGGTGCCGCTGCCCGTGAGCTTCCAGCTTGAGGACGCGAGCGGGGCACTCATCACCTACACCTCCCACTATCCCGCAACCGAGACAATCGACACCTGGACGGCCAACGAGCGCGGCGAGCTGACACTTCCGATGTTCTTGGAAGAGGGCGACTACACGCTTTTGGAGGTCCAAGCACCGTACGGCTATGTGAAAAAGCTCGAGGGCAAGGCGTTCCACGTGGACGCTGACTACAACGGGTGGGACGATCATCTCGTGATCGAGTTTTCCAACATGCCCCAGAAGGCGACCATCACTGTAGCCAAGACCGACTCCTGGACTGGAGAGGCCGTAGACGGGTCCGTCTACATCGTGAAGGCGGCGGAGACCATCCAGACGCCCGACGGCACCATCCGTGCGCACGAGGGCGAGATCGTGGCCACTCTCACCACGGGCGAGGACGGCAAGGCGACAACGCCTGAGCTATACTTGGGAACCTACACGGTCTACGAGGCCAAGGCAAAGGATGGCTACGCGCTCGACGTGACCGAGAAGACCGTGGCGCTCGAATACGCAGGACAGGGTGTCGCGGTCTACGACCACGAGGAAGCCGTAACCGACGAGCCTACCAACCCTTCGATCAAGAAGGTTGACGCCCTCGATCCTGAGGTGTCCGTCGTAGGAGCCGTCTTCCATATCTGGAACGACGAGGACACCTTCGACGAGGAGATGACGACTGACGAGAACGGCATCATCTCGCTTGCCTACGCGAAGCACGGCAACTACCACACCCAGGAGGTGTCCGCACCCGAGGGCTACGCCATCGTAGACCTCGATGAAGAGGGCAACTCCACCGTCACCGACTTCAAGGTGAACGACCAGGGCATGATCGAGTGGGACGAGAGCGGGGCCATGGCGCAGACGCACGAGTTCACGCTTGAGAACATGCCCAAAACCATGAAGACGACCGCTGTGGACTCAGAGAGCGGAACCCACGAGGGCCAAGCCCGCGACGAGCTCACCATCGTGGACACCATCGAATACACGGGGCTCGTCCCCGAAAACGAGTACACCGTGAGCGGAACCCTCATGGACAAGGTCACCGGCGAGCCCGCGCTTGACGATGAAGGCAATGAGATCACGGCGTCCACCACTTTCACTGCAGAGGAATCCTGCGGCACGGTGGACGTGACCTTCACCTTCGTAGGCGCATCCCTAGCTGGCAAGCAGCTCGTGGCATTCGAGACCATGGAATTCGAGGGGGCAGAGTACATGGTCCATGCCGACATCGACGATGTTGACCAGACCGTGAACGTGGTTGACATCGCAACCCAAGCGCGTGATGCCGAGTCTGGCACGAGCGTCGGCACCGTCGGCGAGCATGTGAAGCTCATCGATACTGTGGCTTACACGGGTCTCACTCCAGGCAACGCCTACAAGCTCTTCACGATGCTCATGGACAAGGGGACGGGAAATCCACTTACAGGCGATGATGGGCTTCCTATCGTGAGCACGACCGAGTTCGCGCCCGAGACGCCGGACGGCACCATCGACGTCGAGGTCGAGATTGACACGCGCGAGCTCGCGGGTCACGACATCGTGTTCTTCGAGAAGCTCTCAGACGCACAGGAGAACATCGTCGCTACCCACGAGGACGTAAACGACGACGGCCAGACCGTGAGTTTTCCCGAGCCCGTGCCAGAGCCGGAGAACCCAGGTAAGGGATACCCGAAGACCGGAGCGTTCGCTAAGGTCGATCCCATCACGGCAAGCGTCGCGGTGATCCTGCTCTGCGGCATCGCCGGAGCGACCTATGCCTTTGTCCGACACTCCCGCAAGCAGACCGAAACCATCACTGAGATGGAAGAGGAAGTTTTGGCTGGAGCCGACGAGGACTAAATCCGACCCTTCGCCTTTGCTGAGAAGCATTAGCTGACGGCGATTGAACGACAGGGTGGGGCGCACGCCATGCGTCCCACCCTTTTTCGATACAAGGAGCAAAAGATGGAGAGAATACGAAAGGCGGCGAAGGCCACGAGTGTAATCGTCATCGCCATACTCACAGCGCTCACTCTCACCATTCTTTGTGCGTCAGAGGAGGAACGCATCGAGATTGCAGAGATGGTCGATAATCTGAGCGATCAAGAAGAGCCAGAAAGGCAGATCGACTGGGATAGTCTTCCTGCAGAGGTCGTCGCTTGGATCGAGGTGCCTGGCACAAGCATAGACGAGCCTATAGCACAGGCCATGCCTGACGCCCCGAATGTTTATCTCTATAGGGACGTATTTGGCCAGGGAGCGTATGGCACGCCCTATATAGATTGCGAATGCACGATAGATTCTCGCTTCGTTATGGTCTATGGCCATCATATGTCTGACGGTTCTGTGTTTGCCGAGTTCGCCGACTTCATCGACGAAGGATTCGCTCGTGATCATAACCGCATCATCGTCTACAAACGCAGAGGAGAGACGCTGGAACTTGAAGTATGCGCTGTTGACATTGTGAACGCCAACAAGGAGCTGGTTGGAACTCAGTTCGACTCATACGCCGAGATGCATGATTACGTGAAAAGCTCAATTCGAAATAGCGATCTTGTTTTGATCCAGCCACAGCGCTCTGATG
>ERZ791871.2727-NODE-2727-length-11036-cov-4.565522_pt1 | contig 11036 bp, 7 predicted proteins | sample MGYA00510280_ERZ791871 | MGnify/ENA primary metagenome ERZ791871 (study PRJEB30046, sample SAMN00792111) | human gut metagenome | study: EMG produced TPA metagenomics assembly of the A metagenome-wide association study of gut microbiota in type 2...
ATAATATCATGAACACCCACCAGGTCCGCAACCGTTACCGTTTCATGGGAATCGGACAGGACATATCCCCGGTGGTCTTTGCAGACGGGGTCAATGAGATGGGCTTCGGAGCCGCTGTCCTCTATTTTCCCGGCTATGCCCAGTATGATTCCCCGGACCCTGAGGATTCGTCCAGGCCTGCGGTCACAGCTCTGGAACTCACCGGATTTCTCTTAGGATTAAGCGCGTCCGTGGAGGAAGCAGCATCCATTCTCCGCACCATCCGAATCGTTGGCGCCGAAGACTCCATAACCGGAACCGTTGCCCCGCTCCACTGGCTTGTGGCGGACCGGACCGGCAAATCCATGGTTATTGAAAAGACAGCAGACGGCCTGCATCTCATGGATAACCCTGTAGGTGTTCTCTCCAACAGCCCTGACTTCCAGTGGCACCTGACCAATCTGCGCAATTACATGAATCTCTCCTCCACACAAGAGCAGCCACAGACCTGGGGCAGCCTGGAGCTGACCCCCTTCGGACAGGGCGGCGGCAGCTTTGGCCTGCCCGGTGATTATACTCCGCCTTCCCGATTTGTCAGAACCGCATTCCTAAAGACCCACACACCCATTCCGGCAGGCAGGGAGGAAGCAGCCACGACCTGTTTCCATATAATGGAAAGTGTCAGTATCCCAAAAGGCCCGGTCATCACAGGTCGGAATACACCGGATTATACCCAGTACACGGCCTTCATCAATCTTTCCTCCAGAGAATACTTCTTCAAAACATACGGCAGCAGCTGCATCACCTCTGCCTCTCTGCCCGGCAATCCGGATACACAGACCGGCATAAAATCGCTGGCAGCCCTCAATCAGCCGGCCGGCTTTTGCCAGCTACCCGCGTCTCAGGACGCGTTCTAATACCTGGTAAAGATATTCCACATCCACAGGCTTGGTCACAAAGCCGTCCATCCCCGCCTCAGCTGCCGCGTCTGCATCCTCCTTAAAAGAGTTAGCCGTCATAGCAATGATGGGGATGGAAACAGCATCCTGCCTCGGTATTCTGCGGATGGCGCGGCAGGCTTCCAGGCCGTTCATCTCAGGCATCTGGAGATCCATAAGAATGGCATGATACGTTCCGGGACTGCTCTCCATAAACAGTTCCACAGCCCGTTTTCCATTCTCCGCCCTGCACACGCTGGCCCCCTTCATCTTCAGAAGCTCAATGGCAATCTCTGCATTCAGGTCATTATCCTCGGCCAGCAGGATGTTCCTATGTTCCAGGCTGATGCCTTCCGCCCCTCCTGCCTTCTTTTTCTCCTGTTCTGTCTTCATCTCTTCTTCCACATTCGGGTCCGCCAGGGAAAATACCGCTGAAAAATAGAATTCGCTTCCCTTTCCCAGCTCACTCTTAAGTTTCAGTTCTCCCCCCATCAGCCTCACAATGGTCCTGCTGATAGTAAGCCCCAGTCCTGTTCCCTGGCTTTTGGAATAATTGGGTCCCACCTGTTCAAAGGCTCCGAATACGCGTTTCTGATTCTCCTCCGATATTCCCACACCGTTATCAATCACCTGAAACTTGTAGATCACCTGCTGATTCGCGCTTCCGGTGCGGGTCACCCGCATGATGATGCGGCCGCCTGCCGGTGTGAATTTAAAGGCATTGGAAACAAGATTGGTCAGTACCTGCTGGAGACGGATAACATCCCCCATAAGCGTATGGCTTTCCACATCCTTTTCAACGGTAAACTCCAGTCCGCGGCGCGTGGCCTCTGCGGTCAGCATGTCCTCAAGTTCTTCCACAGCCCGGTTCATGGAAAATGCCTCACTTGACACCGTCATTTTCCCGCTCTCAATGCGGCTCATATCCAGAATATCGCTGATTAGCCGCAGCAGATACTGGGATGAGGACCGGATTTTCCCCAGGTTTTCCCTTACCTGTTCCGGTACATCCTCCATCATGGATGTTAAATCGCTGAGTCCCACAATGGCATTCATGGGCGTACGTATCTCATGGCTCATCCTGGACAGGAATTCACCCTTGGCGCGGTTAGCTGCCTCAGCCCGCTCCAGGCTGCTCTGCATCCTGGCTGCCCGGATCCTGGATCGGGCAGCTGCCATTACCAGAATCATCACTGCCAGGAAAATACATGCCGTCACCGTTACAAACATCACCGGATTGGCATACATCAGTTCCACCACAGAAGCAGATCGGGACCCTATGGTTATCATATTCTGGTTAGTCAGAGCCGTCTTCTGCTCACTGCTCAGGCTGTTGACCGACTTATTCAGTATAGGAAACAGTTCACCGTCAACCGGTCTGGCAACAGCAAAACAGATATCATTTCTGTCATTAACCAGGGTATTGGGAACCACATTGGGATAGTGGTGGGCCTGCATATCGTGCTCGATTTTGGTAGAGATTCCGTAAAAAAAGTCCACATCCCCATTGTTCACCGCCCGCAATGCTGCCCTGACATCAGGAAAGTATCTAACCTCATCCGCCTTTATCCCCTTTGGCATGCGCCGTCCTTCAATGACCGCTCCCACCAGACCATCCGAGGGATAGCTGACCCCCTTATTCCTGACGATAATGTCGCTCATGGATGCATATGCCTTTGAAGGAGCCAGCCCCATGTCTGCCCCATCCTCCTCGGATCCCAGAAAAGCTCCTAATATATCTGCCTTGCCCTGAATGACCAGATTCAGCGCTTCCCGATAGGTGTCCGTATACTCGTAGGTGAATTCCAGCCCTGAAAATTCAGTGACCTTCTCCAGTACATCCGGTATCAGGCCGTTGTGCATGTCTGTATCTTCCTCCTGGCTGAACAGCGGATGCCATTCCTTTACAACCGCAACTGATACCTTTTGTTTTTCACGGATATAGGCCTTCTCCTCATCATTCAGATAGATGCTCTCAATCCCGCTGTCCGGAAAATTTGCATTATACCGTTCCTCTGCAAAATTCGGATTAGAGTCCACAATCTTGCCCAGAGCCATGTTCATGCCGTCCAGAATCTCCTGATTATCCGGAGTGGTCACAATATAATATGGCTGGGAATCAAATTCCGCAACTACCCGGAATCTCTCCATGGCATCTGTGTTATTCCCCAAAAGCATATCCACTTCTCTGTCTTCCAGACACTGATAAAGGTTCCCATCCACCATCTGGTCTTTGGTAAAGTACCTGATGGTACAGTCAATCCCATTGAGGTCCAGAAATGCCTGGAGCCTGCGTATGTTTTCCGCAGCCCGTTCATATACGCCAATTGTTTTTCCTCTCATACTTTTCCAGTCATACGTATTAATGCTTTTATCATCACGGCGGGCCAGCAGCACGGATTTATTGTAACCTGTATTGTAATCCGGATAGGCAAAATACTGTTCAAATTCCGGCTGGTAATAGGTTCCGCCCATCAGATCATACTGCCCGTCCAGAAATTCCGGAATCATGTCCTCTGCAGCCGTATCAATATACTCATACTGCCAGCCCGTATATTTTGCTATCTCATTGAGATAGTCCACCACAATACCGTGTCTGGTCCCATTCTCATCTGTCTCCGACATCCCCTCCAGCTCAGGGTAGGCCACCCGCAGTATCCTGCCTGGTCCCTGCGCCTTATCCTGGTCCCCCGCACCTGCCTGCGCATGGCTGCATGACAGCACAGACAACAAGCACCCAAAGACCAGGATACACGCCATTCCTGCTATCTTTTTTCCTGCTTGCAATGCTTTTTTCATATCAGAGCTCCTTCTTTTGTCCCATTTCTGCTGTATGGTCTGCTGTTATTTATTTTATCACGTATTTAGATGACTTGCCATCCCAAAAATGGCAGCCCCGCAGATTAAACAGACATGGCGGGGTACCACGATATAAAGACAAGGCCCCGGGCGCCTCCTGATCACATCCGGCCGCCAAAAAGGGCCCTGGTTTTCCAGGACCCGTGGTGATAACTTATCTGCACTGCAAAACATCCAGCACCTCACAGGAACAATCCGGGTGCGGTCAATATCCGCTTCTACCTCAGTCCAGCCTGTCTCAGCATCCAGGCAATCCTGGCACTTTCCTCCAGCTCTTCCAGACAGAAGAAGGCATCCATCAGACTTTTTCCCGGCACCACTGCCCCATGCTGTTTCAGCAGATAGCCGTCGCTGTCCATTACACGCTGTTCAAAGGCGTCAAACAGGGCCTGGGAGCCCGGTTTCTCATAGGGAACCAGGCCCACCTTACCCAGCTTCATCTTCAAATACGGGGTATGATCCGGAATTACGTCTGTTTCGTCCTCAGCAGGCACAAAACTCCACAGTACCCCATAGGTGCCATGGGTATGGATGACCGCGCCTGTTCCCGGTTTCTTCTGGTATACCTTCAGGTGCAGGGGCCATTCCTTGCTGGGCTTGTTGCCGCTCAGACATGCGCCGTTCATATCCATGACTGCAAATTCATCCGCCTTCAGGGTGCCAAAACAGCTTCCGCTCTGGCTGATGTACATAGTTCCATTATGGAAAAAGCTCATATTGGCCGATGAACCAGATGTCTTGCCGCGCTCAAACAGGCTCCTTCCAATCCAGACCGCATCCTCTAATTTCTGCACTAACTCCCTATCCATCATTTTCCATCCTCCGTCTGCGTCATCTCCAATACTCTCACAAAAAAATCTTCCTGTCCAAAATTCCCGGACTTTAATACCAGGCGAAGTGCCTCATTCTCCATGGGAACCATTACCGGCACTCCGGGCGCAACGCTGGCGCCAATCTTGTAGGAAGAGAATCCCAGCCGTTTTGTTACCGCGCCGGAGGTTTCCCCTCCTGCCACCACCACCCTCCTGATTCCATGGGCTACTGCCCGTTCAGCCAGCTCTGCGGCTGCCTGTTCCAGCATCTCAGCCACACGCTCCTGTCCGTATTGCTGCACTTCTTTCACATTATGGGCTGTATCGGAGCTGTAAATAAGCACTGGTGTTCCCCAGTTCTCTCTCACAAACCTCCATGCGTCCTCCAGGGACTCCCTGCCTTCAAGCATGGCCATAGGATCCATCTTATAGCTGAGTCCTCCGTGGGTTTGGAAATAGTCAATCTGGCCCAGGGTAGCCCTGGAACAGCTTCCCGCAATCAGGACAGCGGCTCCTTCTGCCCGGATATCAAGCTCCGGCAGTATATCCTGACTGCTGCTCAAATGCTTTGCCAGCGGCTCCAGAATCCCGCTCCCTCCTGTCAGCAGGGCCAAATCCCCGAACAGCTCCACAATCCGCTCCCCATCCTCCATATCCTGATAATCCGGTATCACATAGAAAGGCTCCTGTCCGCCAGCCCGGTCCGCCAGCATGGCACGGATCTCATCTGCCGGCCTGTCCATCTGATCCTTCCATAGCTCCACGCAGGAATACTTGCTCTGGGGCTTCATCAGATTCGCGATTCTGGCGTCCCACATGGGGGTCAGGGGATGGTTCTTCATGGGGCTCTCATGCAGAGGCACACCGCCCACATACAATTCCCCCTTCATCACCACCCGTCCGTTGACAGGAAGCGCCGGGCACAGGACCGTATAGGACACTCCGAGAAATTCCATGGCCGCATCGGCAGCAGGGCCAATATTCCCCTTCGGAGTGGAGTCAAAGGTGGAACAGTATTTCAGATAAAACCGCTCAACCCCCTGCTCCTTTAACCACCCCAGAGACCGCAGGGTATCCGCCACTGCCTCCCCGGTATCCTGGGTCCTGGATTTAAGCGCTATCACAATGGCCTGTACTCCCTCCCCAACCCTGCTTCCTTTTGCCGGAATCCCGTTAAAGAGCTGGACCGACATGCCTCCCTTTACCAAAAATGAAGCTGCGTCGCTGGCGCCTGTAAAATCATCGGCTACACATCCGAATATTGGCATAGTTTACCTCCTGTTATCATGAAATGATATATTATACAATATATATCAGCAAATTTCATGCCAATTTGAATCACAGCCTTCCCGCTTTATTCTCCGGTCATATATGTTGCATAACCGTTGACCAAACTGTTGCATTATTGTAGAATCGAAACAGCAACAACTGTATAACCAACCATAGGAGGCACGACATGATCCATATATTATTTATTGTACCATACCCTGAACTTCGGGAAAAGGTTGAGTATGTCTTAGACAATCATCCTGAAAACAAACGAATTTGCGCAGACATACAGGTATTGACAGTTGACCAGATTTCCAAGATCAATGCCGGTAGTTACGATGCTGTCATCGCCCGCGGTTTCAGCGCAAAACAGCTGAAAACCATGCATCCCCAAACTCCCGTTATCGACCTGGCAATTTCCGGTTATGATATCATCCGTACTGTAGCTGAATGCCGTAAAGATTTTAACTCCACCCGGATTGCTATTTGCGGATTTTATGGAAAAATATATGAAGCCTCTGACATATGCAAACTACTAGGATGCCAGGTGGAAATTTATCCGGCCAGCAATCACAAGGGCCTGGAAGCCAACATAGGCGAAGCCATCGTCCATGGCTGCGACGCGCTAATCGGAGGGTACTCCGCTGTAGAGCTGGCCGAAAGACATGGAATTCTATCCCGCCTCATACGTACCGGAGAGGATACCATCCTTCAGGCAATCAATGAAGCCATACGTACGGTGGAGCAGATACAGATTGAACGGATTGTTGCTGAGACCTATAAGACCATCATATACGCCTCCAAGGACGGCATTCTGTATATTGATTCCTCCGGAACCATACGGGTGCGCAACCGTGTGGTCAAAGCCATGAACAACAATATCAGCCTGCTGTCAAAGTCTCTTCAGACCACCCTTCCCTATCTTTACAAATCCTTTAGTGAAGTTTTAAAGGGTGGACAGGAAATAAACGGCAGCATTCTTACCATCCCCAAAAGCAACATTACTGTATCCGCCTCCTTTGTTCCTGTGGTGGTCAATAACAACATTTCCGGTGTCGTGATTACCTTATCTGATATTACCCAGATACAGAAGCTAGAGAATCAAATCCGCCGAAGCCTCAGTGAAAAAGGACTCCGGGCAAAATATACCTTTGACGACATTATTCATAAGAGTGCTGTCATCGACGCCACCATTGACACGGCGTGCAGATATGCCGCCTCGGATTCCAATGTCATCATTGTAGGAGAAACCGGAACTGGAAAGGAATTGTTTGCGCAGAGCATCCACAATGCCAGTTCTCGTAAGAATGGTCCTTTCGTCGCCATCAACTGTGCCGCTCTTCCGGAAAATCTGCTGGAAAGCGAGCTTTTTGGCTATGTGGAAGGCGCCTTTACCGGCAGCGTTAAAGGCGGTAAAATGGGACTCTTTGAACAGGCGCACGGAGGAACCCTGTTTCTGGACGAAATCGGGGAAATATCACTTTCCACCCAGACCAAGTTACTGCGTGTCCTCCAGGAACGTGAAGTCAGAAGAATTGGTGATAACAAGGTCATCTCCATCAATGTCCGCATTATTTCCGCCACCAATAAAAGCATCAATCAGCTTGCCGGTAAAGAATTGTTCCGCCGCGATTTGATGTACCGCCTGGATGTACTGAGAATTTTCCTCCCTCCCCTTCGCCAGAGAGAACGGGACGCTGAGCTTCTGTTTCTTCATTTGATGAGGCAGCGGGGACAGGAGAATGGTATTCCTGTTCCTGAAATCAATATTTCAGCCTTATCTGTCCTTAATGATTATCCATTTAGTGGAAATATACGGGAACTACGCAATATTGTAGAGCGCTCTCTGGTAATCTGCTCCGGTAATGCAATCACCAGAGATGATTTGCTAAAGGCATTATATCCCCAGGATTTAGAAGATACATCTCCGCTTCCTTCCTATACCGCGTCTCAAACCTCCAGCGAAGAAAGTTCCATTTTATGGGCACTTAGAGAATGCAGCGGCAACCAGACCAAGGCAGCCAGGCTTCTGGGCATCAACCGTTCTACACTATGGAGAAAAATGCAGAAATATAATATAAAAATATAATTCAATTCATGCAATGGTGTTGCACATTTTGTTGTGATATCGTTGCATTTTTTGCTGTAATGCTGTTGCAATCGCACTCCCCCTCACCCCTGATGTATTTCTCAATATATCGACCTTTTTCTTTTGTCTTTTATGAAGCTTTTATTATTTATAACGATTATTCATATACTTGGCATAATAATTGCTTTAAGTAAATGCATCGGGCAATAGGAACTCGCCTTACTCCGGCCCTGCCGGGGTGGTCAGTCTCCGGGGTAATGGCGCTCTATTCCAAAATCAAGAAGAAGGAGAGGTATATTTTATGAAGATTTGCGCGACAATGAAAAAATTTCCTGGGGGTATGATGGTCATTCCGCTATTAATTGGCTGTTTAGTCAACACATTCATCCCACAGGTACTGGAGATTGGAGGTTTTACAACAGGTCTTTTTAAAACAGGAACCTCTACGCTGGTAGGCCTATTCATCCTGTGCAGCGGTGCAACAATTAACTTCAAACAAGCTGCTCTTCCGCTCTACAAGGGAGCAGTACTGACCATTTTAAAATATGCCATCGGTGTGTTGCTTGGCCTGGGTCTTAACAAGCTGTTCGGACCCATGGGAATTTTAGGTCTTACTCCATTGGCAGTTATCACAGCCGTCACTAACTCCAATGGTGCCATCTATACTGCCCTGGCAAAAGAGTTTGGAGACAATACAGATGTAGGAGCAATTGCTATCTTGTCCCTAAATGACGGTCCATTTCTTACCATGATTGCATTAGGCACCACCGGCCTTGCGGAAATTCCAATTCTGTCTCTGGTAGCAGCCATAGTTCCCCTGATTATCGGTATGATTTTAGGAAACCTGGATGAAGATTTCAAGGTGCTTCTATCCAACGGATTAGCTATGCTGCTCCCCTTTAACGGCTTTGTGCTGGGAGCCAATACAAGCCTGTTTACTATTGCAAAAGCCGGCGCTGGCGGTATTGTCCTTGGACTTATAACAGTTTTATTTACAGGTATACTTACGTATTACCTTTACAGCCTGATTCGAAGGAAACCAGATCCTATGGGAATGGCCATTGGCACCACTGGAGGTAATGCCGTGGCTGTACCTGCATCTGTTGCCATGGCAGATCCTTCCCTGGAACCAGTGGTGGGCGTGGCTACTGCACAGGTAGCCGGTGCTGTTGTTATCACAGCCATTCTGACTCCTATCCTGACTGGATTCTTTGCCAAAAGGGCCGCCAAAAAGCAGCAGAAATAATAATGGACTTACCCGTATATCAAGAAAGTGAGGAATTTTATGGAACGTTATATCATTAAGGCAAATAAAATCATAGCAGGCAATCAGCTGGAAGTTAAGGAAAACAGCGGGCTTCTTATTGAAAATGGTAAAATCCAAAAAATTTACGATAATATCTCTCAAGTTGAAATACCAGAGCAGATAAATGTAATTGATTATGGCGATAAGGTAATAATCCCTGGCATGATTGACTGTCACAACCATCTGGCTTTAGACGCCAGACTTGAAAATCACCTGGTCAAAATGGAGGACTGCGAGGCAGAGCAGACCATACGCGCCATTAAAACGATGAAGGACGACCTGGCAGCCGGCGTAACCACCTCCAGATGTCTGGGAGACAGGTTTTATATTGATGTAACATGTAAAAAGGCTCAGAAAGAAGGAAGGATTGCAGGACCGAAGCTGGTTGTCAGCGGCATCGGCATGCGCAGCAGCCATGGGCATGGATATGTAGGAATACCCCATTGCGGCGCGGAAGATTTCCGCCGGACTTCCAGGGAAAATATTGCCCGCGGTGTCGATTTTCTGAAGGTATTTATGACAAAGGTTATCAATGCAACTCCTTTCATTTATCACTTTTTGACCTTAGAGGAGCTGAAAGTGGTGGTAGAAGAAGCAAAAAGCGTTAATATAACCACAGCTTGCCATTGTTCTGGAGGACAGGGATTAGACGACTGCCTGACTGCAGGCATTGACTGTCTGGAACATGTGTATTATATCACCCAGCCCCAGGTAGAACGTGTTAATAAGGAGGACCGCTGGGTGGTATATACTCCCAGTTACGCCCTGAATGACCAGTTGTTATTTAAATTCTCCCCCCATGACAGGGAGGGAAGCCTTCGTGAAAAGGAAATTATCTGTAAATGTTTATCCGGCGCCATTGAGGGCGGACTTAAGTTTGGCATTGGCACTGATGGTCTGCATCAGGGGTTGGCCCAGGAGGCCTGCTATATCTCTGGTCTGGGTGCTAAAAATCGGGATGTACTGGCTGGAATCACAACCAACGCAGCTCGGATCTGCCGGGTAGACGAAACTACCGGATCTATCATGGAAGGAAAAGCTGCTGATTTGGCAATCCTGGATGGCAATCCATTAGATAATATCGAAGCTTTAAAAAAGGTTACATCTGTAATTCAGGACGGAACCATTATTTTCTGAATCTAAGCAGAGCACTGCTTTGCTGATAAACTTCAGGGCCGGCACCGGGAAATACAATCGTGTATTTAACCGTACCGGCCCTGCCGTCTTTATACTTTAATTCTCCTTATAATCCGGCCAAAAATGTCTCAGTTTACACCTATAAAAAGGATGCTGCTGCAAACCGAAATTCTATTTGCAGCAGCATCTCTTATTCTATGTCACAGCTTCATGCTCAATCCTGTTTTTCAATCAAAGCTTCAATCCCTCATTATATAATTTATAGGGAAGGCTTCCTGACAAATCCACCACATCCTTTGTAATGGGCTGCCCTGCCTTTACATCTTCCAGAAGTGTTGTACCATTTAACAGATAGAACGGAGCCACATTTCCAGCATCCTTGAGTTCCCACAATTCCGGAACCAGTCCCTCAATGGAATGATGATGTCCCTGGACCTTAAGTATGGTTCCCTTAGGCATGTCCTTCTGGGCCACTCCGGCCATAACGGAAACCTGGCGGCATTCAGAGTGAGTACCTAGTCCCAGGATATCTCCTAACAGAATGGATATAGGCGTCTCAAGTCCCATATAATGATAAGGAAGATAGATACACGCATATTTACCATTACGGCTTACCACATGCCCTTTACTTGTAAGCAGTTCCCATA
>ERZ791871.2734-NODE-2734-length-11023-cov-5.808990_pt1 | contig 11023 bp, 7 predicted proteins | sample MGYA00510280_ERZ791871 | MGnify/ENA primary metagenome ERZ791871 (study PRJEB30046, sample SAMN00792111) | human gut metagenome | study: EMG produced TPA metagenomics assembly of the A metagenome-wide association study of gut microbiota in type 2...
TATGGGCCACTATTCTTTTCTCAGGCTTTGCACTTGAAGTGATAATTCGCCATTTAAGTGCGGGAAATGGGAGTCTTTCAGCGTGCGGCACGAATCGCTCCCTCCCTTTTCCTGTCGTTTGATCGATTTCGAGCCGACTGTAAAGCGGACTGTAAAGGAAGTGTTACGGCTCGTTAGGATCCCGGAAGCTCGACCCCTTGCTTTCTCCTCATCCCCTCGCCATCCCCCGCCGGCATTGGCACCGCGGGGCTTTCTCTGGTTCCCGGTCGCCTCGTTTTCTTTTGTCTATCCCGAACGCCTTTATACTCATCCACCATTGAGACTTCACTTCTCTCAGGCCCCTTTTCCGGATCCCCCTCGTTCCGGCTGAAGGCGATTATTCCTTCTTTCGAAACCGCCTCAGAGCCGTCATTTTTTCGTGCGTTTCAGCCCCTGCCGGCTCCTCTCTGCGGTGTCATTTCCCAAGCCGCGGCCTCAATTTTCTCCCCCCGCTCTGTCCTCCCCTCACCTGGTTTTCCCCGGCAGCGGCTTCCGCCCCGACCGCGGTTGCGCCGTTATAGGTCACATTGGCCGCGGACCCGATCACGGTGATATTGCTGAGATCAGTGAAGGTGCCACCGGATGGATTGATGATGACGGAATCCGTCGCGTCGGTGGTGACGCCGCTCCCGATCAGAATGAGATTCGAATCGGCCTTTTCATTCGCCCCCACCGTATTGGTGCTGCCGATCACAAGCGAATTGACACCGCCCTCCACCACCGTGTTATTGCTCCCGATCACGGGCGTTGTAGCGCTTGAAGACGTGTAAGTCACGCCGTTCGGAAGCGCGAGACCGGTGTTCGTAAGAGTCGCCTGCGTTCCTTCAGGTCCCACAACAACCGCCGTGTCCGCCGTAACAGTGCCCGTGGTGTCGAGACCTGAGGAGCTGAGAGTCGAACTTTCCGGAGTCGACGTGTCGTTCACCGCGGCGAGCCGCATGAGTCCGTTCTGAACTTTGGTGCTGGTATCCGCGGTGACCGAGATCCCGGATTCGCTGAGCGTCGTATTCCCGAGCGTGAGGGTACCGGTCGAGACGGAGTTCCCGGAAATCGTGGTCTGCGAGCCTTCAGACCCCACGGTCAGAGTGCCGGCGGTCGCGATGGAACCCGCGCTGAGGCTCCCGGTTACCGACGCGGCAGAGGCGAGGAGCCCCGAAGTCGTGAGCGAATTGCCTGTCCCGACCAGAATCCCGGTGGGGCTGACTGTCGTAACAACGGCCGTTGTGTTATCGGCGGATGTCCCGGAACTCACGGTGAGACCGGATGACGAGAGGGCCGCGGAGGCGGGCGCATAGGAGGTTTCCGTTTCTGATGAGGTTTCAGATGCGGGAGCCGTCACCGTAAACGCTCCGCCCGTGGTAGCTACGCCGGTGTTATCAAGAACCGTATTTCCGGCGGTCACGCTGCCATCGCTTCCTAGGTCCACATCCTTCACGAGAGCGACAGAAAGGGTACCGTTCCCGGTATCGGCGTCGGTCGAAACCGCGACCGAAATGTTGCCGGACGAAAGCCCTGTGCCCGACGCCGCGCCGCCTGAAACCGTCAGGGTTTTGGCGTTCTTCACCATGGCGGCGTCACCGGTGTCAGCGGCCACCGTGATGTTGCTGTTCTTTAACTGGGCAACGTTGACGGCATCCGTATCTTCTGTACCGGCCGCGAGGTGAGTGATCTGGCGGGTTTGTTCCGCTGTGCCGGCGGTGCTGTCCGCAGGTTTGCCGATAGAGACTGCGCCATAGGTCGATTTCCAGGCCGCACCCGAGGTGTTTGTGCCGCTCGGGTCGTACCCGGTAACGCCTGAGGAAGTATCCGCGGAGCTATAGGATCCGAGCGCTACCGAGTTTAGTACTGAGGCTGAGCTGATAACTGTCCAATAGCTATAGCGTTCGAATTGGATGCATTTGATTGCTCCCCAATCGACACGGCGTTAGAACCGGTTGCGGCTGCATGTTCTCCCATGGCAATGGAGGAGTCACCGCTTGCTGTTGCCGCATAACCAACCGCGAGAGCAGCTGCTCCCGAAGCCTTCGAACTGCCTCCTAAAGCAGTAGTAAAAAAATTACTCGCAAAAGCAAAAGCGCCAATCGCCGTTGATTGTGAATTTGCCCCGCTCGCTTGAAACCCCACAGAAACTGAAGCATCTCCTGGACTGGAGTTGACAGGATTAATTGAGACTGCCCTTTTAACGCCGTCCTTTAGGGTTTGCTCATAGCCAATAACAATATTTTGACCGGTTGATGAGCTTCCAGTATTCTCATCACCGATAACGATCGAGCCATTACCAGTGCCTGTCGTCATGGTTATTTCATTGCCGCTTCCGATGATCAGATTGTGATTGGAGAGCGGGGTGATGGCGGTGCCGTTGGAAAACGTGAGTCCGGTGCTCGTGAGTTCCGACTGACTGCCGCTTGCCCCAACAAGAAGAGAAGTCCCGGCGGTAACGGACCCGGTGGTCGAGATCCCGCTTGAGGTGACAGAGGACGAATTCGTGCCGTTTGTGACCGTGAGCCCCGCTGAGCTGAGAATCGCCTGCGCGGCAGCCGTTCCATCCTCGGAAGCGGTCCCGGTCACCGTGAGGCCTGAACTCGTGAGGCTCGAATTCCCAGCAGTAAACGTGTCCGATGTGACGCTTGTGAAGGAGGGGTCTGAGGCAAGCGTAAGCGTTACGGTCGACGCGTCGTCCGCCGTAGTGAGCTCCACAGCGAGGTTGTCATCCCCGGACGCGAACGTCAGATTTCCGCCCTCCCCAACCTTATATTCGGCATTACCGACCTTCACGGTCCACCCGGCGTCATCCGTCGCGGTGTAGTTACTCGTGAGATAGCTGTATAAGGCGCCCCCGCTGACCGCGGAGGTGTTATCAGCCGCAATTTCGGTCGTTCCGGTGCTGAGTCCTGAGACTCCGGAGGAACTGATTGAGATCCCGCCGATCGAAGCTGAAGTCGCGCTGATCGCGTCATTCAGATAGAGATTAATGGTGTTCGTGTCGTCATTCAGCGACATCACGATATTGGAGTCCCGCGCGACCGTGATGGTCTCAAGGGACCCGATATCAATTGAACTGGTCTCTGTTTCTGTTGATGTTTCGGTCGCTGTCTGCAGCGTAAAAGCGTATGCCGGCATCGCGGGAATCGATGCCGCGAGCGCCGCGATCACGAGCGCGCGGACGAGGCTCACTTTCCCGGGGAACGGATCCGGTCTCCATTTATCAGACTGAGGGATTCGGGATGGGAGGACCGGATCGTCGGCAAGCCGCTTCCGGCGGCTGTCTCCAGCCGTGAATACGTTCTTAACTGTCCCCGAGAGCCGTTTCTCTTTTTTCATCCCAGCTCCTCCCCCTTGTCTCTGTGCGGGGCCCAGGCGGAGCTGCCATCCTCTCCGGTCTACACGGCGGTCTGTCTGTGTTTACAGGTTAATAAACCTGTCAATTGTCAGGAATCACTTTCAATTCAGACCGGAAGCACTCCCGGCATGTCACCTCATGGTGTTTTAAAACACATCACTTAAACCGTTTCTGGGCCTTTAATGTATTACAGATGTTACTTTATTTTTAATTTATCAGGATGAAAAACATATCAGTCATCCAAATAAAATTAACCAAAGTTAACCCTATGGCACTTATATTATCCCCTGTTTTTACATGTTTTTCACGGATAATTTATTCTTTTGCCTGAAAGTAAACTTTTTTCTTTCCGCGATTAACGTAAAAAAATCACGTCACAAAGCGTAATCAGTTTCACCCGATCAGAGTCAATGCATTATCCGAAACAACGCTCTGTGCCTGATTTAAAAGCCCTTTTCGAATGTTCAGAATGCCGGGGCGTCAACCCCGGTTAAATCCGGACATAATCCGCGTTCTATGGAACCTATTCCCCAAAAGCTGTCATAAGTCGTTCTGTAAAATTCACGATTCAGACAAAAACACTTCCCGGAATCCCCGTCCCGCAGACATTGTGAGGCACTCTGCTGAAGCCGGGAACTACGGAAATCCATTGCCCAATCCCCCTCGCCTCTTCCACATCCCGCGTTTGGAACGCCGGCGAGGTTTTAAACCCTCTAACCTTCAGATGACGCTCAGAAACGCAGCTGTGGAGAAAGGAAAAAAACACTGAAATCATCCCCTTCTTAGGTACTGATTTCGGTTTATTGAGAGAGATTTTCAGCGCATTATTCGCTCTACCTTGGTATATATTCGTTGGAAAAAGAGACGAACCCGCGGGACTCCCCTCCGCGATTTCGCGAAGGAGAACCCCCGCGACCCCTAAGACAAATCAGATAAACCGCCCGGTGACGCTCGCCTTCGCGCGCTTGATGTCGTCTGGCGTCCCCTCGGCCACAATCCGCCCGCCCTCGTCTCCGCCGCCCGGACCCATATCGACGATCCAGTCCGCGTTCCGGATGATGTCGAGGTCGTGCTCAATCACGATCAGCGTCGCGCCGTGGTCGATGAGAGACGAGAAAACGGAGAGAAGTGTCATGACGTCAAGCGGGTGGAGCCCGATCGTCGGCTCATCGAAAACGAAGACCGAGTCCGCCTGGGTGCGCCCCATTTCGCTCGCGAGTTTCAGCCGCTGCGCTTCGCCTCCTGAAAGCCCCGGAGTTTCTTCTCCGAGCGTCAGGTACCCGAGCCCGAGCTGCGAAAGCACCTCAAGCCTCGGGCGGACGTTCTTCATATCTCGGCAGAAGGCGAGGGCTTCCGTCACATCCATCGCCATGAGTTCGGGGAGGGACTTCTCCACTCCCTCTTTATTCGCGACGCGGATCGATTCCGCGGCCTTCGAGTACCGGCTCCCGCGGCAGCCCGGGCACGGAATGTCTACATCCGGGAGGAACTGCACGTCAAGACTGATTTCCCCCGTGCCGTCACACACCGGGCAGCGGAGCTTACCGGTGTTATACGAAAAGTCGCCCGCTTTGTAGCCCGCGGATTTCGAGGCTTTCGACCGCCCATAGATCTTCCGCAGCTCATCATGGATCCCGGCGTACGTCGCGACGGTCGACCGGACGTTGATCCCGATCGGGGTGGAGTCGATGAGTTTCACGTGCTCAATCCCGGGGGCCGCCACACCCTTCACGTGCGGCGGGAGTTTATTTCCGGACAGCATCGCCTCAAGCCCTGGGATCAGGGACTCGAGCACCATCGTCGTTTTACCTGACCCCGAGACTCCGGTGACCACTGTCATCCGGCCCTTTGGGATTGAGACATGAAGGGGCTTCACGGTGTGGATCGGGAGCGTGTCCATCGTGATCTCGCCTTCCGAGAAAATCTCTGGCTTCGGGATCACGGGCCTGACGCGCCGCTCGTAGGTCCCGGCGAGGAACGGACCGATCCGGGAATTTTTGTTCCCGGCGATCTCATTCACCGTCCCTTTCGCGATCACGTTTCCGCCCTTCGCCCCGGCAACCGGCCCCATCTCGATCACCCAGTCGGATTCCTTCAGGATCTGCACATCGTGATCGACAAGCACCACGCTGTTCCCGTCATGAATCAGGTCGTGGATGACGTCCGTGAGCCCCACGATATTCGAGGGGTGAAGACCGATCGAAGGTTCGTCCAGTACATAAAGCACTCCGGTTGTCCGGTTCCGGACGGCCCGCGCGATCTGCATCCGCTGCCGCTCGCCGGTCGAGAGAGTGTTTCCGGCACGGTCGAGCGACAGATACGAGAGCCCAAGGTCAACGAGCCGCGCAGCGACCGCGAGGAACGACGAGCAGATGCTTTCCGCCATGGGGCGCATTTCAGGGGGCAATGACGCCGGCACCCCCTTCACCCAGGGGATGAGTTCCGTGAGCGTCATCCGGCACGCGGCATCCAGCGTAATCCCCCGCAGCTTCGGAGCCCGGGCGGCGTCTGAAAGCCGGCTCCCCCCGCAGTCCGGGCAGGCGTCAAACTTCAGGAATTTTTCGACGCGCTTCATTCCCTTATCGTCCTTCACCTTGGCGAGCGCGTTTTCCACGGTTTTCACGGCGCTGTAATAGGTGAAGTCGAGTTCCCCGGCGGAGTTGGAGCCGTTTTTCGGCCGGTAGAAGATATGTTTCTTCACCATCGGGCCGTTATAGACGATGTCCTTCTCCTGATCCGTCAGATCGCGGAACGGGACATCAGTCCGTACGCCCATCGCGCGGCAGACATCGGTCATGAGTGACCACATGAGGCTGTTCCAGGGGGCGACCGCGCCCTCATCAATCGTGAGCGACTCATCGGGCACGAGCGTCGCGAGATCGACGGTATGCACGATCCCGGTGCCGCCGCACTTAGGGCACGCGCCCTGGCTGTTAAATGACAGCTCTTCCGCGGACGGCGCGTAGAACGACTCCCCGCACTCGGGGCAGACGAGCGGCTTCCCCGCAGCTACGGCGAGGCTCGGCGGCACGTAGTGGCCGTGCGGGCAGCGGTGGGAGGCGAGGCGAGAGAACATCAGCCGGAGACTGTTCAGCAGTTCAGTCCCGGTGCCAAAGGTCGAGCGGATCCCCGGCACCGCGGGACGCTGATGGAGCGCGAGCGCGGCGGGGATATAGAGCACCTGATCCACATCCGCCTTCGCGGCCTGCGTGAGACGGCGTCGGGTATAGGTGGACAGAGCCTCGAGATACCGGCGGGAACCTTCCGCGTAGAGCACGCCAAGCGCGAGAGACGACTTCCCGGACCCCGAGACACCGGCGATCCCGGTGATCTTCCCGAGCGGAATATCAACATCGATATTTTTGAGGTTATGGACGCGGGCTCCCCGCACCTCAATATGATCCGGGGGAGTCTCGGCCATCGCTGTGTTTAAACCCTTTTTCGCTGCTGTCATCTGTTGCTCCACTCCCCCTTTCAGCTTCTCTTTCTTTCCTGGGACCCGGGGAAAGGAAAACCGGCCGCCCTCTCCTCTCTATATAGAGAAGCGCGCCCCTGGGTCATCTCTCCCGCCGTTCCCGCGTTACGAAGACAGGATACCAGCGTGAAAACGAAGTTCAAGAACCGCGCGCGGCCCTGGGGGTTCAGAACCCAGCCCGACGCCCAAGACCCTCTCAGTCCTTCCGGCATCGAAAATCCGGGCTGAAACCCCTTTTACAGACACAGTATTTCACTTTGCTCTCTGCGTTAGGAAAAAACGCTTCTGACATTTTCTTCGAGCGGCGCGGCCCCAAAAATCCCCTCCGATCCCTCACAGATCACGGTTTTTCGGCGTCTTTACATGCATATTCCGCAAGATGCCAATTAACGCTATGTTCCTCTGAGATGATCGGGACTAAAGTAATACATAACGGGTTGCAACTTTTGGAGAGTAACTGAATGGCAGATAAGAAAAACGATTCCAAGGCGATCTCTGACCGCGTTAACAAGGTCGCCGCGAGCCAGGCCGCGAAAGCAGTGAGCTCCGCCCGCGCCGTGAAGGAAGAGCGGAAGCGCCTGCAGACTGAGGCGGAAGAAGAGCTCGGCGTGTCCGAAAACCCGAAGGACGGCGCGGTGAAGAACGAGCTCAGCATGGAGCGTGACGTCCGCTACACGACGCCGGAAGGCGCGATGAAGTTTGAGACCGCGGACCGCTCAAGCTCCGCTGTCGGCCGCACGACGAACTTCATCCGTGAGGTGGTGCTCGAAGACCAGTCCCCCGCGGACCGTGAGAGGATCCTGCAGGGGCTGCTCTCCGCGGAAGTGAAGGACGAAAAGGGCCGCGTGGTCAGCAACCGGGGCCTGAATCCCGATATTGAGCTTTCGGAAGACTGGGAAAAGGGCGGCTACCCCTATAAGAACCACCTTCGCCGCAAGGTCTATGAAACCGAGAAGTTCAAGCTCCAGGTGGAACTCCTGAAGCTGCAGGCCTGGGTGAAGAAGACCGGAAGCCGGGTTGTGATCCTTTTTGAGGGCCGCGACGCGGCAGGCAAAGGCGGTACGATCACGCGCTTCATGGAACACATGAACCCCCGCGGCGCGAGGCTTGTCGCTCTCGATAAGCCGACCGCCGCCGAGTCCGGCCAGTGGTACTTCCAGCGCTACGTGAAGCACCTCCCGACCGCGGGCGAAATCGTGCTCTTTGACCGCTCGTGGTACAACCGCGCGGGCGTTGAGCGCGTGATGGGATTCTGCACCGATGAGCAGTATGAGGAATTCATGAAGGAAGTGCCCGAGTTTGAACGGTTCCTCGTTCACTCCGGGATCTACCTCATCAAGTTCTGGTTCTCGGTGTCGCGTGAAGAGCAGCGGAAGCGCTTCAAGGAGCGTCAGGTTCACCCGCTGAAGCGCTGGAAGCTGTCGCCGGTGGATCTCGCCTCGCTCGACAAGTGGGATGACTACACCCGGGCGAAAGAAGCGATGTTTGAGAAGACGGATACGGTCGAATGCCCGTGGACCGTCGTGAAGAGCGACGATAAGAAGCGGGCTCGGCTGAACGCCATGCGTTACGTCCTGAACACCATTCCGTATGAGGGGCGTGACGACAAGATGGTGGGACCGGTGGATCCGCTGATCGTCGGCCGCGCGACCGCGATGAATGAGGCCGCGGAGTCTCTCAAAGCCCTCCGTTCGCTTCGCGAGCGCCAGCTTCAGGGCATGATGGCCGCGGACGCGCATAAAGCGAAGTCCCGCAGCCGCAAGGCGAAGGCGAAGACCGCCTCCAAAAAGAAGACCACGGCAAGCGTGTCACCCGCTCACGCGTCGGACGCCTCTGATAAGGCGGTTGAAAAGAGCGCCTCGCTCTCCTGACCGTCATAAACGTCACCCCTAGCACAGTTTTGTGACAGGGGTGTGACAGATCGGGCCGGATCACCGGAATTTCCGGCGATCCGGTTTATTTTTACAGGATCATGGTATCCGCTCTTGCAATCCGGGGCGCTTTAACTAGAATTCGATCGGAATCCATGGGATCCACGCGTGGGAGACGGGCGTCCGGAACTGAAACCGGAACGACGCCGCGATCTCCCCTTTTTTCCGACCTCTTTTATTAAAAGCTGGCTACCTCAATGGTTGATGAATTCATTCAGTGGCTCTCCGCTCAGAACTGGAAAGTCATTCCTGCCGAAACCGCAACGCCGATTCCGGAGGACGTTCTCAGTCGCTACGGACACGCGATTCCGCAGTCCTGGCTTAACTTCGCCGGGAAACTCGCGAAGTGCGAGGATCAGACCGGGAACAAGTGGTTCCTCGTGGGTCCGGACTTCAAGCCCGCGAAGACCGAGGACGACTGGAGCTGGAATGAGCTCGAGCTGATGGGGCTTGACGCGGCCGGAAAGGATAAGAAGTGGGCGAAAGAAGTGACGGACTTCTGGGACACCCATTTCCCGATCTACCTCTGCACCGATCCCGAGTATTACTACTACGCGATTGATATCGAGGATGGCTCGGTCATCACGAGCACGGAACCCGATTTTGAGGAACGCGCGAAGCGTGTCGCGGGGTCCTTCCCCGAGTTCCTCGCGAAGATTGTGTCAGGCGCGATCAAGCTCTGACCGAGAGCCTCTGACACAGGCATAACCGCGGCGTCCGGCGCATCCGGAACCGCGGTTTTTTATTGGGCGGGTATCTAATAGGCAAAATAAAAGCCCCGGCTGTTGAAACCGGGGCCCGTTTTGCCTTTATAGTGCGTGATTATTCTATCGCGGTCAGGAGTGGCCGTGGCGGCGGCCCTTCGAGTGGCTGGAGGAAGCCTTCGCGACCACCACCTTCTTACCGGACGCCGCGCGGGTCTTGCCGGCGCGGGACGCCTTAGCGACCCTGGCGGTCTTCGCGGACTTGGATCCCTTCACACGCTTCTCAGCCTTAGCGGACTTCTTTCCGTGGCGGACAGAAGCGACGACGCGGGCGGGAGCCGCCTTTTCCTGATACTCGAGCGCGGGGCCGGGGTTAAACGCGGCGTCGCGGGACTCGGTATCCGCGATCTTTTCTTCAAGATCATCCTGAGCGACTTCGACGTCAGACGGAAGCTTATTCTTCGCGAGCTTCAGGCCGCCCACGTGGCGCACCGAATAGAGGTGCCGCGCCCAGTAGCCGGTGAGCTCGGACTCCCGCACGCGATCCCCCGCGCGGGGCGCGTGAATGAAGTGCTCGGAATCCGTCATGATGCCGGTGTGGAAACCGTTGGGACCGCGGTTCGTCTTGAAAACAACGATGTCGCCAGCCTTCGCGTCCGCGAGGTCGACCCGCGTCCCGACGTGAGACTGAGAGACGGAGTCGCGGGGGAGCGAGATCCCCTGCTGCTGATAGACCCACCACACAAGCCCCGAACAATCAAAACCGCGCCCAGGCGTTTCAGCGCCGGCGCGGTACGGGGTTCCAAGCTGCGTTTCCGCGGTCTTGATCACGCGGAGACCGAACCCATGCGGGCGGTCAGAGGAGTTCAGGCTCGCCTCGCCATCCTTCTCGGGGGCGGAGCCAAGGGATGCCTTCGGAACCGAGATTTCAGTCGACTCCTGCAGCGTGGTGAGCGTGTCGTAGATCGGATCCTGGACCTCGGGGGCTTTGAGATCAGCAAACGAGGCGGACGACATCATCAGAAGAGCTGCCAGCGCAAAAACGCTTTTCTGCCATCGGCCAGCCTTCGCTTTCTTCTGATTCTCTTCATCCGTCCGCGTCATTCTTATTCACCCAGTCCGCAAGTTAATTTCCAGTACCCGACGAAAAACTGTCATCCAGAATAGCAGGGTATGCACATGTTTGGGGCAGACGAAAGAAAGCAAATTTTTCTTTTTTGTCGTTTTGTTAAAATTTACTGTTTATTTTCAAACATTTATTCGAAATAGGTAGACCCTAAGGAATAACCCTCTAAAGGGAAATCGGTAATGGGCGGGATCATCCGTATTCATGAGGCGATCAGCGGAATTCTCTCAAAAGAACAACTGTTTGTCTTTTGTCATGATGGGTTTCGCCGGTTTTTTCCCATTTTGAGGAAGTTTTTCTCTTTCGCCGCTCTCCGGGTTAACACATCGCCTTTGCCTCCGATTCCTAGGGCGTCGGTGAGTGTCAAATGATCTTTCGCCGAAATTGTTCGTAAAAAAATAGGTTGCA
>ERZ791871.2752-NODE-2752-length-10937-cov-23.648318_pt1 | contig 10937 bp, 9 predicted proteins | sample MGYA00510280_ERZ791871 | MGnify/ENA primary metagenome ERZ791871 (study PRJEB30046, sample SAMN00792111) | human gut metagenome | study: EMG produced TPA metagenomics assembly of the A metagenome-wide association study of gut microbiota in type 2...
GGCAATACCGCATAATTCTAAGTGCCGATACGGCGAGCGAGGTGCGGCAGATGCTAAGCCAAAAGCGCAGATAATACTGGATGCTGCAAAGGTGAGCGCCGCCAGTGGCGGAAACAGCGAACCGAAGCAGGGGCAGCGGTCGCAGAGTGCGAGGGGCTTTTGCCCCCGATGTACGATGCGGGTACCGCAACCCGACATTATCGAGCATTTTGGCAACGCAGATGCCGTGCCGCAGCCGCCGGAGCGGTGCTTAAGCCGTTAGGCGGGAATTGTGCGGTATTGCCTTATATACTACAAATTACTCCTCTGCCAACTCCACCACCAATTTGGCTTCGGTGGCGGCGATGGCAAGTTGGAGCTTATTCTCTAAGTTTGTCTTTTGCAGCATATTGATGACGTGGTACTTCACGGTGGATGGCTCGATGCCGAGTTCTTTTGCAATCTCGTTATAGGACAGCCCGCGCACAAGACAGCGCAGGACCTTCATCTCTCCTTTGGTGAACTCGGCGCTCATGGCAGTGCCGATCTCCACGCTGGGCGGTGCATCGGGGAAGATATGCTCCCCCGCCATCGTGCGGCGCACGACCTGCATCAGGGTCCCTTCATCGCCGTCCTTATACCACAGGCTGTCCGCGCCCGCGGCTTTTGCGCGTGCCAAGACCTGTGTGTCAATAAGCGAGGTCGCCACCACGATCTTGATTTCCGGGTGCGCTTCTCGTATCTTTTTTGCGGCGGCCAGGCCGTTTTCGCGGTGTTCTGTCTGCACATCCATCAGCACAAGGTCGATGTCCTCGGTATCGCACAGGATGGGAGCCTCTGCAGCGCCGGGGATAGACACAGCAAGCTGATACCCGTCCTCGTTCTGAATATAGCTTTCAAGCAGGCTCCGTACCAGCTTTTGGTCCTCAACGATCATAACGCGTATCATTAGTGCTCTCCTTATCGGGCAGGGTGACTTCCAGAACAAATACAGGCAGGGAATGTACGGTTACTGTACCCCCTGCTTTTTCAATACGGCGGCGGAGCGAGGAAAGCCCGCCGCCTTCCTTTATCTCCGCCTTTGGTGGTGCGCCGTTGTTCGTGATGCAAAGGTGCCATGCCTGTGGTCGATGCTCGGAATCGGCGTACAATTCCGTGGCACCCGCATGCCGCACACCGTTGGAGGTACACTCCCGCAGGATCAGTGCGTAGAGCTCGCGGGTGGCGCGTGCCGCAGGGTACGCACCGCGCAGCTGTACGGCTGCACCCAGAACAGCCGCCCGCCTTTGCATATAGCTCAGCGGGTCCTCTGCAGCATTCTCCTGCCGGGCGCGGCATAGCAGGGAAATGGAGCTTTCCCACTGCGCGGCCTCGCTCCTGATCCGGGCGAGGTCATGCTCATGCCGCAGCGCGCGCCGTGCGGCAAGCAGGGTATGGCCGATGTCGTCATGCACCCGCATCTTCATTTTCAGGATTTCTTCCTCCCGCACAATGTCGGGCATATTGTCATATAAGCGCTTTGCGCGGCGGTTCGCATCGGCAAGGCGCTCGTTTTCCTGCTGCAGTGCAGCATGCAATGTAGCCAGCTGGGTGACATCGGTGGCCATCACCTCGGTGTACGGTATACCGTATTTGTCCTGAACAGGGCGCACCGTGAAATGATATACCGTTCCGTCCGGGAATTCGTAGATGCGGGCGGCCTCATCGCGTAGCCGCACACCGCCGCCGGGACTGCGCAGCGCCTGCTCCAGATCCGTAAGGGTCTGCAGATCCCGGCCACAGAGGACTGCGGCGATTTCCTGCATCCTGTGATTGATCAGACGCAGCAGACCATTGCGGTCAAAGTAGCAGATGGCCGCCGGCAGCGTGTCAAAGCCTTCCTTGACAGCATTGCGGGAGATTCGGGAAATCATAGGCCACCTCCTTCTGCCGGAAACATCGTGAAATACAAAAGCCCGTCATCATCCCGTTCAAGCTGCATCTGCGGCAGGCCGGGCAGCGCAGCGGGCGCGTCGGTGCATTGAACGCTGCAGCGCAGCCCCCAGCCCTGCGCCGTATGCTCGGCGCAGAAAAGGATCTCCTGCAATCCCGGCAGGGTCGCTTCTATGATGGCTTCAAAGGCGTCATAGATTGCCACGGCGGATGCAGGGGAAATCTTTGCTGTGTCGGCAATCTGTACGGCGCAGCGTATATCACTCAGGCGCAGGCTCTCGGCCGATTCAAACAGGCTCAGCCGCAGCTCCGTGGTGTCGATGTCCTCCGCCTTGTCGCAGACAAAAACAAGGTTGCTGCGCCGCTTGATATAGGTTCCCAAAATGACGATGTGCTTCAGCAGCCGCCGGGCGGTATCGATATCGTCCGTGGCCTTAAGCGCGATCAGATATTCCTGTATCCGTGCCAGCTGGCGGGCTGTGACGGTCTCGATCTTGTCATACAGCCGGTTCTGCTCGCTCAGCTTCAGCCATTGTGCCTTCTGGGCTGTTTCCGCCTGTATGATGTCCCCGATGTCATGCAATTCCTCCTGCGTGAGACGCAGCTCCTCCAGCAGAGCCACCAGTTCGGTGATGTCCTCCTGCCAGAAAACATACCCTTTCCGGATCGGATGACCGCGAAGCAGGGTCGTGGCATCCAGCTGAACACTGCCGGTGAGCGCCTGACGCAACTGCTCCTCACGGAGCGGCGCTGCCTGCATGGAACATTGCACAGGCATAAATGCCCGGTCCGTGATCAGACCCTTGGCCATAGATACCTCAAACAGCGTGGCATACCCCATATTGGATTGGATAAGCCCGCACCGGATGCACGCCTCAAAGGACGCTGTAAAGGTCAGGCATTGCACCACGGTCATATCACCGGCGATCGCATGCATCCACGGCACATTTAAAATATGCTTGTACAGTAAAGCATAGAGGGTGGCAAAAAAAATCGGCACAAGCGGCAGCCAGAGGATGCGCTTTGTATGCGGAATACGGCAGCGCCGTACAAGGTACACCACCGTGAACACGGCACAGGAAAATATCCACAGCAGACAGAGATAATATACGAACCGATAGGTGTAATCGGGGCTGCCCAGTACCTCCTGCCCGGGTGGGAACGCAAACGCAAGCTGATGACAGTCGTTTGTCAGCACCAGGCTGAACAGTACCACAGGGAATACAAAAATCACGTACCGGTACTTGTACAGCGGGGCGGACTGCCCCCGATCCAAAAAGAAAAGCGTATAAAGTGCAAGGGTCGGGATCAGCAGCATCGGGATATAGTACGCATACCACAATCGCCGCAGCATCTCCGGCGTCTGGGCAAAGTCATAGCGGATCAGGCGGATATCCAGCCAGAACAGCATCAGGGCGGCAGCACCCAGCAGGCAGCGGCGGGTCTGTGTGTGCAGGATACGCCACCAGACCGATACCGCCCAGGAAAAGATCAGAATATTATACAGCACCGTGCGCCAAAAGCCGGAATACGGCATATAAAACGCCCGCATCAGGACAGCGCAGAGAATCACCCCTGCAACCGCAGCGGCTAAACACAGGTTGCCAAGCCGTACCTTTGTCATAGTGCCTGTCCTTTCCAAAGGGGTAGATCATCCGTCTGTTTCTTTCCAGTATCATTATGACGCAATCTGCACTTTTTTGCAATAGGACTGAAAAAAGCAGAAAAAAGTCCAAAAAACTATCCAAATGGTGGGGGCAGAAATCGTCCGATTCCTGTATGATGAAGTTGGCAAATCGTATTCTTTGCAGGAAAGGAGGGCTACGCCGTGCGGAGGATCGTTTTGGACGCGCAATACTCTGTGATGACGAGCGCATTGACAATGGCACTGAAACAGGGCGGGCCGGACTTCCAGGTGCAAAGCGCTGGTCCTAAGACAAAGGATATTGTAAAGCTATGCCGTTCCTGCAGGGCGGATGTCCTGCTGCTGGAGGTCTGCCCGCATCCGCCGCGCACCCTGCAGGACAGACTGCTGCTGGCAAACGACCTGCGGGATGTCTGCCCGCACTGCAAAACGGTACTGCTTGTGGATGAGGCCGAATACCCGGAGCTGGCTGCCGCCGTCTGCATGGCAAAAAAGGACCATATTGTCGATGATTTCGTCTACGCTTCCGTCTCGCCTGCCTATCTGAGCGCTATGATGGACACTTTATGACCAAAAGGAGGACAGCTATGAAAAAAGTACAACGAACGCTCGCTGCCGTATTGGCAGCCATGATGCTTATGGCTTTGGCCGGTTGCTCCAAGGGGGATGTGACCAAAGAGGTCAATTCCGGTTTATCCGACCTGAAAGCGCAGGCCGCCGAACCAGCTGTTGAACCCCAGACGGAGACCCCGGCAGAGCCCAAGACCGACGCGACATCCGAGCCTGCATCCGAACCTGCATCGGAGCCTGCTGCAGAGCCGGAGTCGGAAGCTACCGCCGAACCGGCCCCTGCTTCCGCTCCTGCGGACAATCCCGATTATCCATCGGCTGCCGGCCTGAACACCCAGACCCTGGAGGCATTCGGCACGGACTTTACGCTGGTGCTCAACGTGACCTGCCCCGACCAGGGCTGGTACAAGTCCGCGACCAGTTTCGGGGATTTCAAGCTGTTCCCGACCGATGACCCCAGCCATATCTTCTCCGGCGACCCGCGCATAAACTTTGAGCTGAAAAGCGGTCTGGACAAAATCAACTACTATTACGACGACTTTGAAAATGTGGAGGAGCTTGCCCCGCGCACCATCGGCGGCGTGGAGATGGCCGGACGCACCTACAAAAACGTAGGTATGTTGTGGACGGAATACTACGGCGAGATGCCCACCGGTGGCTGGCTGAGCATTAGAATCTCCGGCGTAGACATTGACCCCGGCACCGAGGGCGACACCATTCTGAACAGCGTCACCTTTGGCTAAGGCAATCGCTGACACACACTACCCGCAACGAAAAGGCAGGTGAACCGACCATGAAAAAACTGCTATCCCTGACGGCGGCGGCCCTGCTGCTGATCACAACGGGCTGCGGGCGCAGCAATGCCCCGCCTGCCTCGGCATCTTCCGGCACCCCGTCGGTTTCCGCCCCGATAACGGAACCGACAGTCGAGTCGTCCGACGATACGACCCCGACCGTTCAAAAGGACGAAGCCGCTGTCAAGCCGCAAAGCAGCCGGAGGCTGGATGATTCCCGCATTATCCCGCTGTACAGCGAGCGCTTTACCTACACCGACCCCAACGGCATCGAGGACACCTATTTTTATGAAGTACCGCAGATCGATGATGACACCGAGGACGCCAAGCACATCAACGAGATGATCAACTACCGATACGGCTATCTGGTAGAGCGTGCCCAGGATGCCCGTTCCCGCAATGATTTCATCGACACCGGCTTCATCATCTGGGTCAGCAACTGGAACGGCCCCGTGCTGAGCCTGCAGGTGACCAGTTCCGACACGTTGTTCAACCACGATGTGGGCAGCTACCATTACAACTTTGCCACAGGGCAGGAGCTTACCAATCTGGATTTGCTCGAATACATGGGCTACACCGACAGCGCAAAGACTCTGAACGCGCTGCAGCGCGCCACAGCACAGCATTTCGATGTCCATGTCGGCGGCTATGACCCCAAATATACCGCCATGCTGTACGAGATGCGCGCGCAAAGCCTGAGCGAGCTTGACAGTGTATTTACCTACTACTCCATATTTCCCCATTTTTCAAACGGTTTTGTCGTGACCGTACCGATGTACACCCCCGCCGGGTCGGGAATGTACTGGACAGATGTTCAGGTTGACCCCAACAAGCGGCAGGCCAGCGGCCAGGTGCTGCACGGCCAGGACGAATGGTTTACCTGCGATGTGACCGCCACCGGCAAGGTAACGGTGCGCGCCCTGACCGACTATGTAAGCTCCGACGGCGCAGTTACCTACCAAGACATGAAGGAATGGTACGAGCTGGGCGACCAAACCGAGTTTACGGTAAACGGCTGCTACGGCAACTATGTAAAGATGCTCATGACCAGTGTCGGCCAGGATTATGCCCCCTATGTGTTCCTGCTGACCGAGGACGGCAATGTCGAGTACATCGACGTCATCAGCGGCGCACAGTGCGGCACCATGGCCAACGGCGGCCCGCTGTACGGCGTCAACGAGATCGTCAAGTTTGAGATCGGCACCGCTTACGATGCGGATTTCGAGGCCGAGTATACAACGGTGTACGCTGTCTCCCGCAACAATGAAAAATTCAACCTGGTCGAGGCCATGCACAATGCCGACCCGATGGAACTTTCCAGCCTGATCGGCTCGTATGTAAGTGACTACACCGGTACCTGGTTTGAAATTTGCGAGGATCAGCCGAACTTCTACATCGGCGAATACCGAAACGAAAACCGAGAGCCCGCCACATGGGACAGCGGCATCACCTACCTTGGTATGGATCACCGCGGCTGGATCTGCAGCATTTCGCTGTACCGCATGGATCTAGGGCGCGCACAGCGCGAAACCGTGGCCATGATGCCCACCGATTACGGCGGCTTTTACGTAAGGCATATCGGCGGGGAATCCCTGCTGAACCTGCCAAAGGACGAATCCGTTTGGTTTGAAATGACAAACGAATAAAAAAATCTGAAACGATTATCTTGTAAAGGAGGCAGACACTATGGCAACCTGTACGCAATGTGGTGCCGAGTTAAAGCCCGGTACTAAATTCTGCGAGAATTGCGGTGCAAAAGTATCCGTACCGCAGCCCGCCGCACAGCCCGCAGCTGTGCCCCCGCCCCCGGTTCAGCCGACCCAGGCTGCACCGCCGCCCCCACAGCCTGTACAGACGCCCCCGCAGCCGCAGGCAAGCGGCGGCAATCCCTATGCAGGCAGCGCACCTGCCGCCCCGCAGCCCCGGACGAACGCAGCGAATCCTTACGCAGGCAATGCGCCCGGCACACCGCCGCAGACCGGCGCAGGCGCACCGCTTTACGCCGGGAAAACGCCCCCGTCCGCGTCCGCACCGCCTGTCACGCCGCCGCCACCCGGCGGCACGGGCGGCAACCCTTACGGCAATGTGGCCCCCGGCGGCAAGCCCAAGCGCCCCCGCGCACCAATGTCCCCCAAGCGGATGATCCTGATCGCCATCCCGGTGATATTCCTGCTTATGATCATCGTAACAATGATTAGCGGCTCTATCCGCACCGGCAAGCCGAACGCCGGTGACCCGAATCAGGGCACCTGGGAAGCAGCCTACGCCGAGATCGGCGGCTCCGTGACGCAGGTCGAGGATGCCTTCGGCAGCGGGTTCCTGATGGACCTGAATGATAAGGGCAAGTGCGTTGTAACGGTGGACGGCACCAAGTCCTACGGCAAGTGGACGCTGAACGGCGGGGTCTTCCAGCTGGATTGCGGCGGCCTGAGCTGCACCGGCACCCTGCAAGACGAAATCCTGACCCTGAACGATGTGCAGGGACAGGGCGTGACGATCTACTTCGTCAAGTCCGGCAGCACCATGCAGCAGCCTCTGGACGGTGACAGCATGACCCAGGGCACCACCGCAGGCAGCGATACCGATGTGGGCATCTATGTGCTGGAATCCGCCTCCGACAGCGAGTACACCCTCTCCAAGGAGGAGCTTGCCCTCGTCGATATGGAGGACTTCTACATTGAGCTGCGCGCGGACGGCACCGGCGAAACCTACATGGAGGATTTTGTCACCTTCCAATGGAAGGACGGCAGCTTCTACGCGCTGACCGACCCCGATACCCCGGCCATGACCTACACCCGCGAGGGTGACCTGCTGACCATTGAGTTTGACGGTATGACCATGGTCTTTAAGCGCAGTGACACCAAGCCTGAAATCGACCCCACTTTGCTGGACGGCGGCGAGGACGAATATGACGGCGACGGCTGGATCGACGGCCCGGATGAGCCTGACCCGCCCTACACCTACGACGACGGCAACACCTACGATGATTTGGGCAACACCAACTGGTACGGCTGGTTCCGGATGGAAAACTACAAGAATGTACCGAACCGTGATTACTTTGACACCGACACCTACGATTGCTGGGGCTACATCGGTGAGAGCGATGACGGCAGCCACTATTTTGAGGTTTACCGTGACGGTATGCCCGATGACCCGGTCATCACGATGTGGGTCAATGTCTATGATGACCATATCGAGCCTATCCTGGACGGCTACGACTGGGTGCTTGACCAGAACATAACCGAGAGCGATGCGTATAAGTTCAACCTGTACCCGTATAACGACAGCATCTCGCTGTTCATGTATGACTACGAGGGCGACGACGGTACGGCCTGTGCGGTCAGCTTCTACATGAGGCTGGACGGAACCGAGTGGAACGAGGAGCTCGAAGAGCTGCCGCCCCGCTATGAGGAGTACAAGGCCGCCTTGGCCAACAAATAACGAACTGATTTATCTGTACAAAATGGGGCGGGCCCTGCCCGCCCCTGATATAGGAGGATCATTATGGGACTTATCAGAGCTGCAATGGGCGCTGCTGGCGGCGTTATGGCCGACCAGTGGAAGGAATACTTTTATTGTGAAGCCATGCCAGCTGACCTGTTGGCTACCCGCGGCTGGAAACGCCAGAGCGGACGCAGCGCCAACACCAAAGGCAATGACAACATTATCTCCAACGGCTCCATCGTGGCCGTTGCCGACGGCCAGTGTGCCATGATCGTGGAGCAGGGCAAGGTCGTGGATATGTGCGCCGAGCCGGGTGAGTACACCTACGATACCGGCAGCGCGCCGACGCTGTTCAGCGGCGATTTGTCCGAGTCCATCGGCGCAGTGTTCCAGAACATCGGCAAGCGCTTTACCTTCGGCGGCGAGGCCCCGATGGATCAGCGCATCTATTACTTCAACACCAAGGAGCTGGTGGGCAACAAATACGGCACGCCCAGCCCGGTGCCCTTCCGCGTGGTGGATCAGCGCGCCGGCATCGATATCGACATTGCCATCCGCTGCTTCGGCGAGTACAGCTACCGCATCACCAACCCCATTTTGTTCTACACCAATGTCTGCGGCAATGTGGAGGAAGGCTACACCCGCGATGAGATCGACGGCCAGCTGAAATCCGAGCTGATGACCGCCCTGCAGCCCGCCTTTGCCAAGATCAGCGATATGGGCATACGTTACTCCTCCCTGCCCGGCCACACCATGGAACTGGCCGAGGCCCTGAACGACGTACTGAGCGCCAAGTGGGGCAAGCTGCGCGGCATTGAGATCGTATCCTTTGGCGTGTCCAGCGTAAAGGCCAGCGAGGAAGACGAGCAGATGCTCAAGGAAATGCAGCGCAACGCAGCCTTTATGGACCCGACCCGCGCCGCTGCGCATCTTGTCGGCGCACAGGCCAGTGCCATGCAGACCGCGGCCGGTAATCAGGGCGCAGGCCCCGCCATGGCCTTTATGGGCATGAATATGGCCGGTGCGGCGGGCGGTATGAACGCCCAGAACCTGTACCAGATGGGTGCCCAGCAGCAGGCCGCCGCACAGCCCGCCCCGGCCCCGGCCTCTGCCCCCGCAGGCTGGACCTGCAGCTGCGGCCAGACCGGCAACACCGGCAAATTCTGCGCAAACTGCGGCAGCCCCAAGCCTGCCCCGGCACCCGCGGCCGCCGGCTGGGTATGCAGCTGCGGCACTTCCAACACCGGTAAGTTCTGCTGCAACTGCGGCAGCCCCAAGCCCGCCCCGGCTCCCGCCAAGTGCAGCCAGTGCGGCTGGACCCCGGATGACCCGGCTCATCCGCCCAAGTTCTGCCCGGAGTGCGGTAAGCCGTTTGGCCAGTGATGCGCAAAAAAATCGCTGCGGTGCTTTGCGCCGCAGCCGCTTTTCTGACAATGTCCGGCTGTAAAAAAGCGCCGCCCGGCACACTGACCGGTATCAGCATCAGTTATTCCGGTATGTGCTATGACGACACCTATGGGTTCAGCATAAGAAATGACCCGGTTGACGGCTGCCTTTTCAGCTGCAATTACAAGGATGATGAATGGGTGGAGCTGGAAAACATCCCTGTTGAGGACACCCATTGGCAAGAAGCCCTGGCTCTGGCAGAAAAGCTGGGGCTGGAAAGCCTGCCAGACGAAAAGGAAAAATTTCCCGGCTTATTCATCACCGATGAAACGTTAGTTAGCGTTTGCCTGATTTACAAGGCCCCGGATGACGAGATCATCTACCGTTATCTGGATGCCGATGGCAATACGCGCAGCACCCTGCGTGATTTTTTTGAGGATCTGGCAGGGCAGCTGCAAACCGAAGGAAAGAGAGGTGACGCATAATGGCAACGCAGCTTACCAACTACCAATGCCCTGCCTGTACCGGTCCGCTTCACTTTGACGGTGCCAGCGGCAAGCTGGTGTGCGATTTCTGCGGCAGCAGCTACGACACCGCCGAGATCGAAGCCATGTATGCCCAGAAGGAAGCCGCTGCCGAAACCGCCGCGCAAAACAAAGAGGCGCCCCCGCCCGACTCCGTCTGGAGCGAAAACGAGGCCGCCGGGCTGCGCAGCTATTCCTGCCCGTCCTGCGGGGCGGAGCTGATCTGCGACGAAACCACTGCCGCGACCAGCTGCCCCTACTGCGGCAACCCCACAGTCATCGCGGGGCAGTTCAGCGGTATGCAGCGGCCTGAGCTTGTCCTGCCGTTTGTGCTGGACAAAAATGCCGCCAAGGCCGCACTGAAAAAATACTACCGCGGCAAGCGGTTTTTGCCCAGCGCCTTCTCGGCACAAAACCACATTGAGGAGATCAAGGGCGTGTATGTCCCCTTCTGGCTGTTCGATGCCAACGCGTCCGGTTCGGGACATTATGAAGCGTCCAACTCCTCGTCCCACCGCAACGGCGATTACGTCATCACCACGACCCGCCACTACGATGTCCGCCGCGCGGGCACCACGCAGTTTATGGGCGTACCTGTGGATGGCTCAACCAAGATGCCCAACGGCCACATGGACGCCATTGAGCCGTATGACTACCGCGCCT
>ERZ791871.2758-NODE-2758-length-10917-cov-8.599061_pt1 | contig 10917 bp, 8 predicted proteins | sample MGYA00510280_ERZ791871 | MGnify/ENA primary metagenome ERZ791871 (study PRJEB30046, sample SAMN00792111) | human gut metagenome | study: EMG produced TPA metagenomics assembly of the A metagenome-wide association study of gut microbiota in type 2...
AATCAGAAGAAGATGCTGTCGGAAATCAATGCCGGATACGGCAGAAAGGGGGAATCGTATCATGGCGATATTTCACTTTACAGTAAAGATTGTCGGGCGCAGTAAAGGAAAATCTGTCATATCCGCATCGGCATATCTTAATGGAGATGTGATGAAGAATGAGGAAACAGGCAGAATCAGTTACTATACTTCCAAAAAGGAAGTCGTCTACACCAGTCTGATGATGTGCGAAAATGCACCTCCTGAATGGCTGCATGTACCGGAAGAAAATATAAAAAGGTTTCAACTGTCTATCCGTTATAAAAGAGCGGATGATAAAGATGCTGCACTGGAAAAGTTTAAAATCACATTTCAGAAACAGCGGCTATGGAATGAGGTATTGAAGATAGAAAAAAATGCAGATACACAGCTTGGACGCTCATTTGAATTTTCCCTGCCGAAAGAATGGAGCAGACAGAAACAGATTGATTATACAACGGAATATATTCAAAAGACTTTCGTGGATAAGGGAATGTGTGCCGACTGGAGCATACACGATAAGAATGATGGAAACCCGCATGTGCATTTACTTGTAACCATGCGACCGTTCAATCCAGACCATTCATGGGGCAGCAAAGAAGTTAAGGAATGGGATTTTGTCAGAGATACTGACGGAAATATCGTAGTTGATGAATCCCACCCGGACTGGTGGCAGGATAAGAAAAATCCTGACCGGCATGGAATCCGTATTCCGGTACTTGATGAAAACGGAGTACAGAAAGTCGGGGCAAGAAACAGAAAACAATGGAAACGGGTTCTGACCGATGCTACCGGATGGAACAATCCAAAGAATTGTGAGTTATGGCGAAGCGAATGGGCAAGGATGTGTAACCAACATTTATCCATAGACAATCAGATTGACCACCGCTCTTATGAAAGACAGGGCAAATTAAAAGTCCCTACGATTCATGAGGGTGCGGATGCAAGAAAGATTGAGGAAAAATATCTCACCGGACAGATAAGGAAAGGTTCATGGAAGGTAGAGGAAAACCAGATGATTAAAAAACAAAATGCACTGCTGCAAAAGGTAATTGCAACCTTTGGTAAGGTATCCGGTGCATTGTCAATATGGAAGGAGTGGTTGAATGACATTAGAAGAAAGCAAAGAAGTAATTCCCATGATGGAAGCAATGATTACACAGATAGAGGAACAGCAGAATATCATGGCAGAGATGCTTCAGGAGATACAGGTAAAGGACGAGAAGCTGATGTGCTTTCAGGAGCAGGAAGAACGATTGCAGCAATTAGAGAGCGAATTATCAGAACTGCTTCAAATCTTGCCGGATACAGAAGAACTGCTGATGCTTCTGGAAGAAAAGACAGACCAGATACAGCAACTTACAGACGAGAATCAGCAATGGCAGGAATTAGTACAGAAATTAAACAGCGAGAACCGATTATTACAGAAACAGAACAACGAATTGCTGACATTGAACAGCAGATAGATAAAGCGAGGGATATAGATGACAGAATACGAAAACTCAAAGAGCGACGATCAACTGGAAGAATTGCTACTGCTGACGGAGCAGATGCAGGAAGAACTCGACCAGAAAGACCGGACTATCGAGGAACTGAAAGTGCAGCTCGACGAATCGCTGACCTTGAACGAGAGGTTAAACAGCGAGAACAGAGCAGGGAACATTCAAGCCTTAAAGAACGACTTGAGGAAAACAAAAGAATTGTTGCAGAGCGAGAAAGAGAAAACGCACGCTGCCGAAATCATGACAGAGGAATGTCAAGATAAGCTAAGGCAGGCAGAACAGGAACGGGACTATGCACTCTCTCATCAGAAAAAAGTAGAGATACCGGTTGAAAAGCCGGTACTCTATCAAAAGTGTGGGAACTGTAACCAGACAGCTTATCTGAAAGCCAAGGAAAAGTATGATACGCAGAGAAAAAAACTGGCAGGCAGATATAAAACAAAAACAGCCATGTATGAAGCATTGATGTTTCTGCTGATATGGTATTCCGTATCAACTACTCTTTTTCAGATGATACGGTCAAAAATATTTATTTCTGATTGCGTGGTATTCTTTGATACAATCGCCACTTTTATACAGAACATTGCAGGATTGACTATACTGGTAGGGAATAATGTGGCACAGGTTAGTAATGGAATATCCAATCCTGTCATTGCCGAAATTATATACTGGCTGATAAGAATATTGATTTGCGGTGGATGTCTGGTGGGTGCGGGAATACTTGTAGTGTTTATAGGGATAAAGATTGCAGGGCTATATAAGAAATACTGTTGGGATATGATTACCATAATGGTGATACTCGTAAGTATGGCAATAGCAATCTATTTCGCAGATTGGATAAGGACAATATTACCAGTCAATCTACTGTTTCTATTGTTATTGGTACAGGTAATATATGTCGTGATAAGATGGTATGTGAAAGGCTGGCGGGAAACAAGGGGATATTATTAAAAAACTATTAGAAACTATTCATATTTACTTTCGTGCTAGGACAGATTATTCTAAAAATTCAGTGATGAGCATGCACATGAAATCTTACTTCGTTTAGGTACGAAAAAGGGCAATGGAAACTTTGTGTTCAGATGAGCTCTCACTATCTTGGTAACAACCGCAAGCAGCAGTGGAATATTGACGATGCATTCCGTATATATTCCACAACACATGGCTAAGCCCGACTAGAATGTGGGTGAAAAATTTTACAAGCGCCAGAGTTCCCTCTGGCGCTCATTTTACTTTCGCTGTGCGTTTTTTCTGTACTCTAATGGCAACAATCCCGTGCTTTTTCGGAATAATTCTGCAAATCGGCTTGAAGTGGAATAGCCTACTGTTTGGGCAACTTGCCCGACTGTCAGTTCTGTATATGCCAGCAGATATTCTGCTTGACTCATGCGCCGCTGTTGAACATATTCCGTGATGGTGCAGTCGTAGTATTTCTTAAAACAGCTTTTGAGCTTTGTTGTTCCCATGCAGGCAATCTGTGTTAGCCGTTCCAGAGGAATATCAAAAGCATAGTGATCGCTAAGATAAGCGGCAACTATTTGGAGATTTTCAATATCCTGTTGAGAGAGCTTATGGGCTGGTTTATCAGGATGTTTCTTCTGATATTCCACCACCATTGAAACAGCTTCTGCGACTTTACCCTCATAAAAAAGTTTTGCTGCAATCCCTTCCCCGCGATAGTCTTTGATTTCAGTGAGTAACCGTGACATTTCTGGAAAGTCGGATGTTTGGTCGATCTTCCGAAATGCATCCACAGGATTGATCTGTGCCTCCGGGTACAGTTTTTTCAGGTAGTCCTCATAATATGCCGGTGCAATCTCAATTCCAACCGAACGGATTGGAATATTTTTATGTATCAAAGCCTTGTATGGAGTGTAGCCTCCAATAAATGTTTTGATACAACCGGCAGACAGTCTACGGTATGGAGATAATTCCTCCCCGGAAATAGAGTCATACCGAGTGATACTCAGACATTCCGGCATGGAGCATTCCAACATGAAATCTTCGTGGAAGGAAAAGTTATGAATTTTAATATCATATAAGTCTTTCTGTCCATAAGTCCAGTAGGTGCCTTCTCCAACTTCGGGAGAAAGTTTCCAGCAGTCACCTAATGCCCCATATTGCTGGTTGTCTGGGTCACGGATAAAACCGTGTTCAATTAGTAGCGGTGTATAAAACTGGTCAATAATTTCAGACATGAAAACAGACCGCCTCCTTTTTGCAACGATTAGACGAACTTTTGAAAGGAACAGACGAACATTGCCGGAACCTATTGAATGTTGTTCGATAAATGCGTATTGTATTAGACGAAGATTAGAGGTATCTAACCGAAGAATATCACAAACCACTTGTCGAGTCAAGACAATGAAAGGTAGGAGGTCAAAATGAGTAATCAAGTAAATTCTATGAACAAAGGTCTGACAGTGAAAGACCTTGTAACAACAGGTATTTTTACTGCACTGTTATTTGTTTTTGTATTGGTGGGCGGTGTCTTTTTTGCAACGAATCCTGTACTTACTTTTTTCATGCCAGCAGGAGGTGGGCTGCTTGCTGGCCCCATTTATCTTTTGCTGATTGCAAAAGTACATAAGCGTTGGAGCCTTTCTATAATGGGCGTTATCATGGGTATTATTTGGTTCGTGACTGGTATGCACTGGGCTTTTGCATTGGGCTACATGATCATGGCGATTGTCGCGGACGTTGTTGCTGGTGCAGGGCAGTACAAAAGCAAAAAACTCAACAGCCTGTCTTATATCCTGTTCTCTCTCGGTGGCACTGGTTCATATATCGTGTTCTTTGTTGACCCCAACGGCTGGGCGCAGACCATGCTGGGGAACGGAACTGAACAGAGTTACATCGACACCATGCAGGCAACTGCAAATACCGGCATCCTGATTGCCATGTTTGTTGCTGTTATCATTACATCTGCAATCAGCGCTTTTGTAGGCTGCAAAATGCTGAAAAAGCAGTTTGAAAAAGCAGGTATTACAGCATGAGCGGTAAACGCCATAAGAAAGAGCTTTGGCTCGACCCACGGGCCAAGCTCTTTCTTATTCTTATGTGTGTTTTATCGTCCATGTTTGCGCCCTCACTTGCATATCAATTTATCCTTGTTATGCTGATTGCGATATTGGGGGCTTTCTTTGGAAAGTGGAAATATGTCATTAAGGCTGTATGCTTTTATGCGGTCATCTGTGCCCTGACAGTTTGGATCATGGCAGAAATGACAGGCACGCTGCGGACAATGTTTATTGCCTTTTTAGGCTTGTTTCATAAGGTCTATGCGTGCGGAACCTTGGCTGGGATTGTTCTGACTACTACAAAAGTCAATGAGTTCCTGTCTGCTATGAACCGTGTCCGCGCACCCAAAAAGTTAGTAATTCCTATGGCAGTTATGCTGCGGTACATTCCAACTATTCAAGAGGACTGGCGCTATATCACAGACGCTATGCGAATGAGAGATGTTTCACCATCTCTGGCGGGCTTTTTAACACATCCGGGCATGACGGTTGAGTGTATTTATGTGCCTTTATTGATGGCAGCTTCAAAAGCGGCGGATGATCTTTCTGTTGCTTCTGTCACTCGTGGAATTGAAAATCCCAATCCACGCACCTGTCTTGTCCAGATAAAATGCGGAATTTCCGATTGGGGCGTCATGGCCGTTGCCGTAGCTTATCTGATTTTTGAATTATGTGTGCGAGGAGGTGTGATCGGTTGATTGAGTTTGAAAATGTATCGTTTTCCTATACGGGGCAGGAACATGGTGGGCTGCGCGACATCAATTTGAAAATTTCGGACGGAGAATTCGTCCTGTTCTGTGGCCGCAGCGGGTGCGGAAAAACAACGATTACAAGGCTGGTGAATGGACTGATCCCTCAGTTTTATCAGGGGGAGCTTCATGGCCGTGTGCTGGTAGATGGTCAGGAAATCAGCAATATCCCCATGTATCAGATTGCCGCTAAGGTTGGCTCCGTTTTCCAAAATCCACGGACGCAGTTTTTCAATGTTGATACAGACAGTGAGATTGCCTTTGGAATTGAAAATGAAGCTCGCCCTCCTGAGAAATTAGCTGAGCGAGTAGAGCAGACAACTGAAGATTTGCATATTCAAAAGCTGCGAAACAGAAATATTTTTGAGTTGTCCGGCGGAGAAAAGCAGAAAATCGCCTTTGCTTCTGTTTATGCCATGAACCCACAGATTTATCTATTGGATGAACCATCCTCTAATCTGGATATGACTTCGATCCAGGAACTAAAGGAACATTTGCGGCTGATAAAAAAACAGGGCAAAACAGTTTTGATAGCGGAACATCGTCTGTACTACCTGATGGAGTTGGCTGACCGAATTGTTTATCTGGAAAAAGGAGAAATCAAAGGAATATACACCCCGGAAGAATTTTGGCAGCTATCTGAACCTGATCGTGAACACATGGGGCTGCGAGCTGTTGATCTACAGGCGGTGTTCCCGCAAAAAGCCCACTTGCCTGCGCCTACCCCTGTATTGGAGCTGCGGAATGTGACGCTCCGTTACAAGAAGCAAACAATTTTGCATGACATTGAGCTATCCGCCGGAAAGGGCGAAGTGATTGGTGTTGTCGGCCACAACGGAGCTGGAAAGACTACATTTTCCCGCGCTCTCTGTGGGCTTCACAAAGACTGCGATGGACAATTTTTGTGGGAAAGCGAGCCGATTGAGCGTAAGGAAAGGCTGAAACGCTCTTACATGGTTATGCAGGATGTGAATTATGAACTTTTCGCTGACAGCGTGGAGGCAGAGTGCTCCTTTGGTATACGCAATCCAGATCAAACACTGGTAAATGCAACTTTGGAGGAATTAGACCTTACCCAATATCGGGAGCGCCATCCAAACACGCTTTCTGGCGGTCAAAAGCAACGAGTAGCTGTAGCTGTTAGCATGATTTGTGGGAAAGATCTGCTGGTATTCGATGAACCGACCAGCGGCCTTGATTTTGACAGTATGACGCAGGTGGCGGGAATGATCCGCCGGTTGTCCAATATGGGAAAGGTTATTTTCATTGTCACCCACGATTTTGAATTTGTCTGCCGTACCTGCTCCCGTGTCCTGCATTTTGACGAGGGCGAAATGCCCGATGATGTACCAGTTACAATGGATGCCCTCCCGAAATTGAGAGAGCTGTTCTCTGTTTCAGATGGAAAGGAGAGGTGATCTATGAAACAGAAAAAAGAAAACAGAGTAGCTTTGCTGCTCCACTGGGCCGGTGAGCAAAAAATCTGGCTGTTCCTGGCAATTTTTCTATCGGCGGTCAGCGGTCTTTGCATTATCGTCCCTTACATTGGAATTTACCGGCTGATGGACGCCACCTTCAATCATACCTGCACGCAGGAACTTGTTGTACATACCGTGGTAATGATTGCAGTGGCGGTAACTTTGCGGTTTGCCCTGTTTGGCTGTTCCGGCGTAGCAGCCCACAAAGGGGCCTATGGCGCTCTTTTCAAAGTGCGCTGCATGGTTGCAGAACACATGGCCAGAGCGCCTTTAGGGGCCTTGAATGAACGGCGCACCGGGGACATAAAAACGGTTCTGAATGAAGATATTGAAAAGTTGGAGCTGTTTCTGGCCCATAACCTTCCTGACCTTGTGTGCTATCTGGTGGGGCTGGTAGTCATCTTTATTTATCTGATGACCGTCAATATTCCTCTGGCATTGATTTCCCTGGTTCCGCTGATCCTTGCTGTTGTTGTAATGGGGATGATGTTCCGCAATACGGATGACCTGATGGAACGGGCCAATCACTCCATTACCACACTGAACTCGGTTATGATTGAGTACATCAGCGGCATGAAATTGATTAAAGCCTATAACATGGGGAGCAAATCGTTTCAAAAGTTTTCAGACGCTATCCAGGAAGAAAACGCCATGTGGAATGAAACTTCCCGGCGCATGGGGCCACCTTATGCGGCCTTTGTTGTTATCATCGAATGTGGGATGTTGATGATGGTTCCAATCGGCGGAATGTTTTTCCTGAAAGGCTCACTGGCTGCCAGCGCATTTTTGCTGTTCGTCTATGTAGGTTCCATGTATCTGACGGAAATACGCCCCCTACAGGAACTGGGGACTAATTTTGCCAATGTGCTGAACGCTGTTACTAAGACCAAAGAGATACTGGATATTCCAATTTATGAGGGTGGAGCGGACTTTCCCCAAAATCACGATATTGAACTTCGGAATGTTCGGTTTTCCTATGATGGCAAGACCGATGTACTGCAAGGCGTTAATATCAAAATTAAAGATGGTGAACGCATGGCCCTTGTGGGACAGTCTGGTGCCGGTAAAAGTACCGTGATTGAGCTGATCTCCCGGTTCTATGATGTGCAGGAGGGCGAAGTGCTGATTGGCGGGAAAAATGTAAAGGAACTCAATTATGATACTATCCTAAAAAATGTCGCCATTGTGTTCCAAAAGACCTTCCTGACCCGTGACAGCGTTTTAGAAAATATCCGCATGGGCAGTAACGCCACTCTGGAAAAAGTACGGACCGCCGCAAAAGAGGCGCAGATTGATGATTTCATCATGTCTTTGCCGGATGGATATGACACGAAGGTGGGCAGCTTCGGCTCTCGCTTCTCCGGCGGTGAAAAACAGCGGATTGCCATTGCCCGCGCTATCCTGAAGAATGCCCCCATTTTGATCTTAGACGAGGCCACAAGCGCCTCTGACCCGGAAAATCAGATGGAGATTGACAAAGCCATTCAAAATCTCTGTAAGGGAAAGACTGTCATTGTGGTAGCCCATCGTTTGAGCACGTTGAAGATGTGCGAGCGTGTAGCAGTGGTTGAAAATCACACAATTACCTGTGTCGGAACCCATGAGGAAGTCCGAAAGAACAATGCTTACTATCGGAAGGCGTGGGAGGACTACGAAACAGCCCGGAATATTACTTATCAGTTGGAGGGAGGCGAGCAGCATGAGTGAGCATGATGTATTGAAAAAGAACCGTAATTTTTATATTGGCGTTGGCGGGACTGTTCTGGAAGGGCTTCTCTCCGGCAGCCTGTTTATGCTGCTTTACTCTGTCATGCAGTTTTTGTGGTCGGGACAATTTGACATGAACCGTGTCCTGGTTCTGACCTGTGTGATCGCGGTGGTTTTTCTTCTTCGTATCCTGATTTACAGCTATGGCTATACCAAAGCGCAGATCGGCGGTGCAGAGGTCAGCAAGAATACCCGCCTCTTTATGGGCGACCATTTGAAGCGTATCCCGCTTTCCCGGTTTACCCAGGGACAGACTGGCGATTATATCAATACCATCACAAGCGATGTAAACAACTATGAAAAAATCCTGACCCATAAGATCGGTGATATGGCAAAGAGTTTTGCACTTTCGCTCATGCTGATTTTTTTTGTGATGACCATTTATGTGCCTGCCGGAATTATCCTGCTGATTGCCGACTTGCTTTTGATCCCTGGACTGTGGCTTTCCTTCCGTATGGTTCGGAAGTATGGTAAAGAAAAGAATGATATTTGTGCAGAGAATGTCAGCAGCATTGTGGAGTATGTGTCTGGTATTCAAACTTTCCGGGCCTATGGCGTAGGTGGTTTGAAGAATAAAACCGTTATCAACGCTATGCGGGAGTTCTGTCGGATCAGCTTTGTGTACGAATCAAAAGTGCTTCCTATTGGTGCGGTCTTTGGTATTTTGAGTTGGCTGTCCTGCCCGCTGGTTATCTTGCTGGCCTATGCACCCTGGGTCGCAGGGACACTGAACACGGTGGACTACCTTTTGATTTGTATGCTGCCCCTGTTCTGTGCAAAGCTGGCTAACTCGATTTTTGTAGACCTCACCAGTTATAAGAACCTGATGATCTCGAAAAACAAAATCTTGAGTGTAATGAATGAGCCGGAGGAAACTGGCAGCATGGAGCCGCTTCACACAGCTACCCATGAAATCACATTTGACAATGTAGATTTTGCATATGTTCCCGGTGAACCGGTACTAAAACACGCCACCTTTACGGTGCCAGATCAAAAGCTCACGGCCATTATCGGAGACTCTGGCTCCGGCAAATCTACCATTTTGAACCTGATTGCAAAATATTATGAAGCAACGGGCGGGACGATTTCTATTGGCGGTAAACCCATTAACCATGTTGCCGCAGAGCGTGTACTGGAGCAAGTTTCTATGGTAGACCAGGACATATTTCTTTTTGACGATACCATCCGGGATAATATCCGACACGCTCGCCCTAATGCTACGGACACGGAAATCGAGGCTGCCTGCCGGGAGGCTAACTGTGACAGCTTCATCCGTAAGATGGAAAAGGGATACGATACGCCGACTGGCGAGAATGGAAATCTTCTCTCTGGCGGTGAGCGTCAGCGAATTTCAATAGCCCGCGCTATACTGAAAAATAGCCCCATCCTGCTCTTGGATGAAGCAACAGCATCTCTTGACATTGAAAATGAGCTTGCCGTAAAGCAGGCCATCGCTAATCTATTAAAAGAGAAAAAGACTGTGGTAATGATTGCTCATACCCTTTCCATCGTCAAAAATGCAGATCAAATCCTTGTAATGGGTGATGGCAGGATTGCTGAATCTGGAACCCATGAGGAATTGCTTGCGAAAGGCGGAAAATATGCTGCTATGTGGAACGCAGAGCAAAAAATATCGGCTTGATAGAAGCTAAAGAAGAATAATTGCATAGCGCATGAACCTGCCCCGACTACGGGGAAAGAAAAAAACGCTGGCTGGGGCAGGTGATTTTGCGCGCCTATTTTAAGTTATTATCCTAACGGCGGTTTTGAGAAATCAGAGCCGCCGTTTCTTGCGTATACCTAAAAGGAATCTTCCGCATCTATCCACATTTGCATCGTTCCATCAAGATACAATCTTGCATACTCAAGTGGTTCATCAATGGCAAGTGCGTTTAATGCACAGTCAGATCCGGGAGTAGTTGTTAAATTCTTCTCCGCTTCCCAGCAGTCAATGCGGAGCATATAGCCAGCAGAAGTATAAACATCAATGCTGTTGCGTTGTGGATTGTATTCTGCAAATATCGTTCTCATCGTATCAAATCTCCTTATCGTTCAATCAATCATTTGTTGCAAAAATCAGAAGCATTTCAATCAGTTCACCATGTCACTTTTATTTTGTGTTATACTGTTTTATAAGATTTTCTTTCCCTTGTTTTTTCCCTTATCAGAGTTCGTAAACACTCATGGGACAATATAATACAAGGGAAACAATAAGGGAAAGCTCACCTGCGACAAACTTAGTGTTTTCAAGGGCTTGAGAGATATTTGATAATAAAATATAACAGTTATTAAATCCCTTTGAATATATGAAATCTCAATTCAAGTTTATAGAGGACTTAATGAATCCTTGTAATATTGGGCGTTGCATGAATGTTAATTTGCG
>ERZ791871.2781-NODE-2781-length-10824-cov-135.628842_pt1 | contig 10824 bp, 4 predicted proteins | sample MGYA00510280_ERZ791871 | MGnify/ENA primary metagenome ERZ791871 (study PRJEB30046, sample SAMN00792111) | human gut metagenome | study: EMG produced TPA metagenomics assembly of the A metagenome-wide association study of gut microbiota in type 2...
TGGGCGCGACAAAGAGAGAGGAAGGATATTTCGAGGGAGGCGGCTACGCCGTGACTTGGGCGTTCGGACATCTCGTACAGCTTGCCATGCCCGACGGCTACGGCATACGCGGCTTCGTCCGTGACAACCTGCCCGTCATCCCCGACACCTTCACGCTCGTCCCCCGTCAGGTAAAGACGGAGAAGGGCTACAAGCCCGACAGCGGCGTGGTGACGCAGATCAAGACCGTCACCCGGCTATTCAAGGAAAGTGAACAGATCATCGTGGCGACCGATGCCGGACGCGAGGGTGAGCTTATTTTCCGCTACCTCTACCATTACACCGGATGCGCCACCCCGTTCGTCCGCCTCTGGATAAGCTCGCTTACCGACAAGGCTATCCGCGAGGGACTGCGCAACCTTGAAGCGGGCGGCAAATACGACGACCTCTATCTTGCCGCCAAAGCGCGGAGCGAATCGGACTGGCTCGTGGGCATCAACGGCACGCAGGCACTCTCCATCGCCGCCGGACACGGCACTTACTCCGTCGGGCGGGTGCAGACACCTACATTGGCGATGGTGTGCGCACGCTACTGGGAGAACCGCCGCTTCACGCCCGAAGCCTTCTGGCAGCTCCATATCGCAACGGACGGCTGCGACGAAGGAACTGTGAAGTTTTCCTCTTCCGAAAAATGGAAAGAGAAAGAGCCCGCGACGGAACTGTATAATAAGGTGAAGTCGGCAGGCACAGCCACCGTCACGAAAGCCGAACGCAAGGAGAAGACGGAGGAAACACCGCTCCTGTACGACCTGACCACGCTCCAGAAGGAAGCCAACACCAAGCACGGCTTCACGGCGGAACAGACGCTTGAAATCGCGCAGAAGCTCTACGAGAAGAAGCTCATCACCTATCCGAGAACCGGAAGCCGCTACATCCCCGAAGACGTGTTCGCCGAAATCCCCAAGCTGCTCGCCTTCATCGGGGCTTTGCCCGAATGGAAAGGCAAGGTGCAGCCGAAAGCCGTCCCGACACGCAGAAGCGTGGACGGTAGCAAGGTGACGGACCACCACGCCCTGCTCGTCACGGGAGAGAAACCGCTGTTCCTCTCCAAAGAAGACAACACCGTCTATCAGATGGTTGCCGGGCGCATGATCGAGGCGTTCTCCGAGAAATGCGTCAAGGACACCGCTACCGTCACGGCGGAGTGTGCCGGAGTGGAGTTCACGGTGAAAGGCAGCGTCATCAGGCAAGCCGGATGGCGTGCCGTATATGGTGAGGAGGACAAGGAAGAAACCGCCATCCCCGGCTGGCGGGAAGGCGACACGCTGACGTTGAAAGGCTGTTCCATCACGGAGGGAAAGACCAAACCCAAGCCGTTGCATACCGAAGCAACCTTGCTCTCGGCTATGGAAACGGCGGGCAAGGACATAGAGGACGACGCACTCCGTCAGGCTTTGAAGGACTGCGGCATCGGCACGCCCGCCACCCGTGCCGCCATCATCGAAACGCTCTTCAAGCGCGGCTACATGGAACGCTGCAAGAAATCGCTTGTGCCGACAGAAAAAGGGCTTGCCCTTTACTCTGTCGTGAAGACGATGCGCATCGCCGACGTCGCCATGACGGGCGAATGGGAGAAGAATCTGGCACGCATCGAGCGCGGGGAGCTGCCCGCCGACACCTTCTGCAAGGAGATAGAGGCGTACACAAAGGAGATTACCTCCGAACTGCTCTCGTGCGACAAGCTGTTCGCCCGCAGGGATTCCGGCTGCAAGTGTCCCAAGTGCGGAACGGGCAGTATGCAGTTCTACGGCAAGGTCGTCCGCTGCGACAACGCGGACTGCGGGCTACCCGTGTTCCGCCTGAAGGCGAACCGCACCCTTTCCGATGACGAGATCAAAGAGCTGCTCACCGATGGGCATACGAAGCCGCTCAAAGGCTTCAAGAGCAAGCAGGGCAAGAGCTTCGACGCCATAGTCGCCTTTGACGGGGACTATAACACGACTTTCGTGTTCCCCGAAAGGAAAACGAGCAGGAAATTTTCAGGACGGAAGAAATAGTATTAACTTTGCCACTTGTTCAGAGTAATGAATTGTTCTTCGATACCGGATTACACTCATACTTTGGATTTAGTGGTGGCACTCGGAGGGATACCGAGTGCCTTTTTCTTCCTTTTTTCAACCGATTATCCCGTTAATTATCAACCCACTAAATTCCAAAGTAATGAACAACAAGAAGAAAAACGAAGGTCAGACCGACTTTTCCTATTACGGTCTGTACCTGCTGGACTATCTCCGCACGAACAGGTTTGAACAGGCTTCCGACGATGCCTTCATCCGGGAACGTGCCGACCGTGCCGCCGAAACGTATGAGCGTGCGCGGCTCGAAGGCTATCCGTCCGAGGGGGCGCAGGAGTTGGCGATGGACACGCTCCTGCGTGGTCTTCGCTATTCCAAGTACGCCATCCTCCGCGAAGTCGTGGAAAACGAGTTTGCCGACGAAGTGCCGGAAAAGAAACGCGAAGCCTTCATCCGAAAGCTGCTGCCGCCTGTCGGCAACGTATTCTCCGCCTATGATCTTTCGGACGACAACTTCGCCCTGTCGCCCGAATACGACCTGCTCTACACGGAGCTGACGGGAGCCGTCGTCCTTTATATCGGGGAATATGGCGTTTAACCGCAAACAACGGCTGCGGGACAACATCGAGGCGATACGGACGGCATTCATCCTTGACAGGGAACGGAGGACGGCAACCGCCGAGGAACAAGCCATACTTCGGAAGTATTGCGGTTTCGGCGGGTTGAAGTGCATACTGAACCCGGCAAAGGAACTGACGGATGCCGTGCATTGGGCGAAATCGGACCTCGAACTGTTTGCCCCTACGGTGGAACTGCACAGGCTGGTGCGTGAAAACAGCAAGGACGATACGGAGTACAAGCGGTACGCGGATGCCATGAAGCAGTCCGTGCTGACCGCATTCTACACACCGCCGGAGATAACCGGCACGATTGCGGAGGCTCTGCATGAACACGGCATACGTCCCGACCGTGTGTTGGAGCCGTCGGCGGGCGTGGGCGCATTCGTGGATGCCGTGCTGGAAAACAAGCCGGACGCGGACATCATGGCTTTCGAGAAAGACCTGATGACGGGCAAGATATTGGGACACCTGCATCCCGACCAAAAGGTAAGGGTGCAGGGATTCGAGAAGATAGAGAAGCCCTTCACGGATTATTTCGACCTTGCCATCTCGAACATCCCGTTCGGCGACGTGGCTGTGTTCGACCCGGAGTTTACAGGAAGCCAAGACCCGGCAAGGCGTTCCGCACCGAAGGCAATACACAACTACTTCTTCCTGAAAAGCCTTGACGCTGTGCGTGAGGGCGGCATCGTGGCGTTCATCACCTCGCAGGGGGTGCTGGACGCACCGTCCAACGCACCCATACGCGAGTATATGATGCGTAATGCCAATCTGGTGGGTGTCGCACGCCTGCCGAACAATCTCTTCACGGACAACGCGGGTACGGAGGTGGGCAGCGACCTGATTATCCTGCAAAAGAACAGCGGAAAGAACGGGGAACTGTACTACAACGAGAAACTTTTCATGCAGACCGAACAGACGCCCATCGGCACTTCGGTGAACGGGTATGTATGGAGCATCAGCTCTCTTTCCAATACGGATTTAATCAGAGGCACAGACCCTTACGGGAAACCTGCCTATCAACTCCTGCACCGGGGCGGCATCGGGCAAATGGCGGAGGACTTGCGGGAACATCTGAAAATCGAGTTGCATCAGTTTGACAAAGAACTGTATGAAATGTACAGCCTGCATCCGGCACAGGGGAAAAGCACGGTTACGGAAACCATTTCCATACCAGTTGTCACTCCTGAGATACAGCCACGTAATGAAATGGCAGCCAAGCCCGAAGCGGTAACACCGCAGCCGGAGGAAGAAAAGCCGGAGATAGAGCCGCACCGTCCCGATTATTCGGAGGGCGTGCAGCTCTCCCTGCTCGACCTCTGGGGCATGACCGAGGAGGTACGCAAGCAGGAAGCACCCTCCAAGAAGAAAAAGACGGCGAAAAAGGAAAGCCCGGCAAGACGTATGCCTCCCAAACCGCAGGCGCAGGTTACGCCGAAGGTTACGACCGCACCGCCACAGCCGTCTGCCGCACCACCGACGGAGAACAGGGACAGCCAAGAAACAAAGCCGGTGAGTGTCGCAGCCAAAGCCGATCCGGATGATATTTACGCCACTTTGGATTGGGATACCAACCCGCCCATCAACGGCTTCTATGAAATGATGATGGACCTCACGCCGGAGCGACGCAAGGAGCTTCGCAGGCTGGCGGCACAGCATCAGGAGAAACGGCAGCATGTCCCGGACGTGAAAGCCGCACCGGAGCAGGAAACACGGCAACCCGAAACGCAGCCGGAAGTTGCCGCCACTCCTGCCGCTCACGCAACGGAAACGGCTGCAACCTCCCTTTTCCCCGAAATGGAAGCGGAAAAACCGGAGGAGGAACCTCTCGACCTTTCTCCCCGTCCGTTCAACGGCATGCTGGAGCCGCACTATCGTGACGGCTCTATGGTACTGGATGCTTCACGCAATCTCGGTTATTTGAAAGACCTCACGCCTTACGGCGCGACATTCCAACCGCTTGACCTGACTGGCTACCAGAAGGAGAAAGCGATGTTGTATGTGTCACTCCGTGATTCATACGAGCGGCTTTACCGCTACGAGGCGGAGTATCACGATGAAGGGTCTGCACAACGCATAGCGTTGAACACCTGCTACGATGAGTTTGTCATGCGCTACGGCAACCTCAATGCCAAGCAGAACGTGAAACTGTTGATGATGGATGCCGCCGGGCGCGACATCCTTTCGTTGGAACGTGCGGAAGACGGCAGGTTCGTCAAGGCGGACATCTTCGAGCGTCCCGTTTCCTTCTCGGTGGAGAGCCATGCCAACGTAAGCTCTCCCGAAGAGGCACTCTCCGCATCGCTCAACAAGTTCGGCACGGTCAATCTCGACTATATGCGGGAGATAACCGACAGCACGGAAGAGGGATTGCTTGACGCCCTCAAAGGACGCATCTTCTACAACCCGCTCGTAACCGGTTACGAGATAAAGGACAGGTTCATCGCCGGGAACGTGATAGAGAAGGCGGAGCGCATCAAGGCATGGATGGGTGACAACCCAGAAAACGGGCGTATGCCGGAAGTGAAGCAGGCGTTGTTGGCTCTGAAAGAAGCCGAGCCGCCGCGCATCGCCTTCGAGGACCTCGACTTCAATTTCGGGGAACGCTGGATTCCGACGGGCGTGTACGCCGCCTACATGAGCCATCTTTTCGACACGGACGTGAAAATCGCCTACTCCGCAAGCATGGACGAGTATTCGGTGGCGTGCGGCTACCGCACCATGAAAATCACGGACGAGTTTTTAGTGAAGGGCTATTACCGGAACTATGACGGTATGCACCTGTTGAAACACGCCCTGCACAACACCTGCCCCGACATGATGAAGTCCATCGGCAAGGATGAGCATGGCAATGACATCAAGGTGCGCGACAGCGAGGGCATACAGCTCGCCAACGCCAAGATTGACGAAATCCGTAACGGGTTCTCGGAATGGCTGGAAGAGCAGTCGCCGCAGTTCAAGGAACGGCTGACGACAATGTACAACCGCAAGTTCAACTGTTTCGTGCGACCGAAGTATGACGGTTCGCACCAGACGTTTCCCGACCTCAATCTGAAAGGATTGGCAAGCCGGGGTATTCAAAGCGTTTATCCGTCGCAGAAGGATTGCGTCTGGATGATAAAACAGAACGGAGGCGGGATCTGTGACCACGAAGTTGGAACAGGTAAAACACTGATAATGTGTATTGCAGCGCATGAAATGAAGCGTCTGAACTTGGCGCACAAGCCGATGATTATCGGCTTGAAGGCGAACGTGGCGGAGATAGTAGCCACTTATCAGGCGGCATATCCTAATGCGAGGATTCTCTACGCTTCGGAAAAGGATTTCTCGACTGCCAACCGCGTGCGTTTTTTCAACAACATCAAGAACAACGACTACGATTGCGTCATCATGTCGCACGACCAGTTCGGCAAGATACCACAGTCGCCGGAGTTGCAACAGCGCATCCTGCAAGCGGAGCTTGACACGGTGGAGGAAAACCTTGAAGTGCTGCGGCAGCAGGGCAAGAACGTGTCGCGGGCGATGCTGAAAGGATTGGAGAAACGCAAGCACAACCTTGTGGCGAAGTTGGAGAAAGTGGAACACGCCATCAAATCCCGCACGGATGACGTAGTGGACTTCAAGCAGATGGGCATCGACCACATCTTCATTGACGAGAGCCACCAATTCAAGAACTTGACTTTCAACACCCGGCATGACCGTGTGGCGGGGTTGGGAAACTCGGAAGGAAGCCAGAAAGCCCTGAATATGCTTTTTGCCATACGAACTATACAGGAGCGCACGGACAAGGACTTGGGGGCTACGTTCCTGTCCGGCACAACCATTTCCAACAGTCTGACGGAATTGTACCTGCTCTTCAAGTATCTGCGTCCGAAGGAATTGGAAAGGCAGGATATCCGATGCTTCGACGCATGGGCGGCAATTTTCGCCAAAAAGACAACCGACTTCGAGTTCAACGTGACGAACAATGTGGTTCAGAAGGAGCGTTTCCGATATTTCATCAAAGTGCCGGAGCTTGCCGCCTTCTACAACGAGATTACCGATTACCGCACGGCGGAGGACGTGGGTGTGGATCGTCCGCGTAAGAACGAGATACTGCATCACATACCTCCCACGCCCGACCAAGAGTATTTCATCAAACAGCTGATGCAGTTCGCCAAGACGGGTGACGCCACGCTGCTGGGCAGACCGCCCCTGTCGGAAACGGAGGAGAAGGCGAAGATGCTTATCGCCACCGATTACGCGCGGAAGATGGCTCTCGACATGCGCATGATAGACCCGCATTATGAGGACCACCCCGACAACAAGGCTTCCCACTGCGCCAAGACGATTGCGGAGTATTACCACAAATACGACGCGCAGAAAGGCACGCAGTTCGTGTTCTCGGATCTGGGAACATACCAGCCGGGCGACGGATGGAACGTGTACAGCGAGATAAAGCGGAAGCTGACGGAGGACTACGGCATCCCGGCAAGCGAGGTGCGCTTCATTCAGGAGTGCAAGACCGACAAGGCACGCAAGGGGGTGATAGACGCCATGAACGCCGGAACGGTGCGCGTGCTGTTCGGTTCCACTTCCATGCTCGGAACGGGTGTGAACGCGCAGAAACGGTGTGTCGCAATCCATCATTTGGATACGCCGTGGCGTCCATCCGACCTGCAACAGCGTGACGGACGCGGAGTTAGGGCGGGCAACGAGATTGCCAAGCGTTTTGCCGGGAACAATGTGGATGTCATCATCTACGCGGTGGAAAAGTCGTTGGACAGCTACAAGTTCAACCTGCTGCACTGCAAGCAGACGTTCATCTCGCAGCTCAAAAGCGGGGCGATGGGCGCACGTACCATCGATGAGGGGGCTATGGACGAGAAATCGGGCATGAACTTCTCGGAGTACATGGCGTTGCTCTCCGGCAATACCGACCTTTTGGACAAGGCGAAACTGGAGAAGCGTATCGCATCGCTTGAAGGGGAACGCAAGTCGTTCAACAAGGGCAAGCGCGATTCGGAGTTCAAGCTGGAAGCCAAGACGGGGGAACTGCGCAACAACACGGCTGTCATCGAAGCCATGACGGAGGACTGGAACCGTTTTCTTTCCGTTGTGCAGACTGATAAGGAAGGTAGTCGCCTTAATATTGTCAAGGTGGACGGCGTGGATTCAACCGACGAAAAAGTTATTGGAAAGCGTTTGCAGGAGATAGCCAAGAACGCCACGACGGGCGGTTTGTACAAGCCTGTCGGGGAGATTTACGGTTTCCCGATAATGGTGGTCAGCGAGAGGATACTCAAAGAGGGGCTGGAATTTACCGACAATCGCTTCGTGGTGGAAGGGAATTACAAATACACCTATAACAACGGGCATCTGGCGATGGCTGACCCGGTAGCCGCCGCACGTAATTTCCTGAATGCATTGGAGAGGATTCCGTCCATCATCGACCAGTATAAGGCGAAGAACGAGGTGCTGGAAAAGGAGGTTCCGCAGTTGCAGGAGATAGCGGGCAAGGTGTGGAAGAAAGAGGACGAACTGAAACAGTTGAAGTCCGAACTTGCCGCGCTTGACCGCAAGATACAGTTGGAGCTTGCGCCGCCCGCGCAGGAAGTCACCGAAAAAGAAAAGAACGGGCAGGAGATCAAGCCAGATGCGGAAGGTGTACGGAGCATATCGCCACAACAAACCGATGATGTCCCGCAGATTCGCAGCCCGATGGATAAACGAAGTCCGTCTGGCAATTTCATTGCCAATCATATCATTATCGGGCGTCCGGGTTTTCAGTTTAAGGATGAAAACCGATCGAAAGGGATAAAAATTTAAAATTATGAATTTTATATAAAATATTAATAGGGGCTATCCAAAAGGTCTAAAAGTAAATCTTATCCCCTCTGCAAGTATCTGTAGAAGAGTGATTGCAAGAATTTCTTTCTTTTTGGGCAGCCTCTATTAAATTTATTTATTCTTTCTTGATTTATGTTTATAAACATTATACCAAAAACATTCCAACTAACCTTGTTTATGTTTTGTCAGCCACCATTTGCACAACCATATTTGACTCCCAAAGAGAGTGAATTCGATAAGATAACTTGCTGCATACCCACAATAAGGGGCTAAATAGAATACGAATGGGAAATAGATAACAGTACCGACAACAGATTGCGTTATGTAGTTGGTTAAACTCATTTTACCATAAAGCTGTAATGTGGAAACCGCTTTTTTGACACGTTCCTTATGACACAATAATATGAACGAGAATATTTCTACAGAATCATCAGTAAAACAGAAAAAAATACTAATTTTGTTTTTGATGATCATTTCAAAAGGAATTAGAAAAAATGTCTAATTCTAACTTATAGAGGAAAAAGCAACAATTAAATATTAAAGAATAAAAGATACGAAAAATATGACGCCAAAAGAGATACTACAAGAATGGATTGACTGCTTCAACGCCGCCGATGCAGTCGCTTTGGCAAACTTATACGCTCAGGATGCCATAAACCATCAAGTCGCAAACACCCCGGTTATAGGAAAAACAGCTATCCATAAAATGTTTGTAAATGAATTTGCAACCTCAAAAATGGTTTGTATTGTTGAGCATATATTCGAGGATGGAGAATGGGCTATCATGGAATGGAAAGATCCGCTCGGGTTGCGAGGATGCGGATTCTTCCATGTGCAAAACGATAAAATCGTTTTCCAAAGAGGTTATTGGGATAAGCTCAGCTTTCTCAAACAGCACGGTTTAACCGTAGAGAATAGTGATAAAAATCCAAACACATAACACCGTCCGATATGGGAATCATCATTCATTCTTTAGAGTCCGTTTCTTTCAAAGATTTGTATGCGGCATTCTCATCCGCATTCAAAGATTATGATTTCTCTTTGAATGCGGATGAATTGCGACGCATGCTCGACCGACGAGGATACAATCCACAACTATCTTTCGGAGCATTTTTCGAAGGACGGCTGATTTCTTTTGTGTTTAACGGAACAGGCATGTACAACAACATCTTGACGGCCTATGACACAGGGACGGGAACCGTACCTTCATTCCGGGGATTACACCTAACCCAAAAAATATTCACTTTCAGCCTCGAATTGATATATCAACAAGGAGTTCGGCAATATGTACTGGAAGTTTTGCAACACAATCACAAAGCAATAAAAATATATCGCAAATTAGGCTTTGAAACACAGAGAAATTTCAACTACTACTCTGCCAAACTGAGCGATATTGTTCCTGTATTGCAAGTAAACCATACCGCATGTCGCATACTCCCATCGGATTTAAAAAACTGCCTTAACCAAACGGCCTGGTTCGATTTTCATCCTTCATGGCAAAATGACAGGGCTTCACTGGAACGCGGAATCGACAATTTGGACATATTGGGAGCTTATGAAAGAGAAGAACTTGTCGGATTTGTTATCTTTGAACCGGCATCAGGCGATATTTCATCCCTCGCAGTTGCAAAAGATTACCGGCGTAAAGGAATAGGTAAGTCCTTGCTTAAAAGTGCTGTCAGTCATTTTCAAAGCGATGTACTCAAATTTACTAATGTTGATTGCGATTGTGAATCAGTCACTGGTTTCTTGTCATCATTAGGACTTACCCCAAAAGGACAACAGTTTGAAATGGTCAGAAAAATTTAACCTACATTTATATGAATAGCCCTCATCATCAAATAACGGTTCTCAGCTATACGCAGGCAGGGATTTTAACCACTGAACTTCCTACGAAGAACTGAACTTTAAATTTACCACTTAACTGTCCTACGAAGCACGAAAGCCCTGCTTGCGTATAGGTGATGTTATGCGGTCGGTTTTCATTTTCTCTTCTTTCTCGTTAATTTGTCAAGCAAAGTTACTAAATTTGCAGTCAAGCAATTTCAATTTTTGAATTATGTATTTCAGCAGACCTTGGACTTCTATCTAAGTGATAGGCAGTCCTGAAAATTCCAATCTCTTTTAGGTCAAGACAATTAGTCTATGGGTTTCGTGTACCGACTTTTTTGTAAAGGCGTTACGTTGTCATAGTTGCTCTGTCGGGTAATACTGTCTATTCACTTCTCCACGATTTGAATTCAAGTATTCACCTGTAAGAAGTTACTAAACCTGTTGGCGGAATTAATTTAGTGCATACTTAATTCTGCCAATGGGCTTGT
>ERZ791871.2795-NODE-2795-length-10762-cov-2.862333_pt1 | contig 10762 bp, 8 predicted proteins | sample MGYA00510280_ERZ791871 | MGnify/ENA primary metagenome ERZ791871 (study PRJEB30046, sample SAMN00792111) | human gut metagenome | study: EMG produced TPA metagenomics assembly of the A metagenome-wide association study of gut microbiota in type 2...
CAGCAATATTATGGCGTTCATCCGAAAACTGCGCAAAAAAATTGAACCAAATCCGGATTCACCGGAATATATCCTGACCATTTGGGGGATCGGCTATAAATTCAACGACAAGCTGTAATCTGAAATTCTTACTCAATCGCAAGAAAATCGCAAGGTTTTGACCATGTGATTCTTCTTGCGATTTTTTTATACTGATCAGGACGATGGGGGCCTGATGTATCCTATCCTATCCGGTTCTGATGAAGGGCCTACGGACGGGCTTTTCAAACCATTGGTTTGCGGGTTCCGTGGCTGCCTGACTGATGGCCGCCGGGTTGGAGTTTAGGACATTACAAAGAGTAAGCGCTATATGCAATTATAATCCGATCTGTGGTTTTATGCTGCAGACGACGGTTTTATATAGATCGTTCATAAAAAGGGAGGTGAGTGACATGGATTCCGGCGGAAGTACGCAAAGGCATCAAACGGTAAGCGCATGGAGACCGGAAGTCCGTGTCTCTCCTATACTCCTGCTTACCCCTATATCAATACAGGGAGGTAAGACCAATGAACAAGAAACAAAACCATATTTCTGCTCGCCAGGCTGCGGAAAAAGCAGCGATCCGTGATGAACAGAACCGCCGCATCGAATATGCGGCAACCAATCCGATCAAAGGCGTTTTGAAAGATCTGCACACCACACTTTGCGGCCTTGACGCAGAAGCAGTGTCTGCCAGCAGAGCAAAATATGGCAGTAATCAGGTAACCCATGAGAAGAAAAAATCTTTGGTAAGACGATTGGCTGATGCATTTATCAACCCGTTTACCGCCATCCTGTTCTTTTTGGCGCTTGTATCCACGATGACGGATATGGTTTTTCCGTACTTGTCTCTGTTCGGAAGCGTACCGGAGGATTTTGACTGCCTGACCGTAGTGATTATTCTGACCATGGTGATTATTTCGGGCACCCTTCGCTTTGTACAGGAATCCAGAAGCGGCAATGCTGCGGAAAGACTTCTGGCTATGATCACCACCACCTGTACCGTCACCCGCAAGGGTCAGGAGAAGGCGGAGATCCCCATGGATGAACTGGTAGTAGGTGATATTGTGCATCTGTCAGCCGGTGATATGATTCCCGCCGATGTCCGCATTCTGGAGGCAAAGGATCTGTTTGTCAGCCAAGCCAGCCTGACTGGTGAGAGTGAGCCGGTGGAGAAAACGCCCCATGTAAGCGACCAGAAAGGAAGCGTAACGGATTATCCGAATATTGCATTTATGGGGAGCAATGTAGTTTCCGGAAGTGCATCCGCTGTGGCGGTGTGCGTTGGAGACAATACTCTGTTTGGCTCCATGGCCTCCGCAGTAGCGGGAGAGGCGGCAGAAACCAGCTTTACCAAGGGAGTAAACGCCGTCTCCTGGGTCCTGATCCGCTTTATGCTGGTGATGGTTCCCCTGGTCTTCTTCATCAATGGCATCACCAAGGGAGACTGGCTGGACGCCTTTCTCTTCGGTATCTCCATTGCCGTGGGACTGACCCCGGAAATGCTGCCCATGATTGTCACCACCTGCCTTGCCAAGGGCGCGGTATCCATGAGCAAAAAGCAAACCATCGTTAAGAACCTCAACTCCATCCAGAACTTTGGAGCCATCGATATTCTTTGTACCGACAAGACCGGAACCCTGACCCAGGATCAGGTGGTGCTGGAATACCACCTCAATGTAAACGGGGAGGACGACACCCGGGTGCTGCGCCACGCCTACCTCAACAGCTACTTCCAGACCGGGTACAAAAACCTGATGGATTTGGCAATCATTCGCAAGACCGAAGAAGCGGAGGCCGAGGATCCCCGGCTGCTAGATCTGTCGGAGCACTACACTAAGGTGGACGAGATCCCCTTTGATTTTACCCGCCGTCGACTGACCACCGTTGTCCAAGATAAGAACGGCAAAACCCAGATGGTGACCAAGGGTGCTGTGGAAGAGATGCTGTCGATCTGCTCTTTCGCAGAGTGTGACGGCAGCGTTCAACCTCTGACGAACCAGGTGCGCCAGCGTATTCTCCAAACGGTGGATGACCTTAATGACAAAGGGTTTCGCGTGCTTGCCATTGCGCAAAAGAGTAATCCCTCTCCCGTGGGTACCTTTGGCACAAAAGATGAATGTGACATGGTTTTGATCGGCTATCTGGCTTTCCTGGATCCGCCCAAGGAATCCACTGCGGATGCCATCAAAGCTTTGAAGGATCACGGCGTGACCACCAAAATTTTGACCGGCGATAATGACAAGGTCACCCGCACTATCTGCAAACAGGTGGGGCTGAAGGTGCGGAATATGCTGCTGGGATCTGATTTGGAACATATGAGCGATGTTGAGCTGGCAAAAGCAGCAGAAACCACGGATGTTTTTGCCAAGCTGACCCCGGATCAGAAGGCTCGGGTCGTTTCGGTACTTCGGGAGAGCGGTCACACCGTCGGCTTTATGGGTGATGGCATCAACGATGCCGCTGCCATGAAAGCTGCCGACATCGGTATTTCTGTGGATACCGCAGTGGATGTCGCCAAAGAATCTGCGGATATCATCCTGCTGGAAAAGGATCTGATGGTTCTGGAGCAGGGGATCATTGAAGGCCGTAAGACCTATGCCAATATGATCAAGTACATCAAGATGACCGCTTCTTCCAACTTTGGAAATATGTTCTCGGCGCTGCTGCCCTTCCTGCCTATGATGAGTGTGCATCTGATTTTCCTGAATCTGATTTACGACTTGTCCTGTACGGCAATTCCTTGGGACAATGTGGATGAGGAATTTATTGCAAAGCCACGGAAATGGGATGCCTCCAGTGTGGGTAACTTTATGCTTTGGATCGGGCCCACCAGCTCCATCTTTGACTTTACTACCTACCTGTTCATGTATTTTGTCTTCTGTCCGCTCTTTATTTCAGGCGGCGTGCTGTTCAACGATCTGCCTGCCCATTTCAGCGGAGCAGAACTTGCCATGATGCAGGCAAAGTACATCGGGCTGTTCCAGGCCGGCTGGTTTGTGGAGTCCATGTGGAGCCAGACTCTGGTCATTCACATGATCCGTACCCCAAAGCTCCCCTTTATCCAGAGCAGAGCCTCCGCACCGCTGACTCTGCTGACCATGACCGGAATTGCAGTACTTACGATCATCCCGTTTACACCCCTTGGAGCAATGCTTGGTTTTGTAGCCCTGCCTGCTGCCTATTTCGCCTACTTGATTCCGTGCATCCTGCTTTATATGGTGTTGGCTACCAGTCTGAAAAAAGCCTATGTGCGGCGCTACGGTGAGCTGCTTTAAAGATGGGAGGTGTTTCCTATGAATTGGGCAACGATTTGGATGAACCTGTTTGGCACTACATCTTTTTTAGGAATCAATATGGGATTTTGGGTTGGAATGGCCGTTGTTTTACTGATTGTTGTCTTGATGAATGTGGTGTTCTGGCGCATGAAGCCCCAAGGGCCGGATCAGATTGGCACTGGTGGCAAAGTGTAGGGAGCTTGTCCCATCCACACCGAACATATGGAACATCTGGCGCTGTAAGCAGCTCTCGTCATTTTCCAGAGCCAGATAGAGGACTGCTTGAAAGTCGATGTGCGGAAGAACGGGACGCTTCTCGGCTGCATGAGATGCTCTGTTCCTGGCAGCAGGCCGCCATGTTGGAGGCGGGTGAGATCTCCAAAGAGGATTACGACAAATGGCGCTACCACTACCCGGAGTTTGATAAAACTCAGGCCTATGTGAAGGTGCCTCCCCAGGATTTCTTTTGACCCTCTCATTGTAGGCCACGGGAAGGACCGTTGGTTGCACAAAATCATAATAAAAAGAAAAAGAGAGCTGACTGACGAATCAAAATCAGTTAGCTCTCTTTTTATGAATCATGAAAAAGTGTTGCCAAATCGTTGCCAGGTCGGGCCTTAACCCCTCAAAAACCCAGTCAAATCAGGCTTTTTCGGGCCTTAAGAAATCACTCCCATTCTATTGTGGCAGGCGGTTTACTGGTGATGTCGTAGCAGATGCGGTTGATGCCCTGCACCTCATTGACGATGCGGGTGGAGATCTTGTCCAGCACATCGTAGGGGATGCGGGCCCAATCGGCGGTCATGAAGTCACTGGTGGTGACGGCGCGGAGGGCCAGGGTATAGTCGTAGGTTCTCCCGTCGCCCATGACGCCCACGGAGCGGGTGTTGGTGAGCACCGCGAAGTACTGGTTGATGTTCTTGTCCTCGCCGGCATCAGCGATCTCCTGGCGGAAGATGGCGTCCGCCTCCCGGAGGGTATCCAGCTTTTCCTTGGTCAGATCCCCGATGACTCGGATGGCCAGGCCCGGACCCGGGAAGGGCTGGCGGCTCACCAGATACTCCGGCAGGCCCAGCTCCCGGCCCAGCTGACGGACCTCGTCCTTGAAGAGCATCCGCAGCGGCTCGATGATCTCTTTGAAGTCAACATAATCCGGCAGGCCGCCCACGTTGTGGTGGCTCTTGATGACGGCGGCGTTGCCGGCGCCGGACTCGATGACGTCGGGATAGATGGTGCCCTGGGCCAGGAAGTCCACAGTGCCGATCTTCTTGGCCTCCTCTTCAAAGACCCGGATGAACTCCTCGCCGATGATCTTGCGCTTGTGCTCCGGCTCCGTCACGCCGGCCAGCTTGGACAGGAAGCGGGCCTCCGCGTCCACCCGGACAAAGTTGATGTCCCAGGGGCGGAAGGCAGCCTCCACCTCGTCGCCCTCGTTGAGGCGCAGCAGGCCGTGGTCCACAAACACGCAGGTGAGCTGCTTGCCCACCGCCTCCGCCAGCAGCGCCGCCGCCACGGAGGAGTCCACGCCGCCGCTGAGGGCCAGCAGCACCCGGCCGTTGCCCACCTTCTCTCGGATGGTGGCGATGGCGGTGTTCTTATAGTCGCCCATGGTCCACTCACCCTTGGCGCCGCAGACGGAGTAGAGGAAGTTGTGGATCATGTCGGTGCCGTGCTGGGTGTGATTGACCTCCGGGTGATACTGCACGCCGTAAAAGCCCCGCTTCTCGTCGGCAATGGCCACGTTGGGGCAGGCGTCAGACCGGGCGGCCAGGGTGAAGCCCTCGGGCACCTTCTCCATATAGTCCCCGTGGCTCATCCAGGTGATGCCCTGCTCCGGCAGGTCTTGGAAGAGCTTGCAGGAGGTGTCGAAATAGGTCTCGGTCTTGCCGTACTCCCGGGCGGTATCGTCGTTGGCAGCCACCACCCGGCCGCCCAGATGATGGGCCATCAGCTGGCAGCCGTAGCAGATGCCCAGAATGGGGATGCCCAGCTGGAAGATGCCCGGGTCCACCTGGGGGGAGCTGGGGTCATAGACGCTGTTGGGACCGCCGGTGAAGATGATGCCGATGGGGTCAAAGGCCCGGATCTCCTCCAGGGAGAAGGTGTAGGGCTTGACCTCGCAGTAGACATTGCACTCCCGGACCCGGCGGGCGATCAGCTGATTATACTGACCGCCGAAGTCCAGCACAAGAACAGATTGACGGGGCAAATGGGGTCACTCCTTTTCATTGGTTTGAGAGATCTGGCAGCCGCCCCACTCCACCAGGGTGAAGCCCTGTCGGTCGGGAGCTGTCAGGGTTTGGGGCTCAATATCCACCGGCTCCTCCAAAGCCTTCCAGACCAGAAACACCCGCAAAACGGTGTCCGGTCGGGGGCTCACGGTGAGCCGGGCGTGATCGGTATAGGCTGCGCCCTGGAAGGAGAGCAGGTTCCAGGCGTTCCCCTCCAGTTTGGGCAGCCAGTAGATGAGAAATTCATTGGCTTCCCGGTCCGTGAGGCCCAGCTGGTCCAGGGCCTCCTCCAAAAAGGCGGCGGTGTCCCTGCCCCGGACGCAGAAGCCCCGGGAAAGGTCCCAGTCCTGAGAGGAGATGCCCTCCCAGAAGAGGCAGTAGTAGGCCCGGCCCGCTTCGTCGGTGAGGGTGCCGTCGGGGGCGGCGGTGACGGTCCAGCCGTCTTTATAGGCGGGGTAGGTGCAGGTGAGCTGACCGTCGTAGCTGAGGCGGACGGTGACCTCCGCCTCCTCCTGGGGGTAGAGATAGAGCACCGGCTTGGCGGCCCTTGTCCCCGGAAGCTCCGGGGTGCAGCCCGGCAGGGTCAGCGCCAGCAGAAAAATGAGCAGGACACAGCGCTTTTTCATGGGATCTTCCTCCTTCTTTGGCCTGTTTCTATCCATTCAGACGCAAAGGAAGGGAAGATCTGCCGGCGGGACTCAGTCCTCCCGGAAGACGATGTTGCCGGGCTCGGCGGACTCAATGATGGCCAGGGACTTGACGTTGATGCCGGCCTGGCGCAGCCGGTCGCCGCCGCCCTGGAAGCCCTTCTCCACGGCGCAGCCCACACCCACCAGAGTGGCGCCGGCGGCATTGACGATGTCGCACAGACCCCGGACGGCCTCGCCGTTGGCCATGAAGTCGTCGATGATGAGGACCTTGTCGGTGGGCTTGAGCCACTCACGGGACACCAGCAGCGTCACCTTTTTCTTATAGGTATAGGAGAAGATATCGCTTTGATAGAGACCGCCCTCGATGTTGTCGCTCTTGGCCTTTTTGGCAAAGACCATGGGCAGGCCCCAGCGGTGGGCGCAGATGGCGGCCAGGGCAATGCCGGAGGCCTCGGCGGTGAGGATCAACGTCACCTGACGCAGGTCGAAATGATGGGCAAACTCATCGGCGATATCCTGCATCAGCTTGGTATCGATGCGGTGGTTCAAAAAGCCGTCCACCTTGATGATGTTGCCGGGAAGGACCTTGCCCTCCTTGACGATGCGGTCTTTGAGCTGCTGCATGAGCGATTCCTCCTACTATTTCTATATTGTTGGAAGCAGTGCGGATAATTTGTTTTAGTTTATCCATTATCCATGGTTTTGCCGCCTTTTGCAACTGTTTTTCCGACAAAAAAAGGAAAAAGCCCCCGGCGGCGGTTGGACACTTTCCATAGCCGCGGAACAAAGACAGAAAAATAGAAACTGTCCGCACACCACGTATTCGGTGTGCGGACAGAGGGGACCTCAGGCCAGTGCGTCCGCCACAGGGGCCAGCCAGTCGCCCTGGAAGGACTCGATATCGCCGGCGTCGGTGAGGGCGGCCAGAGCGGGATCGATGGGCATCCGGGCCAGCAGGGGCAGGCCGTGGCGCTGGGCAGCCTCCTCGGACTTGCCCTCGCCGAAGAGGAAGATCTTCTTGCCGCAGTCGGGGCAGGTGACGTAGCTCATGTTCTCCACCAGACCCACGATGGGCACTTCCATCATCTCGGCCATCTTCACGGCCTTCTCCACCACCATGCTCACCAGCTCCTGGGGGGAGGCCACGATGATGATGCCGTCCAGGGGGATGGACTGGAACACGCTCAGCGACACGTCGCCGGTGCCGGGAGGCATATCCACAAAGAGGTAGTCCACGTCCCACACCACGTCAGTCCAGAACTGGGTGGCCACGCCGCCGATGATGGGGCCGCGCCAAAGCACCGGGTCAGTCTCCTGATCCAGCAGCAAATTCACGCTCATCATCTGGATGCCGGTGCGGCTCTCCACGGGGAAGAGGGTGTGTTCATAGCCCCGGGCGTGCTCGTGGACGCCGAAGGCCTTGGGGATGGAGGGGCCGGTGATGTCGGCGTCCAGGACGCCAACCTTGAAGCCCCGCCGCTGCATGGTGACGGCCAGCTGGCTGGTGACCATGCTCTTGCCCACGCCGCCCTTGCCGGACACCACGCCGTAGACCTTGCCGATGCGGCTGTCAGCGTGGGGGGACTTGAGGAGGGACTGGGGCTCCTGGCGCTCCGCGCAGCTCTCGCCGCAGGTGGAGCAATTATGGGTACATTCGCTCATGTCGATGACTCCTTTGCTGTTACTGGGCCCGAAGGGGCACATACTATTTATACTGTATCACAGCTTTCCCGGAATTACAACTTTTCCGCGGCACTTACAGGCGTACAATATGTACGTCTCCGTCCCCGGCAAAGTGGCGAGCCTCCCGCTCCTGGCAGGTGAAGAGGAGGATCTGCCGCTCCCGGCTCATCTCCCGGAGATAGTCCAGGGCCGCAGCGGCCCGGCCATCGTCGAAGCTGGTGAGGGTGTCGTCCAAAATCAGGGGCACGGCCTTCTCCGGCGGCAGCACCGTCTGGCAGATGGCCAGGCGCACGGCCAGGTACAGCTGGTCGAAGGCCCCCTGGCTCAAAAGGCAGGCGTCCCGGGCCACGGCGTCCCCCTCCGCCTCCACGGCGGCGGACAGCTGCCGGTCCAGGGTCACCCGCTGGTACTTTCCACCGGTGAGCCGGGCAAAGATTGCTCCGACCTGGCGGCCCAGAGCGGGGGAGAAGCGGCTTTGCAGCTCCCCGTTGGCCTCCTCCAGGGCCTCCATGGCCAGGGCGATGGCGTCATACTCCCCCTGCAGCTGCGTTAGCTGTTCCTCCAGGGCCTGGGCCCGGGCCTCCAGCTGGGCGCTGTCCCCCAGGGCGGCAATGCGGCCGGTGAGGGTGTCGGCGGCACTGCGCCGCTCCTGGAGCTGACGGCGGACCTCCTCCAGGGCCTGCTCCGCCGCCTCCCGGCTCCGCCGGGGAGGCGCTGCCTGCTGGGCGTCCGCCTCCTGGGGCAGCTGGCGGCTGAGATAGTCCCAGCGCATCTGGGCCTCCCCAAGGGCGCTTTGGGCCTCCTGGAGCTCCCGGCGCCGGATGGCGCAGGTCCGCAGCACCCCGTCCGCTGTGGGGATGTCAAAGGCGCCGGGGGCAAAGCGGCGGACCTCCAGCAAAATGGCCTGCTCGTTGGTGGTCAGGGAGGCGGACAGGGCCTCGGCGGTGGAAGTCTTGGCGCTGAGCTCCCCCTGGGCCTGGTCCCGCTGGTCCAGCAGCTCTGTGTAGGCGTCGGCCAGGGCGTCGATGGCGGCCTGGTCCGTGGTGCCGAAACGCTTTTGCAGGGAGGCCCTGCGCAGCTTTTCCAAAGCCCGCCGGCGGTAGAGCCGGGAGAGGCCGCCGCCGATGGCGGCGATGACCACCGCCGCTCCGGCAGGCAGGAGCCAGGGGACGGTGCCCAGCAGGGGCAGCTCCAGGGTGGACATCCGGGCGTAGAGCAGGGCAAATACCGCCCCGGCCGCCGCCAGGAACAGGAAGAAGAGACCCAGTTCCCCGGCGGCCACGGAGCCGGAGATCTTCCCGGACAGGTCTGTCCGCACCGCCCGGCGGGCTTGGTCTGCCGTCTGGCCCGTAAAGGGGCTTTTGAGCATGGCACTCTCCACCCGCAGCACCGCCTTGGCGGCCTCGTCCCGGTCGCTGCGGGCCTTGTCCACGGACCGGCGCAGGGTCTCCAGATTCACGATGGCTCCCCGCAGGCGGCCGATGGTGTCGTTTTCCGGGATCCGGGCCTCCTCCAGCCGGGATCTGAGGCGCTCAAAGCGCTGCCGGGCATCCTCCAGGGCCTGGCGGGCCTCCTCCAGCTCCTGACGCTTCTGGGAGGCGGCCCAGCGGTCCAGCTGGGAGAGCTCCTCCCGGATGGCTTGCTCCCGAGCCTCCAGCTCCGCGATCTCTTGGCGGTACACTGAGAGCTGGCCGGACAGGTGACGCAGTGTCTCCAGGTCCGCCTCCGCGGTCTCCAGCTGGGCCCGGAGCTGGGGGATGAGGCCGGTCTTGTTGTGCTGGCGGCGGTTGAGCTGGCGCTTGAGCCGGTCCCGGCTCTCGGTGAAGGAGGTGTCCTCCTCCCCGGTGGTGATGAGGGAGACGATGCGCTTTTCCAGCTCTGCCGTCTGGTCCACGGCCATGCCGGACTGACGGATGAAGGCGCTGCGCTCAAAGACCTCCCGGGGCACGCCGGTGAGGACCTCGCCGCAGCTCAGGGCCGTCAGGTCGGGGACCGGCTCAGCGGTGCCGGTGTAGACGGCCCGGAAGGCTCCCATGGGGGCGTTGGGCCGCTGGGTGTCCCGGGTGATGGTGATGTCCCGCCCCTGGGCGGACAGCTCCAGCCGCCCCTGCATGGCGGCGCCGGACCAGGGGGCGTAGCGGTTCTTGTCCGCCAGAGGGCCCCGCTCCCGGGTGGAGAGGCCGTAGAGCATGTCCGCCAGAAAGGCGCACCAGGTGGACTTGCCTGCCTCATTGGGGGCACAGAGAATATTCAGACCGTCCCGAAGCTCCAGAGTCTGGCCCTGGAGCTTCCCGAAGGTGGCGGTCATACGATGGATCCGCAGAAGAATTCCTCCTAATATAATGTATCATTTGTTTTGCCGTGGACATTATAACACCGACGGCTCTGTTTGCCCAGCGCTTTTCCTGCGGGGGACCGGAAAGATAAGAGAAACAGATAATAAATATTAAAAAAACGTAAAAAGGGGGTTGACAAATGATGGAAGGTTTGGTATTCTAACAAAGCTGTCGGCGCGGCAAGAGCCGAGCCAAAGAGTGTCGAAAAAACACTTGACAGCGGCCACAAGATGTGGTAAACTTAAAAAGTTGCCGCTAACGAGCGGAATGCCGAGTCCTGAAACTTCTGGAAGAAAGTTCTTGACAAAGCACTGCGAGTATGGTAACATATAAAAGTTGCCGCTGATAAGCGAGAAGCGAAAGTTCAAAACTTTCTGAAAAAAGTTCTTGACAAAGCTTCTTGAATGTGGTAAACTTAAAAAGTTGCTGACGATACAAAACGGATCGGGCGTCAAAAAACTTTGAAAAAAGTTCTTGACAAACGAAAAGAAGTAATGTATAATAAGTAACGTTCCGCCGATGAGGCGTGCACCTTGTAAATTAAACAACGTAACGAAAAGAAAGC
>ERZ791871.2797-NODE-2797-length-10759-cov-5.665265_pt1 | contig 10759 bp, 8 predicted proteins | sample MGYA00510280_ERZ791871 | MGnify/ENA primary metagenome ERZ791871 (study PRJEB30046, sample SAMN00792111) | human gut metagenome | study: EMG produced TPA metagenomics assembly of the A metagenome-wide association study of gut microbiota in type 2...
CGGGACTTGAAAAGGTAAAGATAGTGAGAAATGCCTATGCCATTGAATATGACTGTATTAACGCTCTTCAGCTTAAACCGACTTTGGAGTTTAAGAAGATTTCCGGCCTGTTTGCAGGCGGGCAGTTTAACGGAAGCTCAGGGTATGAGGAGGCGGCCGTCCAGGGGTTCATGGCTGGTGTAAATGCAGTGATGAAGATACGTGGACAGGAGGCTGTGGTTCTGGATCGTTCACAGGCGTATATAGGAGTTCTGATTGATGATCTGGTAACAAAGGAAAATCATGAACCTTACCGGATGATGACTTCCAGGGCAGAGTACCGACTTTTGCTGCGTCAGGACAATGCAGATATAAGACTCAGAAAAATCGGTCATGAAATCGGCCTGGTAAGTGATGAAGAATATGAACATCTTTTAAAGAAGATGGATGATATACAGTCAGAGATCAAACGGCTGGAAAAGACTGTTATAGGTGTGAGTGATCGGGTGCAAATGTTTTTGGAAAAATATGGAAGCACCTTATTGAAGTCCGGAATAACGCTGGCAGAGCTGGTCAAGAGGCCGGAATTGGATTATGTTAAACTGGCAAAACTGGATGAAGGCAGGCCTGAACTTCCTGATGATGTCACAGAACAGGTTAATATTGAGATTAAGTATGAAGGGTATATAAAGCGTCAGATGCAGCAGGTGGCACAGTTTAAGAAGCTGGAGGATAAGAAGCTGCCGGAGGACTTTGACTATTCAGAGGTAAACAGCCTTCGCAGGGAGGCAGTTCAGAAGCTGAACAAAGTGCAGCCGGCAACCATTGGACAGGCATCCCGTATATCAGGTGTATCACCGGCGGACATATCTGTTCTGTTGGTGCATTTTACAAGAAAGCAGTGAGAGGGTCTGATATGACAGATACATTTAGACAGCAGATGGACCGGGAGCTTGGCCTTCTGGGGATAAAATTAAGTGAGAAGCAATTGGAGCAGTTTTTTACTTATTATGAAATGCTGGTGGAAAAGAATAAGGTTATGAACCTGACAGCCATAACAGATGAGGCAGACGTAGTATCCAAACACTTTAGTGACAGTGTGTCACTATTCAGAGTGTTGAAACAAGTGACAGATTCCGGTGATGGATATGACGGCAGAAGAGTGTATGAGGAAGAATTGTTGGAGGGAAAGTCGGTTATAGACGTAGGTACAGGCGCAGGATTTCCCGGTATACCACTTAAAATAGTTTTTCCAGGAATAAAACTTACCTTGCTGGATTCCTTGAATAAGAGAGTTAAATTTCTGGAGGAAGTCTGTGATTCCTTGGGATTAAAGAACGTGGAATTTATTCATGGGAGAGCTGAGGATATAGGAAGGCAGAAAGAGTACAGGGAAATGTATGATTTGTGCGTGTCCAGGGCTGTGGCAAATTTGGCTTCTCTGTCTGAGTATTGTATGCCCTTTGTGAAGATTGGCGGTTTCTTTGTTCCTTATAAATCCGGAGAGATAGAAGATGAGCTGAAGTCTGCCGGCAAGGCGGTTGGAATATTGGGGGGAGAACTGGAATTTGTAGATAAATTCATGCTGCCTGGTACAGATGCTTCCAGATCTTTGGTGGTAATAAAGAAGGTGAAAGGGATTTCTAAAAAATATCCAAGGAAGGCAGGAATGCCAACTAAGGAGCCTTTGGGATAGAAGTGGATGTGGGAATGTTTCACGTGAAACATTCCCTTTTTTCTTGACTAAATTTATTATTGATATAAGCTTGTATTGATTTAGGTGTTTTTAATTTTAAATGTGATAAGAACGCATAGAGATTTTTGTGTTATCAAATAGGGAATGAAAAATTGAAGAGATGAAAGAGCTTGTATGATGTAATAGGATTTACTAAGTTATACGATGCATTAAATTATATAATTCATTAGGTGACAAAATGTGAGAGGGAGTTTAATGCGTTAGATAATATAATAGGAGTTAGTTAGAATAATCAGTTATTCAGTATAATGGCCTAGTCAGAATAGTGAGTTATTCAGTATCATAGACTAGTCAGAACGATGGGTTAGTTAGTATAATTGTATAGTTAAAATAATGCATTAATCTATATGAGTGGTTCGACATCACAAAGAGTTATTGAGTATAATATATTGCGTAATATATAATGGAACAGTCGACATAATACATTATTCATTATAATAAGTTATTCAGTATAATGCGTTAAGCATGTAATGAGTTATTCAGTATAATGCATTGGGCATATAATAGGTTATTAAACATAATGCATTATCTCGCATAATGGGTTAGTCAATACTATATATTATGCGATAAAATGCATTAGTTAATAAAATACATTAGTCAGCATAATACCGTAATTAATATAAATGTATCATCAAACTTATAATAGGTAATATACATCTAATAATATTTAATATGCATATAAAACTGTTAAATATAATTAAATATAAAAATAAGAAGACAAAGTATTAACTTATGCCTTCTTATTAATTCATTTATATTTGTACATGAAGAAGTCACGCACTCAAAATATCTGATTAACTAGAGTTAATCTGCCGCCTCACGCATCATTTGTATTTCATGTGCATATCCATCCAAATCATTAGGAGTCTCTAAATAGAATGGAAGATGTCTCAATTCAGGATGTGTGACAATTCGCTTAAATGTGTCTAATCCTATATATCCTTCACCTAATTTTGCATGTCTGTCTTTATGTGCGCCTATTGGGTTCTGGCTGTCGTTTAAGTGTATGGCCTTTAAACGTTTTAACCCGATTTTATTATCAAATTCTGTCAGTATATCGTCTAAGTGATTGACTATATCATATCCCCCATCCCATATATGACAGGTATCAAGACAAACACCCATATGGCTTTCTAACTCAACTAAATCAAGAATCTGCCGCAATTCTTCAAAAGTCCTACCTACTTCGCTGCCTTTTCCTGCCATTGTTTCCAGCAAAACAGTAGTGGTCTGTGCCGGAGAAAGAATTTCATTGAGCATTTCTGCAATAAATTGTATGCCGATTTCAGTTCCTTGTTTTACATGGCTTCCCGGATGAAAATTATACATATTTCCAGGTGTATACTCCATCCTAACTAAATCATCCGCCATGGTTCGTTTGGCAAAGTCTCTCAATTTAGGATCAGCTGAGCAGGCATTTAGTGTATAAGGAGCATGGGCTAATATTGGTGCAATGTCCAGAGACCGGGCTTCCGCTAAAAAATCTTTTACATCGTTTTCATCTATGGCTTTGGCATTTCCTCCTCGTGGATTACGGGTAAAAAACTGAAATGTATTTGCATTTATCTTTTTTGCATCTTTTGCCATAGCTCGATATCCCTTTGATGAGGATAGATGACAACCAATTCGCAGCATATTGTATTTTCCTTTCTTACTATAATACAGTTAAATAATTTGTTTTATCCCACAGTGGTGGTAGTAAAAACGGCTCGGAGTAGATGTCCGAACCGTATGTTTCACGTGAAACATTATATGTTTTAGGATAAATAGGTTTGAATCATATCGAATACTTCTGCAGGTTTTTCTAAATGAGGCAGTAACTTTGTGTTGGGGACAACAGCATATTCAACAGCAGGGTTGTATTCTTTGTATTCTTCCATACATTCTCCTATGTCATCTATGGCACCTCCGCCTAACAGATATATGCTGTTATCAATTTTCTTTAAAGCAGCTGCAATATTGCATTTAACATAATTACATTTTAAACTGGCATAGACAGACTTGGGCGATTCGCCTAAATGGGCTGATTCATGATATGCCTCAATTACCCTGGTCTTTACTGAGTAAGGATTATAATAGTAATTAGTTAAAAATTCCTTTGTTATGAACTGTTTGCTGCAGGCAATATTGTATATTAAAGTTCCGACAATTGGTAAATCTAAAATTATTTTATAAAGCTTTGCATTCTTACCGGGTACCTGACTGCAGGAAAGGAGGCACTCTGGATTTATGAATAAAAGCTGATTGAATAATTCGGGACTGTTGCTGCAAGCCATGATACCCAACGCAGCAGAGGAACCACTGGCTATCATATCTGTCCTGTGTCCTATCTCTGATTTTATAAAATCAGAGATAAGCTGCACATACAAATAATTGGTATAGGTAAGATTGGGCTTTTCTGAGCGGCCAAAACCAAGCAAGTCAATGGTATATACAGTATAGGTCTCCGAAAGTTTACCAACCAGATTCTTCCATTCAAACCCGCTGGAAGCAGGAGCAAGATCATGTACCAACAGAATCGGTTTACCGGTTCCGGTCTTAGTATAATGTATATTTCCTAAACGCCACTTATAACACAATGCTTCTGGTTCTTCCAATACATTTCGGGACGTGGCCGAAAGTTTTATCGCTTTGTTAATCAGAGCAGTTGCAGCAGCAGCTCCGGATGACAGTATAAGTAAGGTCAGTAATTTATTCCTGGTTTTCATTCAATAGTCTCCTGAAATTACATATTATATAACCGGTTTTTTGATTCTTCTCCATTATAATACAAGCTGGGGGCTATTACAACGGTTAGAGAATTAAATTATTATTAAGACAACACAGGATTAGGATGCCCAATTTTCTGCCTTAAAAATGTTTCACGTGAAACATTTTTTTGTATAAAACATGAAAATTCTCCTTTTCTCCTAATTTTCCGTAGGAAAAGAATAGGACTTGTGTTATAATCGTAAAAGTAATCGAAGAAAGGTTTGTTTTTTCGAGAAAGGAATTTATACATATGGGACGAATCATAACAATAGCCAATCAGAAGGGTGGAGTAGGTAAGACTACTACAGCCATTAATCTTTCCGCCTGTTTGGCTGAAGCAGGACAACATGTTATGCTGGTGGATTTTGATCCCCAGGGAAATGCAAGCAGCGGTTTGGGGCTGGAACAGGAAGATTTTGATAAAACCGTTTATGATATGATGATTGAAGAAGCATCTGTGGATGAATGCATTATTAAGGAAATACAGCCACATCTGGATGTGCTTCCTTCTGATATGAACCTGGCAGGAGCGGAGATTGAATTTCAGGAAGTCGAGGATAAGGAAAAACTTCTGAGCAGCTGTCTAAATCAAGTTCGTGATACATATGATTTCATCATCATTGATTGTCCCCCATCTCTTAATATATTGACCATTAACGCATTGACGGCAGCAGATACTGTACTGGTTCCTATACAGTGTGAGTACTATGCCTTGGAGGGACTTAACCAGGTATTAAAAACAGTGGACCTGGTTAAAAGAAAGTTAAATCCGGAGTTGGAATTGGAAGGCGTGGTATTTACCATGTATGATGCAAGGACAAATCTGTCACTGGAAGTAGTGGAAAGTGTTAAGAGCAGTTTGAACAGAACAATTTATAAAACCATTATACCGAGAAACGTACGTCTGGCTGAGGCACCCAGCCACGGTATGTCTATTAATCTTTACGATTCCAGATCAACGGGGGCTGAGAGCTACAGGATGCTTGCGGCAGAAGTAATGAGCAGAGGAGAAGAGTTGTAATGGCTAAAAAAGGATTGGGTAAAGGATTGGGAGCCATCTTTGGAGAAGATGTTATAAAGGAAAGTGAAGAGGAGATTGCAAAAGCAAAAGCGGCTGTGACTGATAACAGGGATGGCAAAAGCGGTGAATTGATGGTAAAAATGGCTTTGATAGAACCCAATAGAGAACAGCCCAGAAAAGATTTTAATGAGGAACAGCTGGCTGAGCTGGCTGATTCCATCAAACGATACGGTATTTTGCAGCCCCTTTTAGTTCAGAAAAAGGGGACATTTTATGAGATTATTGCCGGAGAGCGAAGATGGCGTGCCGCCAAAATAGCCGGATTAAAGGAAATACCTGTTGTGTTACGGGAGTACAATAAGCAGGAAAGCATGGAGATAGCACTGATTGAAAATGTGCAGAGAGCTGACCTGAATCCCATTGAAGAGGCACTGGCTTATCAGCGTCTGGTAACAGAATTCAAGTTGACTCAGGAGGAAATAGCAGCCAGGGTATCAAAAAACAGGGCTACCATTACCAATTCCATGCGTCTTTTAAAATTGGACGGACAGATACAGGAAATGCTGATTCAAAATCTTATTTCCAGCGGTCATGCAAGAGCTTTATTGTCTTTAGAGGATAAAGGACTTCAGCTGAAGGCAGCAAAGATGATATTGGACGAGTCGCTCAGTGTCAGAGAAACAGAGCGCCTTGTAAAGCGCCTTGCAAAAGAAGGGGAGAACGGGGAAGAGAAGAAAGATAAAAATAAGGATGAAGCCCTGGCTTTGATATATCAGAGTTTGGAAGAACGTATGAAAAGCGTCATGGGTACAAAGGTCAGTATCCACAACAAGGATAAAAATAAAGGACGCATTGAAATTGAATATTATTCAGAAGCAGAATTAGAGCGGATTGTAGAAATGATAGAATCAATTCGCTAGGTACAAAGGAGAGATGGATATTATATGGAGAACAGCATCTTAAATCAAATTCCCTTTGATCCTGCATACATAATAGCGGGATTATTGATATTAGTGGTTCTGTTGCTGATATTGACGATTACAACAATGACAAAAGTGAGAAGGCTGGATCGCCAATATGATTATTTTATGAGAGGAAAAGATGCAGAAACTCTGGAAGATGTCATTCTGGACCAGATTGAAGAAATCAGGGATTTAAGGGCCGAAGACAGGTCAAATAAAGATTCCATCCGAACATTGAACCGGAATCAGAGAGCCTCATTCCAAAAATATGGGCTTGTCAAGTATAATGCCTTTAAAGGAATGGGAGGAAACTTAAGTTTTGCATTTGCCATGTTGGATTATACAAACAGCGGATTTGTATTAAACTGTGTCCACAGCAGAGAGGGTTGCTATCTGTATATTAAGGTGGTGGATATGGGACAGACTGATATTGTTCTGGGGAATGAGGAACAGGAAGCATTAGAACAGGCTCTTGGTTATATTAAGAAGAATTAAATCCATAACAATTGTAAAAGACTGGAAATTATCCGGTCTTTTATTTATTTTGAGAAATAAGCGGAAAGTTGGCGCATAATGGATTAGGCCTGCATATGATATTGGTAAGAGAAAATTGGAAAAGGGAGAGTAGATGCAGGACATTGAATACCTGAAAAGCATGTATCCGTCAGGAATAAGAATTCTACAGGGGTATGTGGCAGAAGCTTGTGACAGATTGGATTATAAAAACAGCCCCATGTATGATGAGTATCCTGACCATATGATGATTAACCGGCTTTGTGATACAATTTGTGACACGGTGATTGCATCTGAAGGCGCGGAAAAGGTCAGAGGCATGTGGAACATATCAGAGCATGATAAAGCTGTTATGGAAATGGCAGAGCTCAAAAAAGATATGAAACGGCTGGACGTAGATTTCTTTACAGAGGATGATGAACCGGTGATGGAGCAGGAGCAGGATTTAGAGAATGCTGCGGCTGAAAACATAAGTGATGCTGAGGACTTAACCACAGAAGACTCACTGGAGGAACAGGCTGTTTCCAATATCCAGAATAATTTCCAGGGGTATAGGGAATCAGTGGTGAACCCGTCCGGAATTATAATGGAGACTCAGGAAATGAGAGGGAGAGAACCTGGATTTCCGGGAAATGGAAGAATGGGTGGACGACCTAATATGGGTCCGGGCCCAGGAAGACCACCCATGGGAAATAATCCAGGCAGGCCGCCTATGGGTCCAGGGCCGGTGAGACCACCGTCAGGACCTAATCAGGACAGACCACCAGTGGGAGGACCCGGACCAGTGAGACCGCCGCAGCCACCGAGGCCAACGCCGCCTCCACCGAGACCGCCGCAGCCGCCAAGGCCAACGCCGCCTCCACCGCCGAGACCGCCGCAGCCGCCGAGGCCAACGCCTCCGCCCCCGCCAAGACCGCCGAGGCCACAGCCGCCCAGACCGCCAATGCCGCCCAGACCGGTTCCGCCACCTAAACCTGGAAACAGGCCATCCTGGCTTAGAGACATGGTCAAGGTACTTCTGCTGAATGAAATGTTCCACAGAAGGTGTGCCAGAGGTCTGTGCGCCTTATAGGAGCAGCAAAGATATTATTAATAAAATTCCGAAAAGATTAAGTTGTAGTTTTACTGGATATTATATAAAATAGAAATGATACAGAGCAACCAGTATAAAGGATATAATCACATATGAAAAAAATATTGCAAAAAGCAGGGATTTTGTTCCTGATATTTATAGGAGCGCTGGTAGTTTATTTTATCAGTGCCAGAAACACTATGGAAAAAGAATCAGCTGTATATACATCTATGGAAGAACCGTCTTTGCCTGTGGTTTATACCCAGCTGGGCGGTCAGGAAATCAATTGTCTGCATGGATACATGCAGGATATGGGGAATCAGGCAGCCAGGGAGAGTATCTCTGTGCTGCCTGAAGACCGTGGGCTGCATATCCGGATTGAAGAGTATGGAAATACCATTACAGGCATCAGTTATGAAGTGAGAAATCTTACTCTGGACAGGCTGGTGGAGAGGACAGAAGTGGAAGACTGGGAAAATGGGGACGGAAGCGTCAGCGCAGTGCTTCCGATTCAAAACCTGCTGGCCAGAAATGAGACATATCTCCTGTCACTTACCGTGTCCACGGGAGAGAAGGAACTGCATTATTATACCAGAATCATGTGGCCGGACAATACCTATGCGTCAGATATGGTCAGGCTGGCCCAGGAGTTTACCAGGAAGAGTCTGGACTATAATCAGGCAAGAGATTTGGTATCCTATCTGGAAACCAATGACACAGAGGATAACAGTTCACTGGGGCATGTTACCATCAGGGCCAGCTTCAGCCATTTAACATGGGACGGTCTGGATGTGGAGATGGTGGGAGAGCCTCAGGTGACACTCCAGGAGTTTGACGGTATTATGGGACAAATCCAGATTCGGTATCAGGTTGCCGTCAATGAGGAAGACGGCACACGCTCCATAGTTGACGCAGAAGATAATTTTACCATGAAATGGAATGAACAGAGAATCTACCTGATGAATTACGAACGCAATGCCAATGAAGTGTTTGACGGAGGTCATCAGTCTTTTTCAGGCAAAAAGATTCTTCTTGGAATTACAAATGACAACAAGGTAAGAACCATGAAGAGTCCAAAATCCAAGTATGTGGCATTTAAAACAGGAGGAGATCTGTGGTGCTATGACTATGATGATAAGCAGGCGGTGTGCGTATTTTCGTTCAGAAGCAATTCGGACGACGGTGTGAGAAGCAATTATGACAGACACGACATAAAGATATTGTCCATGCAGGATGACGGCTCTATGGATTTTCTGGTGTATGGATATATGAACCGGGGGAAGTACGAAGGACGGATGGGAGTGGTATATTACCACTATGATAAGGAACAGGATACGGTACAGGAAAAGTTCTTCCTGCCTGCATCTGAATCCTATGATATGGTGAAAGCAGACATTGATAAACTGTCCTATCTCAGCGAAAATGACATGATGTATATTATGCTTCAGGGTACTGTGTACGGTATCGATCTTAAGAGCAATGAATCCCTGGTAGTGGCCCAGGGGCTGACAGAGGGAAGCTATGCTGTCAGCGGCGATGCCAGCCGGTTTGCATGGCAGGAAGGCCAAAACCTCTATGAATCCGAAAAGGTCCATGTTATGGATTTTAACACTTCCCAGAAACAGGAAATCGTAGGGGAGGTAAATGATTATGTCAGAGTATTGGGATTTGTTGGAAATGATTTGATATATGGACTGAGCAGTTCCAAGGATAAGTGGATTGTCAATGGCCGCATGAAGGGTATGCCTATGTATGCAATGTACATTGTCGATACGCAGATGCAGGTGGAGAGCGAATACAGAAAGGACGGTATTTATATAACGGATGTAGTTGCACAGGATGGGAGGATTCATCTGAAACGTCTGGTTCCATTGGGAGAGAACCAGTATCTGTATCAGAATGAGGATACCATTGTATGCAACCAGAGGGTTGAGAAGGACCCCTTGGAGGGAATTGGCTGGTTTGCCTCCCAGGATAAGGGAAAGGTTTATTTTGTACAGGCAGATTCAGAAATACACGGAAATGAGGTCCGTACATCTGCGCCAAAGGCATTTTCTTATGAATATACAAGTGTTCTGGATACGGGAAGCAGTGCTTCCGCATCATCTGATAACAGCATGATATTCAGGGCATACGGGGGAGGACATTATATAGGTTCCTCCAGAACCTTCAGTCAGGCAGTGGAGATGGCCTATGGGCAGATGGGATATGTGACGGACAGCAGCCAGCATATTGTGTGGGACAGAATCAACAGGCAGCCCATACGCAATATTAAATCCCCGGTGGATGAGGTCAGGAAGGTGACAAAGTATCTGGATTCATTTGACGGAAGCCGCGTTTATGAGGATGGACTTATTCTCATTGACGCAGGAGGATGCAGCCTGAGCCAGATATTGTATTATATTGACAAGGGTGTTCCTGTGATTGCCTATGTGGAATCAGGCCAGTACGTGCTTTTATCCGGCTACGACCAGTACAATGTGACGCTCTATGACCCTCAGACCCAGGAGACACAGAAGATGGGGCTGAATGATGCCACAGAGTATTTCAAGAACCTGCAGAATGATTTCCTGTGTGCTTTGACAGTGGAATAGACAGTGTACTTTAGGGTGTGCATTTTCGTTTTACTTTACAAATCTGATTCTTATGGTATAATCCCAAGTTTGACAGTTTAGAATGTTAAAAACCCTTAGAAACGTCGTATT
>ERZ791871.2802-NODE-2802-length-10714-cov-2.831035_pt1 | contig 10714 bp, 10 predicted proteins | sample MGYA00510280_ERZ791871 | MGnify/ENA primary metagenome ERZ791871 (study PRJEB30046, sample SAMN00792111) | human gut metagenome | study: EMG produced TPA metagenomics assembly of the A metagenome-wide association study of gut microbiota in type 2...
GACTAAAGTCACAAATATAGGGTATCGGTTCTCTTCTCGGGCGTCTGTTTCTTAATGAATTAAATAGTAAATTATGCTTGATTTTTTGACTCAAATAGCGTACTATATTGGTAAATTCATACACGGGGAGCTTGCAGAAGCAGGCTGAGAGTAAGCTAAAGTGCTTAGACCCATAACCTGATTTGGATAATGCCAACGTAGGGATAGCGTAGATATATTCGCATATATACCGAGATTGGTGTATATGCGTTTTTCTTTTCAGAGTAAATCATTTTAAAATAAATTGCTTTAAGAGAAAAGCTACATTGAATCTTTATAAATTTTCTTTTATTTATCCATATTCAGAATATTTCTCAAATATACTTCTGAGCATTTTGCAAAACGCACTTCAGGAAGTATAGGATGATTTCAGTTTTTTCCCGTTTATGAAAAATAAATAGACATGCTAAATATATATCAGATGTGAGATGACTCCAACCTCTGTAGGTGGCGAGCAACAATGCCGGAGCATTCTTGAATGAATATATATGCTAAATCTATATGTAAAGAAAGGGTAAAAATGTTAAAGCAGTGTTTTGATAACGTAAGAGAAAAGCATCCATTGGTACATAATATTACGAATTATGTAACAGTGAATGATGTGGCAAATATTCTTCTTGCCTGTGGCGGCAGCCCGATTATGGCGGACGATTCTGGAGAAGTGGAAGATATTACTTCTATTTGTCAGGGATTGAATATTAACATTGGTACGCTGAATAAAAATACGATTTCGTCCATGTTTTTAGCAGGGAAAAAGGCAAATGTACTTGGTCATGTTGTGTTGCTTGATCCGGTAGGAGCCGGAGCGAGTGGACTTCGGACAAAGACAGCGAATGAGCTGGTGCGGGACATAAAGTTTACTGTTATCCGTGGAAATATTTCAGAAATCCGAACCCTGATGGAAGGAACGGGAAATACAAAAGGTGTGGATGCAGATTTGGCAGATGCGGTTACAGAGGAGAATCTTGATGAGACGATTGGGAAGCTGAAAGCATTTTCTGAAGCGACAGGAAGTGTGATTGCTGTAACGGGAGCCATTGATTTAGTTGCTGATTCTGAAAAATGTTATGTTATCCGCAACGGAAAACCAGAGATGGGAGCAATCACCGGAACTGGATGCCAGCTTTCTGGAATGATGACGGCTTTCCTTTGTGCAAACGCAGAGCAGCCTTTGGAGGCAGCAGCGGCGGCAGTTTGTGCGATGGGAATTGCCGGAGAGATTGGATTTGAACATTTAAAAGAAGGCGAGGGAAATTCCACTTACCGTAATCGGATAATTGATGCTATTTATCATATGGATGGAAATACATTGGAGGAAAGAGCAAAGTATGAGCTGCGTTAACAGAGAACAATTAAGAAAAGATTTACTTTTATATGCAGTAACCGACCGTTCCTGGCTTGGAAATGAAACACTTTACGAGCAGGTGGAAAAGGCATTAAAAGGAGGAGCGACTTTTATACAGCTTCGGGAAAAGGAACTCGATGAGGAACATTTCATGGAAGAAGCGGTGGCTCTCAAAGAATTGTGTCATAAGTATCATGTTCCATTTGTTATCAATGATAATGTCAGAATAGCAAAAGATATGGATGCGGATGGAGTTCACGTTGGACAAAGTGATATGGAAGCCGATGACGTGAGAAAGATTCTTGGTGAAGACAAGATTCTTGGCGTATCTGCCCAGACAGTAGAGCAGGCAGTATTAGCTGAAAAAATGGGGGCGGATTATCTTGGCGTGGGAGCCGTATTTTCCACTTCCACGAAAAAAGATGCGGCAGATGCCAGCAAGGAAACATTAAAAGCAATCTGCGAGGCGGTAAATATTCCAGTGATTGCAATTGGTGGAATCGGGGCAGATAACATTTTATCTTTACAGGGAAGTGGTATTTGCGGTATCGCTGTGGTTAGTGCTATTTTTGCGGCAAAAGATATTGAAGCTGCTACAAAAGTTTTAAAAGACAGAACAGAAAAAATGCTGAAATAATTTTTCGGTAGTTAGTGGAAAAGACAATAAAAGGAGAAAGGCATCGTGATAAAAGGAGCAATCTTTGATATTGATGGAACTTTACTTGATTCCATGCCCATCTGGGAAAATGCAGGAGCGAGATATCTTGCTACTCTTGGCATTAAGGCAAAGCCAGATTTAAAAGAACGGCTGGATGCTTTATCTTTGCCAGAAGGAGCCATCTATATGCAAAAAGAGTATGGCCTTTCGGTATCAGCAGAAGACATTTTAGAGGGAGTCAATCAGGTTGTAAAAGATTTTTACTATAAAGAAGCGGTCATGAAGCCAGGAGCCTATGCCTTAGTAAAACGTCTGAAAGAAAATGGTGTGAAGTTAATTATAGCCACAGCGACAGATAAGGAGATGGCAAAGGCGGCGCTTATTCGTAACGGCATATGGCAGGACTTTACGGGAATGATTACCTGCGAGGAAGCCGGAGCCGGAAAGACAAGCCCGAAGGTATTTGAGTTTGCAAGGCAAAAGCTAGGCACTAAAAAAGAGGAAACATGGGTATTTGAAGATTCTTTATATGCGGTGAAAACTGCTACTGAAGCTGGATTTCCAGTATGCAGTATCTACGATACCTACAGTGTGGGAAATGCGAAAGAAATCCAGAGACTTTCTAATATTTATGTGAGAGATTTTTCGGAGATAGGTGATTATTCTTTTTCAAATATGAAAACAGTTCTTACAATTGCAGGCAGTGATTCGAGCGGAGGAGCAGGTATTCAGGCGGATATCAAGACTTTAACTGTTCATAAAGTATATGCCATGACTTGTATCACCGCACTTACCGCACAAAATACAGTCGGAATTACCGGGATTATGCCAGTACCAGCAGAATTTTTTAAAAAACAGATGGAAAGCATTTTCACAGATATAAAGCCAGATGCGGTGAAAATTGGAATGATTGCTTCAAAGGAACAGGCAGAGATTATCGCAGAATACCTGGAAAAATATTCTATCAAAAATGTAGTGGCAGACCCGGTGATGATTTCGACAAGCGGTACGGTTTTAGTAGAAGAAACAACGAGAAAGATATTATATGAGAAATTATATCCAAAAGTTTCCCTGCTAACCCCGAACATTCCAGAAACCGAATTTTTATCCGGGATAAAAATTACCGATAAAAAAACAAGGGAAGAAGCAGCAAAAGTCATTGCAGACAGGTGGAATTGTGCGGTCTTAAGTAAGGGCGGTCACAGCGAAGAAAATGCGGACGATTTGCTTTATGAGAGTTTTTTGCAGGAAGAAAAAAAAGAAAAAGCCGTTTGGTTTCCAGCAGAAAGAATTGATAATCCAAACACACACGGAACCGGCTGTACACTTTCAAGTGCGGTAGCGGCAAATCTGGCAAAGGGGTTTCCTGTAGAAGAATCCGTAAAAAAGGCAAAAGCATACATCAGCGGAGCAATTAAAGCAATGCTGAATCTTGGACAGGGAAATGGCCCGCTAAATCATATGTGGGATTTGTAAACATAGTAACAGACAAGTGTCAATGTATATAAAGTAATGAAATAAACAGATTAGTTAAGCTTTATAAAAATGGCATTATAAATAGTATTTACAAAATTGGAGGTAACAAAAGATGAGAAATTACACAACACAGATGGATGCAGCAAGAAAAAATATTATTACTCCAGAAATGGAAAAGGTTGCAGCAAAAGAACGAATGACACCAGAAGAAATCAGAGCATTAGTAGCAGAAGGAAAAGTTGCTATCTGCGCGAACAAAAATCATAAATGCTTAGACCCACAGGGTGTCGGCTCTATGTTAAAAACAAAGATTAATGTAAATCTTGGTGTATCAAAAGACTGTAAAGATTATGATATAGAAATGAAAAAAGTAATGGAAGCAGTAAACATGGGAGCAGATGCCATCATGGATTTATCTTCCCACGGAAATACAGAACCGTTCCGTAAAAAACTGACTTCCGAATGTCCTGTAATGATTGGAACAGTACCAATCTATGATTCTGTAATTCACTATCAGAGAGACTTAGATACTCTTACCGCAAAAGACTTTATTGATGTAGTACGTCTTCACGCAGAAAATGGTGTAGACTTCGTAACATTACACTGTGGAATTACAAGAAAGACAATCGACCAGATCAAAAAGCATAAAAGAAAAATGAACATCGTATCCCGTGGAGGTTCCCTTGTATTTGCATGGATGACAATGACAGGAGAAGAAAACCCTTTCTATGAATATTTCGATGAAATTCTTGATATCTGTCAGGAATACGATGTAACAATCTCCCTTGGAGATGCCTGCCGTCCAGGCTGTCTTGCCGATGGTTCCGATGTATGTCAAATTGAAGAATTAGTTCGTCTTGGCGAACTTACCAAGCGTGCGTGGGAGAAAAATGTACAGGTTATGGTAGAAGGACCGGGACATATGCCAATGGATCAGATTGCTGCAAACATGAAGTTACAGTCCACCATCTGTTCTGGAGCACCATTCTATGTACTTGGACCAATCGTAACAGATATTGCACCAGGTTATGACCATATTGTATCCGCTATCGGTGGAGCAATCGCTGCTCAAAATGGTGCTGCATTCCTCTGCTATGTTACACCAGCAGAACACCTTGCACTTCCAAATCTTGAAGACGTAAAACAGGGAATCATGGCATCAAAAATTGCGGCACATGCAGCCGATATCGCAAAAGGTGTCCGTGGTGCAAGAGAGATAGATGATAAGATGGCAGATGCCCGCCGTGTTTTAGATTGGGAAGCACAGTGGGAATGTGCAATGGATCCGGAAACAGCCAAAGCAATCCGCGATGACAGAAAACCAGAACATGAGGATACTTGCTCTATGTGTGGAAAGTTCTGCGCGGTAAGAAGCATGAATAAGGCATTGGCTGGAGAACATATTGATATTTTGTAAATAGTAATTTGCCATAGGCAAGAGGAGACGCTCCCAAAGAAAGAAGCTATCCTATATTTGTGACTCTGTCACTGTGGGTTGAATGTTTGCTGAATGGCTCACATTCAATCCTCACTAAGACCACAATATAGGATAGCTTCTTTCTTTGGGAGCTGTTTTTTGCTGAACTGAAATTATTATTTTACAAGTTCAGTAGTAGTTTTTGCAGATAATCTGTATATTTTGCCTTTCCCACTGTTTCCGAAGCCAATATAGAAACTGTCCCAATTTTTTTGTTATTATATGAATACTCCAGTCTGCCAATTACTTGATTTTTCTTAATTGGAGCAGAGAGATTTTTCTGGAATACCACTTTTTTCTGAATGTTATTTTGGTTAATTTCCGAAGTAAAAACATAGGAGAAGTTTTTCTCATATTTGCAGGAAATGAATTCTTTTGTGCCGTTATGTACAGGGACGCTGGAGAGTGCGGGAGGCTGTTTATCGGTGTAAATCTTGCAGAGAGAGAAGCCGTAATCAAGTAAAGAGACACAGTCTTTTACCCGCTCTTTTGCACTCTGGCATGCCATAACGACAGCGATAAGGGAGATGTGATTGCGTTCTGCGGTGGCGCTTAAACAAAAGCCGGCTTTGGAGGTACTTCCGGTTTTTAGACCGGTTGCGCCCTGATAATGCCGGAGTAATTTATTAGTATTAGAAAGTCCAAACTCAGATTCCCCTCGTTTTGTTACATGTGTAATATTTTCCATCCAGATTGTTGTATAATGGAAAATGTCTGGATGATTCGTAATCAGTTCTCTTGACATTAAGGCGATATCCCTTGCACTTGTGTAATGTCCGTCCGCATCTAATCCGCAGCAATTTACAAAATGTGTATGCTTCATGCCAAGAACCTGTGCTTTCTCGTTCATTTTGGCGACAAAAGCATCTTCACTACCACTGATGTGTTCTGCCATAGCCACACATGTAGCGTATAGGGGTAGTAGACTTTTAAAAATCAATCTTTATATGGTTTATGGTTACAAAGGGATGCTTCAAAACCGATGAGAAGGGATCCTGGCTCTGCGTAATAACTGCAAAGGGCTCTTGTTTTTTGAATCGTTCCATTAAAAATTCCAAATGTATTTTCAATCAATTTTTTTAATTCTAATGCACCGGCTTCATTGTTGTTATGAGCAATGATGATTTTTCCATCTGTATAACCACATTCTTTAAGATGATCAATTAGTTTTTTTAATGCTCTTTTTTCACCTCTGCATTTGTCAAGCGGCAATAAAGTTCCTTCATCACTTGCCTTCCCAACGACTCTGACTCCTAATAAACCGATTCCGGCTGCAATTACCGGACTTATCCGTCCGTTCTTTGCAAAATTGTTTAAAGATGCCAGAGAAAAATACAGGTGTGTTTTATCTTTATATTCGAGAAGAGTTTTATAAATATCATCAGGAGCAAAACCGGCTTTTATGAGTTCTGCTATTTTTTCAATAAAAAGTGCGATTTCCGGTCCTGTAGATAAAGAATCTAAAACATATACTTTCCTGCCGGCATGATTCTGTTCATAGATGTCCTTAGCGATAACAGCACTGTTATATGTACCAGACAGGGAACTTGTAATGGTAATACAAAAGACAACATCGGCATCGCCAAACGCATTCTCCCATTCGTGAGGACTTGGGCTTGATGTCGATGTCTTGCCTTTATAAGAAGAAAGATTCTCCTGCATAGCTGTGAGATCAATCTTATCATCATCTATATAATCGTTCTCTCCTACGATTATATGAAGTGGAACAACCCCGAAGTCTATATCAGGTAAAGATAAAAGGTTTGCAGATGAATCTGCAACGATTTTCATTTTCATATGTAACCTCCGTGAATAGTTTTAAATACTTTTATATCGGTTTTTAAAAAACTTATCAAAAAGTATAGTAAACCATACATATGTGTTTGTCAAGGTATTAAATAACTTTATTGCGGTTTTTTAATAGCTGATATATAATGATGTTCAGAATTATGGGAGCAGCGTTAGAGCATTTTTCAAACACGCTCTAGCTGCGGAGTAATTCGTGGCATCAAGTTAGAGACAAAGTAAGAAAGAAGGAATGTATTATGAGATTTTCAGCCAGAGACTACAGAATGCCAAGATATAAAGAAATTCCCAATGTAGGACTTTATCTTGAGCAGACAGTAAAGTATATCAATGAATGTTTAGCACCAATAGAGATTTCGATTACACCATCTATGTTAAGTAATTATGTAAAGAAGGGGTATATTGACCGTCCTATAAAAAAACAGTATTATGCGGATCAAATAGCATATGCTATTTATATTGTAATTATAAAGCAGGTTCTTTCCATGGATAATATAGCATCTCTTTTTGTTTTACAAAAAGCAACTTATACTTTACCGGTTGCTTATGATTATTTCTGTTCAGAATTGGAAAAGACACTCGTAGCTATATTTGAAAATAAAGAAGAGCCAATGAAAGATATGGGCGATATTCCGTTCGAAAAAAAGATGCTTCATAGTGTAATTGTAGCGGTATCACATATCATTTATTTAAATGATTGTTTTAAAAACAATTTACAGGACAATGCTTCCGATTCTATAAGATAAGTGAAATGAGCATATGTCAATTATGTTATTGACATATGTTTATAAATATTATAGTATAAAGAAAAGATTGTGAAAGGAGTATCCTATGCCAAGACCAATAAAGTGCAGAAAAGTCTGCCATTTTCCAGACATATTGGAATTTCGACCATCCAATAAAAATGGAGGAAGAGGGGAGGAAGATGAAAAAGAGGTGATTCTTCTGACAGTAGATGAATATGAAACGATTCGTCTTATAGATAAAGAAGGATACAGCCAGGAACAGTGTGCAGGCTTTATGCAGATTGCAAGAACGACTGTTCAGAGAATCTATGAGATCGCCAGAAAGAAAGTGGCAGATGCAATCATAGATGGACATCCTCTTCGAATTGAAGGGGGAGATTTCCGGATCTGCGATGGTAAAAGTAGTAAGTGTGGTCTGGGCGGATGCTACAAACAAGAATTTTATCAAAAGTATGCAACAGAAAAAGGAGAAGGTATAATGAGAGTAGCAGTAACATATGAGAACGGACAGATTTTTCAGCATTTTGGACATACAGCAGAATTTAAAGTTTATGATGTGCAGGATGGAAAAGTAATCCATTCTGAAGTTGTAGATACGAATGGAAGCGGACATGGCGCATTAGCCGGTGTTTTGAATGCATTGAAGGCAGATGTTCTTATTTGTGGAGGAATCGGAGGCGGAGCACAGATGGCTTTATCAGCGGCAGGGATTAAGCTTTATGGAGGCGTTTCCGGTGATGCAGATGCGGCTGTGGAAGCTTTTGTGAACGGAACGTTAGATTACAACCCTGATGTAAAGTGTAGTCATCATGATCACGATCATGGAGAAGGACATACCTGTGGCGAGCATGGATGTGGAAACCATAGCTGCCATTAATTGCTAATATAGAATAGATCGCGAAAAAAGGTAAGCAGAATAATGCTTATCTTTTTTTTTGGTATAGGAGTCATTATTCTGTATGCGATATCCGGAAATACAAATGGATACCATATGACAAGAATGGTCGCAGCAATTATTATTTCCTTTGGCTGTTACCTTCCTGTAACATTATTTAGTAAAACAAAACCAAAAGTTGGATTGCTGATGATTCCAAAGACATGTGCGTATATGTGGATTATTGCAATGGGACTTCAATTGTTGTTTTAATAAATTAAGGAAAGTATCTCCAATCTTCTAATTTAAGAATGCGAGACATTTCGAATGAAATATTTAATTTTTGAATAGTTCTATGCAGTAAGAGTATTTCACAGGAAAAGTGTTTGATGATATAATAAAAAAAGATTGATAATTAAAATTTATTCGAATGAATCTTTTATTTTCAGCGATAGGAATTGAAGATGTATGATATTTTAAAATAGAAATAGTTATTTGAAAAGTTAAATACTCAGGATGGAATTCATAAAATGAAATCTATCCTGACTTATTTTAAAACAATATTGTCATAAAATTAACAATTTTTACGAGGAAGAAAATGAAAAATAAAAAATTAACAATTTAAGCCGCAATAGCTATTATGCGTGTAATTAAAAAGAGGAAAAATACTGTAAAGAAGAGGAGTGGAGGTATGAATAAGAATAAGGATAATATTGGGAAGATTAATAAAGTAGCGTTTTGGCCTGCTGTTATTGCGTTACTGCTATTTATTGGAATAGGAATTGTAAAAACAGAGGTAGTTGGAAGCTTTATGACAAGAGCACTTTATATCATCGCAGATTATTTTGGGGCCTACATCAATATTTTATCTTTGATATTTCTTATTCTTGCCGGAATTATTATTATCAGCAGATATGGAGATATTGTGATTGGGGGCAAGGATGCAAAACCCGATTATTCTATGTTATCCTGGTGTGCGATGTCCATCTGTTCTGGGATTGGAACAGGGTTATTATTCTGGGCAATTGGTGAACCGATTTATCATTATATGCAAACACCTTCTGCGATTGCAGAGGCACAGACACGAAAGGCGGGAATCTTTGCAGTAGCACAGGCAATGTGGGATTGGAGTTTTATTCAATATGCCATGTATGCAGTGTGTGGGGCCGCATTTGCTGTTATTTGTTATAATACAGGAAAAAGCCTATCTATATCATCTATAGTAGAGAGTGCAACGAAGAAAAAAATCCCATGGCTCAACACAGTTATCACAGCGCTTGTTATTTTTTGTCTGATGTGTGCAACATCAAATTCTATGAGTGTTGGTCTCATGCAGATAGGAGCAGGATTGGAAGCAGTTTTTGGAATTCCACAAAAACCAATTGTATGGATAATAATTGCCGTTATTGTTACAGCAATCTTTATTCTGTCTTGTGTTTCAGGAATCGGAAGAGGATTAAAATTAGTTTCATCTGTTTGTATGTATTTCTTTATTTTTCTTCTAGTTTATGTACTTGTTTTTGGAGATACAACATTCATAAATAAAATAACATCAGAAGCGGTTGGATTTATTATAGACAACTGGGGAACACAGACAATGTTGATGAATGCCATGTCTCCTGATGATAAATGGTTTGCAGAGTGGAGTGTGCAATATTGGACAGCCTTTATTGTTTACGCTCCAATTATTGGGATGTTTCTTGCAAGAATGGGAAAAGGCAGAACCGTTCGAACCTTTATGCTTGTCCAGGTTTTTGTACCATCTATTTTTTGTATCATATGGATTGGCATTTTTGGTGGGCAGACCCTCTCTTTGCAGACCTCAGGGGCGCTGGATGTTTGGGAAGCAGTGAATACTCTCGGTATGCAGGCGACAGTATTTCAGATTATAGGAACTTTGCCATGTAGTAAGTTGATTACAATTTTGTTTTTATGCACGATAACATTAAGTTTTTGTACGCTTGCAGATCCTATGGCATCGGTAGCCTCTACGTTATCGGTAGATGGTCTTTCGGCAGATGATGAACCTCCAAAGGGGCAGAAAATTCTTGTTGGACTGATGCTGGCAGGAACTTCCTGTATTCTTGTAATCTCAGGTGGAGTGAATGCTGTAAAAGGAATGAATATTTTTGCCGGATTACTGCAAAGCATAGCAATGATATTATGCGCTATAGCGTTTTTTAGAAATAAAAATACGAATTTGAAGGACTAAAGAAACGAAAACCAGAAATTTGAGATAGAAGAAAAAGTGAAGATAGTCGCTTCGTAGAAAATGCCTGTTCGGCATTTTTAC
>ERZ791871.2818-NODE-2818-length-10664-cov-4.841455_pt1 | contig 10664 bp, 7 predicted proteins | sample MGYA00510280_ERZ791871 | MGnify/ENA primary metagenome ERZ791871 (study PRJEB30046, sample SAMN00792111) | human gut metagenome | study: EMG produced TPA metagenomics assembly of the A metagenome-wide association study of gut microbiota in type 2...
CTGATTGCGGGTGCAAAGGTAGTGACTTTTTTTATATCTGCAAGCTTTTGGGTGAAAAAAGTTTTATTTATTTTTCGTCATCTCCCTCTATCTTCTGATTATCAGATGTTTCATGTGTGTCGTATTTTATTCTCTCTTTATTGATGATGAAACGTTGATAATAGGAGAGCATTAGGGTGGTGAGCGGGAGTGCTATGATCATACCTAACATCCCGAGCAAGGATCCCCAGATGGAAAGAGATAAAAGAATGATGGCAGGGTTGAGCCCTGTGATCTTTCCCATGATTCTTGGGACAAGGAAACCATCTTGGATGGCTTGAACAACAATAAAAACAACGAGGGCACCTGCCAGGATTACCCAGAAATTCTCACCGGTATCAGCAGCTTTTAGGATTGCTAATATGACGGTAGGCAAGAAACCGATAATCTGCAGATATGGAACCATATTGAGGGCACCAATGAAAAGTCCCAAGGCAATAGCCATCGGAAAGTCGATGATCAGGAACCCAATGCTGAACAAGATGCCGACACAGAAGGCAACAAGTGCCTGGCCGCGGAAATAGCGATTCATTCCATCCTGTATGTCATTGACCAGATTGGATGCAAAGGTACGGTATTTGCCTGGTAGCAGGTGAAGCCATCCTTCTGCGATGGATTCATAGTCGAGCAAGATGAATACCACATATAATAAAATGATGAATGAAGCGAATACGCTAAACAGAATATTAATAGATTCCGCAACGAGTGCCCAAAGTTTAGGAACAGTCTCTTTAATGGTATTCATTATATTTTCTTCACTTAAGATTCGGTTCAGTGCCTGAAGGTCGATATGTCTGTGGATAAATTCCGAAAGAGTAGGAGGCACTGTTCCGGAACGATAAGCACCATTAGTCAGATAAGTAACCAACAGATCGTTCATTCGTCCTATTTCGGCAAGCATTGGGGGCACTAAAAGGTAAAAAATGGCAATTCCTATTATGGTAATGCTGAACAATGCGCAGAAAATAGAAATGATCCTGCTTTTAAAGCGTAATTTATACTGGAAAAATTTGACGAGCGGATAAATCATATAAGCGATAAGCCATGCCACAAAAAAAGGTAGCAGCACGCCGCTGAGCCTTTTAAAAAGTATCAGTAATCCCACAATGAGCGCACAGCAGATGGAACCACGTATGAAACTATCAAATGTAATCTTTTTCCTTTCCATAATAATCTGACGTTTGATGTGCGACCTCACCGAAAATGTCCGGGCTTTGCTACCGTGAGGTCATTATGATTTTTCTTTGTCCTCTTGCAGGGCTTTCTGGTAACATTCCCGACATAAAGGTTCGTATTCGGCTGTTTCACCCAATAGCACCTGTTTGTCGTTTTTCACCGTACGGTGTGAAAAAGAGGCTAATTGTCCACATTTTACACAAATGGCATGTACCTTGGATACTTCGTCGGCAATGGCACACAAAGCCGGCATCGGACCAAACGGTATGCCTTTGAAGTCCATGTCCAATCCGGCTATGATGACACGTACCCCGTTGTTTGCCAATTGATTGCATACATCTATTAATCCACTGTCGAAGAACTGTGCCTCGTCAATGCCTACCACATCAATTTCGGATGTGAAAAGCAGTATGCTGGCTGAAGAGTCGATGGGGGTGGAGGAAATGGTATTACTGTCATGTGAAACAACGTCCCCCTCAGAATAGCGTGTGTCAATGGCAGGTTTGAATATCTCTACGCGTTGGCGGGCAAACTTGGCCCGCTTCATGCGACGGATCAGTTCTTCGGTTTTTCCTGAAAACATGGAACCGCAAATTACTTCAATTCTTCCTCTTCTTCTCGTCTCTTGTATATGATCTTCTGAAAATAATACCATGCTGATGTATGTTATAATTGGTTGCAAAAGTAATAGTTTTATTGGCTTCTCGGTGTTTTTTCATTATTTATTTCTACATTTGCGAAGTCATTCAAGAAGAAATTCAGATGTAGATATGCAAGCATTGTTGAACGATATAGAATTGGATATTCAGGAACTTAAATGCCTGATGGAGGCCGTTTCGCGTAAACCGGATTCTGCTTTGCGTGAAGTGGCAAAGAGAAATATTGTGCAAATGCGTGGCCGGTTGGACATCTTACTGGAACAGTTGGATCGGGGAGCACTACCGGAAAACGAACTTCCTGACCGGATTATAAATCCAATGCCGGAACCTGTGTCTGCAGCAGCAGAAGCAGCAGCAGCAGCAGCAGAAGAAGAAGAAGAAGAAGAAATAGTTGTGGGTAACCCGGAGAAAGATGAAGAGCCTGTAATAGTTCCGGAGGCTCCGGAGATGCCGGAATCTGAACAATTGGAATTGCCTGAAGTGACCGTAGAACCGGCACAATCGGCTGAAGTATCTATGAAGATTGAAACCAATACGGCTTCTACACCTATTTTGGCCGAGCGGATTAAAACAGCCGGAGATTTACGCCGTTCAATCAGTCTGAATGATTCGTTTCGCTTTTCCCGTGAACTGTTTGGGGGAAGCATGGAGCAAATGAATCATGTGTTGCAACAGATTGGGGAGATGCATTCACTGGATGCGGCTCTTGTTTTCTTATCTTCTAAAATAAAGGTGGAAGAGGAAAATGAAGCTAAAGCTGATTTAGTGGAACTTCTCAAAAAGTACTTTATATAAAAACGCGATTATTAGGATATGGGAAAACTATATGTGGTACCGACGCCGGTCGGGAATTTGGAGGACATGACATTCAGGGCTATTAAAGTCCTGAAGGAGGTCGACTTGATTCTGGCGGAGGATACCCGTACTTCCGGAATCTTGCTGAAACATTTTGAGATTAAAAACGCGATGCAATCCCACCATAAGTTTAATGAACATAAAACGGTGGAGAGTGTTGTTAATAGAATAAAGGCAGGAGAAACCATCGCTTTGATTTCGGATGCCGGAACACCGGGAATTTCTGATCCGGGTTTTCTGGTAGTTCGTGAATGTGTGCGCAATGGTATCGAAGTACAATGCCTGCCCGGGGCGACAGCTTTTGTTCCGGCGTTGGTAGCATCGGGATTGCCTAACGAAAAGTTTTGTTTCGAAGGTTTTCTCCCTCAGAAAAAGGGGCGTATGACAAAATTGAAATCGTTGGTGGATGAACACAGAACAATGGTGTTTTATGAATCCCCACATCGTTTGCTGAAAACATTGACACAGTTTGCCGAATATTTCGGTTCCGGACGTCAGGTATCTGTGTCCCGTGAAATTTCAAAGATTCATGAGGAAACGGTTCGCGGGACTTTGAGTGAATTGATAGAACACTTTACCGTTACCGAACCCCGGGGAGAGATTGTGATTGTACTTGCAGGAATAGACGATTAATAATAACTTCATTTAAAAACGTAAAACGTAATCGTATGAAAAAGTTAGTAGTTTTATTAGTATGCGCAGCTATGTTGGCTTCGTGTAACGGCCTGGGTGGTGGAAGTAAGGACCTGAAGGCAGAAAATGATTCTCTTTTGATGGAGTTGACCCAGCGCAATGCCGAATTGGACGAAATGATGGGTACTTTCAACGAAGTTCAGGAAGGATTTCGTAGAATAAACGCAGCTGAAAGCCGTGTTGACTTGACCCGTGGCACTATCTCTGAGAATTCTGCAACCGCAAAACAACAAATAGCATCTGATATTGAATTCATTACGAAACAGATGGAAGAAAACAAGGCACAGATCGCTAAGTTGCAGGCTATGCTGAAGAATAGTAAGAATAATTCGGCACAATTGAAAAAAGCCGTTGAATCTTTGACTCAGGAGTTGGTTGCTAAAACTCAGCGTATCGAAGAACTTCAGGCTGAATTAGCTTCTAAGAATATCCGTATTCAGGAATTGGATGCTGCAGTAACCGGACTGACTGCCGATAAAGAGTCATTGGCTGCTGAAAATGAAGCCAAGGCAAAGACCGTAGCAGAACAGGATAAGGCCATCAATAGTGCATGGTTTGTGTTTGGTACTAAATCGGAGCTTAAATCTCAGAAGATTCTTGAAAAAGGGGATGTGCTGAAGAGTGCGGATTTCAACAAGGATTATTTTACTCAGATCGATATCCGTACTACTAAAGAGATTAAATTATATTCTAAACGTGCTGATTTGCTCACTACTCATCCGGCTAAATCTTACGAGCTGGTTAAAGATGATAAAGGTCAGCTGACTTTGAAGATCACGAATCCGAAAGAATTCTGGAGTGTATCTAAATATCTGGTAATCCAGGTCAAATAAGTAGTATAAAACAAACGTAACTGATAAGGGCACGGACTACACAGTATGTAATCCGTGCTCTCTTTTTTGAAATGTACCTGATATATTAATATGAAATATAGAAACCTGTTTTTTGATTTAGATGATACTCTCTGGGCCTTTTCCCAAAATGCGTATGATACGTTTGAAGAAGTTTACGATAAATATGGATTGGGAAGGTATTTCGATTCGTTTTCCCATTTTTATTCTCTTTACCAAAAGAGGAATGCGGAGTTGTGGGTAGAATATGGAAACGGGGAGGTGACTAAAGAAGAGTTGAATCGACAGCGTTTTTTATATCCTTTGAAAGCTGTTGGCGTTGACGATGAAATGCTTGCAAAACGTTATTCTGACGATTTCTTTTTGATAGTTCCTACTAAAAGGCGGCTAATGCCGTATGCGGAAGAGGTACTTTCGTATTTGGCACCTAAATATAATTTGTATATTCTTTCAAATGGTTTCAGGGAATTGCAATCCTGTAAAATGCGTTCGGCAGGCATTGATACATATTTTGATAAAATAATTCTTTCGGAAGATCTGGGAGTGATGAAGCCTTGGCCGGAAATTTTTCATTTTGCTTTGTCGGCTACACAATCCGAACTACGTGAATCATTAATGATTGGGGATAGTTGGGAAGCTGATATTGTTGGTGCCCATGGAGTGGGAATGCATCAGGCTTATTATAATGTGTCCGGACGCACTGATTTTCCTTTCCGTCCTACTTATTCAATGACTGATTTGAAAGAGTTGGTGGAACTGTTGTAACATTTATAGATATATTGTATTTTTGCGTTCAATATAGAACGCATAAAAATACAACTATGGACACTCTCTTGCCTTTTGCTTTACTCTGTTTCACTTCTTTCTTTACGTTGACTAATCCGTTGGGTACAATGCCCGTTTTTCTGACCATGACTCATGGTATGACTGATAAAGAGCGGCAAGCGGTTGTTCGCCGTGCCACTTTCGTCTCGTTTATCACTTTAATGGTATTTGTTTTTGCAGGGCAATTCCTTTTTAAATTCTTCGGTATTTCGACCAACGGATTTCGTATTGCAGGTGGAGTGATTATTTTCAAGATAGGCTTTGATATGTTGCAGGCACGGTACACTCCGATGAAATTGAAAGATGAAGAGATTAAAACCTATGCTGACGATATTTCGATCACTCCACTTGCCATACCTATGCTTTGTGGTCCGGGGGCGATAGCTAATGCCATTGTTTTGATGGAGGATGCCCATACCATTGAAATGAAAGGAACGTTAATTGGCATTATTGCTTTGATCTATTTTATTACCTTCTTGATTCTGCGTGCGTCTACCCGATTAGTTAAAGTGTTGGGGGAGACCGGAAATAACGTGATGATGCGTTTGATGGGACTTATTTTGATGGTGATTGCTGTTGAATGTTTTGTTAGTGGATTGCATCCGATATTGGTAGGTATCTTGAAAGAAGGGTTGCTATAAATCAGATACTGATTCGTTCAGAAAAAGAAGAATGCCCGGATACGTTTTATATGTAAATCCGGGCATTCTCTTTATTGTTTGATAAATACTTTAGAAAGCATTATGCTGATTAGCGGCTACCGCCGGCCCACCAAACCGGATCGGTATATACATACTGGCCGTTTCCAAATGCAGATTCTACGTTCGGGTTTGCACTTACATCATCTGCTCCGTAAGGTGCGCGAAGTGGGAACTTGTAAGGGTTGTCCAGTTTGATATATTCCTCACCCATTGCTTTGAGGCGGCGTACATCATTATAGCATTCTGTTGTCTCACCGAAGGCTCCAAGGAATGCAATATATTTCTGTACCATTACCTCTTTTACAGGATTGGCATCGAATAATGGTTTTACGTTGTTGGTGAAATACTCTTCTGCTTCAGCAGTTGTGATAGCTTTGGTAGTCTCTTTAACGCCTCCGTAACTTTTTACTGTAGGAGCGTTAAGTGCAGCTGTTACACCTGTTTCTGCATTTGCAATGGCTGCAACAATAGCATCTTTCAGAGCATCTGCCGCATCATTGGTCTTATTCAAGCGAGCCAATGCTTCAGCTTTCAGGAAAAGTAATTCATGATAGCTCATTAATAAGGTTGGACATGTTTGCGAATATACGAATATAGGAGTATTATATTCATATTTAACAGACTCTGCCGTACCGTTATCGGCCATAAGGAATCTTGGGTCATCTGCACCGGTTACTTGGATGGACACAGCTTTTTCTTCTCCAGTTACCTTACCTTGTCCAATGCAAAAGATACGGCGTAATCTCGGATCCTTACGTTCTATTAGTTTATCAGCGTAGCTTTTACTTGCAGCCAATCCGTCACGGCTCCACTGGAAGTCAAATAACGGGTTTAAGTTTGTTGCACTATAAATAGAGAAAGCAGCTTGATCCTGAATAGATGTATATGATTTCTCTATGTACTCTAAAATTTTTTGTAAATCAGCTTCTTTTGAAGAAGAACGAGCTAACAGACGCATTGTATAACGAGCTTTCAAGCCGTATGCTAGTTTTAACCATGCTTCTCCGTCACCTTTATATATGAAGTCATACTCACCAATTTCATCGCTTTTGTCACCTTTGGGAAGATCAGTGATTGCTGCATCCAAATATTCCATAATGGTAGTATAAATAGCTTCTTGCTTATCTAATTCCGGAGTCATAAACTGGGGTTGTCCATTGACTAATTCCGGAAGGGCAGCCTGGCTGAAAGGAGTGTCACCGAATGAGTCTGCGATCAGTCCTGCATTGATTGCGGCCAATACTTCGGCAATACCTTTGGTTGTATAATTGGCTGAAACCTCATTTGAGCTTATGTTAATTGCGATACGTGCATTCTTCAGTGTAGAGTATAAATTACCCCATACATTGTTAAAAGTAGAAGATGCCGAAGGCTCTCCGTTACGCTTTTCCGCATTTGCCAATTGATTGTCTACTCCAACCATATGCTCTACGTAGGTAGAATAATATGTATTAAAGTCGCCTCCGATATTGCTAAATGCAGTTGCAGTGATTACGTCAGCCAAGATGAATTTGGCAGGTACACTGGTTGTGTGGTCTTTGTCTTCATTAATACGATCCATTGTATCTTCCGAACAGGAAGCAAATGCAACGGAAATCAATGCCACAGACAATATGCCTTTTGATAAATTAAATATTGATTTCATTTTTGTCCTTTTTAGAATTTAACTGTAATACCAAAACCATAGCTTGATGTTCCCGGGAGCGAGAAGCGTTCGAAAGCACCAGCCATGTTGTTATTTCCCTGTGATGATTCAGGGTCAATACCATTATCCATTTCTGACCAAAGCAATAAGTTACGTGCAAAGACGTTTACTGTTACGCCTAAGTATGACTTATCCAGTACCGGATAACTTAAAGCGATTTCGCGTAATTTCAGGAATGAAGAACCGTATACTCCGGCTTCAGAGATCGTACTCAATCTGTCGAAGTAATTATAAGCGTTCTCACCGCTGATTTTGATGTCATTAGGTGCGTAAGAACCATCTGCCAACTGTTTTACAGCCGGTTTATTGAAGTAGAAGTAATCAGCTTTACGATAGTCTGCTGATTTCTGGGTTACACCATAATAGTCGAGTGTTGACACAGTACCGGCATACATACATCCACCTTGCTTCCAGTCAAGTACTGCAGAGAGGCGGAACTTATAAAATTCAAAAGTAGTATTGAAGCCCAGTCTGAAGTCAGGAGATACACTTCCCAACACTCTGTTTTCACCTAATGTCGGCATACCGTTTTCATCTACGACAATCTGACCATCTTCGTTTCTTTGATAGCTTGTACCATAGATAACCGGGAATTTATCACCGGCACTCAGACGTACTTGCGGATCAACAAAACCTCCTAACATGATGCTTGATACACCCGGAGCTAATTTATCGACATAGTTGTCGATTTTAGAGAAATTGAATGCAAAATCCCAGTTGAAGTTCTTAGTTTGGATCGGATTTACACTCAAAGTGATTTCGTGTGAGTTTGTATGTACCGATCCACCATTTGTGATCAATTCGCTATATCCGGTAGAAGTAGCCAAAGGCACCTCGAATATCTGATCCTTTACATTCTGGCGTGAATATGTATAGTTCAATGAAACTAAACCGTTCCAAAAACTGAAGTCTGCACCGATTTCGTATGATTTGGTGTTCTGAGGTTTCAGGTTAGGATCATAAATTTTGTAATATGGAATATATGAGCTGATTGATCCAATAGGATACTGGATAGGAGTTCCTGACGAGAATCCGCCACCATAGACCGGAGTTTTATAGTAAGAAGGATAGTAAGTACCTGCCTGCCCTACTTCTGCATAAGAAGCGCGAATTTTACCATAAGTCAGAACATCATTCTTCAGTGCTTCCAATTCGGTAAAGATGAAACCAAGAGAAACGGAAGGGTAAGTGAATGAACGGTTGTTGCGTGGCATGGATGAAACAATATCATTACGAACAGTAGCATTCAAATACAGCATGCTACGATATGCTAATGAAATGTTACCGAAGTTACCAACGGTACGCTCGCGATGGTAGGTTCCTGTAGACGAATAGATTGATGCGTTAGCTATATGGTTCCATCCTGGGAAATTGAAGTTATTTCCGAGGTTGTATTTGTATTTTGAAGAATTATCGACTAATTCATTACCATATAATACATTTAAGTCAAGTTCCGGAGTGATTTTCCAGTCATAAGTAACAGTTAACAATGAATTTATTTCATTGTTTGTAACGCTCTGCTCTTCAATGCTACCTGTTCCGTTGGAGTGTCCATATCCCCATGTATCGGTATAGTTAGTGGTATAAGCATCGGTACCTAACTGGTATTTTACATCCAGTTTATGATTTTCTGTACCGAAATCAGTAGAATATTTAGCAAATGCATTTCCAAAAAAACGTTGAGTACGTTCTTTAAAAGAGTTATTTTCAACGGCCCAATAAGCACCATCGAAACCGCCTGTCGAACGATACGTGTTTTGTGTATAAGGATCTCCATCAATGTGTGATGGGATACCGGCTAAATCGTAGCTGGACGGTGCACCATATACAGTTGCCAGGATACCATTGTTGGCACCGGTTTGCTTTTTGATTTTAGAATAAACGAAGTTTCCATTGAAACCGGTAGACCAATTCTTGTTCAATTGAGCTTGTGCAGTTAGTTTTGCATTATAACGATCCATACCTGTAGAAGGTACAATACCGTTTGCAGTAGTACTTCCTAAAGACAAAGAGTAACTTCCTTTATCGAGGCTTTGTGCCACGTTTGCACTGCTGTTCCACGTTACACCTGTATTAAAGAAATCTTTAGCATTGTCATATGCACGAGGAGTAGCCCATGGGTCCAGTCCTGCTTTGGCACGCTGGTCTACATAGTATTGCCCCTGATGTTTACCGTATTTCTGGGTATAGGTATTATCCGTATTGCCACCATATTTGGGATCGTTAGCCAGTTCTGAGATCAAAGGGCCCCAAGAACGAGAATCTGATGGGCTAAAAGCACCATTAAATCCTTGTGCGAATTCTTTTTGGAAATCCGGCATAGTAGAAACCTTATCGAATGATAAACCAGTGTTGATGGTAACTTCCGGTTTACCTTTACGTGCACCTTTACCGCTCTTGGTAGTGATTACTACCACACCATTTGATGCGCGCATACCATACAGAGCAGAAGCAGCTTGACCTTTCAGGATGTTGATGCTTTCAATGTCATTCGGGTCGATATCTACCGCACGGTTTGCATAGTCAGAGCCTGTAACAGAGTTGAAAGTATCCAAGTCTGTAGATGATGAGATAGGCATACCATCCACAACATACAGGGGAGTGTTATCTCCTGTAAACGAGCGTGATCCGCGAATAGTCATTTTGGAAGAGGCACCCGGCATACCTGATGACGGTGAGATCTCTACTCCTGAAACTTTACCTTGTAAAGCGCTGGAAAGGTTACTACTTGATGCTTGAGTCAGCTTATCTCCTTTCACATCCTGTACGGCATACCCTAACGCTTTTTTCTCTTTTGAGATACCCATTGCTGTTACTACGACTTCGTCAAGTGCCTTAGCATCAGTCTTTAATATCACTTTGATTATCGGTGCAATTGCTACCTCAGCAGTCTGCATACCGATATACGAAATCTGCAAAGTCTTTGCAGAACTTGGTATACCAGATAACGTAAATTTACCATTTAGATCAGTAATAACACCTACAGTGGTGCCCTTAGCTAATACAGAGGCTCCAACAACTGGTTGCCCATCTTCTTCAGAAATAACAACACCTGTTACCTTCTGAGTTTGGGCGGTTACTAGACCTATACCTATAAAAAGGCAAGTCAATAACAGCATTAATTTTCTTTTCATAAATTCTCTCTTAAAGTTTAACTTTA
>ERZ791871.2822-NODE-2822-length-10654-cov-2.580904_pt1 | contig 10654 bp, 8 predicted proteins | sample MGYA00510280_ERZ791871 | MGnify/ENA primary metagenome ERZ791871 (study PRJEB30046, sample SAMN00792111) | human gut metagenome | study: EMG produced TPA metagenomics assembly of the A metagenome-wide association study of gut microbiota in type 2...
CGGAAGAGACGGCCAGGGAAATAGAGATGGCCAGAACCGCGGCTACGGAAGAGACAGCCAGGGAAATAGAGACGGTCAGAACCGCGGCTATGGAAGAGATGGCCAGGGAAATAGAGACGGCCAGAACCGCGGCTACGGAAGAGACGGCCAGGGAAGCAGAGACGGCCAGAACCGCGGCTACGGAAGAGACGGCCAGGGAAGCAGAGATGGTCAGAGCCGTGGTTATGGAAGAGACGGCCAGGGAAGCAGAGATAGCCAGAACCGTGGTTATGGAAGAGACGGCCAGGGAAATAGAGATGGCCAGAACCGTGGCTATGGAAGAGACGGCCAGGGAAGCAGAGATGGTCAGAGCCGTGGTTATGGAAACAGAGATGGTCAGAGAGGCAGAAGCGGATCTTCCAAGCCATCCTTTGACGGCCCAGTTGTTCAGAAGCCGCAGAACACAAAGCAGAATAAGAACAATTACAAGAACGATTATAAGAACGATAAGTACAGCAGACCAGACCGCGAGGAGGAGATGCGCTCCAAATCCGGCAGAGGAGGAAAGCCTGGAAAGGGCGCCTTCATTATGCCGCCAAAGAAGGAAGAGCCGAAGGAAGAGCAGGTTAAGACTATTGTACTTCCAGAGACAATCACCATCAAAGAGCTGGCAGAGAAGATGAAGATGCAGCCGTCTGTTATCGTAAAGAAGCTGTTCCTTCAGGGAACTGTTGTTACCATTAACCAGGAGGTTGATTACGATAAGGCTGAGGAGATCGCCATGGAATTCGACATCCTCTGCGAGAAGGAGGAGAAGGTCGATGTAATCGAGGAACTGCTCCGTGAGGACGAGGAGGACGAGAAGGATATGACAGAGCGTCCGCCGGTTGTGTGTGTTATGGGACACGTTGACCACGGAAAAACTTCTCTTCTGGATGCGATCCGTCAGACTCATGTGACAGCCAAGGAGGCCGGCGGAATCACACAGCACATCGGTGCTTATGTGGTTGAGAAGAACGGACAGAGAATTACTTTCTTAGATACTCCTGGACATGAGGCTTTCACAGCTATGCGTATGCGTGGAGCCAAGTCTACGGATATTGCTATTTTAGTTGTAGCTGCAGATGACGGCGTAATGCCTCAGACCGTAGAGGCGATTAACCATGCCAAGGCAGCTGGAGTTGAGATTATTGTTGCTGTCAATAAGATCGATAAGCCAAGTGCCAATGTAGAGAAGGTAAAACAGGAGTTAATCGAGTATGAGCTGGTAGCTGAGGACTGGGGCGGAAGCACCGTATTTGTTCCGGTTTCCGCACACACCGGCGAGGGAATCGAGGAGCTTCTGGAGATGATTCTCTTAACATCAGAGGTGAAGGAGTTAAAGGCCAATCCGAACCGCCGTGCGAGAGGTCTTATCATCGAGGCAGAGCTTGACAAGGGCAAAGGCCCGGTGGCTACCGTTCTGGTTCAGAAAGGAACGCTTCACGTGGGAGATCCGGTTGCCTGCGGTTCCTGCTACGGCAAGGTCCGCGCCATGATGGATGACAAGGGACGCCGCGTGAAAGAGGCAGGCCCGTCCACTCCGGTAGAGATCCTGGGACTGAACGACGTTCCAAACGCCGGCGAGGTATTTGTGGCCACCGAGAACGAGAAAGAGGCCAGAAGCTTTGCAGAGACATTTATCTCTGAGGGCAAGAATAAATTAATTGAGGACACCAAGGCAAAACTGTCCCTGGACGATCTGTTCTCACAGATCAAGGCAGGAAACGTGAAGGAGCTTCCGCTGATTATCAAGGCGGACGTTCAGGGTTCCGTGGAGGCTGTAAAGCAGAGCCTGACCAAGCTCTCCAACGAGGAGGTTATGGTAAAGGTAATCCACGGCGGCGTAGGAGCCATCAACGAGTCCGACGTAAACCTGGCGGCGGCTTCCAACGCGATTATTATTGGTTTCAACGTGCGTCCTGACGCTACGGCCAAATCCATCTCCGAGCGCGAGAAGGTAGACGTGAGACTGTACCGCGTCATTTACCAGGCTATCGAGGATGTGGAGGCAGCCATGAAGGGCATGTTAGACCCGATCTTCGAGGAGCAGGTAATCGGCCACGCAGTAGTGCGCCAGACCTTCAAGGCTTCCGGAGTGGGAACGATCGCAGGATCCTACGTTCTGGACGGCAAGTTCCAGAGAGGCTGCAAGGCCAGAATTACCCGTGACGGCGAGCAGATTTTCGACGGAAATCTGGCTTCCTTAAAGAGATTTAAGGACGATGTGAAGGAAGTTGCGTCAGGTTACGAGTGCGGCCTTGTATTTGAGAAGTTCAACGATCTCCAGGAAGATGATATGATTGAGGCTTACGCAATGGTGGAGGTTCCCAGATAGGGAACCCCGCCTTTGCGGGAGGCCGCTGGAAAGCGAGGCAATATGCGTAAAAACAGCATTAAGAATACAAGAATTAACAGTGAGGTTCAGAGAGAGCTGAGCAGCATTATCAGCAGAGAGATCAAGGATCCCAGAATCCATCCCATGACCACCGTCGTATCGGTGGAGGTGACTCCTGACTTAAAATACTGCAAAGCTTATATCAGCGTTCTCGGAAGCGAGGAGGCAGGAAAGGACACCATCAAGGGATTAAAGAGCGCGGAGGGATTTGTCCGCAGACAGCTGGCAAACAGAATCAATCTGCGCAATACGCCGGAAATTGCCTTTGTGCTGGATCAGTCCATTGAGTACGGCGTCCACATGACTCACCTGATCAATGAGGTGACAAAGGATCTGGACACAGATGAAGATACAGAGCAGGAGACAGAGGAGCAGCTTTAGGGCTTCTCCGTCTCCTGTTCTCGAAAACAGAGACTGCAGAGCGTTCTTAAATGAGAAGGGATGATGAATATGAACCAGTTATTGGAAAGCAGGCTGAATCTGGCGAAGACAGCCGTGATTCTGGGACACGTCCATCCGGACGGAGACTGCGTAGGCTCCACTCTCGGACTTTATAATTATCTTACAGCCAATTATCCTGAGCTGAAGGCAGATGTTTATCTGGATCATCCAGACTGGAAATTTTCCTATTTAAAGCAGTTTGACCGCATTCATTGTGAATATGAGGAGGGAAAACGCTATGATCTGTGCATAACCTGCGACAGCAGCGACGCGGAGCGGCTGGGAGCGTTCCGGCCTTACTTTGATACGGCAAAGCACACGTTCTGTGTAGATCATCATGTGACAAACCGTGGATTCGCAGAGGAAAACTGCGTAGAGCCGGATGCCAGCTCAGCCAGCGAGGTGGTATGCACCCTGCTTGACATGGAGAAGATCGATCTGGCGGCAGCCGAGTGCTTCTATACAGGAATTGTCCATGATACAGGCGTTTTCAAATTCAGCTGCACCTCGGGAAGAACCATGGAAATCGCGGGAAAGCTGATGGACAAAGGAATCGACACCACAGAGATCATCGACGGCAGCTTTTACCGGAAAACCTATGTGCAAAATCAGGTTTTAGGCCGCGCCCTGTTAGAGAGCGTTCTGTTCATGGACGGCAGGTGCATTTTCAGCTCTGTGACGAAGAAAGAGATGGAGTTCTACGGGGTGACGAACAAGGATCTGGACGGGATTATTGACCAGCTGCGCCTGACTGCAGGGGTGGAGGTCGCCATTTTTATGTATGAGACAGGGAACAGCGAGTTTAAGGTGAGCATGCGATCCTGCAGATACGTGGACGTGAGCCAGATTGCAGCCTATTTTGGCGGAGGCGGCCACGTGAGAGCGGCCGGATGCACCATGTCTGGAACGCTTCACGACGTGCTCAATAATCTGGCGCCCCATATTGAACGGCAGATTCTCGCATGGGAGGCAGAACATAAATGTTTCACGGAGTAATCAATATTTACAAAGAGCCTGGCTACACCTCCCACGACGTGGTGGCCAAGCTCCGCGGAATTTTAAAGCAGAAAAAAATCGGCCATACAGGAACGCTTGATCCGGCAGCAGAGGGAGTTCTCCCCGTATGCCTGGGAAAAGGAACGAAGCTCTGCGACATGCTGACAGACAAGACGAAGACCTACCAGGCGGTGATGCTGTTAGGAGTTTCCACGGATACCCAGGATACCACGGGAACCGTTCTCTCAGAGAGAAGCACAGAGGGAGTGGACGAGGCTGCCGCTGCAGAGGCTGCAGAGAGCTTCATAGGGCTGTATCACCAGATTCCGCCCATGTACTCTGCTCTCAAGGTGAATGGGAAAAAGCTCTATGAGCTGGCCAGAGAGGGAAAAGAGGTAGAGCGCCAGGCCAGGCCGGTGGAAATTTTCAGTCTTTCGATTGATAAGATGGAGCTGCCAAGAGTGACCATGACGGTTCACTGCTCCAAGGGAACCTACATCAGAACTCTCTGCCATGATATCGGAGAGAAGCTGGGGTGCGGCGCCTGCATGGAGCATCTGCTCCGGACTCAGGTGGATCGGTTTCTGGTAAAGGACAGTCTGACCTTATCCCAGATGGAGGAGCTTGTGAAGGAAGGGACTGTCCAGGAGAGGATTGTTCCGGTAGATCAGATGTTTTCTCATTTTCCGGCCTTTTATTCGGAGGATGAAACGCTGGACAGGCTTTTATCAAACGGCAACTTTTTCTTAAAAAGCCAGGCCAGAGGGCGGTGGGAACCGGACGCAGGGCAGGATACGCCGGAACAGGACGGCAGCATGTGCCGTGTGTATGACGGATCCGGCCGTTTTATCGGAGTTTACGAGTACAGGGCGTCTGAAAAGAAGTGGAAGCCAAGGAAAATTTTTCTGGGAGGAGACTAGCCATGGAATACATCAGAGGAACCAGGGAATTTCAGATTGAAGAGCCGACAGCCGTTACCCTTGGAAAATTTGACGGACTTCACAGAGGCCACAAAAAGCTTCTGGAGGAGCTGTTTCGATTCAGGGAAAAAGGCTGCAAGACGGCTGTTTTCACCTTTGAGACGGCTCCGGGAACCCTGATTCGGAAGAAGCTCCAGACCATGATTACCACAAATGAGGAGCGGTATGAGAATCTGAGAGACGCAGGCGTCGATTATCTGGTGGAATACCCATTTAATGAGCAGGTGGCTTCCATGAGCCCGGAGGAGTTTGTCGTTCATGTACTAAAGGGACAGATGAACGCAGAGGCCATTGTGGCAGGCACAGATTTTCACTTTGGACGGAACCGGAGCGGAGACGTAGCGTTTTTAAAGGCCAATGCAGAAAAATTCCGCTATGACTTAACTGTCGTGGAAAAAGCCATGGACGGAGAACGGGAAATCAGCAGCACCTACATCAGGGAGGAGCTGGCCGCCGGAAGAATTGAGAAGGCTAACGAACTGTTAGGCTATACGTATTCTATCCAGGGCCGCGTGGTTCACGGAAAACATCTGGGAACCGGCATGGGATTTCCCACCGTAAATCTGCTTCCGCCGTCCCAGAAGCATCTGCCAGCCTTCGGCGTATATCTGTCGGAGGTGGAGATTGATGGAAAGCTCTATCCTGGAATCACAAATATCGGCAGAAAGCCCACTATCAAAGGAGAGCATCCTGCAGGCGTGGAAACCCATATCTATGACTGGACAAGAGATATTTATGGGAAGGACGTGAAGGTGAGACTTTTGACCTTCATGCGCCCGGAGAAAAAGTTTGATTCGGTGGAGGACTTAAAAGCCCAGGTTCTGCACGATAAGGAAGAAGGCAGAATCTGGCACCAGAACCGGCCGTAAGAGGCTTCGAACCTGTCAATCAGAATGCGAAAAATAAAAAAGGCAGATGCAGGACGTACCCATCCAGGGTGAAGTCCTGTATCTGCCTTTTGCCTTTTGACGGTGTCTGGCCGCTGTGGAATTTTTATTATGAGACGCAGTTCATGAAAAACCTGCGGTGAGAAGCAGGTTATAAATGGTTCTCCTCTGCAAGCATCCGTTCCACCTCGTCGCAGGCGATCCTGATGTACTCGGAGAGAGAAAGCTCTCTGCAGCCTACGACCGTGTGGCTGCAGCGGTGGCTGACAGGAATCAGAAGCTTGTGGGCCGGGCTTTTCCCCACCGCCGCCGCCATAGTTTCCGTCACCTCGCCAAGCAGAGCGTCGGCGATGACGATGCCCACAGGCCCGATGATGACATCTGCCGAGCGGCTGTTTACCACTACGGGATTCTCTCCTGTGGCGCCCCAGTCGGCTCCGGCTTTCATCATGGCTGCGGTGGCGATGCTGTTAGTCCCTACGGCGGTGAGAGGAAGCTCCGGAAACCGCTTTTTTAACTGCTCCACAATTCCCTTCCCCATACGGCCGCCCTGGCCGTCTATAATTACAATCTGAAGTCTGTTCATCCTATCCCTCTCTCTGTCGAATAAAAGAAAACCGGCCTGTCTGCCATAAGAGCCGCCAGCCGGAAATAATACCCCACTATATCCTTGTCAGTATAGCACAAAAACCAGAAAAATGGAAGACAAAATTCTACATCAAAACTAAAATTTTTTATTTACAGAGTCTGATTTTTCTATTATAATGCTGATAATGGTTAACTAGGGCCTGAATGTGAGGAGGCTCTGGCAGACACAAAGAAAGTAAACGCAAACTGGTGACAATGAGAGGGAGAAAACATGAGAAGAAATGACATTCACAAAGTAATGATTATTGGATCCGGTCCAATCATCATCGGACAGGCATGTGAGTTTGACTACTCTGGAACTCAGGCATGTAAGGCTCTTAAGAAGCTTGGCTATGAGATTGTGCTGGTAAATTCCAACCCGGCTACGATTATGACTGATCCGGAGACAGCAGACGTTACCTATATTGAACCGCTGAATGTAGATCGTCTTGAGCAGATCATTGCAAAGGAGCGTCCGGATGCCCTTCTTCCGAACCTGGGAGGACAGTCAGGATTAAACCTGTGCTCCGAGCTGGCGGCTGCAGGCGTTCTTGACAAATATAACGTACAGGTAATCGGCGTTCAGGTAGACGCTATCGAGCGCGGTGAGGACAGAGAAGAGTTCAAGGAGACCATGGAAAGCCTTGGAATCGAGATGGCCAGAAGTGAGGTTGCCTACTCGGTAGACCAGGCTCTGGAGATTGCCGATAAGTTAGGCTATCCGGTTGTGCTTCGTCCGGCCTATACCATGGGCGGCGAGGGCGGCGGCCTTGTATATAACGTAGAGGAGTTAAAGACTGTCTGTGCCAGAGGTCTTCAGGCAAGTATGGTAGGACAGGTTCTCGTCGAGGAGTCTATTCTGGGATGGGAAGAGCTGGAGTTAGAGGTTGTCCGTGACTCCAAGAACAACATGATCACAGTCTGCTTTATCGAGAACATCGACCCAGTCGGCGTTCACACAGGAGACTCCTTCTGTTCCGCACCGATGCTGACTATCTCCGAGGAGGTTCAGAAGCGTCTTCAGGAGAAGTCCTACAAGATCGTAGAGGCTATCCAGGTTATCGGTGGAACCAACGTGCAGTGGGCTCACGATCCGAAGACAGACCGTGATATTGTCATTGAGATTAACCCTCGTACCTCCCGCTCCTCAGCCCTTGCTTCTAAGGCAACAGGCTTCCCGATTGCCCTTATATCCGCTATGCTGGCTACAGGCATGACGCTGGATGAGATTCCATGCGGAAAGTACGGCACCCTCGATAAGTACGTTCCGTCCGGCGACTACATTGTTATCAAGTTCGCACGCTGGGCATTTGAAAAATTCAAAGGTTCCCAGGATAAATTAGGCACACAGATGAAGGCTGTAGGCGAGGTTATGAGTATCGGAAAGACCTACAAAGAAGCTCTTCAGAAGGCCATCCGAAGCCTGGAGAGAGGCCGCTATGGCTTAGGCCACGCAGGCTTCGAAGGAAAGAGCAAGAAGGAGCTGCTCTCCATGCTCCACACAGTTTCCAGCGAGCGCCAGTTCATCATGTATGAGGCCTTAAGAAAGGGCGCTACAGTGGAGGAACTTCATAATCTGACACAGATTAAGAGCTATTTCATTGCCCAGATGAAGGAATTAGTGGAGGAAGAGGAAGCTCTTCTCAAGTATAAGGGACAGGTTCCTCCGGTTGAGGTACTGCGTCAGGCCAAGTTAGACGGCTTTGCTGATAAATATTTAAGCGAGCTTCTGGAGATTTCCGAGGAGGCAGTCCGCGATGCCAGAACAGAGGCAGGCATTGAGGAAGGCTGGGAAGGCGTACACGTAAGCTCAACAGAGGATTCTGCATACTACTACTCCAGCTACCACATTAAGGACGAGAGCCCGTGTACAGACAATAAGAAGATTATGATTCTCGGCGGCGGCCCGAACCGTATCGGCCAGGGTATCGAGTTTGACTACTGCTGCGTACACGCTGCAGTAGCCCTGAAGGAGCTGGGATTTGAGACCATTATCGTAAACTGCAACCCGGAGACAGTATCTACAGACTACGATACCTCCGACAAGCTGTATTTTGAGCCGCTGACACTGGAGGATGTATTAAGCATCTACCATAAGGAAAAACCGCTTGGCGTGATTGCTCAGTTCGGCGGACAGACTCCGTTAAATCTGGCAGCTGATCTTAAGAAATACGGCGTAAACATCCTTGGAACAACTCCGGAGACTATCGACATGGCAGAGGACAGAGACTTATTCCGCGAGATGATGGATAAGTTAAACATTCCGATGCCTGAGTCAGGTATGGCTGTCAATGTAGACGAGGCTCTTGCCATTGCCAACAAGATTGGATACCCGGTTATGGTTCGTCCTTCCTACGTATTAGGCGGACGCGGTATGGAGGTTGTTCATGATGATAACGCGCTGTCCTTCTATATGCAGCAGGCAGTAGGCGTGACACCGGATCGCCCGATTCTGATTGACCGTTTCCTTCACCATGCGACCGAGTGTGAGGCAGATGCTATCAGCGACGGCGAGAACGTATTCGTTCCGGCTGTTATGGAGCACATCGAGCTGGCAGGAATCCACTCCGGAGACTCTGCATGTATCCTTCCGTCCAGAAATCTGACTCTCGACCAGGTAGAGACAATCAAGGATTACACCAGCAGAATCGCGAAGGAGATGCACGTAGTAGGTCTGATGAACATGCAGTACGCTATCGAGGACGGCGAGGTTTACGTGCTGGAGGCAAACCCGAGAGCATCCAGAACTGTGCCGCTCGTATCCAAGGTATGCAACATCAAGATGGTTAAGCTGGCTACAGACATTATGACTTCCTACCTGACAGGACGTCCTTCACCGGTTCCGGAGTTAAAGGAGAAGAAAATTCCTCACTACGGTGTGAAGATGCCTGTATTCCCGTTCAAGATGTTCCCAGAGGTTGACCCAGTATTAGGACCGGAGATGCGCTCCACAGGAGAGGTTCTGGGCATGTCCGCCAACGTAGGAGAGGCTATCTACAAGGCGCAGGAGGCGACTCAGACAAGACTTCCAGCTAAGGGAACCGTTCTGTTAAGCGTCAACGACAAGGACAAGGCAGAGCTCATCGAGGTAGCCAACGGCTTCCACGAGTGCGGCTTCGAGCTGATGGGAACAGGAAGAACCTGCGACATTATGGTAGCTGCAGGACTTCCGGCCAAGAAGGTAGCTAAGATTGACGAGGGCCGTCCGAACATCCTGGATAAGATTACAAACAGAGAGGTAGACATCATTATCAATACTCCTCTGGACAGAAAGGGTATGGGCGACGACAGCTACATCAGAAAGGCAGCTGTTAAGGGCAAGATTCCTTACTTTACAAACATGGCGGCAGCCAAGGCTACGGTTCAGGCTCTTAGAACCATTAAGAAAAACGGCCATCTGGGCGTGAAATCCTTACAGGAATTCCACAGCGAGATCAGAGAGCAGTAATCTTAAATATAAAAAAACAGGTTCCGGCAGAGAAGAAATTCTTTGCCGGAACCTGTTTTTTTGCTCTCTGGAATACATAATTTGCTGATTTGAAACTTTTCGCGGCAGAAAACAGTCTAATAAATAGAATGAAATAAGAACACTGCAGTGACGGAAAGGAGCGCAGGAAAATGAGTGCAGTGGCTGAGCTGCAGACAGAGAGGTACCCATGAAAGAGACATTATATGAAACGCTGATCAGCTGCATCACTGAAAATCAAAACCGTTTTTACCGGGTGGCATACAGCTATGTTAAAAATGAAGAAGACGCCCTGGATGCAGTTCAGAACACAGTCTGCAAGGCATTGGAGTCCTACAGAAATCTAAAAAACGCGGAAGCCGTCCGGACGTGGTTTTACAGAATTTTAATTAACGAAAGTATTGACATTATGAGGCAGAGAAAGAAATTTCTGCTGTCAGAAGATTATCCCGGCGCAGAAGAAATATACGAGGAGCGGGGATATGAACCAGAAGAAGAGATAGCCAGAGAGCTGGAGGATTTAGAGGAAGATACGCAGCAAATCATAAAACTCAGATTTTTTGAAGAATTGTCGTTAAAGGAAATTTCGGAGATTACAGGAATCGATTTGAGCACAGTCAAGACGAAGCTTTACAGAGGCCTTAAAAGCTTAAAGGAATCGATCCAGGAGGTGGACGAATGAGCCGGTTAGAAGATATGAAGAAAGATTATGAGAATGTAAAGATTCCTGACGAGCTGAATATCAGAATCGAAAAGGAGATAGCGAAGTCCAGAGCCAGAGAAAAGATGATTCAGCTGAGCCACAGAAAGAGGTGGTTCAGGAACACGGCAGCAGCCGCTG
>ERZ791871.2828-NODE-2828-length-10630-cov-4.406903_pt1 | contig 10630 bp, 7 predicted proteins | sample MGYA00510280_ERZ791871 | MGnify/ENA primary metagenome ERZ791871 (study PRJEB30046, sample SAMN00792111) | human gut metagenome | study: EMG produced TPA metagenomics assembly of the A metagenome-wide association study of gut microbiota in type 2...
CATCTTTCAACTCTTCCGGAAAGTCAAGCTTGCCATCAGAGTCGTTCACACGGTCTATCAGTTCGCGACTTCCGTAGATCACTCCGCTTCCGTCTCTGCCGCATACTCTTGTCAGATTACCGGCAGTCGTAATATGAAAGCCTTCTTTCTTAAGCGTCGTATCATTCACTTCCGTCAGCAGAATCGTCTTTATTTCAGGATCGGAGAATGTGGTATCCCCTTGTTGCATCATTACCTGATAACCGGCTTTATCCAAGGTAGTCTGTAACTGTTCCGCACTGAACAGAACGCGGTTTGACGCATCCGGCGGAGTCATTATTTTCACGGTTTGCTTACCACACGCAGCTAAGAAAAGGGTGCATGCCGCAAACATGAACAATTTGGTATTTTTCATTCTTCTGATGTATATTATAAAATGTATAGTTTCATTCTTTTATAAAAAGAAGACGAAATAACTCCCTGTTTGTACTCAATTTGCCCATGTTTCCACTTCTTAAAACCGTCATAAAAGAACGAAGCCAGCTATATTTCTATAACTGGCTTCGTTCTTTTACCATTCTCCTTTTCCTTTTTCCAATGGAATGCCATCACAAAAATGCATACTGGCATGAGTTCCGTCACAGAAAGGTTTATTCGATGACTGTCCGCAACGGCACAATGTCACCCTGTTTCTCACTTCATAGCTTTTGCCATCTGCTCCTTCAATCCGAATGCCGCCTTTTACCCAGATAGGTCCGCTGACTTTGATACCGGGATCTTCTATAATTCCGATAGATGGCTTAAATGGCGGTTCGAAGACTTTCTCCGTATCTTTATCCCACACAACTAATCTTCCCGATGGACAATGTCCCGCTTCCCGACGAACCAGTTCCCGTTCTTCTTCGCTCTCTGCTTTCTCCACCAGATTCCATATCCGTCCACGAGCATCGCAGAAACGTGCGAAAGCGCAATATCTCTCATTATCGGCCAGCATCATGGTAGGACCATCTATTTCCTCAGCATCTTGCAACAAAGGACGATGAGGAGCTGTTTCTCTCGGGTCCCAGTCAGCGTGCTTATGCGATCCGTCGCAGAATGGTTTATGTTTGGAATGCCCACATCTACACAGATGAACCGGATTCTCTGAAGTTTCAAAATGTTTCCCTTTCTGATACACTCAAGAAGAACCTTCTGCATTCGGTAATATAATCTCTTGGTCAATGGGCGGATTGCCATACACAAAATATGGACCGTCAGCTGTAATTTTGATGTAAAATTGTTCAGGTGCTTCTCTACTACCCTCCTCGATTGGGAAATTTTCTTTTTTAGTCATAATGATACGTATTAAAGTGTTCATTTATTTATGTCAGCCATATTTATAAAACAGATGGCAATTGCAAAAAGTTCCGGTTCTGCAATACAATATCTCAACTTTTCGAACTAAAAAGTATATCTTTGTACCTCATTTATCATTATTATTATGCAGACTTACATAGAAACATCCCGTTTAATTCTCCGCGATTGGAAAGAAGAAGATATTCCGGCTTTTGCCCGCATGAACGCCGACCCTCATGTTATGGAGTTTTTTCTCCATCCGCTGACTCCGGAAGAATCACTTGCTTTTTATCACCGTATCCAAAATGAGTTTCAGACCTGTGGCTTTGGCTTGTATGCTGTAGAGCGTAAAGAGGATCATGCTTTTATGGGATATACCGGACTGCATCAGATCACATTTGACGTTGATTTTGCTCCGGGTATAGAAATCGGCTGGCGATTGGCGCACGAATATTGGGGACATGGTTATGCTCCGGAAGCAGCAACCGCTTGTTTGGAGTATGCTCGTGAGAGTTTAGATATCAAAGAATTGTTCTCGTTTACTTCTCTCCCCAACCAACGCTCGGAACGGGTGATGCAGAAAATAGGGATGGAACGGGTTAGAGAATTTGGTCATCCGCTTGTTCCTGCTGAGTATCCGTTACATAGACACGTGTTGTATCACATAGATTTAAGAAAGCATTCATCGTAAGGTATTCAGTTCAATGACACAAAAAGAGAAAGAGAGTAGTGTAGCAATAATTTATCAATTTACTTAGAAGATACAGAACTTTTCAAAATCAGCACCAACATCTATACGAAATACATTGACTAATGATACAGTAACTTCCAGTCATTTATTAATAAATTCTTTCATCGTTTATTATAAACGTCCTCCAAGTTTATTATAAACTACCCGTTGGCGGAATTAATTCACTAAAAAATGTCAGGAAATAAGTTGTGCATATCATTGATTATTAGTATTTTAATGGTGATCAAACTATTAATATACAGCTCAATTATGCACAACTTATATGCAATATTCGCTAAATTTCTTGATATATGCAAGATGTTTTCTGCTGATTTAGTAAACGAAAAAGGGAATATACCTCGCAGAGGAGTCGTCCCGAAGTTCTCTGACTTAGAAGTGATCAGTTTAAGCCTTGCTGCCGAATCAATAGGTATAGATAGTGAAAGCTTTTTGTTTTCTAAATTAAATGAATACAAAGATGATTTTTCTTCTCTCATATCCCGTCGTCAATATAATGATCGCAGGAAGCTCACTATCGGCTTATGTAATCAGGTGCGTGAAAGAATTGCATCAAAAGTTGATGGTGGAGAAGCTATTTTCTGTATTGATTCTATGCCAATTGAAGTCTGTCGTCCCATAAGGTCAAAACGTTGTAAAATGGGAAAGAATAATTATGATAAAGCTCCCAATTATGGCTATTGTGCTTCACAGGGTAAACATTATTACGGATATAAATTACATTCTCTCTGTGGGTTGAGCGGTGTCATACACTCTTTTGACCTGACAAAGGCGAGTGTTCACGACATTCATTATTTGAAAGACGTAAAGTGTAACTTTCAGAATTGCACCATCATCGGTGATCGTGGATATATTGGAGCAGCCATACAACTTGATTTATTTGAAAAAGCTAATATCAAGTTGGAAGTTCCATATCGGTCGAATCAAAAAGATTGGAAACCTGTATTTAGTCCATTTGCTAAAGCAAGGAAAAGGGTTGAAACGCTTTTTGCACAATTATGCGATCAATTTATGATAATCAGAAATTACGCAAAACAAACAGAAGGATTGTTTACCAGAATTACGGGGAAAATTAGTGCACTTACAATCCTTCAATATATAAACAAGATTAATAACAAACCCATTGGACAAATTAAATATGCACTAATTTAATTCCGCCAACGGGTTATAAACTCTAATTTCGATCTTGCTGCAAGGAATATCCATTTTAAGCAACAAAAAGGGCCGCAATTCCCATAAAGAATCGCAGCCCTTAGCTTGTGTCAGACTATCTAACAAGCATTACCCGGAGTAGGAATGCCTGCAAACTGTTATTATATTATACTTATTATTGCTCATTTTTCGTCTATATTATCAATGTTATCGAATTTACTTCCGGTTTTCACTTACAAAGATACAACATTAAAAGCGGTTTGTCAAGTCCTCGATGCTTCTTTTATACATCTGATTTTCTTCCATTCAGATTTATTTCGTCTTTATAATCTCCGCTGGATTAATTCGTGCCGCCTTATTTACTTGTCAGAACAATATGCCTGCGGAAATAGCTACGACAACCGGAGGTCTTATTTCAATCCTAATCTCTGACTACATACGATAGGTAACAATCCTTTCTTCCGGAGAATCAATCCAAAGGCGCCATACACCTTCCGAAACCTTCTCCACTGTTCCCATATTGGCTTTTGGCTGACGGCGACTCTGGATGGTCAGATAACCTTTTCCTTCCGTGGCTTTCACTTTAATGGTTTTATTATCCATGTAGACATGAATGTCTCCGTTCGGGGTAGGTACGGTGCCTTCCATCCATTTCAAGCCTCCCAATACTGGACTGACAGCAAACTCTTTATAGCCCTCTTTCGTTGGTTTGACTCCCAGATAGTATTTACCCAGCAGATAAATAGGGCTTGCTCCCCAAGCGTGGCACAAGCTCTTCCCGTATGGGCGACCATACATGGCAAGATGCTGTGTTCCGCTTTCCTCCGGATTATATTTCTCCCAAAAAGAGGTTGCTCCTGCTTTCAACATTCCACCCCAGTAAGCTTTCATTTCTTTCATTACAGTCTCCTGCTCACCAAGAGCACAAAGGGCTTCCAGTTCGTAAAAACGCATATAAGGCGTTGTTATTTTCAGAATCTCATCATTCAGGAGAACGGACTGTTTAATGGCCTGCTGCTTATCCGCATTCAGATAATCAAAGAAAACAGAGAACATATTAGCGTATCGGGTTACGGCATCACTCTGACGTCCGTCCACACAGTTGTGCACAAATGCCTGTTTCTGATTATTCCAGAAAGCCGGTTCTAATTTAGCTTTCAATGCAGAAGCTAACTTCTCATATTTTTGTTGTCCGTCCTTATCTCCGACTAAATCTGCGCAAAGTGCCATCGTCTCCAGACTCCGGCAAAACAAAACCTGTTCGAAAGAAAGTTCTCCCTTTTTGTCTAAATAGCCATCCGCCCAGTCCACAAATACCCAGTCGCCGGACATTCCTTCCACCATACCATTCTTATTCGTACGTCCCAATACATAATCCATCATTGTTTGCATACGTGGATATAGCTGGTTGACGAAATGCCGGTCACCGCTATACATATAATAGTCATATACGCTTAAGAACCAGTAGAAAGTGTAATCCATAATGGTGTTGCTATGGCTGGTCACCGGATCTTTTCCACGAAGTAGCCAGATGGTACGCTTCACGGACTCACTGTCAAAGAACAGATAGTAATTCATCAGATAACTCTGGATGGCATCGCCACTCCATACCCAACGGTCGCGCTTGATACCGTCTATAAAAAACTCACGTGTAGTAAGATGCATCGTGTATGCTCCCACTTCCCAGATACGATTCAGTTCCTCGTCATTACAACGGAAGTTACCACGATATTCTTCGGGAAGATATTCATATTGCATGGATACTTCACCAATTTGTACTTCCGGTTCGTGAGTGATGTATACATAGCGGAATGCTTTGCTGTTCTCTAGCGTATATTCATTATCAGAATGATGCAAAGGAGATGTGCTGCGGATAGCGAGATCAGTGATCTGTCCCGGCTCCAGCAGGAGTTTATCCAATGTTTCGCAATATGCTTTGTCTTTCGCTTCTTCCGGACTTTCACCATAATAGAGGTCAATCTTTCCCTTGCCCGAAAGATTCTTTAATGTGATAAATCCGAACGTTTCTTTTCCAAAATCATACAGTATGCCTCCTTCCGATTGTTCTGTTTTAGCGACAGGTTGCTGAGGTTCAGGCTGAATTGGGAAGGACGCTGAGTGGCATCGTCAAAGTTCCAGCATCCGGCATCCATATAGATGGTGGCAGATGTGTCACTAGCCTTACCGCTTTCATCGATCCATTCCTTATCTTCATAAGTTACCCGCCAGGACGAATCAGAGTTTACCGTCTTTCCTTTCACATAAATAGTGGGAGGCGTTGCCTGATTCCATACTTTAATATTCAGGCTATGTTTTCCTGCCGGAAGCAGCAAGGTTTCAGGCATTCCGAACTGAAGTTTCCCGTCCAGCTTCACATTATATGTTCCCTCGGCAGCAATAAACACTTCTTCCGGTTCGGAAAGATTCAATACTTTGCTGAACTCTACGACTACATAATGACTGTCTGTTTTCCAAAAAGGAGGAAAAAAAGCACCACGTTCCGTACGTCGGTTGTTCATCTGGTTGCCCAGCCAGATTTCATAGTCCCCCGGATACCATATCCAAGTTTGGGCAAAGGTGCTGCTTGCCAATGACAAGGCACCCAGAAGTATCATGCATTTCTTTTTCATTTTTTCTTATTTCTTCAAGTCCCTATATTCGGCTTCCAATCCTGCACGTTCACGAATGACTGTATCTACCTGCGGACCATTGTTCTCCCATACATTTCCGGGACCGTTCGCATTTTGCAGATACTTCTCCCCTTCCGTCCAGTTATCGCGTACAGTGATAAAAGAAGAGCCTTCGTCCGTATAGAGATAAAACCAATGATTGGGATCGTGTACGTAACCTGGCTTATAAATGCTATGTACGCAATTCTCAGTTACATAACTTTTCGGCTGCGAGCCCAGTGTATAAATTCCGGCTACGTCGTACATATGCTTTGCATAGTGATGAATCAGATTCGCGTGCACTCTGTTGTTACGCATACAGTTCACTGTCTGCGTCCAGCCCCAGCCAAGGCTGATGCCGCTATAAGGAACTTCGCAGATTTCATTGTGTTCTATATTAATATCTTTCACATAGCCCGCAAGGATTGCAAGACATCCCCAATCTTCGTTACCCACTTCGGTAAAGTAGCAATTACTGATTTGTTGATGCGCGCATACTTCCCGAAGGTCGGCAGGGTCGTAAGGCAAATGTGTTTCATGGGCAGCCGGAGAGAAACTGCCGACCACCAGTCCGTTCCCCGCAATATCACGGAAAAGACAGCCACGAACGACACCGCCCTGCACGGCTTCTTCATAATCCAGCCCGGTTGAGCCTAAATGCTCGAACCGACAGCGCTCAAAGTCGATCTGATTGGCAGTAGCCACGCTTACAGCTGCGGCAGGACGTCCCAGCCATCCTTGATTATCCAAGGGATGATTCAGATAGTCCCGTTCCATTTTCGGGTCAATACGATAACCGTCTGTCAGATACATTCCTGCCTGAAGAGGAACATGGCCTTTCTCAGACGGACGCATCCAAGTCGTATGAGAGAACGTGATTTTCTCAAAACGGATATGTGAAACAGGACGGTCGATGGTCCCTTTTACTTGTACCAATGTCTCTATGGCCGGCACTATCACTTCCGTGCCGGCATCCTGCATCTTCTCTCCTTCCCGAGGATAATAATAGACCTTACGGGCATCTATGTCGTGATACCATTCTCCCGCTACATCCAATAGTTCACGGGCATTCGTCAGATAAAAAGCAGAATTATGCCCATCTGTCGTTACCATCGGACGCGGCCAGGGATGCTCAAACTGAATCCGACTCTCCGGCTGATGAAAACGTATTGCGGCACTGTCTCCAGCCAGTTCGACAGAACGAATACGAAGATTGGCCACACACCACATTTGATGCAATACTATCTCTGCATATTTGGCCTTCAAAGCCCCTTTTCCGTCTACCAGTCTGCGTATGGCAACCGCAGGAACATAAAGAATCTCATTCTTTTCGTCCACACTGCAAATGCGGTTCATCTTCTCAAAATCCTCTACATCACGGGCACGGACAGCTTTCTTCCCATTCACCCATAACTGACGGAAATCCAATGGCCGCCCGTTGAACATGGGCACATCCGCTACCCAAAGTTTTCCCTGCTTCTTCCATCCACCGATCCGGATGCCGCCACTCAATACCACTTTTTCATCAGCTACCGGACGGATCACCGTGGGAGAATCCTCCGTCCCGCTGTCTTCCGGACGAATAAACACCGGTTCATAGAGTGCATATGTACCGCCTTCCATGCAGATCGTAATTCCTCCCCGCCCCCGTTCATCATCTGTCCGGCGCCATTCGCGTGCCTGACGCAAAGCAGAAGTCAACGTCGCTTTCGGAGATGGACGTGTGCCGTCATTGAAATCATTCCCCTGCGGCGAAATCCAAATTTCGCCTGCTGACAGCAGATGTGCACCCAACAGGCATATAGTTGTTACTAATAACTTTTTCATTTTTCTTTTGTACAATGGGTTATCTTGCAAGCGGCATCCAGACTGTCATCTCTCCTTTACCTCTGTTTCCCCATGCATAATAAGGAATCAGACGAATATCCACTGTTTTCTCTGCTTGGGCAACCGGACGATAAAGCACGCCTTCCCAAGACTCAGACGATGCCAGACGTGCTTTCCCTTCCAGGGCTACTATCGAACTGCCTTCAATCGTCGTTTTCTTCGGAGTCAGCTTTATGTCGGCAGGAATCAAGATGTTATCGATCTTTTCTCCATTTGCAATGTCCATACTCTCCAGACAGTAAACCAACGGGCCACGTTTCACTACCACCTGGTTACGGATTTCTTCTGCCAACGGATGGGCTTCGAGCAGACAAACAGGCATATCCATGACCAGTTCTACCACATCTCCTTTCTTCCATGTACGGTTCACTTCCGCATAGGTATTTGCCTTGGCATTCATGGACACCGGTTGACCGTTCACTATCAACGCAGCTTTCCCACACCATTCGGGAATACGGAAGAAGAGGGAGAAAGCACCTGCTTTACGGGGCACTTTGTCCAGCGTTACACGTATATTACCTTCCCAAGGATAGTCCGTTTCCTGCACCAAAGCAAGTTCCCCCTTATCTTTCCAGTTTGTAGTCAATGTATTTGCACCGTACAGGTTGCAATAAATCCCTTCCGGACTCAATGTATAAGCATAATTCTGCGCCTGACAAAGCGTACGCAATGTATTGGGCGGACAACAGAAACAACTGATATATTCCGTCCGTTCTTTCGGCCAACGGAGTGTATAAGGCAGATCGGCACTGATACGAAGAGGATTCGTATAGAAATACTTCTTTCCATCCAGGCTTATGCCACTCAATACACTATTATAAAGGCAAGTTTCCACAAGCTCCGCATACTTGGCATCTCCCGTCACTTCCAGCATGCGCCAGTTGAACAGCATATTACCAATGTTGGCACAAGTTTCGTTATGTGCCGTACTGTTCGGCAACTGATACGGACGACCGTAGCTCTGATGCACTTTCTGAATGCTATCCGGTTCATAGCACGTTCCATCCGGTGAGGTGCCGTCATACAAAGCACCGCAAGCTCCGGTCACGTACATCTTTCGGGTGACAATATCGTTCCAGATACTAGTCAGATTCTTCATCAGTTGTTGTTCCCCCGTCTCCGCATACACATCTGCCACGCCTGCATACAGGTAATTGGCACGTACGGCATGTCCCATTGCACGATATTGGTCACGGAAAGGGATACGGTCCTGATTATCATCCGTGCCGCTTTCTACCATACCGCGAATGTCAATCAGGTTTTTTGAAAGTTCCAGATAACGGGGATTTCCTGTAGCACGATACATCTCCACCACTCCCATATAGTGTGAAGGGCAAATTGCATTGCGCGCCAACTCGGCGGAAGCTGTTTCATAGAAGTGACAAAGGAAATCCGTAGCTTTCACGGCAGCATCAAAAAGAGTTGTTTTTCCGGTAGCACGGTGGTGAACGATACCTGCCATCATCAGGTGTCCCAAGTTATACGTTTCAAAATTCAACCGATTGGCAAATGCACCTTTTTCGTCCTCAGAGCCTACTTTCGTACCAATCACTGTCTGTTGTTGGGAGTCAGCCTGCGTATGGCTGTCTATTCCCTTATTCAGCTCTTCTATAACAACCGGTGTATGTATATAACCATCTGCACGTTGGGCTTTTACGACACAAGCAATAAAGTTGTCCATTAACTTGTCCAGTTCCGGATCTTTATTGACAGCATACACAGAAGCGACTCCTTCCATCCACTTGTACATATCTCCATCGTGGAACGGAGGTCCCCAATGTTCTCCCTTGCATACACCGGCAGCAATCTCAAAATTACGGAAACCATGAGAAACTTCCGGCGTGTTCCATGTATTCCACATACTCTGCAAGGAAGTTCCGCTAAATACATTAAAACGCTCTCCCCAGAATCCATTCGTCCAGTGTACGGCATCTATTCCGGTATTTGCCATTTTTGCATAACGGCTCTGACTCATATCCGTCAGCCCATTGCTTTGCGCAAATGCTCCCGTGACGGAGGCGGAAGCTAAAAGAAATAACAGCTTTATCTGTTTCATTTAATATGGATATTTTTTAAATTTACACACTATCTCTTTAAGGAGAGACGTGATTATCCATATTTTGTACTCAATAAAGGGATGTGAAAGCTGTCCGACAGCCTTCGCATTCCTTTATTCCTATTTGTTCTTTCGTTATTTTTCGGGAGTATAATTCAGTTCCGCTTTCCTCGCCTGTGAGTGCTGGAACTGTCGGGCGACTTTATACTCATGTCCGTCTTTCAACAGATAACTTCCTGTCTGCTTGAACCAGAAACTGACATGAGCTTCCACACATTGACGGCGGATGTCCAACACCCAGTCATAATTGCAAACGCGGGCTTCCTTACCGGACTCTCCTCCTGCCACTACCTGCTCTACCCATCCTTCCAATTCTCCTCTGAAATCAATCTGACTAAGAAGAGGTTCACAGATAATAATTTTATGTTTAATAGGACTTTCTTTATAAATAGGTAAGCGATAATCGACTCTGTCCTGATTCTCCATTGTACAACAAATCGTCACATTGTTGTATCCATCTCCCCAATCCGGTGGCAGGCACTGTTGCAGCCTTTCTATCCGCTTAGTTATAAACATAAAATGAAGGTCCTGCCGTATCCGCATCATTTCCCATGCTTCGGCACGCCATTCATCCGCATCTTCAATCAGAAAATCAGAGGTAAAACAGGTATATACCAGATTTCCCGAGGGTATCTTATATTCTCCATTTTTTTTCTTCTGTAAAGGCAAACCGAACTTTTCCGTCTTTGTCACCACCGAACTGTCTTTTCCATATTTGCCATCCGTACGATATACATAGCAGTG
>ERZ791871.2852-NODE-2852-length-10564-cov-3.305072_pt1 | contig 10564 bp, 10 predicted proteins | sample MGYA00510280_ERZ791871 | MGnify/ENA primary metagenome ERZ791871 (study PRJEB30046, sample SAMN00792111) | human gut metagenome | study: EMG produced TPA metagenomics assembly of the A metagenome-wide association study of gut microbiota in type 2...
TTTCAGAGCCGGAATCCTATACATTAGATTCAATGATGAATGTATTTGATAATTTAGAAGAAAATATCTCCGCATTTTTAGAAAACAGCAAGGAAATGACAGAAAAAGAGAGAGTTGAGGCAAGATACCAGCGTTTTCGCAGTATGTAGGGAACGCTTTAGTACTTATAGGAGAATATAACTTATGAAGAAAAACTTATTTTCTATTGGAAAAAAACAAGTAAGAGTTCCAATCGTACAGGGTGGAATGGGTGTTGGTATCAGTCTTGGGAGGCTTGCCGGAACAGTTGCAAAAGAAGGTGGAGCCGGAACAATCTCCGCCGCACAGATTGGTTTTAAAGAGCCAGATTTTTATGAGAATCCCATAGAAGCCAATAAACGTGCCATTCATAAAGAAATGCAAAAAGCGAGAGCGATTTCACCGGATGGAATTGTTGGCTTTAACCTTATGGTAGCCATGAACGATTATGAAACCTATGCCCGCGAAGTAATTGCAGCAGGAGCTGACTTTATCGTATCGGGAGCAGGTCTTCCCGTGGATCTGCCTGCGTATACAGCAGACAGCGATATTGCGATTGCCCCGATTGTATCCACACAGAAATCCGCTCATGTCATTTTAAAATTCTGGGATAAGAAATATAAAAGAACCGCCGATTTTATTGTGATAGAAGGACCGATGGCGGGAGGGCATTTAGGATTTCATAAAGAACAGTTAGAAGAATTTACTCCAGATATTTATGGAGAAGAAGTAAAGAAGATTATTACCGTAGTACAAAAATACGAAGAAAAATACGAGAAAAAAATACCTGTCATCCTGGCAGGAGGCATTTATGACCATGCCGATTATGAGAGAGCATTTTCTCTTGGTGCAGACGGGGTGCAGATTGCGACCCGATTTGTGACAACTGAAGAATGTGATGCAGATGAACACTATAAACAAACCTATATTCAAGCAGAAAAAGAAGATATCGTTATCGTAAAAAGTCCGGTCGGAATGCCGGGAAGAGCAATCAGAAACACATTTTTAGATAAAGTAAAATCCGAAGGAAGGATACCGCCGACGAAATGTCTTCGCTGTATTCATACCTGTAATCCGGCAGAAACACCGTACTGTATCACAGAAGCACTCATCCATGCAGCCAAAGGAGAGACAGAAAATGCCCTTTTATTCTGCGGAGGACGCGCTTATGAGGCAAAAACAATCGAAACAGTAAAAAAAGTAATTGATTATTTCTGTAGTTCTTGTATATAATGATAATAAAAGAAGATAAAGTCCATAATTGTATACAAATATAAAGAGTTGCGATGGAATTTAGGAAGCATCCCAGCCATCATAAATGCAGATCTTTATAAATGCCAGATGATTTATAGGGTTATCATGCGATAAAAACGATACGGTATTAGATAAGGTGAGAATATAGGAATGAACGATGTAAGAGAAACGATAAACACAATGTTAGTAAAGACTTTCCACGAGATTTTAGAGCTGGAAGAGAAGGCAATCATCACAGATGAATTTTCCGATATCAGTAACAATGATATGCATATCATAGAAGCCATCGGTCTTGGAGATGGTGCACGCATGAGCGTAGTAGCAAAGCGGCTGAATATCACTGTAGGTTCTCTCACAACATCCATGAACAGTCTGGTGAATAAGGGGTATGTGGCAAGAGCCAGAAGTGAGAAAGACAGACGAGTGGTTAATGTCTATCTCCTCGAAAAGGGAATTGCTGCCTACAAACATCACGAAGAATTTCATGAGAAAATGTTAGATGCTATCATGGAAACATTAAGTCCGGAAGAACTCGTTGTCTGGGCGAAGTCCTGTGATCGTCTGACACAGTTTTTAAAATCTTACGACAAAAGCCACATTAAAAAGGCCAAATAAAACAAAAAGTGAAAAAAAGAGGAATAATTCGATACCTGTTTGCATAAGTTTATAATGCAGACAGGTATTTTTTTGTATATCACAAAGCGACTTACTAAAAATAATAATTTTTAATAAAAATTCTAATATACTAAGAACTATATATATAATGATTAAGTTTGAAATACAAAATGTCTCTGAATATGATACAAAATAAAAATTAAACAAAAAATAAAAAAATAAATGTAGTAAAACGACAAAAAACTATTTATTTTTATTCAAGTGTAATGTATAATGTAGAAAATACGAAAAGTAATATCAGAATAAGCAGGGGGAAAAGTTATGTTATCATTATATTCTTTAATATGGACGTTTTTAATTAGTTGTCCGATGTTACTCCTCATATTTATTCTGAGAAGGCGATCAGATTATTTAACAAAGTATGGAGTTACGTTTATTTCGATTCTTTACATATTTTGTACGGTAAGAATGCTATTTCCGATAGAATTTCCGAGTCATCAGAAGGTGATATGTGATCCTTATTTGTACTCATTTCTTATGAATTTATATGCTAAGTCAGAAGATATCCATAAGAAGATTGTTATGGCAGTTATTCTTACAATATGGATAATTGGTATTATCATAGCAGTTGTTCACAAGATGAGAGAATGGAATAAGGTAAAGGGATATCTTATAAAAGGAACTTCTGAAGGAGATGGAGTAGCAGAGAAAATTTTAAGAGAAATTGATTCAGAATGTCCGATTAAGATTGAGTATAATCTGGCAATTGCAGAACCATTTATTAAGGGACTGCGACATCCAGTTATATATCTTCCAGAGAAGGAATGTAATGAGAAAGAACTGGAATTTATTCTCATGCATGAATATCTTCATTGGAAGAGAAAAGATTTATGGAAGAAGTTTATAATTAATATTATAGGAATAATATTCTGGTGGAATCCATTGGCATATTTACTTTGTAAAGATTTAGACCAGATTATAGAATTAAACTGTGATAATGCGATGTCGAAGAAATACAGTGAGATGGATACCCTGTATTATCTGGATACACTGACTTATATGGCAGGTGGCAGAAGAGCGAACTTTGATGAAGTTTCCTCGAATACATTAGGATTTGTAAAGAAGCTTGAAGTAAGGCCATTAAAGCAGAGATTTCATTACGTGATGTTTAAGAAGGATGATAAGAAGACACAGAGAAAGATGAATCTGTTTATCTTGGGTGTGAGTGTTATTTGGTTTGTTGCATCTTATTATTTTATCTTACAGCCTAAATATACTATGCCGCAGGTAGATGTTCATGAGGGGAATACGCCATTTGTTGCAGATGAGGAAAATTCTTATTTAGAAGAACAAGAAAATGGAAGCTATATCTTTCACTATGCAGGATTTACAGATACCGTTTCAAAAGAGGATGTAGAAAGTGGAATGTATGAGGACTATCCTATTATTAAATATAATAAAAAATAAAAGGGTTAGATAATATAACTACATATGGATGATAAATTCAGAGGGTAATTGTTGAATTTTTTTGTATTTTATTATATGATATACTTAGTATTAAACAATGAAGAAAAGGGGTATATCATGAAAAGAAAAATTCCAAAGATTACCAATAGTGAGAAACAGATATTAGAAGTATTATGGGATGAGGAGAAGCCTCTTACATCTTCAGAGATTGTAGGAGTTTCTGATGATAGAACATGGAAGGCAAGTTCTGTCCACTTATTACTGAATTCCCTTTTAAATAAGGACTTGGTAGAAGTTGCCGGCTTTAAGAAGACAACGAAGAATTATGCCAGAACTTTCCAGCCAACAATGACAAGAGAAGAATATTCAATTAATCAGCTCCGTCAGGAGCAGAGAAATACGAGCCGTACATTATCCAGACTATTTAATGCACTGTTAAAGGATGAGGAAGATGACGACTTATTAAAAGAACTTGCAGATATGGTAGATTCCAGAAGAAGCCAGATTCGAAAAGACGGATAGGCAATACTGCACATACGTTTTTGCATTTCTCTCCGGTTATGAATATAAATATACATTACGATAAGTTCAATAGAAATCTATTGAAGTAATACAAGTTTATAGAAGTAACCCCTATTATAAAGGTTATAAATAGAAGGAGAGATAATGATGAGAAAAGCAAAATGGAAAAGAGTAGTAGCGACAGGTGCGATTCTTATGAGTCTTGGAATGGTATTTCCAGCAGCAGATATTCAGGCAGAGGAAGTTGACTTTGGACCAGGAATTGTAGAAATCGTGGATGATGATAGCATTAGTACCTGTGCAGATCAGATCAGAATAGTGTATCGTATTCATAATGGGCGAAGACAAAAGCGTCGTTGGAATCAGACACAAGGTAAATGGGTTGACAAAAAATGGATTGATCTTGGACCAGCATAGAATTTAAAAGTAACTACATAAAGATAATAGGGCTTATTTCCCGGCTACATTTGTAGCCGGGCTTTTTTATATCAGATTTACAGCCCAGAATTTATTCAGAAAGCTCTTCCCATTTGTCGTAGAGTTCCAGGAGTGCAGCCTCATTTTCCTCTAATTTCGTATTCAGCTCCATAAGCTTCGCCACATTAGTAGCATTCTCTGGAAGTGCCATTTCTTCCTTTAACTGGTCATTTTCTTCTTCTAAACGGCTGATTTCCTTTTCTGTTTTCTTTAAGTCGTTAGCACGTTTACGCTGTCTGGCAGCTTCCTCGCGGGAACGCTTCCAGTCTTCTTTCGCTTTTTCTGGAGACGGAGACGGAGCGGCATCAGTGGTGGAAGTGAGAGTGATGTTATCGCTGTCCGCTGAGATGTTTCCAGCCTCTTTTTGTTCTAAGTAATAGTTATAGTTGCCTTTATAGTTTACGATGCCTTCTGGGGATAAATCCAGAATTCTCGTGGCAGTCTGGTTGATGAAGTAACGGTCGTGGGAAACGTAGAATACGGTTCCTTCGTAATTGTTGATGGCTTCTTCCAAAATCTCACGGGACTGGATATCTAAGTGGTTGGTCGGCTCATCAAGAATAATGAAGTTGGCATTAGAAAGCATCAGCTTTGCAAGGGAAACACGTCCTTTTTCTCCACCACTTAAGGTTCCGATCACCTGGAATACGTCTTCGCCAGTAAAAAGGAAGGCGGCGAGTACGTTACGGATGCGGGTGTTTGTGAGCTTTGGATACGCATCGGAAATCTCATCAAAAATCGTTTTGCTATCGTCTAGTACGTGCTGTTCCTGATCGTAGTAGCCGATGGAAACTTTAGAGCCATATCGGATTTTACCAGAGTCGGCGCGAAGCTGGCGGTTGATGATTTTTAAGAGGGTGGTCTTTCCCGTACCATTTGCTCCGAGGAGGCCGACAACTTCCCCTCGTTTAATCTGCGCATTTAAATTGCGGAATAAGGCTTTGTCACCAAAAGATTTGGAAAGTCCCTCAATTGTAAGTACATCATTACCGCTGAGAACTTCTGGTTCTAAAGTGATACGCATCTTGCTGTTTAAGACAACGGGTTTGTCCACGAGTTCAAGTTTACTGAGCATTTTCTCACGGCTTTCCGCACGTTTGATGGCTTTCTCACGGTTAAAGGAGCGGAGTTTTGTGATTACTTCTTCCTGATGGTGGATTTCCTGCTGCTGGTTCATGTAAAGCTTCATCTGTGCATCACGCTGTGCCTTTTTCTTTTCGGCGTAGGCACTGTAATTGCCGTTAAATACCTGACTGGTTCCGCGCTCAATTTCGATAACCTTATCCACAACTTTATCAAGAAAATAACGGTCGTGGGAAACGATTAAAACGGCACCACGGTAGTTAGAAAGGAAAGTCTCTAACCAGCGAATGGATTCCATATCAAGGTGGTTGGTCGGCTCATCGAGTAAGATCAGATCCGGGTGCATTAAGAGAATACGGCTTAATGCGACACGGGTTTTCTGACCACCGGAAAGGGTATGGATTGGTGTGGCAAACTGGCTTTCATCAAATCCAAGTCCCTTTAATACGCCAGTGATTTCACTTTTCCAGGCATAGCCGTTTGCTTTTTCAAAACGGTCTGTCAGGCGGGAATAGCTTTCCATTGCACTTTCTAATGCTTCACCGGATAAGGTACTGATGTCCTTTTCAAGCTGGCGAATCTTTTTTTCCATTTCGATAATCTCTTTTTTGGCATCGAGCATCTCTTCATAAATACTGCGCTGAGAGCTTACATCAATAACCTGAGATAAATAACCGTAGGTAGAGCCTTTCTGGAAAATAACTTCTCCGTTGTCTGCCTCATATTCTCCAGTAATGATTTTAAAAAGGGTAGTTTTTCCGGCACCGTTAATACCGATAACTGCTGCTTTTTCCCCTTCATTAATTAAAAAATTAACATTATTTAATACGGATTTGCCGCCGAATGCTTTTTCGATTTTCTGACAGGCTAAAATCATAATAACCTCCAAATTAGTTATATTGTTGTTGCATTATTATAAAGTAGAAATATTTCTGATGTATTTTATCATGAAAGAAAAAATAAGTAAATAAGTGTTATAATTTTTAACAATCTTATTTGACATTAAAAGAATTTTTGTATATAATTGATTCATTAGAGCTTAAGAATGGGAATTTTTTATCAAAGGGAGGAACTTATGCCAGATAGTAAAACAGTTGTAAAATCAGGAAGTGAAAAGTCTATTTCTCCGGCAGTGATAAAAAGATTGCCCCGGTACTATCGGTACCTTGGAGATTTACTGAAGAATAATGTTGTTCGTATTTCCTCTAAGGAACTGAGTCAGAGAATGAACGTCACTGCTTCCCAGATTCGTCAGGATTTAAATAATTTTGGCGGGTTTGGTCAACAGGGATATGGTTATAATGTAGAGTATCTTTATAATGAGATGGGCAAGATTCTTGGACTGGATAAGACGAATAATATCATTATCGTAGGTGCAGGTAATCTTGGACAGGCGTTGGCGAACAATCAGGATTTTGACAGTAATGGATTTAAGATTATCGGGCTTTTCGATGTGAATCCAAGATTAATTGGTATGACAGTGCGGGGCGTGGAAGTATATGATATCGACATGCTGGAAACATTCTTAAAAGAACATGAGGTAATGATTGCCGCATTGACATTGCCGAAGTCGAAGGCAACGAAGGTTGCAGAACAGTTAGTTGATTTGGGAATCAAGGCATTATGGAACTTTGCGCCGGTAGATTTGCATTTTCCAGAAGAGATTCTGGTAGAGAATGTACATCTTGCAGAGAGTATTATGACATTGTCTTATCGAATCCACAGTCACAATCAGTAAGTATAAAGTTTATATTGCAGAAGAGAACGAAGAGATGAGAAGCTGTGTTGTAAGAAACAGATTTTCATCTCTTTTTGCTAAAGGGTGTTTGCATACAGGTGGTGATGCAAAGCTTGCTGAAAGTATTTTTCAAACATGTTCTGGAACGATGCAGTTCAACAATATGCTGCATTCTGTATCTTAGAATAAGAAAGGGATAGTTGTTAGAAAGTAGGAGGTTAAATAATGCGTTACGTTGCTTCAAGGGAAGAAATGCAAAATATTGATGCGTATAGTATAAATAATGTAGGGATTCCAGGTATCGTTTTGATGGAAAAGGCAGCACTTGCATTAGAGGAAGTCTTTTTGGAGAGAATACCGACAGATAGCAGGGTGCTGATTGTTACAGAAAAAGGGAATAATGGAGGTGATGGACTGGCGCTGGGAAGACTTCTGTTAGAAGAAGGCTATACCGTAGATTTTTATGAAATCGGAGTCATTCCACATGATTCAGATTCCCATCAGATTCAGAAACACATTTTAGAGCAGATGGAAGCAGATTTTTTGATGAAGTTTCCCGATGAGGAGTATGATGTTATCGTAGATGCTATTTTTGGCGTTGGATTAAAGCGAGAAGTGGCAGGACGGCACAGGGAGGTTATTGAGCGCCTGAATCAGATGGAAGCACTGAAGGTTGCGGTAGATGTTCCGTCTGGAGTCGATGCCTCTGCCGGACAGATTCTTGGTATTGCATTTGAGGCGGATATAACGGTCACTTTTGGGCTTCCTAAGGTGGGACTGCTTCTTTATCCAGGGGCAGATGTCAGCGGCGAAGTCATTGTAAAGGAAATCGGTTTTCCGAATAAGGCGGTTGAAGAAATCGCACCGCAGATGGTTTCTTTCACAACAGATGACCTGGAACTTTTGCCGGAAAGAAAGGCATGGACGAATAAAGGAAGTTACGGGAAGGTTCTTCTGATTGCCGGCTCCAAAAATATGGCAGGAGCCGCCCTTTTGAGTGGAACAGCGGCCTATAAGAGCGGAAGCGGTCTGGTACGCATTTTTTCCTGTGAGGAGAATCGTGTGATTTTGCAGGAAAAGCTTCCAGAGGCGATTCTTACGACTTATGATTCGGAAGAAAAGGCATGGGAACTATTACCAGAATCTCTTTTGTGGGCATCTGTTATCGGAATCGGACCGGGAATTGGACAGAGTGCATTTGCAAGGAAGTTAGTAAAACAGGTTCTTACATTAGGAAAGGCACCGCTTGTTATTGACGCAGATGGGCTTAATAATCTGGCGGCTTTATTACAAGAAGATACAGAATTAAGGCAGCTATTTCATGAATATGAAGGCGGGATGATTCTTACCCCGCATTTGAAAGAAATGTCCAGATTAACTGGAGAAGAAATTGCAGAAATTCGCAGCAATCTGCCAAAAGCGGCTGCAAGTACTGCAGATAAGGGACATGTTATCGTGCTAAAAGATGCAAGAACCATTGTGTCCGATGGAAGCGTACCTTCATACATTAATATGAGCGGAAACAATGGAATGGCAACTGGTGGAAGCGGCGATGTATTAACAGGAATTATCTGCGGTTTCCTTGCCGGAGGACTTGACATTTTGACAGCGGCACGACTTGGTGTGTACTGTCACGGTCTTGCCGGAGATGCTGCCGCAAAAGAAAAGGGATATTATAGTGTTCTTGCCGGAGATTTACCGAATTATCTCGAAACTATTTTGAAGCGGAAACATTTTCCAGAAGAAATATAAAAAACAAAGGAAATCATCAGAATACTCATGACGTTTGCTGGAAATACTTCATTTAGAAAGAAAAGTAAAATGGAGTGAGTGAAAATGATGATAAAACGTGGAGATATTTATTATGCAGACCTTCGCCCGGTCGTAGGTTCCGAGCAGGGAGGTGTCCGTCCGGTGCTTATTATTCAAAATGATGCAGGCAACCGCCACAGCCCTACCGTAATCTGTGCGGCGATCACAAGCCGGATGAATAAAGCAAAACTGCCGACTCATGTGGAACTGTCTACGACGGAGTGTGATATTACAAAGGATTCTGTTGTACTATTAGAACAGATTCGTACAATTGACAAACAGCGGCTAAAAGAACGGGTATGCCATCTTGACACAAACACCTTAAAGAGAGTAAACTATGCCTTAAAAATCAGTCTGGAGCTGATTACATAAAGGACAACACAAAGGAGTAATAAAAATATGAATTTTGAACCAGCAGAGAAAATGAAGAATTTTGAAGCAGGAATTTTTCAGATTTTAGATGAGAAAAAGAAAGAATTGCAAAAACAGGGAAAGAAGATTTACAACTTTTCTGTAGGAACACCAGATTTTGAAACACCGGAATGTGTGATGAAAGCGGTATCCGAAGCCTGCCTTCACCCGGAGAATTATCATTATTCTTTAGGCGAGACCGATGAGCTTTTAGATGCGTTAGCGGCACGTTACAAAAATAGATATAATACGGACATTGCGAAGAATGAGATTATGTCTGTATACGGCTCTCAGGAAGGAATGGCACATATTTTCCTGCCACTCATTAATCCGGGAGATATCGTGCTTTTACCAAACCCAGGATATCCAATCTTTTCAACAGGCGCATTTATCGCACAGAGTAATCAGTGGTTTTATCCGCTGACAGAGGAGAATAACTATCTTCCAGACTTTGATGCCATTCCTGCGGATGTAAAAAAGGCAGCAAAAGTGATGGTAGTATCCTATCCAGCCAATCCAATCTGTAAGACAGCACCAGACGAATTCTACGAAAAGTTAATTACATTTGCCAGGGAAAATAATATTTTAATCATTCATGATAATGCATACTCAGATATTATTTATGACGGAAGAGAAGGCAAGTCTTTCCTTTCTTTCGAGGGAGCAAAGGAAGTCGGTGTAGAATTTTATTCCCTGTCAAAGAGCTATAATTATACAGGTGCGCGTATGTCCTTTGTCATTGGAAATGCACAGGTCATTGAAGTGTTCAAACGTTTCCGTTCCCAGATTGACTATGGTATCTTTCTTCCTGTACAGGCAGGTGCAGTAGCGGCATTAAAATCCGATGATGCTGCCGTACAGGAACAGTGCAAAAAATATCAGGAAAGAAGAGATGCACTGTGCGGAGGACTTCGAGAGATTGGGTGGAACATTCCAGACAGCGAGGGAACCATGTTTGCATGGGGGCCACTGCCGGACGGCTATACGAATTCCAATGAATTTGTTATGGAACTTATGGAGAAAACTGGCGTGATCTGTACACCAGGAAGCAGTTTTGGAAGCCTTGGGGAAGGTTATGTCCGTTTTGCTCTCGTACTTCCGCCAGAAGAGATTAAGAAAGCAATTGCGAGCATAAAAGAGTCAGGAATATTAAAATAATTGAAAAAA
>ERZ791871.2854-NODE-2854-length-10556-cov-11.253119_pt1 | contig 10556 bp, 8 predicted proteins | sample MGYA00510280_ERZ791871 | MGnify/ENA primary metagenome ERZ791871 (study PRJEB30046, sample SAMN00792111) | human gut metagenome | study: EMG produced TPA metagenomics assembly of the A metagenome-wide association study of gut microbiota in type 2...
TTCATGCAGCGCATTGAAGCTATGGCGCGGGAGCTGGTAAAGGAGAACGCCACCGCCGACAAGGACAAGGTAGCTTTCACGGGCGGGGAAGAAAAGCCCTCTATCGGGAAATGCCCCCGGTGCGGTTCTCCCGTCCATGAGGGCAGGAAGAATTTCTACTGTTCTAACCGGGATTGTGCTTTTACCATGTGGAAAAATGACCGTTTCTTTGAAGAAAGGAAAGTCACCTTTACCCCGAAGATTGCCGCCGCCCTCTTAAAATCCGGCAAGATAAATGTCAAGGGCTTGTATTCCCCGAAAACAGGCAAAACCTACGACGGAACCGTTGTTTTAGCCGATACGGGCGGGAAGTACGTCAACTACAAGATAGAGATACCGAAGAAAAAATAAGTTTCGTAGCAAGCATAGGAAAAGAGTACCCTTTTCCGTAAATCCCCTTTCGACGCTGACGCGCCGGACGGGGATTTTGCTTGTTGGGAAGTGTCCCAAACCCTCTTGAAAAAATTAAAATCTTGGCAGAAAGCGCGGGTGCTGCAAGGCAGACCGGGCAACAATAAAAAAAGCAGCTTCCGCAATGCTGCCATAAAAGAAAGGAGCAAATGCAAATGAGCGAAACATTTTCAATCTTAATCGACAGCCGCAGCCGCTTTGAAACCGGGCAACCGGGCGGCGAATGGCTATCCATGCCGACCACCACGGAGCAGCTTCACGCCGCCATGAAAAGCGTCGGCATTACAGCGGAGAACCCGCAGGATTTTTTCATTAACGGATTTTCCAACACCGAGCAATACCCCTTTGACGTGCCGCTTTCCGTGATACAGGAAAGCACCATTGACGAGCTGAATTATCTTGGAAAGCTCTTAGAAATGCAGGGCGACGAGGACAGGAACAAATTCACGGCGGCGGTAACGCTGGGGGAACACGCCGGGAGCGTGAAAGACCTTATCAACCTTGCACAAAATCTTGACTGCTACTGGATTTATCCCACCGTCCGAACCGAAGCCGACTATGGCTATTACCTTATTGACGAGCTGGACGAATTGGAGCTGCCCGAAGAAGCAAAGAAATATTTCAAGTACGAGGAATACGGGCGGGACGCGGTACTGAAAGACCGGGGACAGTTTACCGATCAAGGCTATATCTACAACAACGGCAACACCTTTTCACAGTGGTACAATGGGCGGGAAAATGACATACCGAAAGAATACAAGGTAATGAGCTTCCCGGAGCCGGAACACCCCACCCCGGATAAACTGGAAAAGGACGAAGCCGCGCCGGAGCAGGAGGAACCCCAGCCGGGGACACAGCAGGAACCGCCGCCCCAGCCGCGCCCGGTCAACCCGATTATCCTCACCGCCGACAAGCCCGCTGAAAAGATCAAGGAGATCACAGACCGCTTAGAGCAGGGTATCACGGATTTATTTGACAGTGAACGCTACAAGGAATATCTGCAAGTCATGTCAAAGTTCCATAATTACAGCTTCAACAATACGCTGCTGATTGCCATGCAGAAGCCCGACGCTTCCCTTATCGCTGGATTTAACGCATGGAAAAATAACTTTGGACGGAACGTAATGCGCGGGGAAAAAGGTATCCGTATCCTTGCCCCGTCGCCGTACAAAATCCGGCAGGAGGTAGAGAAAAAAGACCCGCAGACGGGAAAGACGGTGACAGACAGCAACGGGAAGCCCGTCATGGAAACAAAAGAAATCCAAATCCCCGCCTATAAAGTCGTCGCCGTTTTTGACGTATCGCAGACCGAGGGGCGGGAGCTTCCCGCCATTGGCGCAAACGAGCTGACCGGGGACGTGGAACAGTACGAGGATTTTTTCGCCGCGCTGGAAAAGACCTCTCCCGTGCCTATGGGCTTTGAGAAGATCGAGGGGACAGCCCACGGCTACTACCACTTGGAGGAAAAGCGCATTGCCATTGACGAGGGCATGAGCGAGCTTCAGAACCTAAAGACCGCTATCCATGAGATCGCCCACGCGAAGTTGCACGACATTGACCTTAACGCCCCGCAGGAGGAACAGGGGGACAGACCCGACCGCCGCACCCGTGAAGTTCAGGCGGAAAGTATCGCCTATACCGTATGCCAGCACTACGGGCTTGACACTTCCGACTATTCCTTTGGGTACGTCGCCGGGTGGAGCAGCGGGCGGGAGCTTGCGGAGCTGAAAACGTCCCTTGAAACAATCCGTGCCACCGCCGCCGAGATCATCAACAGCATTGACGGGCATTTTGCAGAGCTGCAAAAAGAACGGGAAGCTGCGAAAGCACAGGAAGCAGAAAAAGAGCCGACACCCGACCTTGCGGCAGAGCCGACCGTTACAATCGAATGGAGCGAAAGCCCCCAGCTACGGGAGGGCGAAACAATCCCCCTATCCCGCGCCAATACCCTTATCGCAGGGCTGGACGAAGCGAATCTTGCAAGCCCCGGTTACGATAAAGTGGCGTTCCGCATTGATTATGTGATGAACGGTATAGCCGACCACTACGAGGGGCGGCAGGACTTGGGCGACGGGGACGGTTCCCTTGTGGAGCATATCGAGCAGCACCACACCTATTATCTGAACGATAAAGAATGGGAAAACTACCTTTTGCACAACGAGGGCAAGGAAGCACTGGAAGCCGACAAGGAACACCGGGCAATGCTGCTGAATGAATTTATCCCCTATCTCAAACTGCACTGTAATTTATCCGAAATGGAGCGTATCTCTACGGAAGCCCTGCAAGCCGGGGAGAGCCTTACCTCTACGGAAACCGCCTACCATACCGCCATGCAAGCCTATGTTGCCGAGTGCAGGGGGCTTGTCAATCAAGGCGAATACAACTTGCCGCCTGTTCCCCAGCTTAGAGATTTTGACGTGGAGCTTGCCGCCTACAAGGAACACGTCAAGGAGGAAATCGCACAGGAAGCAGCCGCCGCAGGAATGACCGTGGAGGAATACGCTGCCAACGGGTACGAACCTTACGCCGCCCCGGAGCCGGAAGCAGCACAGACCACAGAGCCGCAGGAGCCGAAAAGCCCTGTTTCTGAAAAAACAGACACGCCGGAACAGGCAGGACAGACCGCCGACAAACCCCTTACAGATTTACAGAAAAAAGCGGTTGAGATCGCCAAACAGTACGAAAATCTCCCCTTGCAGGATAAGATCGGGATTGTCGCACAGGCTTTCGGCAGTACGTCGGGCAAAATAGAAACTTCCCCCTGTACCGGGAAATGGCGCGGTACAAGCGACATATCTATCAAGTTTGACAATGGCGCGTCCCTGTTTATCGGCAACCACAGGACACCGCAAGCGAAAACCGTAAAAGTGCAGACTGAATGTGTCAATGCCGCGCTGGTACGGTACAACCCGGAGATCATAGCCGCAACAAAGGAAGCCGCCATTTCCGCACTTAGGAAGCGGGAAACAAAAGACAATGAGATTGCCGGACAGAAAGGCTTGAAGCCCTACACCCTGCTCAATGTGGAATTTAACGACGGTACGGACGAGAAAAGCGGCGGTCACATGGGCTGGTATTATGTGACGCTTGCCGTTGACGGTAAAATCTGTTCCCACATAGAAACGGGGCTGAATTATGCCATATCAGACGGAAAAGTGAGCGAGAACCCCACAAGGGAAGATTATTTTACAGCGGGGGCATTGAAAGAAACTGATGTTGATTATGTTTTTAACAACGTAGGCTTTTCCTCAACCTCTGACCTGTATTCGCTGTCAATTAGCAAAGAAGTCCGGGAGCGTGCGGAAAAGACGCTTGCACAGCGGAAAGAAGTGCAGACGGAGAAAGCCGCCGACCCGCAGAGCCATACAGCAGAACAGCCGGAGCAGACGGAAACAAAGGTTACATACTACCCGATCAATGAGAACGCAGCCCGCCGCGCAAAGGAAGCAATCAGTTTTTCCGATTACAAGCCCGGAAGCGCAACGGCAGAATACCGCCACTATGTAGACGAAGCCGCCGAGCTTGCTGCAAGGCAGAAAAAGCGCGTTGACCCCTCTTTCCATGAAAGGATTGACGGGCTGCTTGACGCTTACGCCCGGAAGCTGGCGGCGAACATGAATAAGGGCTATGAGATCACCGCCCGCGTCCCGTCCATTATGATTGCCGGGGGAAGCAACTTCCCTGTCCGCAAAAAGGAGAAGCAGAACGCCGCCGCAGATAAGAACATGGAGGAATACCGGGAGATACAGGGTTTGCTTGACAAAATCCGCAGTACCGGCATGGGCGGTATCAGTGCCGACGACCCGAACGCCGTTTCTAAGCTGGAAAGCAAACTTGCAAAGCTGGAAGCCTTGCAGGAAACCATGAAAGCGGTCAACGCTTACTACCGCAAGCATAAGACCCTTGACGGCTGCCCCCATTTATCCCCGGAGCAGATTGAAAAAATGAAAGCGTCCATGTCCGGGAGCTGGCGGGGGAACCCGAAACCCTTTGAAAGCTATGAATTATCCAACAACAACGCGGAAATCCACAGGCTGAAAGACCGCATTACCGCCCTTACCCGCAGGAAAGAGCTTGGATATGTGGGCTGGGAGTTTGACGGGGGACGTGTGGAAGCCAATACAGCGGATAACCGCTTGCAGATTTTCTTTGATGAAAAGCCGGACAAGGAAATCCGGGAGGAATTAAAAGGGAACGGCTTCCGTTATGCGCCCAGCGCGGAAGCATGGCAGCGGCAGCTAAACGACAATGCGATCTACGCCGCCGACCGTATCAAGTGCATACAGCCCCTTAACGGGGAAAGCCCCACCGAGTTACAGAAACGGGCAAGGCGGGAAGCCGCCGCACAGAAAGAAGCCGTCCCGGAGCAGCCGCAGGAGGAAACACAGGGCGCGGAGCCGGGGAACGCCGTCACGCCGGAAACCTTTTACAAGGTGCGGCAGAACCCGTACAGTGACAGCCCGGAAAACAGCTACATTTTGCAGGAGTATGTCGCGCAGGATAACGGCATGGCAAAGCTGGGGGATATTCTCTACACGGGAACCCCGGAAAAGTGCCGGGAGCTTTTGGGGAAGCTGGAAACCGGGGAACTGACACAGGGCGACGTAAAAGAGCTTTATGCAAAGGCACAGGAAGCACAGCCCGCCGCCGAGCCGGGACAGGGAACGCCGGAGCCGACCGCCACCGGGAAAGAGCCGGACAAAGACACCTTTTCCATTTACCAGTTAAAGGACGGGGACGGTATGCGGGACTATCATTTTGAGCCTTACGACCGTCTGCAGGCGGCTGGGCTTTCCGTGGAAGCGGCAAATTATAATCTGATCTACACCGCCGAGCTTACGCCGAGGACTTCCCTTGAAGATATTTATACCCGTTTCAATATCGACCACCCCAAAGATTTTAAGGGACACAGCCTTTCCGTATCGGATATAGTGGTGCTTCATCACAACGGGGAGGACACCGCGCATTACGTTGACAGTTTCGGCTATAAGGAAGTGCCGGAGTTTTTACAGGAGCAGACACCGCAGCTTACCCCCGACACCCGCATGACCGGGGAGCAGATCAGAACGCCACGGGGGAGCTTTTCTGTAACCGATATGACCGCCGAACAAATGAGGGAAGCCGGGTATGGACTTCACCATACGTCGGAGGACGGAAAATATCTCATTATGGGGAACGGGACACAGGCGTTTGCAGTTGCCGCCGAGCAGCCGGAAAAGGCAGACACCCTAAAGCACGTCGAGGACGCTATCGAGCAGAACGACAACCATTTTGACGGTATCATCAACAATACCCCTACCGCTGACGAGCTGGAAGCAAAGGCAAGAAACGGCGAACAGATCTCCCTTGCCGAGTATGCCGCCGCGCTGAAAGCGGAAAAGGAACAGGGAAAGGAAACGAAACCGGGGAAAAAGACCGAAAAGAAGCCCTCTATTCGGGCGCAGCTCAAAGCCGACAAGGAACGGGCAGCGCAGAGGAAACAGGCAAGAAGCAAGTCGCAGGACTTGGAAAGGAGCTGATTATGGGGAAATTGAATAAATTTGAGAATGTGGACGTGTTCGCTTCCCTTGAAGCCATTATGAAGCAGAACACGGGATTTTATCAGAGTGATTTTGACATTGACAAAAAGATCATTGCGGAAAAGGCGGCAAGCCAAAACCCCGCTGACAAAACGCTCTTGTGGCTTTCCCGCCCGTCCGGGACATACTGCTTTCGGGAGCGTGACGTTTTCATCAGCGACACCGCCCCGCATAATACATGGCGTTTCTACAAGGAGCAGACCCGCGACCCTATCCTTGCTTACGCCGTGGAGCTGACCGGGGTACAGGACGGGAAGATCACGGGCAATCTCTATGAGCTGGACTATGAAAAACACTATGAGCGCGTCAAAGACAATACTGTTGACGCTGGGACGGTGACGCTTGTTTATGAGCATGGGACGAGGGAGCAGCCAGCCGAGCAACATTTTAATGGCTATCCCGACCCCCAGCTTGGGAAGTTTGAATATTTTGAAGTACAGCCGAAAGACCCGGAAGCCCTGCAATCCCTGTTACGGGAAGAAAAGCACAGCCGGGATAAGCTGACACCGGGGGACTTAAAGGAACATATCGCCGCATTGCATGAGGGTATGATCGAGCATGAAGCGCGGCGCATTGTGGCAGACATGAAAAAGCTGTCTGCCCCCAACAGCCCGGATAAATCTCATTTCATGGTGGAGCTGTCCCCGTCCTTTGAACGGCTTGCGTCCACAAAGGACACGGAACGCCTTTTCTCCATGCTGCCCTATAAGACCCTTGCTTTCTCACAGATCAAGAACAGCTACGGTACATACGCACTGATCGGTAAGGACGAGAACCGGGACAAGGAGGTAAGGAAGCCCCGCCCCTCTGTCCGGGCGCAGCTTGCACAGGATAAAAAGAGAACCGTCTCGAAAAAGGCGGCGGCAAAAAAGAAAGATCACGGATTGGAGGTATGAGCATGAACAAATATAACAATTTCACGGTTGAGGAAACCAACCTTTTGAGTATCTACATGACAGGCAGCAAGGAGGGGCTTGTAGTGGCTATGAACGCCGCGCTGCCCTTTATGGAGGGGGAAATGCGGGACTTTGCCGCCCGTACCCTTGCCAAAGTGGGGCGCATGACCGAAGCGGAGTTTGCGGGGCTTGCCCTTTACCCCGCCGACGAGGTATGAGCGACATTAAGCGGCTTACGCCGCCCCAAAGCCGGAAAGTCAATACCCTTGTGCGCCGGACGTGCTGTAACTGCGATAATGGGAACTGTATCTTGCTTGACGACGGGGACGAGTGCGTATGCCCGCAGCTCATTTCCTATTCCCTGCTCTGTAAATGGTTCCGCATTGCGGTACTGCCCGCAGATAAGGAGCTGTACGCCGAGCTTTGCCATACGGAGGATATGAGGCGGTGTAGCGTGTGCGGTGCGCCCTTTGTTTCCAGCTCTAACCGGGCTGTCTACTGCCCGGACTGCCGGAAGCGTATCACCCGCAGACAGACCGCCGAGCGTATGAGGAAAATGCGGGCGAATGTGACGCGATAGGGGCAAAATAAGCCTTGATTTATGCGGCTTTCCGGGCGGGGAAATAAGACGGCAAGGGATTTATACCTTTACCCCCGGAAATGCGGTTCTATTGCGTAACAATCCAATCTCTGCACCCATGAGAAAACCGGGGCGCGGTGGCTATCTGACAGCTACCGCGTCCCGGCTATTTTTTTGTGTCCTTATCCGCGCTCTGTCTGCCTTTCCCGCTCCGGCTGCTTCTCTGTCTGTAAAATACTGTCTATGTTCCGTTTGATAACATCATATTCCTGCACCTGTTTTTTCAGCTTGCCATAATCGGCATAAAGGCTTTCTTTCTGTCCTTGCAGCTTTTCATATTCCGCTTGGAGGACGGGGACGCTGGGGAGCTTGCCGCCGATCTGCGCCGCCTTTAGTGCCTTTGCCGCCGCTTCATGGAGGATAATACCCCGTTCATGCTCTGCCCGGTACTTCTCTTTGTTCCGGGCTTTGCGGTAGGCTTCATAGAGGGGCTTTGTCTTTTGGTAGGTAGTGACATTCTTAATGAGCAATGCCATATCTGATAGACGCTTTTCCACTTCCTTTAGGCTGTCCCCTGCCTGTTCGCTTGCCGTGGTGATTTCCTCTATCCGGGTGAGCAGATCGGCGTACTGCTCAATCTTATTTTCCGTAAGGAAATTCATAGTCTTTGCCGCCTGTTTCAGATTGTGGATTTTCGCCCACTGTTCATAGCCCTTACTCTGCGCTGCCTTGATACTGTTCTCAATGTCGATAAGCAGCGACACGCCGCGCTGCTCTCTGGGAGCTTTCGCCGCCTTTGTCCGTCTGCCCGCTATCCGTTCCCTTACGGCTTCCTCTGTATAGTCTGCGCCGAGGGTTTTAAGGCGGGTGAAGCGTTCCTGTCCGGGGGCGCGGCATGATACATATTTCCCCGGCTTTATCTCATAGCCCGCCGCCTGTAACCGCGTTAGCAATTCCTCAAAACTGGAAACTTGGGGGATAAGCGCGTCAACGGCGATCTTTAGCTTGCCTTTCCAACTTGTACCCGTCTTTTCTGCCTGGTACTCCGCATAGCTCTTTCCCTTGCTGCCCTTGCCGGGGACGACGACGGACAAGCCATTTTCCCGGCACAGCTTGTCGCTCATGTTCCGTATGCCGTAATAGCTCCTTTTGTTGGAATTGTATTTGTGGTGGTCTACAAAATTCACCGCGCAGAAAATGATATGGTTATGGACGTGTCCTTTGTCAATGTGCGTCGTGAGTACATATTCATGCTGCCCCTTTGTTACCGCGTCGGCAAGCTGCTTTCCGATTTCATGGGCTTTCTGATAATCGACTTCCCCCGGCTCAAAGGACTGTATCAGATGAAAGGCTAAATTGTTCCCCTTTTGGAGTGCTTGCGACAGGGTATATTCAAACTCAATATCTGCCGTTTCATAGGAGCAGCCGAAAGAGGACACAAGCATTTTCCCGTCCGTCTTGTCCGGGTTTTCGATATAGTCAAGGGCTTTGCTTAGAGTGCTTTTAATAGGCTTAATCTTTGTAACCGCCATATCTCCGCAAGCACCCCCTTTATTTCCTCTATGTCCTCTTGGTATGCGTTCCCCGTCGCGTTTACGCGGCGTGCTATCTGGTTGACGTTGACACCGATTTTCTGTATCTCTGCGGTCATAGCCTTTATATCGGCGTGGTCTATCTGAATGATATACCCGTCAATGGCAATCTTCCGCAGATACGCCGCCATGTTCCGGGTGGGTACGAGCTTCATTTTTTCCAGTATTAAATCCCGTTCCGCTTCCGTCACTCTGAATTTGATTTGCACCGTCCTTTTCCGTCCGTCCATGTATTCGCTCCTTTCCTTTCCGTTCCGAGGGTTTGGGACACTTCCCAACAAGCAATTTTCAACCGACGCGCCGCAGCGCGGGAGGGCGAAAATACGGAAGTGGTACCCGCTTCCTATGCTTGCTACGAATGTTTTTATCCTTTAGGCTCTTATCACCTACTACGGAGAAAAAGCGATTTTGCCAAACTTACGCAAAAGAAAAACGCTGCAACCTCAAAAAAGATTACAACGCTTTCTAAATCCTGTTCAGTTTTAAGTCGGACATTCCTATTCGCCCTCTTTTTCGACTTCGGAAATCTCCTTTGCCGTTGCGGTTACAATCCGTATGCCTGTATCGCTCATACCGTCAAGAAGCGCGTCAAGCTGCCGCCGCTGCGTGTTCTTCTCCGGCGGCGTTTCTAAAAGGAATTGGTCTACGGATATATGGTAACGCTGTATCAGCTCAAAGAATATCTGTAAACTTGGGTGCTGCCCCTTGTTCTCAATGTTCGCAAGGTAGCGCGGCGAGATAAACATTTCGTCGCCTACTTTCTTGCGGCTCTCCTTGCATCCCTCACGCGCTGCCTTTATCGCTGCCCCAAAAGCCTTAAAGTCGTATCGTGGTACTGGTCTTTTTGCCATAGTTATTCACCCTATTACATTTTACTGTTCCCCTTTCTTCTTGGATATGTCTACGTAGTTCTATCAGTTAGCCAAAATAATTCATATATATATATGTTGACAACAAGCTGCTTTTGTATATAATATTATATAAAAGGGGGGGAATGTTTATGTTACATAGCATGCGTATTCGATAAGCATTGAAATCAAAAAAGATTTTTCCCATTTTCAATATGGGCTTTTTTGTCATGCTTATTTTGCGTATGCTATACAACAAAACTAACGATGTATAGACATAGTATAAAAACTATGCCTTAATTTTGTTGTAGTGTTATATGTATAAATGCAGGTCAATGCTCATGTTGAGAATTGACCTGTATTTTTTTGCGCAAAAGGAGAAATATTATGCTTGAAAAATATTGGATAAAATGTCCAATTTGTAACGGAAAGACGAGGGTTCAAGTATTTTATAATACGGTATTAAGAAATTTTCCTCTTTTCTGCCCTAAATGTAAATTAACACATATCATTGATGTTGAAAAATTAGAAATCATAATCAAAAACTCTGAAAAACAAAAGGAAGGATATTAAATGAAACACTTACCTAAAAGTACACCTACGGAAATATT
>ERZ791871.2861-NODE-2861-length-10540-cov-2.861516_pt1 | contig 10540 bp, 6 predicted proteins | sample MGYA00510280_ERZ791871 | MGnify/ENA primary metagenome ERZ791871 (study PRJEB30046, sample SAMN00792111) | human gut metagenome | study: EMG produced TPA metagenomics assembly of the A metagenome-wide association study of gut microbiota in type 2...
AAGGCCGTCAGTGAGGGCCACCGGGACTTCGTGCGCATCGCCGTGGCCGGCCGCAGCGAGGACTTCTGCGTGCCCTGCGGCGTGTGCCGCCAGGTGCTCCAGGAGTTTGCACCGGACATAGAGGTCATCTGCCTGAACCGGGCCGGGGAATCCAGGACCTTTGCCTTGAAGGAACTGCTGCCCTACGGCTTTGACAACACCTGGCTGCCCAAATAATTTTTTGTTTACTTTCCCCCGCCGGACCACCGGCGGGGGCTTTTTTCGCCCGCCTCTGATTTCCTGCCGCTGACAAATGTCCTCCCTGTGCGAAATAGTCAAAATTCCTACTACTTTTTGGTTATTTCCCCGTTTTTTGAAGTGAGGGAAAACTAACCCCTGGACATTTTGTCAAAATATTGACAAAATGGACTTTAACCAATGAGACATTACCCTGTCTTTTCCCTCTACTGCGCCGCCCAACAGTCCACCGACGGGGCGGCAGGATGAAAAGGAGTGAGCGCATTGAGCAGACTAGATATCCAAACCCCCAGCCGCTCCCAGACCGTGGTAGACCAGCTCTACCGGGATGTGGAACGTCGTATTGCCTCCAGCCCTCCGGGCCTTTGTCCCATCGACATGGCCTGGAATTTCCTCAACCTCTGTCACGCCCAGACCTGCGGCAAATGCGTTCCCTGCCGCATCGGTCTGGGCCAGCTGTCTCAGCTGCTCCAGGACGTGCTGGACGGCGAGGCCACCATGGAGACGGTGGAGCTCATCGAGCGCACTGCCGAAACCATTGTGGACACCGCCGACTGCGCCATCGGCATCCAGGCTGCCCGGCTGGTGCTGATGGGTGTTCAGGGCTTCCGGGACGACTATGAGGAGCACATCCTCCGCCACCGCTGCCTGGGCAGTCTGAAGAACCCGGTACCCTGTGTGGCGCTGTGCCCCGCCGGCGTGGATATCCCCGGCTATATCGCCCTGGTCAGTCAGGGCCGCTACGCCGACGCGGTGAAGCTCATCCGCAAGGACAACCCCTTCCCCACCACCTGCGCCTACATCTGCGAGCACCCCTGCGAGGCCCGGTGCCGGCGCCGGATGGTGGACGACGCCGTCAACGTCCGGGCCCTCAAGCGCTTCGCCGTGGACAACGCCGGCGACGTGCCCAATCCCCCCTGCGCCCAGCCCACCGGCAAAACCGTGGCGGTGGTGGGCGGCGGCCCCGGCGGACTGTCGGCGGCCTACTACCTGTCCCTCATGGGCCACAAGGTGACAGTCTATGAAAAGCGCCGCCAGCTGGGCGGTATGCTGCGCTACGGCATCCCCGACTACCGTCTGCCCCGGACCAAGCTGGACGCGGAGATCGCCTCCATCCTGTCCCTGGGCATCGAGGTCCACACCGATGTGGATGTGGGCACGGACATCACCTTTGAAGAGCTCAAGTCCCGCTATGACTGCCTGTATCTGGCCATCGGCGCCCACACAGACAAAAAAACCGGCATCGAGGGCGAGAACAGCCAGGGCGTCATGTCCGCCGTGGAGCTGCTCCGTGGCATCGGCGACGGGGACCTGCCCGACTTCACCGGCAAGCGGGTGGTGGTCATCGGCGGCGGCAACGTGGCCATGGACGTGACCCGCAGCGCCATCCGCCTGGGTGCGGACCGGGTGTTCTGCGTCTACCGCCGCCGCAAGGAGGACATGACCGCCCTGCCCGAGGAGGTGGAGGGCGCCGAGGCCGAGGGCGCCGAGCTGCTGACCCTCCAGGCCCCTGTGCGCATCGAGGCCGACGAGGAGGGCCGGGCCGTGGCCCTGTGGACCCAGCCCCAGATCATCGGGCCCTTTGACAGCGCCGGACGTCCGGCGCCCCACACGGCGGACGTGCCCCAGGTGCGTCTGGCCGCGGACCTCATCATCGTGGCCATCGGCCAGGGCATCGAGTCCCACGGCTTCCAGCAGTCCGGCGTGAAGGTCCAGCGGGGCGGCGCCATTCTGGCCGAGTCCAGCAGCCGTTTGACAGAGCTGGAGGGCGTGTTCGCCGGCGGCGACTGCGTCACCGGCCCCGCCACCGTCATCCGGGCCATTGCCGCAGGCAAGGTGGCCGCCGCCAACATCGACGAGTACCTGGGCTTCCACCATGTCATCGAGTCCGATGTCCAGGTGCCCCCGCCCCGCTTTTCCGACATGGTGCCCCACGGCCGGGTCAACACCACCGAACGGGACGCCGCCGAGCGCAAGCGGGACTTCCAGTGCATCGAGTGCGGCATGACCCTGGAGGAGGCCATGCAGGAGTCCTCCCGCTGCCTGCGGTGCGACCACTTCGGCTATGGAGTCTTTAAGGGAGGACGTGTGGAAAAATGGTAACTGTGACGATCGACCGCAAATCCATTCAGGTGCCTGAGGGCACCACCATTATGGAGGCCGCCGAGCGGGCCGGCATCCCCGTCCCCCACCTGTGCTTCCTCAAGGATATCAACGAGATCGCTGCCTGCCGGGTGTGCGTGGTGGAGGTGGAGGGCATCGACCGGCTGGTGCCCGCCTGTGACAACCAAGTGACAGAGGGCATGGTGGTCCATACCAACAGTCCCCGGGTCCGCCGGGCCCGCAAGACCAACTTGAAGCTGATCCTCAGCCAGCACGACGGCAACTGCACCGCCTGCGTCCGCAGCGGCAACTGCTCTTTGCAGACCCTGGCCAACGACCTGAACATCCACCACCAGCCCTATCATCGGCAGACGCCCCGGGGCTACTCGGACTTCTCCACCCCCCTGATCCGCCAGGAGAGCAAGTGCATCAAGTGCATGCGCTGCGTCCAGATCTGCGACAAGGTCCAGAGTCTAGGCATCTGGGACGTGGCAGGCACCGGCTCCCGCACCACCGTGGACGTGTCCTACAACCGAACGCTGATGAACTCTGACTGCTCCTTCTGCGGTCAGTGTGTGACCCACTGCCCCACCGGCGCCCTCACAGCCCGGGACGACACCGGTGCCGTACTGGACGCCCTGGCGGACCCGGAGATCACCACCGTGGTCCAGGTAGCTCCCGCCGTGCGGGTGGCCTGGGCGGAGGCCTTCGGGCTGGACCCGGCCTTTGCCACGCCGGAGCGCATGGTGGCCGGATTGCGGCGCATTGGCTTTGACTACATCTTCGACACCAACTTCACCGCCGACCTGACCATCATGGAGGAGGGCAGCGAATTCTTAGAGCGCTTCACCCACCGCAACCGCTACCGCTGGCCCATGTTCACCTCCTGCTGCCCCGGCTGGGTCCGGTTCATGAAGTCTCAGTTCCCCGCCTACACCGACTGCCTGTCCACCGCCAAGTCCCCCCAGCAGATGTTCGGTGCGGTGGCCAAGAGCTACTTCGCCCAGCGCATCGGTGTGGACCCCCACAAGCTGTTTGTGGTGTCCATCATGCCCTGCATCTCCAAAAAGAGCGAGTGCGCCCTGCCCACCATGACCGACGCCTGCGGCGACCCGGATGTGGACGTGGTGCTGACCACCCGGGAGATGACTCGGCTGCTGCGCAGCGACCATATCCTGCCTCAGGACCTGGGGGAGGAGCCCTTCGACAGCCCCCTGGGCACCGGCACCGGTGCAGCGGTGGTCTTCGGCGCCACTGGCGGCGTGATGGACGCGGCATTGCGCAGCGCCTACTGGCTGGTCACCGGCTCCAACCCTGACCCGGACGCCTTCCGGGCCGTGCGGGGCAACCAGCCCTGGAAGGAGGCCGTGTTTACCATCCCCGGCGCCGGTGAGGTCCGGGTGGCAGTGGTCAGTGGCTTGGGCAACACCCGCCGCCTGATGGAGGCCGTGGACGCAGGTACGGTCCAGTACGACTTTGTGGAGGTCATGGCCTGTCCCGGCGGCTGCGCCGGCGGCGGCGGACAGCCCATCCACGACGGTCAGGAGCTGGCCTCGGCCCGGGGCGACCTCCTCTGGGAGCTGGACGCCAAGGCGCCCATCCGCTTCTCCCACGAGAACCCCGACGTGCTGGCCCTGTACCGGGAGTTCCTGGAAAAGCCTCTGGGACCCAAGTCCCACCACCTGCTTCACACGGATCACCAGGCCTGGGAGATGCCCCCTGCACCGCCCAGAGAGGTGTAATGCCACAGGCAAAGCAAAAAAGAGACGCCCCGCGATGCGGGGCGTCTCCTATTTTTTCCAGCTGCTTTCCGAATGGAAGCGAACAGGAGGCGGGAGCCCCCGTTCAGGAGGCTCCCACTTCAGGAGAGAGAAATGGCCGTTATTTGGCCAATGTACTCTGCTTCCGGAAGTAATCCCGGGTCAGCTTGAAGACCACCGGAGACAGGGCCAGCAGACCGATCAGGTTGGGAATGGCCATGAGGCCGTTGAGGGTATCAGCGATGGACCAGGCCAGATCCAGCTTCATCGTGGCACCCACCACCATGAACAGGCAGAAAATGATCTGATAGGGCTTGATGACCTTGTGACCGAAGAGGAACTCGCAGCAGCGGGTGCCGTACAGGCCCCAGCTGAGGACGGTGGACAGGGCGAACAGCGTCAGGCCGATGGCGATGACCACACCGGCAGCCTTACCGCCAAAGACGGTGGTGAAGGCGCTGATGGACAGGTCGGCGCCCACGCCGGACTCGCCATAGGGAATGGCGATGCCGCTGCACAGAACGGTCAGACCGGTGAGGGAGCAGATGACGATGGTGTCGGCAAAGACCTCGAAGATACCGAACAGGCCCTGCTTGACCGGGTCGTCGGTCTCAGCGGCGGCATGGGCGATAGGCGCAGAGCCCAAGCCGGCCTCGTTGGAGAAGAGGCCCCGGCCAACGCCGCTCTTGACGGCCTGGGCGATGCTGGTGCCCAGCACGCCGCCCATAACGGCCTCAGGATTGAAGGCGCCCACAAAGATGTTCTTGAAGGTGGGGCCGATGTTGCCCGCATGGGCGAAGATCACGACCAGGGAACCCACGATGTAGATCAGAGCCATGACGGGCACCAGTTTCTCCGTCACGGAACCGATGCGCTTGAGGCCGCCCAAAAGCACACAGCCTACCAGCAGCATAACAAGAACGCCGATGACAAGATAGACGGTCTTGAGGGAGCTGTCGGACAGGGGAACGAACTCGGTGATGGCGGTACCGATGGTGGTGGCGATGGTGTTGACCTGGGTCATGTTGCCAATGCCGAAGGCAGCCAGCATGCCGAACACGGCAAACACGCAGCCCAGCCACTTCCACTTGGGACCCAGACCGTTTTTGATGTAATACATGGGGCCGCCCACCCAGTCGCCGTGCTTATTGCGCTCCCGGTACTTGATGGCTAGGGTGACCTCGGAGAACTTGGTGCACATGCCGAAGAGGGCGGAAACCCACATCCAGAACACAGCACCGGGGCCGCCCAGAGCAATGGCACCACAGACGCCGGCGATGTTACCGGTACCGACGGTGGCCGCCAGAGCGGTGGTCAGAGCCTGGACAGGCGTCACGGCACCTGCCTTGGCCTCTACCTTCTGAAAACACTTGCCGATGGTATTTTTCATGGTGTAGCCGAACTTCCTGAACTGCAGGAAGCCGGTAAACACCGTGAGGTAAACACCGGTGCCTACAATGAGGATCATCATGGGAACGCCCCAGACAAAGCCATTGATCGTGCTGTTGATACTTGTGACGATATCGACCATAAACTCTACCCCTCTCTTAAGACGGTGGGCCGCCTGATTTACTGTCATTATAATCTTTTTGGTCAAAATGTTCAATACAGCTTTTTATTTTTGGATACTTTTTTCTGTTTTACTCATTTTTAATTCCTTTTTTTGTGTATAGTGTAAAATCTTTCATGTCTGCCATGCATATTTCGCATGTATCTGCCGTTTTTTTCCTCCTGCCGTCCTCGCCGGCGCGGCGCCAGTGGCCTCTCCAGGGTGCGGTTGCACCTGATGAGAGCTTTCGCATTCGTCCTCAAAAGCCGTCTTTCACTTGCATTTTTTCCACAAAGTGACTACAATAATGGAGCTAAGATACCTTATGAAAAAGGAAGGATACGTATGACCAAAATTGATATCATCTCCGGTTTCCTGGGGGCTGGCAAGACTACCCTCATCAAGAAGCTGCTCAAGGAGGCCTTTGCCGGGGAACAGCTGGTGCTCATTGAGAACGAGTTCGGCGAGATCAGCATCGACGGCGGCTTTTTGAAGGAGTCCGGCGTCCAGATCTCCGAGATGTCCTCCGGGTGCATCTGCTGCTCTTTGGTGGGCGACTTCAACCAGGCCCTCAAGGACGTCCAGCAGCAGTTCCATCCCGACCGCATCCTCATCGAGCCCTCCGGCGTGGGCAAGCTCAGCGACGTCATCGTGGCCGTGGAAAATACCGTGGCGGAGACCTCCGGCATGGCCCTCAACAGCTTCGTCACCGTGGCCGACGCCACCAAGGTGAAGATTTACATGAAGAACTTCGGCGAGTTCTACAACAACCAGATCGAAAGCGCCGGCACCATCATCCTCTCCCGGACCCAGAAGCTGAGCCCCGAGAAGCTGGAGAGCGCCGTGGCTATGCTGCGGGAGAAGAACCCCACCGCCGCCATCCTGACCACCCCCTGGGACCAGCTGGACGGCAAGACCGTGCTCAGCGCCATTGAGAAGGTGTCCCTGGCCGACGAGCTGCTGGCCAAGATGCGGGCCGAGCACGAGGCAGAGGAGGCTGAGCACGCCCATCACCATCACGACCACGACGACCATGACCATGACCATCATCACGATCATGACCATGAGCACGAGCATGAGCATCACCACGATCACGATGAGCACGACCATGACCACGAGCATGAGCATCATCACGACCACGACCACGAGTGCGACGATCCCCACTGCTCCTGCCAACACCATCACCACCATGCCGACGAGGTGTTCACCTCCTGGGGCCGTGAGACGCCCAAGGCCTTCAGCAAGGCGGACATTGAGCACATTCTGACCGAGCTGGACACCGAGCACTATGGCAAGATCCTCCGGGCCAAGGGCATCGTCCCCGCCGGCGACGGCAGCTGGATTGAGTTCGACTTCGTGCCTGAGGAGCACGACATCCGCACCGGCTCTCCGGACTACACCGGCCGGCTGTGCGTCATCGGCTCGGAGCTCCAGGAGGAGAAACTGGCGGAGCTCTTCGGCCTGTAATTCTGGAAAGGACTTATACTTTACAATGGCTGATATTCCTGTTTATCTGGTAGCCGGCTTCCTGGACGCCGGCAAAACCAGCTTCATCAACGGCATTCTGGAGGACGGCTTTGCCCGGGAGGAGCGGACGCTGCTGCTCTCCTGCGAAGAGGGCGAAATCGAGTATGAGAAGAACGCCCTGGACAACGTCACCGTGGTCCAGGTAGAGGACTTCGAGGACCTGACCCGGGCCTTTTTGAAGGAGTGCGAAAAGAAGTACAAGCCCAAGCAGGTGCTCATTGAATACAACGGCATGTGGCAGATGGAGCCCCTGTACCGGGACATCCTGCCCGCCAACTGGATCCTCTATCAGATCATGACCTTTGTGGAGGCCAGCACCTTTGAGATGTATGTGCGGAACATGGGCCAGCTGATGATGGAGAAGATCACCAACGCAGACCTGCTGGTGTTCAACCGCTGCGACGAGGAGCTGCGCACCGCCCTGCGGCAGCGGAACCTGCGGATGGTGAACCGCCGGGCGGACATCTACCTGGAAAACGACGACGGCTCCAGCGAGGACTACCTGACCGGGGACGAGTGCCCCTTTGATCTGAACCAGGAGGTCATCGACATCCCCGACGAGGACTTCGGCGTGTGGTATGTGGATGTAATGGATCATCCAGAGCGCTATGAGGGCAAGCTGGTGCACATGAAGCTGGTGATGTGCCACTCCAAGAAGTACCCGGGCATCCACTGCCCCGGCCGCTTCGCCATGGTCTGCTGCGAAAACGACATCCAGTTCCTGGGCCTCATCGCCAAGGGCGAGGGCCTGGACCAGTACAACAACCGGGACTGGCTGGAGGTCACCGCCCGCATGGCTGTGGAGGACCACACCGCCTATCAAGGCAAGGGTCCGGTGATGGAGGTCCTTTCCGCCGCCCCCTGCGAAAAACCTGCCGAGGAAGTCGTCACATTCTGACGAATCTGATTACAATTTGTAGAAATAAGTAAAAAAATGCCTCTCTGTTTTTGGCAGAGAGGCATTTTTTCAGCTTTCCAGCTCCACGTCTCCCTCCCGGGAGATGTCCAGAGGCTCCAAATTCTGATCCAGCAGTTCCTCCGGATAGGAGCTGATGTCCGAGGTGTCCGGCAGGAGGAACACGTCCAGCACCTGCCGGTCCTCAATGGGACAGGTGTAGGTGATGCCGCTGTTCCGGAAGGTATAGTAGGCCGCATCCTCCGGCAGATCCCCGCCGCAGAAGATGATGACCGCCTCCCGGGAATTTCCGAAATTCCAGCTGCCCAGAGTCCCGGCCTCCAGGGAGGGCTTCCCTCCCCCTCCCCGCCAGCGGTCGGGAAACACCGGGTCCTGGTCGTAGACGCACAGGGCCCAGCGGCCCTGCCCGTCGGTGCACAGCGCCGCCAGATAGTCGCCCCGGCGCTCCGTCTCCACGATGGACAGCGCCTCATAGCCAAATTCCGACCGGACGATCTCCCCGGGCCCTCCCAGGTACTCCGCCGCTTTTTTCTCCAGGGCGACAAGGTCCGTCTCGGCGGCGGAGGTCAGGTAGTGATACCCCACATACGCCCCCACTGCCAGGGCCGCCAGAAGCAGCGCCGCCAGTGCGCCCTGGAAAATCCGTGCCCGGGCCTTTTTCATACTCTCCACGATCTGTCCTCCCGCCGCCTGGGGCAGCTCCTCCGCCGTCAGACGCTGGCCGCCCAAAAGCTCACTGACAGAGAGCTCCAGCACCTCCGCCAGGGGCTCCAGTGATTGGATGCCCGGCATCCCCCGGCCCGTCTCCCATTTGCTGACGGCCTTGTCGGTCACATGGATGCGCCGGGCCAGCTCCTCCTGGCTCAGCCCCAGCTCCTTCCGCCGCGCTGCGATCAGCTCTCCTGTTTTTCCCGCGTCCATGGCGCTCCCCCCTTTTTTCTCTCCCGTATCCTACCACATTTCCGGGAAAAATGCACCCTACGGTCCGTAGAGTGGCACCCTGCCTTGCTTTTTTCTGCCAAATGGGTATAATGTTGTCTATCCTCTGTGCCGGGGACAAGGTGTCTCCCGGCTCATGTTTTCTCAGGCCGCCCCGCTGCGGTCAACGTCTCCAGGAAAGGAATACGCTATGGATCTCAAACGCTTCCGCCGCCCTGTGGGGCCGGTGCTGTCCCTTCTCTTCGTCTTTGTGCTCTCCGGCGCCGTGACGCTGCTGGTGCTGTGGATGCACCCGGTGAGCACCAAGGCCATGCTTTTGAACATGCTGCGGCTCCAGCCCCACCTGCTGGTGCTCAACTATCTGCCCATCTTTCTGCTGGTGCTGGCCTTCGCCTTTTTGTTCCGCAACGCCTTTTACTCCGCGGCCCTGGTGGGTTTCGTCACCGCCGGCATGTCCATTGCCAACCGGCTGAAGATCCAGATCCGGGACGAGCCCCTGGTGCCCCGGGACTTCGGCCTTTTGAAGGAGGCTGCCGACGCCGCCGGAAACTATGACCTCCACCTGCCCTGGATGCTGATCGCCTGCGTGGTGGTCTTTTCCCTGGTGTGCGTGGTGCTGGGCTATCTGCTGCCCACCCGGCGGCGGGAGGGCGGCGCCTCCGCCCGCATCTGGCTGGTACGGCTGGGGGGCTTCGCGGCCTCCTGGGCAGTGCTGGCCTGCGCCATCACCTTTGGGTACAGCTCCACGGACCTCTACAACTCCTTCACCGTCTCCAACCCCTACTACCTCCCCGGCGTGTGCAACGACCTGGGCTTCCCCTACTTCTTCTGCTACCACTTCTCCACCTACCAGCTGGCCAAGCCCGAGGGCTTTGACCGCCAGACGGCGGAGAGCTGGGAGACCGGAGACCAGACGGCGGAGGACGCGCCGGAGGTCAATGTGATCTTCGTCATGAACGAGGCCTTCTCCGATCTGACCAACTACGACGTCTTTACCTACTCGGAGGAGGACGACCCCCTCAAGTCCTTCAACGCCCTGTGTGAGAGCGAAAACGCCCTCTCCGGCCATATCGTGGTGCCCGGCTTTGCCGGCGGCACCGCCAACACGGAGTTCGACGTGCTGACGGGGATGCAGACCAACGCCCTGAACCCCGCCGCCACCTCCGCCTCCGCCTTCCGGTGCGTCAACCGGAATCTGGACAGCGTGTTCCGTCTCTTTGACGATGCAGGCTATCACACCACCTTCCTCCATCCCGGCGACGCCTGGTTCTACAACCGGGAGAACGTCTATCAGTGGCTGGGGGCTCAGGACATTCTCTTTGCCCCGGACTTCCAGGACAGCCAGTCCAAGGGCCGCTGGGTCACCGACGAGACCGTGGCCCGGAACGTCATTGACCGCTACGAGGACTCCATGGCCGACGGCACGCCGGTGATGGACTACGCCGTCACCATCCAGAACCACATGTCCTACACCGCCGACAAGTACGGCGAGGGCTATGTGTTCCCGCC
>ERZ791871.2885-NODE-2885-length-10462-cov-6.300663_pt1 | contig 10462 bp, 10 predicted proteins | sample MGYA00510280_ERZ791871 | MGnify/ENA primary metagenome ERZ791871 (study PRJEB30046, sample SAMN00792111) | human gut metagenome | study: EMG produced TPA metagenomics assembly of the A metagenome-wide association study of gut microbiota in type 2...
GTAGTTATCACTAACATCTTAGGTAAGGTTGTTGCTGAGACAGTTCTTACTTCAGACAACGCAACTATCGCTGTACCTGCTGGTATCGTAGCTGTAGCTGTTGAGGGTGAAGAGGCTGTTAAGACAATCGTTAAATAAGTAGAAAACTGATCGAATTTCCGTAAGGAAAGACACAGTTCATAAGATAGAGCCCCGTCGATGTACTTCGGCGGGGCTTTTGTGCGTTCCCCTACGAGTGTTTCATATTTAAATACAAAAACAAGGTATCTTAGTTTCATTGAGCAAGTATCCTAAGTTCATTGGCGAAGTATCTTAGGCGTATGGGGCGATGAAACTAAGATACTTTTCTCATGAGCACCTTGTGTGAGTATCGGTGTTGTCATATGCGACTACCGGCGTGGATTGTAAGGACTACTCGTGCAGGTTCTAGGCTCTACTGCCCTGTTATTCTTTCTTTTTGATAGATAAATGTCTATATGTGTGACATCCCTTTTCGGTGGAGAGCGTAAAATAGCAGAGGCTGGATGACTGTAAACGGCATTTTTCATTGAAAAAGCCCCCTTTTTGTACGTGATAAGTGGTGAAAGCCTATGCGATAGGTCGCGTTGGGCAACGCCGGTAGTGCCGATGGGCATCGTGAATAGTCAAGAATAGGGTTGTTGATACTTGTGGATGGGCATCATAACCTTGTTACGACCCAGTTCTAACCCCATAAACCCCCTCAAGCAACCCACTAAATATGAATTACAATGAATGAATTCCGCTAGAATGAAAGGCCGTTTTTCGATAAGACGCTGTCATGTAAATGATTGCTGAAATTTTTTCTCGTATTTGAGAATGAACTGTCCATCAGCCCGGAAAAATCGATTCTCCGGGACTTGATATTACAAATTGTCAAAATGGTAAACGTGGTTTAGCTATGGTTTCTCGTTAGTCATATTTATGGGATTCTTGATATGGTATATTGTTTATTCTGCTTATATTTACGATATCATGGAAGAAAGGAAATGGTTTGAGGAGCTACCGGACTTATGTCCACCTTCGGATGCTATGGCGTGTAGTGGGGTGTTTTATAGAATTGCGGAAGGAGATCCTGTGAAATCATTGGATTTCTTCTCGCAAAGAAGATGGCATGATTAAAAAGACATTCGGTGTGGCTCATTATTCTTGGTGGCGATCTTATTGTTTTGATGTAAATAAGGCAAAGGTAATGATGTTATGACTAATTTGTTTTTAGATAGGATCCTAGAGTTTTATGGTGTGCCTCAAATCCTTGTGGCTAAAGATTCTTTTGGTACGCAATACTTATGCCTGCTTTTCGATGATGGGGCTGGATGCAGGTATACGGGTATTAAGATTTCATCCTCTAGGCTGGATGATTATTGGGGAGGAAGGATCGATTTAAGGACTCTTTATCTGAATCCGGAGAATGACAATGAATATTTCAATGTGTCTTATAATGATAATCATTATGAGCTACAGTCTTTTGAGGGAAAGGCCTTGCCGGAGGAAAGGCTTCCGGAAAAGGGATATTTTCATGTGGAATCACGGTCTGAGATCTATACGATAAAGGTTCCTTCCTGCGATAAAAATATATTCCAAGACATTGCCCGAAGGATGGGATGGGTCTGTATGTAACTTAAAACTTCGTTATCATTTCCAAAAAAACACCTATATACCAGCCTTATAACCCTCTATTTGATTTATTCTGCTTATATTTGCGAGTTATCAACAGTTAGGGCGATTTATCAACAAAACAAGCATTGTTTTGATTGAACCCTGTTTGGTTCAGTTTTTAATGTTTAGTTTTGCCCTCGAATTAATTAGGTATAGTATGGGAAAGATTATCGCTTTAGCAAATCAGAAAGGTGGAGTCGGGAAGACAACCACCACGATTAATCTGGCTGCGTCATTGGCCGCTCTTGAGAAAAAGGTGCTGGTCGTAGACGCTGATCCGCAGGCGAATGCCTCATCCGGTCTGGGTGTGGACATACGTAATGTAGAACTTTCTATCTATGAATGTCTGGTGAACGGTGAGGACGCGAGCGGCGCTATCACACAGACTGAAGTGGAAGGACTGGATATCATCCCCTCTCATATCGATTTGGTGGGAGCGGAGATCGAGATGCTAAACTTGGAGAATCGTGAACGGATCTTGAAGCAGATATTGACACCGCTGAAAGAGAAGTACGATTTTATCCTGATCGACTGCTCTCCTTCTTTGGGATTGATAACCGTGAATGCCTTGACAGCCGCCGATTCGGTGATCATCCCGGTACAATGCGAGTATTTCGCCTTGGAAGGTATCAGTAAGCTGTTGAATACGATCAAGATTATCAAATCAAAGCTGAACCCGGCACTGGAGATAGAGGGATTCCTCTTGACTATGTATGATTCCCGCCTGCGTTTGGCGAACCAGATTTATGAGGAAGTGAAACGTCCGTTCCGCGATTTGGTATTTACTACCGTGATCCAACGAAACGTGAAGTTGAGCGAGGCTTCCAGTTACGGTAAACCTGTCTTATTGTATGATGCGGATTCGAAAGGATCTATCAACCATATGCAGTTGGCGCAGGAGATTGTTGAAAAAAATAAAGGATTATGGCAGCATTAAAAAGATCGGCGTTAGGCCGTGGATTAGACGCGTTAATTACGATGGATGACCTGAAGACAGGTGGTTCATCGTCTATTAGTGAGATCGAGTTAAGCAAGATCCAGCCTAATCCGGAACAACCTCGATCTGTCTTTGAGGAAGAGACCTTGGAGGAGTTGGCTACCTCTATCCGTTCGTTAGGCGTGATACAGCCGATTACGTTGAAGGAAATCGGCCCCGAGCAATATATGATCATCTCTGGCGAACGCCGTTATCGTGCGTCGCTTAAAGCAGGTTTGGAGCGTATTCCCGCTTATATTAAGACGGCGGCCGACGAGAACGTGGTGGAGATGGCTTTGATAGAGAATATCCAACGAGAGGACTTGAACTCTATCGAAATCGCGTTAGCTTATCAAAAATTAATCGATAATTACGGCTTGACCCAAGAGGGGCTGAGCGAAAGGGTTGGAAAGAAACGTGCTACGATCGCTAATTACCTTCGTTTATTGAAACTTCCCGCCGAGATCCAAGTAGGATTGAAGGACAAGAAGATCGATATGGGACATGCCCGGGCATTGATCCCGGTGGATGATCCGGAGGTTCAATTAGCTTTATATGAGCAGATATTGGCTCAAGGACTCTCCGTTCGTAACGTGGAGGAGATGGTGCGTAATATAGCCGAGGGAATACAACCGGAATTGCCGGAAAAGAAAAAATCGGATCGTAAGCCGATACTTCCGGAAGAGTTTAAATTGCTGAAAGATCATTTGTCCCGTTACTTCAATACGAAAGTCCAGTTGACTTGCAATGAGAAGGGAAAAGGTAAAATTACGATTCCTTTCGCCACGGAAGAAGAGTTGGAGCAATTGATCGGGTTACTGGATAAATTGAAATGAGAAATCGAATCATACTCCTTTTGATCGGATTCATGTGCTATGCCGGGATGGGTAACGCACAGGAGGATAAGACGGAGAAAGCCGTTCCTGCTATAGTTTCCGATTCCGTGGAGGTAGCTGCCCCGGATTCTACCGTGCAAGCCGTCTTGATGGCGGCCGATTCGGTGGGCGTACCGGAAGTGAAGATGAAGCTGGCTTTTAAGCCGAATCCGACAAAAGCGGTCTTGTTCGCCTTGGTACCGGGTCTGGGACAGATCTATAACCGGAAATATTGGAAATTACCGATCGTTTACGGTGGCTTGATGGGATGTATGTATGCCGTGACTTGGAACAACAAGAACTATAAGGATTATTCGACGGCTTATAAGGATATCATGTATGATGCCGCTAAGAATCTGGAAAATCCGGATGCTTGGAGTAAAAGTTGGCAAGACTTGACTTCCATGGCTCCTGAGGATGCGATTAATAATTCAAATTTCAAGGATCAATTGAAAAGACAGAAGGATTATTTTCGTCGATATAGAGACTTGAGTATAATTATTACGGTCGGGGTGTATGCGTTGAGTATCGTGGATGCCTACGTGGATGCCCAGTTATTCGATTTTGATATATCACCGGATTTATCCTTGCATTTGGAGCCGGTTGTTAGTCCGAAGACGAGTGTCACGCCTCGTACTTACGGATTGAATTGCAGTCTAAAATTCTGATATACATGAAAAGATACCTGCTAGCACTCATTTGTTTAAATTGTTTGGTCTCATTGGTCTATGCGCAGGAAGAGACCCGAATTGAGGAAAAAGATACCTTAAGCTCGCTGGAGTCTGAGGTCGGATTGATTCCGGAAAGCTTGGATGCGAACGTGGATAGTTTGCTCCGTACTTGGCATGTGCAATATTTCTCAAAAAGAGAGGACTTTTGCCATGATGACGACGAGAATGTCTATTTCCCGGATTCGGTCTATATCGACCGCCTGTCTAGGCTTCCCAGCGTGATCGCTTTGCCCTATAATAATATAGTGCGTGATTGTATTGACTTATATGCGGAGCGTAAACGAAATTTAGTGCGTTATATGCTGGGGATGGCGGACTTTTATTTTCCGATAATCGAGCAGGTGTTGGATGAGCATGGCCTGCCTATTGAATTGAAATATCTCGCCGTCGTGGAAAGTGCCTTGAATCCGGTAGCCCTCTCTCGTGTGGGCGCTTGTGGTTTATGGCAATTCATGCTTCCTACGGGTAAGAGCTATGGCTTGGAGATTAATAGCTTGGTGGACGAGCGCCGGGACCCCTTGAAAGCGACCGAGGCCGCTTGTAAGTATTTCAAGGATATGTACGCTATCTATGGGGATTGGAATTTAGTGTTGGCATCTTATAACTGCGGGCCGGGCAACGTGAATAAAGCGATCCGTCGTTCGGGGGGCAAGACGGACTTCTGGGATATCTTCCCTTATTTACCGAAAGAGACTCGTTCATACGTCCCCTTATTTATTGCCGCCAATTACGTCATGAATTATTATTGCGAGCATAACATCTGTCCGATGCAAACCAGCTTGCCGCTAGCCACGGATACGGTCATGGTGAATAATGCCCTACATTTGCAGCAGGTATCGGATCTATTGCAAGTAGATATTGAGACGTTGCGTGCGTTAAATCCACAATATAAAAGAGACATCGTTCCGGGTAATACCCGCCCTTCGGTTTTGAAACTACCTGCGGCGGAAACCTATGCTTTTATCGATAAAGAAGATACGGTCTATACGCATCGGATCGAGGAACTGTTGGCGAATTGCATTTCTGCGAATAACTCTAATGGCTCTTTACCAAGTGGTGCGACCCGGGAAAAAATCACCCACGTGGTATTGAGTGGTGAGAATCTTTATACGATCGCTAATCGCTATGGCGTGACAGCGAAAGATATCCGTAAATGGAACGGGCTAGGCTCCAACCGGGTAGCGAAAGGAAAACGGTTAAGATTATATGTAGATAATGGGGGTGTCGCTTTTGCCTCGGCTACCAAGACTCCGGTGAAATCAACTACCGTGACTGCGAAATCGACTGCGACAACAACGAAAAAGTCGGCTTCCGTCGCTACAAAACAGATCGCTTCCGCTAATAAAGATTTTGTCTCTTATAAGGTTAAATCGGGAGATTCGCTTTATTCGATTTCCAAGAAATACCCTGGGGTTACCGCCTCTTCCTTACAAAAGGTGAATGGGCTGTCAAGTCCGGATATCCGTCCGGGTCAAGTACTGAAGATACCGGTAGGATGATCATTCGGGGATAATTCGTCTTTAACTCTTTTTTTTCGCTTTCTTCCTGCACTGGAGAAGGATGTGAATGATTTTTTATTCCTTTGTATACGAAAAAAGATACAATCGTATGGGTTCATTGGATGAAAAGATATCAGTGGTCAAGGCTAAACCTTGGTTGGTCAGTTTGGTTTGCGCGGTGTTTATCGCCTACCCGAATTTGGCATGGATCTTTTGTGACATGAGCTATCTGGCTCCGAACGATCATCAAGGATTTTTACTCTTCTTTGGGTTCCGTTTTCTTTACTTCTGGGGACTTATTTGGTTTTTGCTGAAAAGTAACTTGAGGCATGAGGATTGTACCTCCTTCTTCGAGCGGTTGCTCTGGAATGCCCTGTACGTTTCCGGAGGCTTTGTTGTCTATAAATTGATCTCCTTCCTGACTATTAGTTATGATCGTTTTTTGAGTATCATTATCTTCCAGTTTATCGTGTTGGCGTTGTTATGTACCTTGATCGGCTATATACAAATGCTATATCACAATCAACGGGAAAAGGATCAATTGATCGAGAATCTGCGTGTCGAGAATTTGCAGAGCCGCTGCGATGCATTGGTGAACCAGATCAATCCGCATTTCTTTTTCAATTCATTGAATGGAATCTCCTCCTTGATACGGAAGAAAAACGATGAGAATACCTTGTTGTATGTTACGAAATTGTCCGATATATTCCGTTATATCCTTCAGAGTGATAAAAAGAATTTGGTACCACTGTCGGAGGAGCTTGCGTTTATAGAGGCTTTTCAGCATGTAATGGTAGTCCGTTTCGCCAATAAGCTTACTTTTACGATCGAAGTTCCCGAAGATAAGCGGAACTTGCGAATTCCCGTATTATCTTTGCTTCCGTTGGTAGAGAACGTGACGGTACATAATATTATAGACAGCGAGCACCGGATGGATATCTTGATCCGGCTGAACGAGCGAATGGAACTGGTTGTTTCTAATCCAATCTATCCGAAATTGACCTTACCGGATACGAATGGAACCGGGCTTAAGAATCTGGAGAATCGTTTCTTGCTATTAATGAATAAACAAATACGGGTAGAATCTGATGAGGATGAGTTTCAGGTATACCTACCCCTAAAATGATGCTATATGAGAATACTGATCGTAGAGGACGAGACCGCCGCCTATGAGAACTTAGCGGATATGTTGGTTACAATAGATCCCACGCTTGAGATCATGGGAAATACGGAGAGTGTCCAGCAAACGGTACGTTGGCTGCAAGCCAATCCGAGGCCGGATTTGATTTTTATGGATATTCATTTATCGGACGGTTCCGCTTTCGCTATTTTTGACCAGATAGAGGTGGAGGCACCGATTATCTTTACTACGGCGTACGATCAATATGCGATCGACGCTTTCAAAGTAAACAGCATAGACTATATCTTGAAGCCGATTAAGTCGGAAGAATTGAAAAGGGCCTTAGATAAGTTTAGCCGATGGAATCATCAAGATATCATCCATTATTTATCCCAATTAACACAGTTGTCTACTACTCCTAAATACAAGGATAAACTACTGATTCCTATTAAGGATAAATTGTTGCCTATTAGCTTGAAAGATGTGTCTTGTTTCTATACGGCTGATAAGAATACATATGTTTATTTAAAGAGTGGTAATTCGTATCCATATGCTAAAACATTGGAACAGATAATTTCTTCTTTAAGTCCTGCTGATTTTATTCGTGCGAATAAACAATTCATCATTTCTCGTGATAGCGTGAAGGACATAACAATTTGGTTTGATAGCCGTTTGCTCGTTACTTTGGATATAGAAGTGCCTGAGCGTATATATATTAGTAAAAATAAAGCATCCGAGTTTAAGTCTTGGATAGTAAGTCTGGAATAATAATTAAATAGAAATGCCGGTTCTCTTAAAGCCGGTATTTTTTTGCCCTTTTCGTGTTCAATCCCCATTTTTTCCTTTTCGTCAACAATCGGAAACTTCCTATCCGATAATTCTTCATCTTTGCAATACAAACAAGGAGATACATCAATAAGATGTAAGTTAAAATTTTGATGTTAATCCGAGTTTTATCATACACATTAGATAGGTTAATAGGTTTGTAAAAAAGGATTAGTCCGAAACAAAAGAATGTTTAGGCTATCTTCTCTAAAATGAGTGTTTGTTTTGTAAATGGTTTTGTAATAGGTAAATTGTAGGTATTATGAGAAAGTTAATTATGGCGGTAGCGGTTTTGGGAATGAGTGCTACAATGAATTTTGCGAAAGCGCAATGTGTGAATGAATATGGGAATAAAGAACCGTTTGCGGTAGAGTTTAGCCGATTGAGTTCTTATCTAGGATTGGCTCCTTACCAAATGGAGGAGGTACTTAACATTAATGATTATTTTGTACAAGAACAAAGAAAGAGTTTGAGCAAAGACCTGAAGCGTCAGGATGAACGATTGCAAAAAGCCGTGTACGGCAATTTGAAGCTGATGAAAGAGGCGTTGACTGCCGATCAGTATCGCAAGTATGTCATATTGTTAAATGTAACTAACAACAATAACCGATTAACCGGAGCTGTGACATTTACGGATATCTATTTGGCTGAGAATAAATGAGTGTAACCTTGGCTCGATGTGATGTTGATTAGAAAGGCGATCCTTGTGTCGAACAGGGATCGCCTTCTTTGCTTCTGTCCTTTTCCTTTTGGAAGTGCGCTATCAGATTTTAGCGAAAGCTTGATCCAGATCATCTATAATATCATCTATATATTCGGTTCCGATGCTCAAGCGTACGGTGGATGGTGTTATGTGCTGTTGGGCAAGTTCTTCCGGGCTCATCTGGGAATGAGTGGTCGTGTATGGATGAATGACAAGGCTCTTTACATCGGCGACATTCGCTAGTAGGGAAAATATCTCCAGTGAGTCGATGAATTTCCAAGCGGCTTCCTGCCCGCCTTTGATCTCGAAGGTGAAGATACTGCCGGCACCATTCGGGAAATATTTATTGTAAAGTTCATGGTCCGGATGGGTAGGAAGTGATGGATGATTCACTTTTTCTACTTTCGGATGTTTTGATAAATAATCCACGACTTTCAATGCGTTTGCTACATGGCGCTCCACGCGTAGGGATAAGGTCTCTAATCCTTGCAACAATATAAAAGCATTGAAAGGAGAGATCGTTGCCCCGGTATCGCGAAGAATGACCGCACGGATACGGGTGACAAAGGCGGCGGAACCTGCTACGTCCGCAAATATGGCTCCATGATAACTTGGGTCTGGTTTAGCTAATGTAGGGAACTTATCTGCATTCGCCTTCCAGTCGAAAGTACCTCCGTCTACAATTACACCTCCTAGGCTACTGCCGTGTCCTCCTATGAACTTTGTGGCGGAATGGATGACAATGTCAGCTCCATGTTCGATCGGACGAATCAAGTAGGGGGTTCCGAACGTATTGTCTACGATTAATGGAACATGGTATCGGTGAGCGACTTCCGCTACCGCATCCAGATTCGTTACGTCAGAGTTAGGATTCCCGAATGTCTCTACATAAATGGCTTTCGTGTTTTCCCGGATGGCTGCTTCTAATGCGTTTAGGTCATTTACATTGATAATCGTATTAGTAATGCCTTGGGAGGCCAGTGTATGGGTGATCAGGTTGAAGGAACCGCCATACAAATTATCGGCCGCGATAATATGATCTCCTGCCCTCACTATGTTCTGTAACGCATAGGTGACAGCCGCTGCTCCTGAAGCCACGGCCAAACCTGCCACACCTCCTTCTAAGGCAGCTACACGTGCCTCGAAAACGCCTTGCGTGGAGTTTGTCAAACGTCCGTAAATATTCCCTGCGTCACGTAGGCCGAAACGGTCTGCCGCATGTTGTGCGTTATGGAATACATAGGAAGTTGTTTGATAAATGGGTACTGCACGTGCGTCGGTTGCGGGATCCGGTTGTTCTTGTCCTACATGAAGTTGTAATGTCTCGAAATGTAACTTCTTTGTTGCCATAGTCATCTTGTTTATTTAGTTCTTATTCTGTTGGCAAATGTATGATGTGTGTGCTTTTTGGACAAGATTCGTTGAGAATATAGAAAATAATACTATTTTTAGGGCTATAAATAGAATACATCTTCGGCGAAGGACGCTGGGGAATCAATCCGATAGAATTTTTTTCTTATGAATGTTTCAGATAAGTTAGACAAGGTGGATCTGCAAATCCTCCGAACGTTACAAGATAATGCCCGGTTGACTACGAAAGAGTTGGCGGCAAGGGTCAGTCTCTCGTCAACCCCGGTGTTCGAGCGTTTAAAACGTCTTGAGAATAGTGGATATATAAAGAAGTATATAGCGGTACTAGATGCGGAGAAGCTGAATCAAGGCTTTGTTGTCTTTTGTAGCGTGAAATTGGTTCGGCTGAATAAGGATATAGCTTTTGAGTTTACCCGGATTATTCAAGAAATCCCCGAGGTAACGGAGTGCTATAATATTTCAGGCGATTATGATTACTTATTGAACATACACGCTCCCAATATGAAATATTATCAAGAGTTTATTTTAAATGTGTTAGGAACGATCGATAGTTTGGGCTCGTTGAGAAGTACTTTTGTCATGGACGAGGTTAAACACGACTATGGGATCCATATTTAAGCAGTAGATATTCTATTTTTGTCTTTTGTTAGGGTTTCCTTCCAAATATTTGTATATATTTGTGGCT
>ERZ791871.2898-NODE-2898-length-10402-cov-7.332753_pt1 | contig 10402 bp, 14 predicted proteins | sample MGYA00510280_ERZ791871 | MGnify/ENA primary metagenome ERZ791871 (study PRJEB30046, sample SAMN00792111) | human gut metagenome | study: EMG produced TPA metagenomics assembly of the A metagenome-wide association study of gut microbiota in type 2...
GGGCACCCAATTAGGGTGCCCGCCTCTCTCCTTTATATGAGCATTTTGGGTGTTGTGTGCCAGATGCTTTTGGAGGTGTGGGGAAATAAGAGACAGTCCTGCTTCTGACGACGGCTTCGGCCGCCGGCGGAAGTGGGGCATATTTTTGGAGTCGTGGTTTGTGCTCTATACAAACTGTCTGAAGTGATTTCTCCCTTCGGCGGTTTTCCTGAGCTCTTCCCGAAACGACGAAGGAATGGCCTAGAAAAGCCACCGAAGAAGCCTCCGCTATGCCTTATCACTGCTCGGCAATTCCGCCGGTTTTGGGTGATTGCCGAAAGTACGATCCATACCCGCACTGAATGGCGCCCAATCCGGGCGCCTCCTCCATTTCGCTGGTTTTCATTCAAAACTAGTGAAAAAGGAGGGACAGCGTATGCCGCGGCATAGCGCATACAATCCAGACTATGAAAGCCTCTATTCCGGTATAGAGATCACACCAGATGTCCTTCATGTACTCAGGACAAGTGACCGGAAAATGCGGTACATGGAACATCAGCTGAAGACAGAGCGGTTTGTGGAAGATCAGGAGCAGAGGGTGGCAAAATTCCTTCCAAGCCGGGAAACATCCCTCGATGAGATGATAGAGAAGGAGCACCGGCAGTTCGCAGCAGAACAGCCGTCTTGGGAGGATGAATTGCTACATCAGGAATTGATTTGTCGCTTACATTCGGCAATAAAACTGCTGGAACAGTCGGAAAGAGAGCTGATTCTGGCAATTTACTTTGAGGGACTGACAGAGCGTCAGCTCGCACGTCGGGCGGACCTGCACCACATGACCATAGCAGCCGGAGTGCGCCCCCAAACCACCCTATAACATAAGTCAGAGAAAGCCCCCCAGGGTGCCCGAACGTAGAATCGGGTACCCTGGGGGGCTTTTTGCGCTTCTGTGGAAGGAGGGAAAAACCATCGAGCAACAGAAGAACCGCTTTACAGACGCAGAAATGGAGATCGCCAAAGAGACCGATCTCCCAGACCTGCTGGAGTCCCTGGGCTACCAGGTCAGGCGGGTCGGCAGCTACCACACCACCAAGGAGATGGACAGTCTGCGCATCAAAAACCGGCGCACCTGGTTTCGTTACTCAGAGGGCGTCGGCGGAGACGCCATCACCTTCCTCCAGCGGTTCTGCGGCAAGAGCTTCCCGGAGGCGGTGGAATATCTGCTTGACTACCATGGCTGGGCGCGGGATTCCCCCGCCCCTCAAAAGTCGGTGCCGTCCAAAGGCCAGGACAGACAGAAGGATGAGCCCCCGCCTCCCTTTGCCCTGCCACTCCCCAATACGGATCAGCGGCGCGTGTTTGCCTATCTTCAAAAAAGGGGCATCGCGCCCCAGGTGATCCGGGGATTTATCCAGGCAGGACTGCTGTACGAGGACGCCGAACACCACAACTGCGTGTTTGTGGGGCGGAACAGGTCTGGAACTTCGGTGTTCGCCAGCAAGCGCGGCACCTATGACCGGAGCGGCCCCGGCTTCAAAGGCGACGTAACTGGCAGCGACAAGAATACGGCCTTCCGCCTCCCCTGCCGTCCGGAGTTGAATGCGGTTCTTGTCTTTGAAGCCCCCATTGACCTCATGAGCTATTGTACCCTGCACCGGCAGGTCACCAGCAACGCGGTGGCCCTGTGCGGACTCCATGAGGGGGCGCTGGATACATACCTGCGGGAGAATCCGCAGCTCAGGCACATTGTCCTGTGCCTGGACGCAGATGAGCCGGGCCAGTCTGCAGTGGAACGCCTGCGGGCCAAGTACGAGGCCGCAGGTTACATGGTGCAGTCCCGGACGCCTCCTTGCGGCAAGGACTGGAATGAGTATTTACAGCAGCGAGGCCCCATCCGGGAAAGGGGGGATCTGCGACAGACTGTAACCAGATGATCATTCAGGCTGAAAAGAACAAAACATGGAGGAACGATCATGATCAAACACCTTTTTACAACGCTGTGTGCCCTGGCCCTGATCACGGCTGGGAGCATCCCCGCCCTGGCCGCCGAGGCGGATACCAGTGAGAGCGCCCGCTATTACCCCATCTCAGTGGAGGAGTACACCTACGAGGAACAGAATGAGCCCCGCATCAACAAGGTGTACCAGCTCTCCCTCTCAGACAACCCCTCCGGTATCCCCACAAAGGATTTCGTGCGGAATGGGCGGTTATATTACCTGCTGGATATGACCCGGAAGGACGAGGTGGGGGTGGACACCAAGCCCCATACTGAGACCGTCACCCGGCCTAGTGATACCAGCAACATGGAGGAAATCCTCCAGGGGCTGGAAGCCGAGCTGGAGGTCACCACCGAGGAGGGCTACACCGGCGTGCTCCGCCTGGACCACACCAGCGTCCAGGTGACCACAGACGGCTATGCCACCAAGACCCAGCCTCTCTCCGCCACCCGCAGTTATCCCAATCTCTCCGAGGCGGACCTCTCCCTCATCCCAAAGAGCATCGAGGAGAAGGGCAAGACCCTGACCCTGGCAGATGTCCAGTGGAGCAGTTCCGAGCAGACGGACGGCGCGGGCGGCACAGTCACCCGTTACACCGCTGCAGCCAGCTACACCGGTACCAGCAGCTACCAATATGCTACCGGCTACACGGTCACCGCCAACTACACCGGCGAGGTGGCCAAGACCGGCTGCAGCGTAGTGACCTATACCGCCATCTTCGGCAGCATGGAGGCCCCGGAGGAGTCCACTGAGCCTGAATCAGGCAACAGCACAGCGTCCGCTGGCGTGGATCTCTCCACCCTGAAGATGCCGCTGCTGGTCGGCGGTGTAGTCGTCATCCTGGCTGCCGGCGGTGTGTTCGTATTCAAGAAGCTTAAGGAGCGGAGGTGAGTTCCGATTGAAACTGCGCGTCTTTCTGCTGACGGCAATGATATGCACCCTGTGCGTTGGTCAGGCCAGCGCGCTGGAATACACGATGGACGCCCCAGAGGATCACCTGTTCGGCAGGCCCACCAGCGATGATACGATCTATGAGTGGGAAGATCCCAATGTGGACCGGAGCAAGAACACAGCCCTGATCCCGCCCGGCTTCGGCAGCCCAACCAGCTATCTCCCCGGCTCCGGCACAGCCCTGACCCCCAACCTGGTTCCCGGTGCGTTGGAGGGCGGCGGCCTGGTATCTCAGACAGGGAGCATCACTTATCCGACTGTGGACAGCGGTGGCAACTGGAGCGGCCCATCGTTTACCGCCGTCACAAGCGATCTCTACTACTCCGGCGGATACCTGGGGACGCTCAAGATCCCGGCCATTGGCCTGTCTGTCAGGGTTTATGAAGGAACGGACAGCGGAACCCTGGCCAAAGGGGCCGGTCACTTCCCCGGCACCAGCATCTGGGATGGGAATGTTTGTGTTGCAGGCCACAACCGGGGTGTACGGGATGACTTTGGAGACCTGCACACCCTGAAGCCAGGTGATACCGTTACCTGGACCACCAAGCTTGGGACAAGGACCTACGAAGTTGTTTCGGTGGAAAAGGTGCTGGAGACCGACACCAGCGGCACCACATCCACCAGCGACAACCGACTCACCCTTTATACCTGTGTTAAAAACCAGCGGGCTTACCGCTGGTGTGTCACCGCTGTGGCCAAGTAATGCTGTCTGCCGATTTCGCTCGACTTTCCACCAAAACAGTGGTATGGTTCGGAGTGTAGACCCCCACTACACAGGAAATGGAGGAAGCGAGTATGAAACATAGGAAATCGGTATCCCTGCTCCTGGCTGGCGCCACCACCGTGGCCATGCTGACCGGCCCTGTCCAGGCGGCAGAAGCCCCCAGTCCCCAGGAGCTGGCCGCCGCCCGGCTGCAGTCCGAGGGGCTCATGAAGGGAGATGAAAACGGCGAACTGCACCTGGAGGACGACCTGACGCGGGCGGAACTGGCCTGTCTGATCAGCCCCATCATCCTGAACCCGGAGCACGTGGCCTGGGAAACGGAGTGGTACACCCGGATGTGTACCACCAATTTCAACGATGTTCCTGAATGGGCACAGGTCGCTGTGGGCGTGTGCGCCTCCATGGGTACAATGGCCGGATACGGAGACGGCCTGTTTGGCCCCTCAGATCCGGTCAGCCCGCAAATGGCCTGCACGGTCATGCTTCGCTACCTGGAACAGGATGGCTGGACCTACGATACCGCCTGTGAAAAGGCAGCGGAACTGGGGCTTGCCCCAGCGGGATCGCTGGAAGGAGACGCCATCACCCGTGGGGATATGGCTATCCTGCTGACCGGCTCCCTGGACTACCTGGCATATCTGCAAACCCTGTAAGAAAATACTGCGTTTTTCCAAAACGGCCCCTGGTGCGCACCAGGGGCCGTTATTCTGCGTTTTAAGGAGGAGATCTCAACCATGAAAAGGCGATTACTGTCCCTGTTCCTGGCTTTTGTGACCATACTCAGTCTCCTGCCTACGGCGGCCTTTGCGGCCAGCTCTGAGGAGGATGCCTTGGGCGAAGTGGACATCTATAACGGCGACTATGAGCTGGGCTACCTCGCCATCAACGGCGCGGTCAAAAAGCAGAAATATACCTACTTTTTATACGAATCCAATGATGGGAGCACCAAGGAATCTCCTGCGTACTGCGTTAACCCGAACCAGTACGGCGTCCCCCAGACCGTAGGCCCCGGAGAGAGCATCAAATACCTAGCCAACGAAAAGGCCAGCGACCCCAAGGTGGTGGGCATCATCTCCAACGGCTACCCCCACCGCAGCCTGGGAGAGCTGGGTCTGGAGAACAAATATCAGGCGTTTTACGCCACCAAAATGGCGCTCTGGTGCTACCTGATCCCCAGCTGGGATATTTCCAACCTGAAGGTGGCCCCCGGACTGAGCGGCGATGAACTGGACAGAGGCAACCGCATCCTGGCCGCCGCCAAGGACATTTACAAGCGGGGCACGACCTACAACTATATGTCTATATCGAGGACCTCACGGAGAGCGGCCGCTACTACCTGCGGGAGCTGGAGAACGAGGGATATGTGCCGGATACAGAGCTGAAAACGGTCTACGTCAAGAGCGGCCGGACCACCGAGATCACCTGGGAGAACATCCCCATCACGGGACAAATCCAGATCATCAAGAAGTCCGCCGACTACAACCCCACCACCGGCCTGCCCGCCGGGACGCTACTGGAGGGGGCTATCTTTGAGATTTACGACAGGGCAGGCAATCTGGTGGACACCATCCGCTCCGACAGCCGGGGCCTTGCGGTTTCCAAACAGCTCCCGCTGTCCCGCTACACCATCCGGGAGGTCAAGGCCCCAAACCACTATGGCGTCAATGAGACAGAGCTCACCGCCTACCTGGAGCATGAGGGCCAGATCGTCCGCTTTGAAGTGACAAACAAGAGCCTGACTACCGGCGTGTCCATCACAAAAACCGGCCCCAAGGAGATCATGGGCGGCCAGCCGGTGCGCTACACCTTCTCCGGCATCGCCAATACTTCCAATGTCCGGCTGGACAGTTTCTATTGGAGGGATACCATCCCCGCCCAGGTACGGCTGGACACTGTGATCACCGGAACCTATAACTTCCCCGGCACCTATAAGATCACCTATCGTGTGAACGGCGGGGAGTATCGCACCCTGGCGGATAATCTGAGTACCAGCCAGACCTATACCCTGGCCGCATCCCCCGCAGCCCTGGGCCTCGCCTCCAATGAGCGTGTGACGGAGATCATGTTTGTGTTTGGCCAAGCCCCCGCAGGTTTTGCCCAGGTGGAAACTCCCTACTTAAACTGTACCGCTGTGGCTAACCTGCCCGCCAACTCCAGCTTTGTCAATATCGCGGACGTGGGCGGCGTGTACAACGGGACATGGGTGCAGGCCATCAGCCGGTGGGTAACCACGGTCTATGGCAAGCCTACCCCACTCCCCCGCACCGGCTATTGATCCACACTTCGGGCGTCCATTCTTCGGGATGGACGCCCTTCCCTTATACCTTAAAATATAACATCTTATAAAAAAGTAAAGGAGAACTGAACTATGCTGAAGATCACTGCCATCGGTAACCTGACCAACGATGTGGAGTTGAAGGTAAACGAGACCACCGGAAAGCCCTACGCCATCCTGCGTATCGCCTCGGACCGCCGCTACCGGGACCGGGACGGCAACCGGCTCACCGACTTTATCTCCATCAAGGTACGCGGCCCTCTGGCGGAGCGCTGTGCGGAGTTCGCCTGGAAGGGCTGCAAGCTGGCCGCGGTAGGCGACTTTGAGACTATCTGCTTCGCGGATGACCCCGACCGCCAGCCCGGCTTCCTGATCAAAGCCACCGAGGTGGAATTTCTCTCCCCCAGACGGGTGGAGGAAGCCGCCATGGCCGCCGAGGAGCCGGACAGCGCTGACGCCGCCTAATGAAGAACACAGGCATCGTGTACCACAGCACGGAGCGCACGCCCACCGTGCTGGCGGAGCTGGCCGGACTGCTCCCCCCTCTGAGCGGGGAGCAGCTGGCCGCCCTGGAGGCGGACCTGCTGCAGAATGGTTGCTACTCGCCGGTCATCGTCAATGAGGAGCTGGTCATTGTGGATGGGCATAACCGCCAGAGCCTGTGTGAGAAACACGGCATCCCCTACAACATGGCGGTGTTCGCCTTTGACGATCTGCTGGAGGCCAAGCAGTGGGCGCTGGATACCCAGAAGGGCCGCCGCAACCTGGACAAGTGGGAGTTGGGCAAGATCGCCCTGAAACTCAAGCCTGAGATTGAAGCCAAGGCCAAGGCCAATATGTCTGCCGGAGGGCAGGCATACCACCCATCCGAGGAAGGTTCGGCAACATTGCCGAACCTTCCTCCTGTTGATACCCGCAAAGAACTGGCGGACTCCGTTGGCCTGGGTGAGCGCACCATGGGCAAGGTGATGCAGATCGACGAGCACGCCCCCGCAGCGGTCAAAGAGGCGCTGGACAAGAAGGAGCTGTCCATCCACCAGGGCTACCAGATCACCAAGCAAGTGGAGAACCTGCCGGAGGGGCAGCGGGAGCAGGCGGCCCTGGAGGCGGTGGAGCTGGCCAAGGCGAAAAAGGAGATCCAGGAAAAGGACGCGGAGATTGACCGCGAGGGGAAGATCGCCGGGGTCTTCTGCAAGGCGTATGAAAAGGCGGTGCTGCTGGACCCCACAGAGGAAAATGTCCGGATCTGGGCTAAATGCACCCGCATGACCAGGGACGAGATGGAAGATACGGTGAAAGAATCCCGTGAATTGGCGGAGGTGTTTCGGACCATTGCCGACCTCATGGAGCGTTTCCTGCCGGATACCCTCACCTGTATGGGAAGGAGCCGGTAACGGTTCATGGACATGATGGGCAGGAGCACACGGTTATGGCCTATGTGATGACGGAGCTGTGCAAGGAACCATCCATTCCCTCCTTTGATTATTACAACGGCATCCTGGAGGGCTACCGGCAGAACGGCCTGCCCACACAGCCACTCAAGCAGGCATGGGAGCACTGCGTGGAGGAGGTTCCCCGGGAGACAGAGCGGATCAACCGCAGCGCCTGCGGCCAGCTCTCGCCCAGACGGAAGAAAGACCGTGGGCGATAAACTTAAAATCAGTCAGGAGGCAGAACCTATGCCAAACAAAAGCATTTCCCTGTCTGGGGAAGTACATATCAGCACAGAACAGGTTTATACCACCGTGGACGCACTGGAGGCGCTGAAGGCCATTGGTCTGGCCTATGGCCTCTACAGCCGCGCGGAAGAACTCCGCGGGCAGCGTGTCCACCTGACAGGTGACGAGGGACATACTGCTCTGGTGGTGCAGGAGGATTTCAGTTGTCACGGGAGTCCATGCTGGGAGACAGTTCGGACTTTGACCGAGGACCCGGCAGAGATCCAGCAGTACATGGCCTTTCGGGATGTGCTTCGTATCGTCCAGCAGCGGGATCGGGAGGAACGGCTGCCCGCGAAACAGCGGACAGGCGACAGCTTCCCTGAGCATCCACCCAGGCAAGGCGGAAGATCCCGTGAGCGATGAACCGCACCAGTTCTTGACCAGCGGTGAGCTCGATGTCAACGATCTGTTTTCGACCAAATTACAGGAGGGAGCCTGCACGGCCCATCTGCGTGGAGTGTTTACCAATACGGGCGAAGTCGAAATCACCCTGTTAAAGAAGAATGAGGAGCTGGCCTCCCCAGCGTTCCAGGCTGAATTGAACACCTTACTGGGAGCCCTCCGGGGAGACAGCGGTCCTCTGCGGGACCTTCCCTCCATGCGGGCATATTGTGAAGCGCGTCCCCAGGCACTCATGCGCGGCAGACAAGCCTTTTACGCATTCCGAATCGACACTGGCAAATACCGATATTATCTACGATTTTTCCCACAGCGGGAACTCCATAAATTCTTTATTTTCTGCTATCAGACAGACCGGCTTCGGGAAGATCTCCCCAAGCCGGATTTTCATTATCTGAACCGGAGGAGAAAACATCAAAAGAGGGAGGAAAGATCATGAAGGTTTTGATTGTGGAGCCCATGAAACCCTGCTATGTGCGGGAGATCAGCGGGCTGAATGATATGCAGGAAATCGTAGGCGGCCATATTGAAGCAATCTACCCATTCAAGGAGCAGGTGGCGATTATCGCAAACGAGGAGGGCAAAATCCTGGGCCTGCCCTTCAACCGCCCCCTGTCAGATGAGCGTGGAGTCCCGTATGACATCGTCTGCGGGACGTTCTTCCTCGCAGGGCTGGGTGCGGAGGACTTTGTTTCCCTGACGGAAGAACAGATCCGACGGTATAAGGAGCTATATGACAATGTCATGGTCATTACCGCAGTGAAGGAACAGCCTCAAGGCACAAAAACTGAGCAAAAGAAGAAACGAGGGAACGCGCATGAAAGATAAGCATATTCTGAATTCAGAGTTAACTATGAGTTTACGACAAAGATTCGCCCCCAACAGGTAGCCTTAAGACGGCTCCAGCCTAACCAATAAAAAACTTTTTGCAAATACTTGTGGAGACTCTATATCCTACGAAAATGAAACTTTGTCTGGAACGGTCATTACTAATGTAAATTATGTTGGCAAATATATTTTCACTGTACAATATGTTTATTTTACATAAATTTTTCTATTTACCTCTTTACAAGTTTTGTTTGATATATTAAAATTATAGTTGGAAAGAGTAGAGTGATTATTTATGTAGGAGTGATTGTTATGAAAAAAATTATCTCGCTTTTCATCGCACTTTGCATAGCTTTAAGCCTTTCTGTCCCAGTGTTTGCGGCAACTTCCGACTCTCCCATCACTATTAGTTCTGAAGATGTAATAACCCATTCTACTCCTATCCCAGCTCCCACAATAACACTGCGAAAGTCTGCCCCACAAGTTACTGCACTGGAGCTTTATGACTATGGGTGGATAGAAGGAACTGATCATTGGGGAGTAATTATTAAAGTTACTGGTTATGGAAACGATAACAGGAAAGCATTTTGGAACGATACGCAGCTTACCTCCAACGATAAAACATTGCATGGATATTGGCTTGGTCCAGATAATAAAACCGCTGTCGCTTTTGCATATCTCTATGATTGTGGCCCCATTACAGAGCCTGGCACATATACGTTCAAAACCACTTATGTTTCCACCAACTGGCCGTATACGGAAAAGTCCATTTCCCTTGACTTTACTTTTGAGGCTACCGACAACACATGATAAAAGATATTGTTACGTCTCTGCCGCTCACTCTTTCCTCTCCCCATATGACGAAAAACTCTACTCCAAGTTCTAAATCTTCTCATTCTTTTCATGTATACATGTTGAGTAAAGATTGTATCTATTCCGGTGGTGGCTACGGTGGTCAAAGTGTAAATGTTATGTACACCATTGATTCCACCGCGGAAGATCCAATTGTTAAGATTTTTGGAACATCTATGTCTGGTAGTTATGAAGAAGTCGTACATATTAATGATATTGATCCGACAAATGCAACCTATCCTGAATTATGTGCTCTTCTTGCGCATCAACAGAGAATAGGAGCCTATACCTCTGGAGCAAATAAGCTTCTAATTCCAACTCCCTTAAATGTTGATCCTGGTGATTACTCCAAACGGATGGACTATATAAGTCTCATACGCGATAGTTTGAGTAATTCAAATTATGTCGATTTGACAAATTCTACTCAAAAGCTTCTTGACTTCTTTGAGAGGTATCTAAGTAAAAATTTAGAGAAGCCAGAAAAATTTTCTATACTTATGCAAGGTGATTATATTGAACGTTTCCGTATAGAAAAGTATTGATGAATCAAGGGGTGCCTTATAATAAGGCACCCCTTAGTTTTATGCTTAATAATAAATTATTTTATCAAGAAGTTGTTTACAGGTCGTGTCAAGATTTTTTCGCACTTTAGTTTGCAAGCTCTGGCATGAATGGA
>ERZ791871.2921-NODE-2921-length-10322-cov-2.686763_pt1 | contig 10322 bp, 13 predicted proteins | sample MGYA00510280_ERZ791871 | MGnify/ENA primary metagenome ERZ791871 (study PRJEB30046, sample SAMN00792111) | human gut metagenome | study: EMG produced TPA metagenomics assembly of the A metagenome-wide association study of gut microbiota in type 2...
CGCAGTATAGCATATAGATATGTTATCATAAGCATATGGAAAAATGTATTTTTCCAAGGTGTAAGCATTCGTATGTGAGTGAATCTTTGGACTGAATTATTTGACAGTTCTGGTTTACCTAGTATAGCGTATCTGCGCAGTATAGCATATAGATATGTTATCATAAGCATATGGAAAAATGTATTTTTCCGAGATAGCATTCGTATGAGAGCTAATCTTCGGACTGAATTTGCTGGCTGGTTTGGTTTATCTGATATGGCATATCGGAGTAGTATGGCATAAGAACTAAGGGTATAGCTTCTGAGAGCTGGTAGTAAGCGTTCCTGTGGGTTCAGTGGCATTCTGGGTTGTATAGTATGGCATAATCGTTCAGGATAGCATAAGGCTGTAACGGGTATGGCTTCTGAGAGCTGGTAGTAAGCGTTCCTGTGGATTCGGCAGCTTTTTCTGTTTATCTGGTATAACATATCGGAGTATGGGAGCTGAGTTAGATGTTTGGTTTATCTTCGGATAGGTGCTTATAGCTTCTACTTCCTCCCCACTGACATCTCAGAAGAGATTCCTTTGGCTTACCGCTACGCTCTGGCTTGCTCCCTGCTACTTTAGACTCCCTTAAAATCTGGGAGCAGTAGGAAAAAAATTTAATACCATTCTCCAAGCTTTTAAGTGACTAATAGGTGCTAGAAAAATCTGAGATATATCTCCTCTCTGCTTGAGCTATGGGATCTTTTTCTTGTAGATTGGGCATTGAGACTCGATACTTTGAGAACTACTGTGATGCTTTGAGTTTAATGGCAGTAGAGCATTCCTGTTTTAGGCTGACATTCCATAGACAAGTTGATTACCAAATTACCAGATTTATAGCTGTGTCAAATCCTGTTAAGCATGAGGCTGGTATGGGAAAGCATTCCTCAGTGTGGATTTATACATATCAAGTCCATGTATGGCAAGTCTAAAAATGGTTGACATAAGAAAATGCAATAGCTTGGAAAGCAAAATAGTCCCAACATAAATACAAACATCTGAGCGTATCTAAAATGATTCTGACTATTCTGAGCAAAGAACTGGCATAGTCCATAAATGGATAGCGTAAAATCCGGCAGATTGTCTACTGCCAAATTGGATCGTTAGCGTTACAATAGGAGCATACAAAAGAAATGGAGCGTGATAAGAAATATGATTGCATAAGAAAATGAACTAATCTAATTGAATAAAAAGGCTGTCTGTGTTAGAATAAGCTTGAAAACTAAAAAAGCATAGCACCTAGAAGAGTGCTGGAACACTCTCCCAGGTGTGAAACGTGTTTTGCAGAACACCTTTCGCAATGGTTGCTACCACTACTATGCCATTACATTATAATCTAAGTTTAGGCTTTAGACAAGATGGAAAATGGCTAGGAGTTTATTTGTTGTACTCAAAAAGACAGCGAGGCGTAAGGTTGGAGGCTTACACCTTGCTTTTTTGGTTTTCCTATCAAACATAGGAGGACAGCCTAACATGATTCAAGTATCTTTGATTTCTATAAACATTGATGAGGCAAGTATGGCAGATGTAGTAGTGAAAGCAGCTGGTTCTAAAATCAAACAGGTGTTGATTCCGGCAGTAAAAGAGCAGTGTAGAGCATTAGAGGAATTACTGGCAAAGAAATATTCGCATACCCAAAGTAACTATTGTAAGCTGGCATTGAACGCATTACATAACTGTATGCCTGAAGGGCAGCAAGTGATTCCTGATATGGCAGAGCCTGTGAATGTAATCTGCATTGACTTTGAGGAAGCATTGTCCAGTGAAGAATCAAGTTTATTCTGGGATACAGAACAGTTTACAGAGTTACTTCAAGACTTTGACAGTGACTTTACATTCCAAGCAATGGAGACATATCCAGATAAAACAGGTGTCCGTATTGACTTATACGATACTACGGTAGAGACGGCATTGATTCTGGCGTATTCCTTGGATGAATATTTCCAGCGTTGCGGAATTAGTAATCATATCAAAAAGGTCAGCTTTGACTATGTGTAAAGCTTGAATGGGACAGCATAGAGGATATAGACAGCATAGAGGGTATTAGTTTACAGGACTGATGCCCTCAGTGTATATTTCAAGTTAGCGTTATCAACCTAGCAGTTACCAAATTACCAAACATTGAACAATTAACGGTGTACTGTTAAAATGAGGTAAGCAGGGTTCCGGATTGGTTTAACTCCTCCTACCCCTCCTGCTTCTTTATGATAGTTACTACTTAGAATCGAGCTTGTTTATAGGTGGTATTAAATTTATTTTTAAGTGTATTGATACAGTGAGATTACAATAGGAGGCAAGCAATGAGAATCAGACTTAACAGACTTATCCTAACAACAGGAGCTTTGTTGTGTTTAACAGCAGCACCCATAGCTCAGACAAATCCTCTGGGTTCTATGGAGGTTCAAGCAGCAGAACTTCCTTACTCTATTTATTGGGAGACACAGGCAGATGGTAGTTGGAAGTATAAGCTTAATACAGGTGGATATGCTTCTGGATGGATACAAGATGAAGTAGACAAGAACTGGTATTACATGGATGAATCCGCTACAATGCAGTCTGGAGTTTACAAGTCCAATGGTAAGTATTATCTGCTATCAGAGTTACACGATGGGCATTATGGTCATATGGTTAAAAATGGAGAGGTTTATCAAGGCATAACCATATCAGCCAGCACCAATGCAGATGATGAAGGAGCATTAACCGATTCCACCTTATCAGCATTAAGAGGTGTTGGAGTCAATGTAGATAATGTTCCCGACATATCCGGTAGTCAGCATGTATCCGATGGCGAGATAACATCACCTTCACCAGCTCCTCAACCATCCCAGCCAGATCAGTCATCTCAGAGTGCTCAAGCTCATGCAGATGCCTTTATGGACAAATGGTTTGGTGGACCTGAGGGTCCTCTTGAGAGCACAGGATCAAAGATTCAGCTATACAACTAATCATTCATATATGTAAGGAGGCAATAAGCTTCCTTACATATTCTCATAAAACATATAATACAAGAAAGGAAATAAACATATGAACAAATTCTCAAAAATCGTAATAGCATTAAACATTTTATTTGGCTTAGCTTTTGTAGCAACTGTAATTTATGCAGATAGCATTAGCTTATTCTTCACAACAGGTGCTGGTTTACTTGTATCATCAACAATGTTTGTGTGCTGTGTAGCATATGATTACTTTAAGAACCACAGAATAAGCACTCATAAGACAGCAGAGCAGACCCCTCATAAGGGTGCTTACTTATATATCTACATATAACAATTTGGAGACAATAAATTATGAAGAACAGACTTAAGAAAATCATTATTACGACAGGAGCTTTATTGATGATGACAATGGCTCCTATCACTCAGAGCAACCCATTAGGGCAGTACTTAAACGAGATGACAACTATCACAGCTCAAGCAGCAGAGCAAGCTCCTACATTCAGTGAGTATTGGTATCAGTCAGAGGATGGAGCTTGGCATATCAAAGATGGAAATGGCAATACAATTAAAAATGGCTGGGTATGTGATGATACAGTAGCTTCTAATGGTCAGAACATCTGGTATTTAATTGATGCAAATGGAAATATGGTATCGCATGGATTAGTAAAAGACCAGACAGGAAATATTTATAGCTTAGAGACAAATCATAATGGCTATTATGGAATGTTAAGGCATACAAGTGGGAACTATGATGGAGTTTATCTTGACATAGAGCAGAGTCACGATGGTGCATTTGGAAAAATCAAGAACGCAGATGGAATCAATGCCTTACAGTCAAAATATGGTTTAGTGGTAGTAGATATTAACAATAGCAACTGTTATTATACGAGTACATTCAAAGGTAGTCAGGGGCAGAGCGGAGGACCCGGACAGAGTAGTGGTACAGGCGCAGAAGTAGGGGGATCCAATCAGCCTCAGAGTAATGGTCAGCAGCCTTCCGGTGGTCAAGGCACACCTGCAAAAAAGAACCCATTTGGTCCACGTCCTGTAGATCGACCTGACATCACAGGTATAAATGAAGATCTAGCTCGTGAATTAGATCTTCACTAACTTAACTTGGTGATGCAGTTAGGGAATCAGATCTTGTTAATGATTACTTAACAAATCCCTGGCAGCATAAAGTATAATTAGCACACTTAAAAATAGGCTCCTTTATATAAGAAAATAAAAATTATTTTTATTAGTATTATATAAAGGAGTCATATATGCAGATTAAAGAGTGTAAGCATTGCGGAAAGCAGTTTGAGGCAAGTAGAACTAATCAAATATATTGTAGTAAAGAGTGTAATAAACAGAGGTGGTATAAAAAGAAGTTAGAAAAAATAAGGGCATCCTACACATCCGTAAGGGGAAAATCACTTTTAGATTGGTGCAATGAGAATGGAGAAAGAGGTAATTTACTTCTGTCTGAATACAGTTTTAAAAACGAACTGTCTTCTGAAAAGATACTGGCTGGGAGCGAAAAGAAAGTTTACTGGGTATGTAGTACTTGTGGATATGAGTGGGAGGCAATGGTAGCCAATAGAACAAAACTGGAACAGGGTTGCCCATCATGCGCTGGGCACGTTATTGAAACAAATAATCTTTATTTGTGGTGTATGGAAAATGGAGCGAGAGGCAAGAAGATTTTAGATGAATACTCATTCAAAAATGATTTGAGTGCAGAAGGAATAACTTCTATGTCTGGCAAAAAAGTTATCTGGGAATGTAGCACCTGTGGCTATGCATGGGAGGCAATAGTGTCAAATAGAACTTCACAAGGTCAGGGTTGTCCTTACTGTGCTAAGACAAGTACTTCCTATGGAGAACAGATTTTATATTACATACTTAAAAGAGAATTAAAAGAGCATAAAGTTCTGAATAGAGCAAAGGTTGGAGGCTATGAAATTGATGTATTTGTTCCTGACTTAAAGTTTGGAATTGAATACTCTGGTTATAATTATCATGTGAATAAAGTAGAGCAAGATAAGATAAAGAAAGAGGCATTAAAGGATGCTGGATACAATGTTATAACAATTCTTGAGAGATATGCTACAGACAATGAGTTAGGGTGTGACTTTAGTATTATAAGGAATGGCGTACTGAATCCAGATGAAATTCTTTATTGCTTGAAGTCATACTTAAAAGAGAATTACAATCTTGATATAGATGTAAGCTTATCTGCAGACGAAAGAAAGGTTTGTAAAGAGCAATCTGTAAGAAAGTATATAGACATAGATGAAGTGATTTTATTACAATTGAGTGGAAAGACAACGAAAAAAATTGCGGAGATACTTAATTGTACAGTACAGCTGCTTTGGCATAGAAAGCAGATCTTTACAGAATATGAGTTGGATCAGAAAAAAGAAGATATAACTTGTGTTTATAGTCTTACAAGATTTGGAGATTCAGCAGAAAAGATTGCTTCTGACTTTGAGTTAGATATAGACTTTGTAAAGAAGATACAATCATATATAAAGAAGTATTCTGTAATTTAAGGCTTACAGTTTAGAGGAAAGACAAATGAATAAAAGTAACATACAAGGCATTGGCTTAACAAGATGGAGTTTAACTTTTATAGTTGAGATTCCATCTTATTTACATTAGAGCTTAAATTTCAGCTTCTAAAATATATAAAGGTATATTTTATTTTAAATTTTTATATGAGAGGTGTGAAGTATTTTGAAGAAGAGTAGCAATATAATTGGAATTAAAGCGCGGAGTATGACTGGTATACTTGGAGCAAATAAGTATTATAAAAGTGATTGGAGATTAGTGGCTTATTTGATACCTCGTCAAGCATTAGAGGACAATAGAACAAAGTTTACAGAGCCAGAGCTATTACATAATAGCATATATTTCCTTGTTGGCAATCAAGATGGAGATAGTTTACATGGATTCAGGGGGAGACAGGTCTGATTTCCTCTGGCTCTGAAAGTTCACAGAAAATCTATGGTATTTTCATAATGGGTGCGTTATAATCAAAGAAAAGGAAGGTGGATACAGATGGCAGAGTATAGTTATGCGGAAGCTTATACAAGATACATTATTTATATATCAGATAAATATAAGAAAAGTGAAAAGAGTGTAGTGGATACTTTCCGTCAGGATGGTACAGAACAGAGATTTAAGGATTTATACATGGAAAAACCGGATTTAACAAATGAACAGTATGATAAACAGCTGGGGGAAAATTAAATGTCATTAGTGGATTTACGGACAAGAAAAACCCCTAGGGGAACTGTAGTTTTGTATCATGGCTCATCCTGTATGGACATAGAGAAATTTGATATACAGTATTCCAGAGATTATTTAGACTTTGGGGTAGGTATGTACTTTACGACTAATAGAGAGCAGGCGATGCTATGGTCAATTACGAAAAGTAGATTTGGGGCAGTGTATGAGGTGGAAATTGACTTGGATCAGGTTGATTTAAAGCAGTTTTTAAGGTACGACAACGAGTTTATCAATACATTCTGTTTATGTAGAGCTGGATTTGAGCCGGATGCAAATGCAATTAAAGGATACAATGCTATATATGGCTATATGATTGATAATGACAGAGCTGCTATTGTTAAGAGTACCAATGACTATGTAATTGGGAAAGCAACTGAAGCAGAGGTTAGAAATAGCATTCGAGTATTTGAATCAAAGGATCAGCTGTGTATAAAAGAACAGTGGATTTTGGATCAAATGCAGATCAAATGGAAAGGAATCACAGAAAAAGTAGATGGCTTTCCAAGAGGAGACAGGAGGTCTGTAAAATGGAAAAAATAGATTCTTTAAAAGATGTAATAGGAGCAAAGGTAGCAATCATGGTAGAGATTATGACGCATATTTTAGGTTGTTCCTATTCAGATGCCTACTACATTATTGTAGGTTCAGACACATACCATCTTATGCAAGAGCAAGTTTATAAGACGCTGCATGACAGTCCTCAGGCGAACTTGTCTGATATAGGCGAGGAGTTAAGGAAAGCGGGAAATAAACTGGGACAGATGATAACGGATACCAATATTAAGCGTGCAATGCTTCAAATGCGAGAAGAGAACATTCGGAAAAATGATTAGCGTAAGAGAATTAAAGGGAATAGACGAACATTTAAAGGAAATAGACAGGTTGATTCAGTTGTCCCCTAAGAGGGCGGTTGACCATTCTCAGATTAGAAACCCGAAAGAGATTGAAAGGCATGAGCAAATGAAGCAGTATGCTTTGCGGTTGGGGATTAACCTTTATATGACGGATGATACAGAATCCGGTTATGACAAAGATAAAGAAGAAGCATATCTGTTTATTACGAGGGGACAGAAAGTTCCGGAAGAACTTGAAAGAAAGCTGATCCAGAGAGAACAGGACAGGATAGCCAGAGAGAAGCAGAAGCAAAAAGAAAATGAAGCATAAGAAGTCAGGTGGTGCTTTATGGAGACAATAAGCAAAGAAAGCATACTGAACAAACTTTCAGAGATAAGCAGAAATACAGGGTTGATATTAGGTTTAGCTGGTTCTTATGCCAGAGGAACAAATGATAAGGATAGTGACATAGATATTGTGGTGGATACAAAGGGGCTTGATATTCCTACAATAGAAAAATTGAAAAATGCTTTTGTTCCGATGAAAGCAGATGTGCTGATTACAGATTTGCTTAAACAAGAAGATACGGCATTGGATGACCTGTTGATCAGCATAGGAGTGGGAAAAAATCTGGATAGTGTTTATAAGAGCATTATGAGAGAGGTGATCTGGGTTGGCGAAAAGTCTTAGCGATAAAAGCGGTTAAGGCTTTAATCAAGAGTTGTACCGAAAGGAAGTCAGGTGGGACATAAAGTCTCGCCTGTCTTTTGGTTTATGGGGATGCAGCGTTTCGGTGTGCTGGTGGCAGCTTCTAAGAAATCGAGTTGGAGCGTGGAAAATGAAAATGCAGCCAGCATATGAGTGGATTTATGGGTGCGTATGAGAACCGGACAGGCTGTAAAACAAATAGGAGCAGTTGTTGGAAAATATAAGAAGGAGACAAATAAAATCCCGAACTAAAAAACAAGTCGGATTCTGCTTGGAAATCGGAGTATGGCGTGGAAATTTCTAAAAGGTTGGCAGTACCGGAAAATTTAGGGTGCGTTGCGCTTCCGGCTTGTCAAAATAAAAGAGAGAGAAAAAAACGGATAGGTATGTGGTGGGAGATAGGTTGAGAGACGGGACGAAGTTTGAAAAAGTATGAAAAAGTAGCGATTCTGATGGTATGAGGTTCGAGGTGCGAAAGTTGGTTTTATAGAGGGAAAAATAAGTAGTAAGTCAGGCGGTCTCCAGATCTGCGACAGTTGTAGCAGTTTGAGAGAAAATGCAAGCAAGTCGGTAAAAGGAAGAAACATTGCTGCAATCCGCTGGAACTGATTTTCCGGCTTCTTTTTATAAATGGGTATATTTTATTTCATTTATAAAAAGGAGTTGATACATATGATTTATGGATATGCTCGTATTTCATCGCCGAGGCAGAACATTGAGAGACAGATCCGGAATATTAAGGGTGCATACCCAGAGGCAGTTGTGATACAGGAAGTGTTTACTGGTACAAACTATAAAGATCGGAAGCGTCTGAAGGGAATTGTCCGGCGTGTAAAGGCTGATGATACGATTGTGTTTGACAGTGTTTCCCGAATGAGCAGAAATGCGAAGGAAGGCTTTGAACTGTATGAAGAGCTGTTTAATCGTGGGATTCATCTGGTATTCTTAAAAGAGCCGCATATCAATACAGATGTTTATCGTAGAAATATGAATCCTGACATTCAAATGACCGGAGAGAAAGCAGATATTCTTCTGGAGGCTGTGAAACGGTATCTGCTGGAAGTAGCGAAGGATCAGATCCGGATTGCGTTTGAGCAGTCAGAAAAAGAGGTTATGGATTTACGGCAAAGAACGAAAGAGGGAATCGAAACGGCAAGACTGAATGGAAAACAGATTGGACAGGTCAAGGGGGCGAAGCTTGAGACGAAGAAGAGCGTAGAAGCCAAAGAGCTGATAAAAAAGCATTCCCGCAGCTTTGACGGCAATCTGAATGATAAAGAGTGCATGAAATTAGCCGGAGTCAGTCGGAATACCTTTTATAAATATAAGAGGGAGCTGTTGGAGAAAGAGGACATTTGTGAAAAGGAACGCATAGAGTAAAGATAGAACTGTTTATCGGAATCCATGAAATCAAAACGGGTCAGGCTTGGAGGAGAATCAAGGTCTGGCTTGTTTTGATTTTTGAGGAACCGTCAAGGGCTAAAAAATCTTATTGAAATATAAAAAATCTTACAAATTATTTTCATACGGTGTTATGGGAATTTTTTTTGAGAAAATCGGGCGAAAACGAGGGATTTTCCGGGGCGAAAAAGCCTTTGTATGAAAATGGTTTGAAATCTTTCTTATTTCAAGAGGGTTGAAGTAAGAAAATACGGAAAAAACGCTGTGTCCGGCATGGTTCTGGTTGGTGTATAGGCGTGGTGGAAAAATATCGGGATAGCATTGGTTCTGTGTTGGCTTTTGAATCCAATGACGCAAAGAGTAAATTGTAGAAGCGTTGAGGATTTATAATGGTATGAATGTTCCATAGATAGCTTGTGTTGGATTGAATAATGGAGAAAAGCGGCTTAGCAGTCCGGTTTCTGTTGGGTGTCCTTGCTCCATCATCTGCCTGTAAATTTTGTGAACAATAGCTTTCAAAATGGAGTGGAGCATGATTGTGAAATGCAATAATGAAAATGCGGATAGAAAATAAGAAATCCGGTTGACAGGCTGCAATATAAGAACGGCGTACCGGAGCGGTTTGGAGTTTATCCGGCTGACATTCATAAGGATTAGAACCGAGTGCAGAGTGGGTGTATGCATTGGAACTGGAAAAAACGGAACATCAGAAATAATAGAAGAAATGTCAGAGACAGGTTATGTCAAGAAAACGGCATTCCCTGACGGAACGGGTATCTATGGGAGGACAGGCTTTGTTTTCCTGTTTAGCCGAAAATGGAATCAAAATGACATGGCAGCCAGAGGTTCAGAAGATAACGAGAAAAAAGTCAGAAAAAATGGCGGCAGATTGGTATGAGAGGATGGACATTGGAAGATGTCCGAGTCCAGCATCTGGACTTCTCGTTGTAAGCCTGAAAACCAGCTTTTGATTGTGGAGTGGGTGTTTTTATTTATAAATTTTTGAGAAAGGACGGTTATGGCTATGGCGATTGATACAAAAGTAACCGAGGAAGAGATCCGTAAAGTGTATGCAGAGGTCGTGAGGGGAAATGTTTTGAGCATTGTCCATCGTCCCAGTAACCGAGTGGTGCTTCAGGTTGT
>ERZ791871.2925-NODE-2925-length-10306-cov-12.977271_pt1 | contig 10306 bp, 10 predicted proteins | sample MGYA00510280_ERZ791871 | MGnify/ENA primary metagenome ERZ791871 (study PRJEB30046, sample SAMN00792111) | human gut metagenome | study: EMG produced TPA metagenomics assembly of the A metagenome-wide association study of gut microbiota in type 2...
TATATTGTTCGGTTCTGAACGGTTTCCAAATTGGGAGTCTGTGGTAAGGTATTTAATGTGATAAAAACACGAAGAACGCAAAAGAGATTTTACACTGCAATTTGCTTTAGTTTGGACTAAATATCCCGAAAACTTTAATCGAATTTTAATCGGTATAAAAATAAAGGAGCTAGATAACTATCTAACTCCTTGTTTTATATATGATTGTATGATGAAAATCTTTTACTCATTTCAATGCCCCCAGACGCGTACTCTAACCGGGCTGAGCTACACCCCGAATTGCGGATGCAAAAGTAGTGCTTTATTTTTAATTAGCAAATAAATTCTTTGAATTTTATTGTGCGGTGATTTTTTTTGTGCGGTTTTAAATCTTTTCTTATGTTTGGTAGAGGATAAATGAGGTATGGCAGGTTTAAAGTGTCGAGGTACGGATAAACAATTCACCAATAGTTTTGTTTATGAATTAATGTAAATAACAGGTATATTATTTCTGTAGAATAATACCATAATTCCACTGATAGTGCTTTGGTATAAGGGGATGTTATACATTTGTAGAAAAGACTAGTTTAGATTAGAAAGGCGTTAAATGTTAGACATTAATAATACAGAGACATTAGAGATATATGTTTTGGGTGATGACTTTAAATTTTACCAGAATCTAAAATACCTTCCTCTGACTTCCTATCCTTCCAATATCCAATCTGCTTTGATTGTATATAGTTTGAGGGGAAAAGCGAAACTTACTGTACATGAGGACGTACATTGGATACAGCCGAAGGAACTGATAATACTGTTGCCCGGACAGTTTGTCTCATTTAGTGATCCTAGCGAAGATTTCTTGACTGTAACAATGGTCATATCATCTTCCTTGTTTAGCGATGCGTTAAGTGGAGCTCCCCGATTTTCTCCACATTTTTTCTTTTATATGCGAAACCATTATTGGTATTCGCAGACGGAATCTGATGTTCTTCGGATCTATAATTTTCTGGGGATGATAAAAGGAAAAGTTACATCTCAGGATATATATAGACGGGAACTGATAGTTCATCTGCTGCGATATCTGTATCTCGAGCTGTTCAACGCTTATCAGAAGGAAGCTACTTTGAAGACTGATAGGAAAGATATACGTAAGGAAGAGTTGGCTAATAAATTCTTCGAGCTTATCATGAAGCATTTTAAAGAGAATAAGGATGTGGCCTTTTATGCGGATAAACTCTGTATCACTTCCAAATATCTGACTATGGTTATCAAGGAGACGAGCGGAAAGTCTGCGAAAGACTGGATCGTTGAATACGTCATACTGGAAATAAAAACACTGTTGAAGAATACAAATATGAATATTCAGGAGATAGCCATTAGGACAAATTTTGCCAACCAGTCTTCGCTAGGACGTTTCTTCAGAAAACATACGGGAATGTCGCTTTCTCAGTATCGAATGTCTCACTTGGGCTAAGGGAATTAAATTCCCATACATTCACGGTAAAAGTCCAACATTTCAAAGATGGTATCCTTATCGGCAGTCTGGTTGATACAGATGTCTCCGATGTCTTTCAATAATGTGAAATTAATTGTTCCTGAAGTATTTTTTTTGTCATGTGTCATGAATGCGTATAGTTGTTCATATTTCTTGCAGTCGAAAGTGAATACTCCATAATTGTCTTTGATAAACCGGATTGTCTGTCTCATTTTCTCTTTCGGAAAACCGACTTTAGTATGGGACAGGTACAATTCACATACAATTCCCCAGGCGACTGCATAACCATGCAGTACCGGACGGTTTTCCGCCAATGCCATGCTTTCGAATGCGTGTCCTACCGTATGCCCCAGGTTTAATGCTTTACGAATGTTACATTCGAAGGGATCCTGTTCCACTATTTCTTCTTTCACTTGCACCGACTTGCCAACCAGCCTTTTGAGAGCGGCATAGTCGATATTGATGGTATCGAAACTGAGTAACTCTGCCCAATGTTCTACGTTGCTGATCAAACCGTGTTTCAGCATTTCTGCATATCCGGAAAAGAAGTTATGCGCATCCAGTGTGCGCAGGAATTCTGTTTCGAGTAGCACACTGTTGGCCGGAAAAAATGAGCCGATCTCGTTCTTCAGTCCGTTGAAGTTGATTCCTGTTTTACCGCCGACAGACGCGTCCACCATAGCCAATAGGGTAGTGGGTATATTGATATAAGCAATACCACGTTTGAAAGTGGCTGCGGCAAAGCCACCCAAATCCGTAACCATCCCCCCTCCGAGATTGATAAGCAGAGAGTGGCGGGTAGCTCCTTGCGTGCTTAATGCCATCCAGACGGAGGCGAGTGTATCCAACGTCTTATGTACGTCTTCGGTTCCGATACATATTTCAACAGCCTCTTTCAGCAATGATGTTTCCTTTAGGGAAGGAAGACAGAGAGAGCGGGTATGCTCGTCTGTAAGAATGAATAATTTGTCGTGCGGACACTGTTCGATGGCACGGCGCAGGCTTGTTTCCAAGCTTTCACAGAGAATAACTTCTTGTTTACTCATGATTCTTTTGCTTTTCTGTCTGCAAATGTATATAAAATTATCTTTTTTGCTTACTTTTGTCTCGTTAAAACGTTCAATCATTCAATTATGAAAGCATTATTACCTGTCTATTGTCGTCCTTTGGGATATGTTGTCTTGTTGGTAGCTCTGTTCATTCCTTTTATTCTGGTGATGCAAGGGATGGTGACCGACAGAAATCTGTTGTTTTATAAAGAATGTACAAAGTTGCTGATGATGGCAGGATGTTTATTGATAATCTTTGCTTTTAGTAAGCATGAAAGTCGTGAAACGGTGCAGATTCGTAATTCGGCTGTTCGGAATGCGATCTTTCTGACGTTCCTGTTTGTCTTTGGAGGGATGTTATGGCGCGTTATGCAAGGAGATATCGTCAATGTTGATACTTCTTCTTTTCTTACTTTCCTAGTCTTTAATGTGCTTTGTCTGGAGTTTGGTCTGAAAAAAGCACTCGTTGAGCGATTCTTTAAAAGATAATTATCTTCCCGATTAAACCTTTTACGATCTTATTTGTCAAAAGAGCATTGCTATTGCTACTAATATAATCGTAAATAAGGTAAATGAAAAGATTTTCAGTCGGGTTGGTGTTGCTATTGCTGAGCACCTTCTCTATTTTTGCACAAAATAAGGTGATTACTGTTTCGGGACGTGTTGTAGAGTCCGACTCGAAAGAGCCGGCGGCACAGGCTACAGTTCAATTGTTGTCATTGCCCGATAGCGCTTATGCTGCCGGTATTGCCAGTAATAATCAAGGTTGGTTTACTCTTCCCAAAGTGAAGGCCGGGAAATATCTTTTGAAGGTATCCTATATCGGTTTCCTCACAAAGTATGTACCTCTTCATCTTTATGCGAACATGACGGAAAAGCGTGTGGGGACGATAGCGCTGGAGTCTGACGCTGTTATGCTGAAGGAGGCGGTGATTACTGCCGAAGCTCCCCAAGTGACTGTGAAAGAAGATACATTGGAGTATAATTCCTCCGCTTACCGTACCCCTGAAGGAGCTATGCTCGAAGAATTGGTGAAAAAACTTCCCGGTGCGGAAATTGACGATGAGGGGAATGTCAAGATCAATGGTAAGGAAGTGAAGAAGATTATGGTGGATGGTAAGGAATTCTTTGGCGGTGATGTGAAAACCGGACTGAAGAACTTGCCGGTTAACATGATTGATAAACTGAAGACGTATGATAAGAAATCTGACTTGGCGCGTGTTACGGGAATTGACGATGGAGAAGAAGAAACGGTTCTCGACTTGAAGGTGAAGAAGGGAATGAACCAAGGCTGGTTTGGAAATGCGAGTGCGGCTGTCGGTACGGAAGACCGTTATGGGAGTAACTTGATGTTGAATCGTTTTGTTGATAACAGTCAGTTCTCCTTGATTGGTTCAGCTAATAATGTAAACGATCAGGGATTTTCCGGAGGTGGTGGACCCCGTTTCCGAAACAGTAATGGACTGACTGCAACCAAAATGTTAGGAGTCAACTTTGCTTCCCAGTCGGAGAAACTGGAATTAGGAGGTAGTGCCCGTTATAACTTTAGCGACCGTGATGCGCTTTCTACCAACTATTCGGAACGTTTCTTGCAGAATGGAAATTCTTACTCGAACTCAAATAGCAAGAATCGAAGTAAAAATACGAACTTCAAAGCTGACTTCCGTTTGGAATGGAAGCCTGATACACTGACCAATATAATCTTTCGTCCGAATTTTTCGTATGGAAAGTCTGACAGTTACTCTAAATCCGAGTCGGGAACTTTTAAGAGTGACCCATTCAATTTGGTATCCAATCCTAATGACTTTCTGGATAAAAGTATTTGGAATACGACGGATGATCCTTTGGATGATATCCGTGTGAATGCCAGCAATAGCGAGTCTTCGACTGAAAGTAATAGTCTGTCAGCTAATGCTTCTTTACAAGTGAACAGAAGATTGAATAATCAGGGAAGGAATATAACTTTTCGTGGCACATTTAGTTATGGAGATAATGATAGTGAACAGTTTAGCGAGTCGTTAACACGCTATTTTGATACGGCAGCGGGAAAATCGGATGATAAACGTAAGCAGTATATAACATCTCCGACCCAAAATTATGATTATACGGCAGAACTGACTTATAACGAACCGGTTGCAAAGGCTACTTTTTTGCAGTTCCGGTATAAGTTTCAATACAAGTATAGCGAAAGTGACAGAAGTACGTATAGTCTGCTTCCCGATGCTGATAAAGGACAAGACTGGATTTGGAATTATGGTGATGGACTACCTGAAGGTTACGAAAGCAATAAGGATATGAGTCTGAGTAAATATGCTCAGTATAAATATTATAATCACGATATTAATGCGGGGTTGAACATAATCCGTGAGAAATATCGGTTGAACTTTGGAGTATCTTTGCAGCCACAAAACACAACGTTGACTTATAGAAAGGATGATGTGGATACGATTGTCAAAAGAAAGGTGTTCAATTTTGCGCCTAATATCGATTTCCGTTATCGTTTCTCTAAGGTGAGCCAATTGCGGTTTACTTATCGAGGGCGCGCTAGTCAGCCAAGTATGGAAAACCTCTTGGATATTGAAGATAACTCAAATCCGTTGAATGTTCGTAGAGGTAATCCGGGACTGAAACCTTCTTTTTCTCACTCTATGCGGTTGTTCTATAATACTTATAATGGAGACAAACAACGTGGAATGATGGCGCACGCCTTCCTTAATATGACTCAAAACAGCATTACCAATTCTACTACTTATAATCAGACAACCGGTGGGGTGACAGTAAAACCAGAGAATATTAATGGTAACTGGAATGCAATGGGTATGTTCGGATTTAATACGGCTCTGAAGGATAAACGTTTTACTATCAATTCGTTCTCTCTTGTTAACTATACTAATGCAGTGGCTTATCTTTATAACGAAAGTACACAGGTGAATGATAAGAACACGAGTACAACGTTGACTTTGGGTGAAAATCTGAATGGAACTTTCCGTAATGATTGGTTTGAGTTTACTATTAACGGTTCGATCAACTATAATTTCGAACGTAATGAGTTGCGTCCGGAGAACAATCAGGAGCCATATACATTCGGATATGGAGCAAGCACCAATATTTCTTTGCCTTGGAGTATGACATTGTCTACAAACATAACCAACAATGCACGTCGTGGCTATCGTGACGCCAGCATGAATAAGAATGAGCTTATCTGGAATGCGCAGATTGCCCAGAACTTCCTAAAAGGTAATGCCGCGACAATCAGTTTAGAGATATACGATATTCTGAGACAGCAGTCCAATATCAGTCGTTCGTTGACGGCCGATATGCGTTCCGTTTCCGAGTATAATGGAATAAACAGCTACTGTATGCTTCGTTTTTCTTATCGTCTGAACGTCTTTGGAAATAAAGGAGCTCGTGGCAATATGCGTCAAGGCGGATTTGACGGAGGTGGTCATCGTGGACCGCGTGGACCACACGGCGGTGGACCGGGACGGATGATGCGTTTTTGAGGATAAGTGAATACAGATAAAAAGGAAGTCCCGGTGTAATGAACGAGAGTTGTTACCGGGACTTTTTTGTTTATCCGATAAATTACTCTATATTTGTTGCTTAGTATCCGCTTTTAGAAGAGATTCTTATGATAGATTGGAATTACATACTTGGTCAGATTGCAACGGTGGCTTTTGATATTCTCTATTTCGGGGCTATCATCGGTACGATTGTCATCATTATCCTTGACAACCGGAATCCGGTTAAGACTATGGCTTGGATACTGATCTTGCTTTTTCTGCCCATTGTAGGTCTTGTCTTTTATTTTTTCTTTGGGCGCAGCCAGCGTCGCGAACGGATTATCGGGAGGAAGAGTTATGACCGTCTTCTCAAGAAGCCGATGGCGGAATACTTGGCGCAAGATTGCTCGGAAGTGCAATACGAATATTCCCGTCTTATCCGACTATTCCAGCATACCAACCAAGCCTTTCCGTTCGAAGGAAACCGGGTAGCCGTCTATACGGAAGGTTATACCAAACTTCAGTCTTTACTGCGTGAATTGCAAAAAGCGAAGCAGCATATTCACATGGAATATTATATCTTTGAGGATGACGCTATCGGGCGTATGGTCAGAGATGTATTGATAGAGAAAGCCATGCAGGGAGTTGAGGTACGGGTGATTTATGATGACGTAGGTTGCTGGCATGTTCCCAACCGCTTTTTTGAGGAGATGCGTAATGCGGGTATTGAGGTGAGGAGCTTCTTGAAAGTCCGCTTTCCCTTATTCACAAGTAGGGTGAATTATCGGAATCATAGGAAAATTGTTGTTATCGACGGGCGGGTAGGCTTTGTAGGAGGAATGAATCTGGCGGAACGTTATATGCGCGGTTTCTCTTGGGGAATCTGGCGAGACACGCACATCATGATAGAAGGCAAGGCGGTACACGGTTTGCAGACGGCTTTTCTGCTTGATTGGTATTTCGTAGACCGTACTCTGATAACCGCTTCCCGTTATTTCCCGAAAATAGACTCTTATGGAAATTCATTGGTACAGATCGTTACCAGCGAACCTATCGGTCCTTGGAAAGAAATCATGCAGGGATTGACCGTAGCGATAACCGGTGCAAAGAAATACTTCTATATGCAAACACCTTATTTCTTGCCGACCGAACAAATATTGGCTGCTATGCAGACGGCGGCATTATCCGGAGTGGACGTACGTTTGATGTTGCCGGAACATGCCGATAATAGAATCACCCATCTTGGTTCCTGCTCCTACCTGGCTGATGTGATGCAAGCAGGTGTGAAGGTTTATTTCTATAAAAAAGGCTTCCTGCATTCCAAACTTATGGTTTCGGATGATATGCTTTCTACAGTAGGCTCCACCAATGTGGACTTCCGCAGCTTTGAGCATAATTTTGAGGTGAATGCCTTTATATACGATGTGAACACAGCACTTGAGATGAAGGAGATATTCCTGCAAGACCAACGGGAAAGCACGCAGATATTCTTAAAGAATTGGGTGAAGCGTTCGTGGAGACAAAAAGCGGTAGAGTCTATTGTCCGTTTGTTGGCTCCATTGCTGTAGCCCGAAAGATAGAGAAGTTCACGCTTCCATATACTCTCCTTTCTACAAAATACGGATTTTCCTCAAAGTTATTGTCCTTTCCGTGCTCCAATACTAATAAGCCTCCCTCTTTGAGTAAATTGTTTTGGAAGATAAGTTCGGGGATTGTCTCCAGTTCCTTTAAAGCGTAAGGGGGATCGGCAAAGATGAAATCGAACTGCTCGCGGCTGCTCTTGATGAATTTGAATACATCCCCGCGTATCGGCAGGCATTTGTCTGTCTTCACCTCTTTCATTATTTTGGAGATGAACGCGTGATGAGCAGGTTCTTTCTCAATGCTGATTACACGGTCGCAGCCTCTCGATACAAGTTCGATACTTATGCTTCCGGTTCCGGCAAACAAGTCCAATGCACTGACTCCTTCTTCAAAGTCGATATAGTTATTGAGTACATTAAACAGATTCTCTTTGGCAAAATCTGTTGTGGGACGTGCTTTGAATGTTCGTGGCACATCGAATCTTCTTCGTTTGTAAATTCCGCTGATTACTCGCATAAGATCATAACCTTTTATAATGTATTGAATATCACTAATGAAAAGCCAGTCTCCCCTGCTTGGAAGTAACAGTATAGTAACGACATTGATGAATCAGACTGTTTTGGTAGACTTTTCATGGTCAAAGATACAGATTCTTTTTGATATAGCAATATATATTGATTGGCGCTTACTTGTTACATTGAACACATTTGCTTACTTTCGCAGAAAAGATATTCCCCAATAGAATACAGCCCAAGTCTGACAGTATATCAATCGCCTGCCTCAATTGTGCTAAAAGAATAACACCAAAGTAGAATAAGATGGAACAACTCGAAGTAATACAGATCGTTTTCCTATTGATTTTATGTTTCAGTTGACAGATGAAAAAACGGAAATCAAAGACGGCCATACAAATAAACATGGGCATTATGCGTGCTTTTGTTGCTGTTCGTCAGTTACTGTTAAGTCCTTCTATCAATCCGGTACATGAACTACAGCGTGAAGTCAAGGAACTGAAAGAGTATATCGAAGAAGTGTTCGCAGACTACAACGACATCAATGACGACACTCGTATGCAATTGGAATTGATAAATCAGACATTAGCCGAATTGCAGGTGCAAAAAGCATTGGCAGACAAGCCGCGTAATCCTATTGGCTTCATTGCCCCTAAGAAGAAATAAAAAACAGACTGCCTTATCGTCTCTCCGTTAACCACCGGTTATTCGCATGTCAATAAGGCCTGCATATCAATATTAGTGGCAGGATTCATGATAAATACCTGTAATATAAACTTTTTCAGTTCACTCATCAGAGTTTCTTTATCCGGAAGCGTCCCGGTCAGATGCAGTTCGTCCCTTTCCTGATTGAACTCCAATTGTTTCCAGACATACAACAGATAATAAATGCGGTCCTCCGTATGCGTGCATTCAAAAGAATTGGCTAAAAGCAGATGTCCCCGTTCAAAACAATAAATGTCAATTGCTTCCCGACGTATGGAAACGTACATTTTTTTACTGTTTCCCAGCCTGCTCTTGACGGAGAAATAATCGATGAGCGGGGTAGATTGAGAATAGAAATGAGCTTCGGGGTATTGTTCGCTCAGAAAGGTATGTGCACTCTTGTCCATACCGAAAATGATAGCTACATTATTCTTTTTGAGAATATTGCAGATCACCGTCTCGTTTTCCCGTTTCTGATGATTGTGGTAAAATAGAAGTTCCGCCTGTTCCTCTTCAAATAACTCCAGTGGCACGATAGTAAAACGCTTATCAGCCATCATGATGTTAACTCGTTTGTAGGAGTGGTTTAGAAAGTCCGATTCACGGAAAGTAGCTTTCAGATTAGCAGTAAGAGACAGGGAAGTATCCGTCTCTTTCTCTATCGTCGACAGCGAATTATCGTGAATCGGGTTATAGATAGAAAAAGAAAATCCATCCGTACTAAGACGGATGGATAAAGTATATTGTTGTGATTTAGTAAAATCAATCATTATTCCCAGTTACCGGCACCATTGTTCGGAGTATCGATAGAACCTACCATCAAACCGCAGTATCTACCCAATTTGCTCTGAACATCTTTTAAGTTAATGATTTCCTGTTTGTCAAGACCACCTAGATAAGTTTCGTACGGAGCTTTTACTTCGAACAAGAATACAGGAGCACCGGATTTAGCGGTATCATTCCTAACATTCATTTCGAACTGAGCACCGTTTCCGTAAGGAATATATCTCATAGAGTCAGGATTGAATCCTTTAGGGAAGATAGTATCCATAACGGCTACCCACATAGTATCACGTTTGAAACCTTCGAGTCCCCATTTCTTGACTTCGTCATATTTGCCTGTCTTCTTGGCTTTGTTGATGATAGCCATTGCCTTCTTTTCAGTCAGTCCGTCTTCCAACTGCTTGTCTGTCAACATACCCATTTTCATTACGAACGGTAGTTTTTGATTTTTAACGAAGTCAATCAGCGTGTCAAATTTGTCTGTATACATTCCGTGATTAAGCGTGCGGTATTCCTGCTGCGCTTTACGGATGTCAATCAAACGGGCAATGACTGCTTTTTCTCTGTCTTTTTTTGCGTTTTCAAAATTGATAGGACCCATGATACTGGCGTAGCAGATGTAAACCAATGCGGCAGCACAGAGCACCAATACAATATTAAATACTGTTTTCATGATAAATTATGTTTTTAGTTGTT
>ERZ791871.2941-NODE-2941-length-10259-cov-2.463642_pt1 | contig 10259 bp, 9 predicted proteins | sample MGYA00510280_ERZ791871 | MGnify/ENA primary metagenome ERZ791871 (study PRJEB30046, sample SAMN00792111) | human gut metagenome | study: EMG produced TPA metagenomics assembly of the A metagenome-wide association study of gut microbiota in type 2...
TGGAGATGATCTTGTCCGCACGCTCCCAGGTGTTCAGGCCCTTGAGGTTGATCATGCCGTACTCGGTGACCAGGTACTGCACGGTGGAACGGGGGTCGGTGCAGATGGAGCCGGGGGTCAGGGTGGGCACGATGCGGGACTTCAGCTGGCCATCCTTGCCCTTCATGGCGGAGGACAGGCAGATGAAGGATTTACCGCCCTTGGACAGATAGGCGCCCATGACGAAGTCCAGCTGACCGCCGGTGCCGGAGATGTGCTTGGTGCCGGCAGACTCAGCGTTGACCTGGCCATAGAGGTCCATATCGATGGCGTTGTTGATGGAGATGAAGTTGTCCAGCTGGGCCAGAATACGGACATCGTTGGTGTACTCCACGGGAGCGGCCATGACGTCGGGATTGCGGTTGATGTAATCATAGAGCTTCTGGCTGCCGGCGGCGAAGGCATAGACCTGACGGCCCTTGTCCAGCGCCTTGTTGCGGCCCGTCAGCTTGCCGGCCATGGCCATATCCACGAAGCCGTCCACATACATCTCAGTATGTACGCCCAGGTCGGTCAGGTCGGACTGGGCAATCATGGAACCCACGGCATTGGGCATGCCGCCGATACCCAGCTGCAGGCAGGCGCCGTTGGGGATCTGCTCCACGATCAGCTTGGCCACAGCCTTGTCCACGTCGGAGGGCTCACCGCCGCCGCCCAGCTGAGCAATGGCAGGATTGTCGCCTTCCACGACCATATCCACGTCCTTGATGTTGATCTCGCTGCCGGTGAGGCCAAAGACCCAGGGCATATTCTTGTTGACTTCCACGATGACGGTCTTGGCCTTGGCCAGCATGTCCGCCAGATGAGAGGCTGCCAGACCAAAGTTGAAGTTGCCGTGCTCATCCATAGGCGTGACCTGGATCATGGCCACATCCACGTCCACATTCTCACGATAGTAACGGGGCAGCTCGGAATAACGGATGGGGCTGAAGAAGCCCATGCCCTTCTTGATGATCTTGCGGTCCACGCCGCTGCAGTGCCAGGAATGCCAGGTGAAATGCTCACCGGCATCCTCTGCCTGGCAGATCTCGGGCATCCACATGGTGACGCCGCCGCGGACCTTCACGTCGGTCAGCTCATCCTTGCGGGCGGCCAGGGCCTTATCCAGCGCCACAGGATGGTTCGTGCACCAGCCATAGTCCACCCAATCGCCGGACTTGACCACCTGTACGGCCTTCTCGGCAGTGGTCAGCTTGTTCTGATACTCTGCTGCGTAATTCATGGTACGGTTCCTCCCTATTTTATGATTGCCAGGATTTGAACTCTTGCCGATCTTGTTGCCAGTTGATTCCAGAGATAGATTGATAATATTATAACAAGTCCCCAGAGGAATTGCAATGCCTGTCCCCTATTTCTCAAATTTTTTCTTACGTTTACGCAAAAAAAGGGAACGGACGAAAGTCCGTTCCCTTTCTCTTCCCTGTTTCAGGTAATTTTGCTTACTCAGCGTCGTCGCCGGCGGGTTCTTCCTCCGCAGCGGGAGTCAGCAGCGCACGGATGGACAGGGAGATCTTCTGCTTCTCCTCATCCACAGCGGTGATCTTGGCGTCCACCACCTGACCCTCGGACAGCACATCCTCGGGCTTGTCGATGCGGCGGTCGGCGATCTGGGAGATGTGGATCAGGCCGTCCACACCGGGCACGACCTCGGCAAAAGCGCCGAAGCTCATCAGCTTGACGATCTTGACGGAAGCCACGTCGCCCACATGATAGGTCTCCATGAACTTCTCCCAGGGGTTGATGCTGCGGTCCTTGACACCCAGAGAGATCTTGCGCTTCTCGGGGTCATAGGAGATGACGTACACATCCAGGGTATCGCCCACGGACACAACCTCAGCGGGGGTCTTGATACGGCTCCAGCTCAGCTCGGAGATATGTACCATACCGTCCACACCGCCGATGTCCACAAACACGCCATAGGAGGTCATGGACTTGACCACGCCGGTGTAGTGCTTGCCCACCTCGATGTTGGCCCACACTTCGGCCTGAGCGGCCTTGCGGGCCTCCTCCTGCACGGCACGGATGGAACCCACCACGCGGCGGCGGGCACGGTTGACCTCAGTGATGCGCAGCTGGACCTTCTGCTTGACCATCGTGGACAGGTCAGCACCCCGGGGCATGCCGCTCTGGGAAGCGGGGATGAACACCCGGACGCCCTTGACGGAAGCCACCAGGCCGCCCTTGTTCTCCTCGGTGATGATGCCCTCCAGGACAGTCTTGTCCTCCACGGCCTGCTCGATGTTCTCCCAGACCTTGACGGTATCCAGACGCTTCTTGGACAGCTCGGCGAAGCCCTCCACGTCGTTGACGCGGACGATGTAGGCCTCGATCTCGTCGCCCACCTTCACCACGTCCTCAGGCTTGACGTTGGGATCGTCGCTGAGCTCGCTGGCCTTGATGTAAGCGGCCTGCTTGGCGCCCACGTCCACCTGCACCTCAGTGGGGGTGACGGCGGTCACAATACCGGTAACCTTTTCTCCTGTATTTAAAGTCTTGAAGGATTTTTCCAGTAATTCCTCAAAGGATTCCTCGCTGCCCTCGACGGCCTTGATTTCTTCACTCATGGTTGCATATACCTCCTTAATGATGCCCGCAGGCGTGGATGCGCCAGCCGTAAGACCCGCGACAGAGCAACCATCGAACCAATCCGGCGAGAGCTCGTCCGCCTCCTCGATCTGGTGGACTCGAGAACATCTCTTGTTGCAAATCTCCGTCAAATGTTTGGTGTTCGCGCTTTTACGGTCCCCTACCACAACCATCACGTCCACCTGGGCGGCGATCTGAGCCGCTTCAGATTGACGTTTATGCGTAGCATCACATATTGTATCAAATATTTTCACATTTGTACACAGTTTTTTTAGGATTTTTTCAGAAGCTTCAAAAAGCGACCGAATACAAGTGGTCTGTGCCACCACTGTCAGAGGAATCTCCCGGTGATCAGGCGCCTCCATGACCCAGGCCTGAGCCGCCTCCGGACCGTCAAACACCAGCGGCTGGCGGCACCAACTGGCCACGCCCATGACCTCCGGGTGATGGGGCTCGCCGATGATGACCGGCCGGCGGCCCTCCGCTTCAGCCTGAGCCACCAGACGCTGGATGCGCATGACATTGGGACAGGTGGCGTTGACACAGGCCACTCCTTTCTCCTCCAGCCCCTCCAACACCGACCGCAGCTCCCCATGGGAACGGATCAGCACGGTGTCTCCGGCCTGCAAGGCGGCCGGGTCATCAGTCCGGCGGACGCCCATATGGTCCAGCTCCTCCACCACGTGGCTGTTGTGGATGATGTCGCCCAGCATCCAGCAAGAGCCTCTCTCCGCAGCGGTATCCCGGGCCAGCTTCACCGCCCGCTCCACGCCATAGCAAAAGCCGGCGCTTTTGGCAAGAAGTACCTTCACAGCATCTCCCCTCCCAGCGCATAGGCCCGGCGAAGCACCTCATCGGCGATGTCCTGCATCTCCTCCGCTGTGCCGTGCCGTCCGGTATAGACCGGCGTCACAGGATGGCCAATAATCAGGCGCGTCCGGTGAAAGAGGTGCTTCTTTCCGTCCACATAGACAGGAACCATCACCGCCCCGGTGCGGACGGCAATCACCGCCACGCCGCTCTTAGCCCGCACCTGACCGGGATGATCCACCCGGGTCCCCTCGGGAAAGATCAGCAGGTTCTCCCCGTCTCGAATGGCACGGATGGCCGTCTTGACCGATTGAATGTCCGAATTTCCCCGGCTGACCGGGAACGCACCCAAACGGGAAATGATGGGACCCAGCAGAGGAATTCGGAAGAGCTCCTCCTTGGCCATGATACGCAGGTGATAATCAATGGGCGTGGTGATCGCCAGCAAAACAGGGTCCCAGAGGCTGCTGTGGTTGGGACAGAGCATGGCCCCGCTGGCCGGGAGATTCTCCAGCCCAGAGACCTCAAGGGGGTAGAAAAAGCGAAGAATGGGGCCCACAACTCTCCAGACAACGTGAAAAAAACGCTCGTTCATTGTCCCACCTTCTCGCGGATCACCTGCAAAAGAGCCTGACGGCTGCCTGCAAAATCCAATTCGCTGGTGTCCACCGTCACTGCATCCGCAGCCACCCGCAAAGGCGCCACCTCCCGGTGGGTGTCGTCCCAATCCCGCTGGCGCAGCTCCTCCAGCACCTGCTCATAGGGCTGTGGGGTTCCCCGCTGCTCCAGCTCCAGGCACCGGCGGCGGGCCCGGATCTCCGGCGAAGCGGTGAGGTAGATCTTCACGTCCGCCTCAGGCAGCACCACCGTGCCGATATCCCGTCCGTCCATCACCACGCTGTGCCGGCGGGCTGCCTCCCGCTGCATCTCCAGCAGGAAATCCCGCACACAGGCGTGGGCCGACACAATGGAGGCGTATCGGGAAATCTCCGGCTTTCGGATCTCCTCCGTCACATCCTTTCCATTGAGCATCATGTGCTGTAAACCATCTTTACTATACATCATTTCCACCTGGATCTCCGGTAGAAGTTCCCGTACGGACTCCGCGTCTCCAGGGTCTGCCCCACGGCTGCGCACAAAATATCCGATGGTGCGATAGATAGCACCGGTGTCCACATAGACATAGCCCAGTTCCGCTGCCACACTCTTGGCCAGGGTGCTCTTGCCCGCCCCGGAGGGACCGTCGATGGCAACGGAAACCAACTTCTCCTGCTGCATGCTTTCTCTCTCCCTTTTATTCTCTCTCATTCCTGCTCCGCCGCGGCGGCCAGACCGGCAGCCCGGCCGGTGGCCCAGGCGATCTGCAGATTGAATCCACCGGTATAGGCATCCACATCGATGATTTCTCCTGCGAAGTATAATCCCTTTACAACCTTTGATTCCATTGTCTTGGGATCGATTTCTTTTACTTTGACTCCCCCGGAGGTCACAATGGCATTCTCCACCGGCATGGGCCCTTCGATCTCCACGGGCCAGTGCTTGAGCAGATGCAGTATCTGGTGTCGCTCCTCCCGGGTGATGGAGTGGACCTTCTGATGGGCATCCACTCCGCTGGCCTCCACAAAGACGGGGATCAGCTTATGGGGCAGCAGATCCACCAACGCATTGCAGAAGTCGCTGTTGCAGTACTTTTCAAAGTCCGACAGCAACCGCCGGTCCAGCGTAGGCTCATCCAGAGCCGGCTTCAGGTCGATCTCCAGGCGATACTCCTTCTGACCGAACTTCCGCATATGGGCGGAGGCAGACAAAATCAGGGGACCGCTGACCCCAAAGTGGGTAAACAGCAGTTCCCCAAAGTCCGTATAGATCTTTTTGCCGCTCTCCAGCACCGTCAGCTCCACGTTCCGCAGACTCAATCCCTGAAGCTGGGCACACTGAGTCCCCTTCTCCCGCAGCGGAACCAGAGAGCCCCGCAGAGGCGTCACCGTGTGGCCAACCTCTTGGGCCATCCGATGTCCGTCACCGGTGGAGCCGGTGGCAGGATAGGATACGCCGCCGGTGGCCAGAATGACCCGGTCCGCCGGAAGAGTCTCCCCTGCTCCGCAGCGCACGCCGCAGACTGTGCCGTCCCGGACCTCCAGATGTTCCGCCCGCTGCCGCAGGACCGCCACATGGAGCTGCCGGGCCCGGCGTTCCAGCGCGCCGCTGATGTCGAAAGCCCGGTCCGACACGGGAAACACCCGTCTGCCCCGTTCCACCTTCAGAGGCACACCTAAATCCTCAAAAAAGGCCATAGTATCCCGACCGTCAAAGCGGGAAAAGGCGCTGTACAAAAAGCGTCCGTTGTGAGGCACATTGGCCAGCAGTTCCTGACAGGAGGCATCATTGGTGACATTGCACCGGCCCTTACCCGTGATGTTCAGTTTTTTGCCCAGACGTTCGTTGGGCTCCAGCAGAGTGACATGTGCCCCCTGCTCCGCCGCCGTGATGGCGGCCATCAATCCGGCGGCACCGCCGCCGATCACCACAATCTTAGACATCTTCCGCCTTTCCAAATACGCCGTACCGGTCCCAGATATCCTCCAACTCCTCAAAGGTCTCCGCCAGGTCCTTGTTCATCCGGTTTCCCAGCGCCACGATCAGTGCGTTGATGAGGGAGAGCGGCGCCACCATGGAGTCCACAAAGGAGATCATCTCACTTCTGGCCAGCAAGGAGGCGCTGGCCAGCTGATAGAGGGGCGAGACCTCGCTATCGGTGATGGCCACCACGTCACAGCCCCGGTCCGCGGCAAACTGGACGGTGTTGACAGTCACCTTGGAGTAGCGGGGGAAGCTGATGGCCAGAATCACATCCCCCGGACCGATGCGGAAGAGCTGCTCAAAGATCTCCCCCGCCGCGTTGGATTGCACCAGCGTGACATTTTCAAAGAGCATATGCAGGTAAAAATGCAGATATCCTGCCACAAAAGACGAGGAACGGACCCCCAATATGTAGATATGGCGGGCGTTCATCAGCTTGTCCACCACCCGGTCGAAGTTGGCCTGGTCCATCTCTTCAATGGCAAGACGCAGCTTCTCCATGTCGGACTGCATCACTGCCGTGGCCAGATCCTGGCCGGAGAACTGGTTGTCCGCAGCCTGGATGCGCTGGATGGAGGTCAACTTGGTACGAATCATTTCCTGCAGGGCCTTTTGCATACTGGGATACCCGTCGTAGCCCAGCTCCGAGGCGAAGCGGACCACGGTGGACTCGCTGACATGGACGGTTTTTCCCAGTCGGCTGGCAGTCATGAAAGCCGCTTTATCATAATTGTCCAAAATGTATCGGGCTATGAGCTTCTGTCCCTTGGAAAACTCACTCATTCGTCCTTTGATTCTTTGTAAAATATGTCTTGACGCTGCGTTGCCCTTTTCCACGTTGTCTCTCTCCTACCCGTTGAAATATCACTTCATTCGGAGAATATTTTATCACGTTTTCAGCTGAATTCAACCATTCTTTCCCTTTTTTTAGAATTTTCCAGGGAATCTACGCCTGCTGAAGGTCCGCAATCTCCTCCTCGGTCAGATACCTCCATTTTCCAGGTGGAAGCTCTCCCAGACAGAGGCTGTGCTCCCGCACCCGCTGCAGCCGTTTGACGTGCAGGTCGCAGAGGGCGCACATGCGCCTGATCTGGCGGTTTTTCCCCTCGTGGATGGTGATCTCCAGCTCCGCTGTCTCTCCGCCTCGACGCATGGTCTCTACCTGGGCAGGCCGGATGGTCGTTCCATCCTCCAGAGCCCTCACTGCCGCCAGACGCCGGGCAGCCTGTCCCACCGCACCGGCCACCACCACCCGATAGGTCTTGTCCACCCCAAAAGAGGGGTGCAGCAGACGCTGCATCAGGGCGCCGTCGTTAGTCAGCAAAAGCAGCCCCTCGGAATCCATATCCAGCCGCCCCACGGGATAGACCCGGGCACCGCAGTCCTTCACCAGGTCCGCAACCGTGGGCCGTCCCTTTTCATCCTGAAGCGTGGTGACCACGCCTCTGGGCTTGTTGAGCATGAGATAGACCATCTTTTCCTGCCGCGTCAGCAGCACGCCGTCCACCCGGATCTCATCCCGGTCCGGGTCAGCCCGGTCGCCCACATGGGCGGGGGCGCCGTTGACGGTGACCTTTCCCTCCGCCAGCAGCGCCTCCGCATGGCGGCGGGAGCAGATTCCCGCCGCTGAAATCAATTTTTGCAGTCTCTCTTCCATACATCTCAATCCTGAAGCAGATTCAAAAGCCGCTGAAGCAGCGTCATAGGCTCCGGCAGCGTCACCGCCACATCCTCGCCGCACAGCAGCTCCACTCTGCCGATCTCTTCCCCGTTCAGCAAAAATACCGCCTGGCCTACCACCTGGCCTGCCGTTAGCGGGGCCACCAGGCTGTCAGCCACCTCCCACCGGGTCTCCACCTGCTCCCCCTCAGCCAGGGGCCAGGCAAAGTCCTCCGCCGCCAGAAGGGACACAGAGGCGCCGTCACTGCCCTCCACCGGGACCTGACGGACCGTCTCGCCCCGGGTCAAAAAGGTCTTGGCCGGATAGGCGGAAAAGCCGTAGTCCAGCATGGCGGCATGGTCCAGCCAGTCGTTTCCGTCCTGAAGGGTCACGGCCACCAGCCGCTGCCCGTTGCGCTGGGCACAGCTGACCAAGGTCCGGCCCGCAGCCCGAGTGTACCCGGTCTTGAGGCCGATGCAGCCCTCCACCAGGCCCAAAAGCTTATTGTGGTTGGTCATGGTCCGGCCGCCGATGGTCACGCTGCGGGTGGAGAACATCCGCACCAGCGTCTCGTTCTCCACCGCTGCGGCCGCCAGCTTGGCCATATCCCGGGCAGTGGAATAGTGCTTTTCATCGTCCAGGCCGTTGGGGTTGGCAAAGGAGCTGTTGCTCATGCCCAGTTCCTGAGCTTTCTCATTCATCATCTCCACGAAGTGGTCCACTCCGCCGCCCACGTGGTCGGCGATGGCCACCGCCGCGTCATTTCCTGAACACAGCAGCAGCCCATACAGCAGCGTCTCCAGCGTCAGCTGCTCCCCCGCCTTCAGATACATGGAGGAGCCCTCCGCCATATGGGAGCTCTTGATGGTCACCACATCGCTCAGCGTGCCGTTCTCCACGGCCACCAGGGCCGTCATGATCTTGGTGGTGCTGGCGATGAGCATCTTTTTATCCGCGTTTTGCTCATACAGTACCCGTCCGCTGTCCACGTCCATCAAAATCGCAGCAGTAGCGGATGTGCTGAGCGCCAATGTCTGACAAGTCAATATACTAAACAGCGCCACAGCGCACAAAAGAGAAGAGATCAAGCGTTTCAGGGCCATCGCCTCCTATACAGTCATCTCGCGATGCCTGTATAGTATACCCCTTCCTCAGAAATCTTTTTCCTTCTTTTTGTCGAAATATTTTTCCGCCTTATCGATCAGGTCCGGAACCATCTCCACGATGCGGTCCACGGTGGTGGCAGGGGGCATGGTCACCGGCAGGAGCCGGGTCACGCCGTCCCGGATGACCAGAAAGGCAACCGGGTCCATTTTCACGCCGCCGCCGGTGGCAAAGGTCAGGTTCTCCTTATCCGGCTGATGCTTACCATAGGTGCTGCCGCCGCCGTTTCCAAAGCCAAAGCTGACCCGGGAAATGGGGATCAACGTCACACCGTCGGGGGTGTGGATGGGCTGCCCCACCACGGCGTTGGAATCCGCCATGCCGTGGATCTGATCGATGGTGTCCTGCATCATCTGGTGCAAAGAGTTGCGTCCTTCCTTGTGTTCCACATGGTTGTTTTCCATACACAGCTTCCTTTCTATGCCGCCTGATCGGCTGTTTGAGTAGTTTTCCTGTCTTTCTGTTTTGCCCGGAGCCTCATCAGCCACTTCAGCGTGGGGATGCCCGTGCTGATCCCCACGCGGAGCAGCGTGCCAATTCTGACAGACACTCCTACCTTCCCTTGCAGCTGGATCTTCTCACGGCTCAGATCCAGCTCCAAATGGATGCTGGGGTCCGGGATCACCAGCAGCGTCTCCAAGCGGGGCATCAGCGTCCACATGGCTGCGCAGAGCAGTCCATAGAGCTCCGCAGTGTCCGCGGGATCTTCCCCGCCCACATAGACGCACAGTTCCAGAGGCTGGATACGGATGGCTCTCCGAGTCTGTTCCAGAGCCCGAAGGCCCACGGGCAGCAGTGTGTCAAAGGCGTCCCGCAGGTCCTCCGCCGTGAGCTTGAGCAGTTTTTTCTTCAGCTCCGCCCCGGTGATCTCTTCTTTCTTCTTTTTGGGCTCCTTGGGCTTCTTTTCCCTTTTGGCATCCTGCCGGAAAGGGTCAATGTGAATGCGCAGAGGGCCAACCCGAATGGTAAAGGAGATGTGCTCCTGCCAAAATACGGTCACTCCCACCCGGGCCAGGCACAGCAGCACAGTCAGCCCCAACAGCACCGCCAAGATCCAGACAATGACCACTGCGCCTCACCTCCCGCTTATCTTTTGCAAATCAAGGCATCTCCTGGCCGCTCTCCATAGGTACCTCCGGGTCCACCACTTCTCCGTTCTCCCCCAGGCGCATCTGCCCATCCGCCGCCAGACCCGGCAGTTCCGGCAGGTCCTCCAGGGAGTTGAGATGGAATGCCCGGAGGAAATTCTTGGTGGTGCGGTACAGATGGGGCCGTCCCGGCACCTGGAGCCGACCGCACTCCTCAATGAGCTTGCGCTCCAGCAGCAGCCCCACCGTGTAGGAGCTGTCCACGCCCCGCACCTGGTCCACATAGGCCCGGGTGGTGGGCTGGTAGTAGGCGATGATGGTCAGCACCTCCA
>ERZ791871.2944-NODE-2944-length-10241-cov-4.273120_pt1 | contig 10241 bp, 11 predicted proteins | sample MGYA00510280_ERZ791871 | MGnify/ENA primary metagenome ERZ791871 (study PRJEB30046, sample SAMN00792111) | human gut metagenome | study: EMG produced TPA metagenomics assembly of the A metagenome-wide association study of gut microbiota in type 2...
TAAATAAGTAAAAGCATAATAAACGAATGAAAACGAAAAAGATTATTCTAATCGCTGTGGCAGTCGTTGTGGTTGTGGGAGCAGGAATCTGGTTCTTTGCAGGTTCACCCGCCAAACACAAGGTTACGTATGCCACCACTACTGTCAGCAAAGGCGATATTTCAAATTCGGTGACTGCTACCGGAACGATCGAACCGGTAACGGAAGTAGAAGTCGGTACACAGGTATCCGGTATCATCGACAAAATCTATGTGGACTATAATGCGGCAGTGACCAAAGGACAGTTGATTGCCGAGATGGACCGCGTGACGTTGCAGAGTGAACTCGCTTCACAACGCGCCACTTACAATGGAGCGAAAGCGGAATACGAATATCAGAAGAAGAACTATGAACGCAGCCGGGGACTGCACGAAAAGGCGCTGATCAGCGATACCGACTACGAGCAGTCGCTCTACAACTATGAAAAGGCAAAAAGCTCGTTCGAGAGCAGCCAGGCTTCGTTGGCCAAAGCGGAACGCAACCTGTCGTATGCCACCATCACTTCACCGATCGACGGCGTGGTCATCAGCCGCGATGTGGAAGAAGGACAGACCGTAGCTTCGGGATTTGAAACACCGACCCTATTCACCATTGCCGCCGACCTGACTCAGATGCAGGTTGTGGCCGATGTGGATGAAGCCGACATAGGCGGTGTGGAAGAAGGACAACGGGCTACATTCACCGTAGATGCCTACCCGAACGACGTATTCGAAGGAACGGTCACGCAAATCCGACTGGGAGACGCAAGCAGCACCAGCACGAGCAGTACGTCGACCACTGTAGTCACTTACGAAGTAGTGATCTCCGCCCACAATCCGGACTTGAAGTTGAAACCCCGCCTGACAGCCAATGTCACCATTTATACCCTGGACCGCAAAGACGTGCTCTCCGTGCCCGCACGCGCACTGCGCTTCACCCCGGAAAAGCCGCTGATAAGCGACAAGGATGTGGTAAAAGACTGTGAGGGCGAACATAAACTGTGGACACGTGAAGGAAATACATTCACGGCACATCCCGTACAGACAGGTATCACCAACGGTATCAATACCGAAATCACCGGAGGAGCCTCCGAAGGAATGGTAGTAGTGACCGAAGCAACCATCGGAAGCATGCCCGGTGGAAACGTAGCACCCGAAGCCGGACCGGACGGTGGCGGAGAGCAAAGCCCGTTCATGCCAAGCCACCCGGGCAGTAAGAAGAAAGGAAAATAAGTATGAGCAAAACAGTCATCGAACTTCAGAACATCAAACGCAACTTCCGGGTGGGAGACGAAACGGTACATGCGCTGCGCGGAGTTTCGTTCACCATCACCGAAGGGGAGTTTGTCACCATCATGGGTACTTCCGGTTCGGGAAAGTCGACGTTGCTAAACACGTTGGGTTGCCTCGACACACCCACCAGTGGAGAATATCTGCTGGACGGTATCTCGGTGCGTACCATGAGCAAGCCGCAACGCGCCGTATTGCGCAACCGCAAGATAGGCTTTGTCTTTCAGAGCTACAACCTGCTGCCGAAAACGACCGCCGTGGAGAATGTGGAGCTCCCGCTGATGTACAACTCGGGAGTCAGCGCCTCCGAACGGCGCCGGCGGGCCATCGAAGCCCTCCGCGCGGTAGGGTTGGGCGACCGGTTGGAACATAAATCCAACCAAATGTCCGGCGGACAAATGCAGCGTGTAGCCATCGCCCGCGCGTTGGTCAACAATCCGGCAGTCATCCTCGCGGATGAAGCGACGGGTAACCTCGATACACGCACCTCTTTCGAGATTCTGGTGCTGTTTCAGAAACTGCATGCCGAGGGGCGTACCATCATCTTTGTGACGCACAACCCGGAAATAGCCCAATACAGCAGCCGCAACATTGTGCTGCGCGATGGGCAGGTCAAGGATGATAGTGTCAACCCGAACATTCTTTCGGCAGCCGAGGCACTGGCCGCACTGCCTGTACAGGAAGAATAATACAGTTTAGAAACGAATACGATTCACCACAGAGGACACAGAGGACACAGAGAATATATTTCTCTTAAACATCCTGATAAACAAAATATTAAAACTCTGTGTCCTCTGTGGTGAATAATACTCAAAAACCTTACCATTATGAATGGAACCAATTTATTTAAAATAGCCCTGCGTGCCCTGAACAACAACAAGCTGCGCGCATTCCTTACGATGCTTGGAATCATTATCGGTGTGGCATCTGTCATCACCATGCTCGCCATCGGACAGGGATCAAAGAAAAGCATTCAGGCACAAATCTCCGAAATGGGCTCCAATATGATCATGATCCATCCGGGAGCAGATATGCGCGGAGGAGTCCGTCAGGACCCCAGTGCCATGCAGACACTGAAACTGACCGACTACGAATCATTGCGGGACGAAACCAGTTTTTTAGCTGCCGTCAGCCCGAATGTTTCCAGCTCCGGGCAACTGATAGCCGGTAACAATAACTATCCGTCATCCGTCAGTGGCGTGGGTACGGACTATCTGGAGATACGCCAGCTCTCGGTCGACAACGGCGAGATGTTCAGCGAAGCCGATATCCAGTCCAGCGCCAAGGTGTGCGTGATAGGAAAAACCATTGTAGACAATCTTTTCCCCGGTGGAGAAGACCCCGTGGGACGCATTGTCCGGTTCAATAAAATCCCGTTCCGCGTAGTGGGCGTACTGAAGTCCAAAGGCTACAACTCCATGGGTATGGACCAGGATGACATCGTACTGGCCCCCTACACCACCGTGATGAAGCGCCTGCTGGCACAGACCTATCTGCAAGGCATTTACGCTTCTGCCCTCACCGAGGATATGACGGACAATGCCACGGAAGAAATCACAGAACTCCTCCGCCGCAATCATAAACTCAAGGAAGGGGACGATGATGACTTCACCATCCGCAGCCAGCAGGAACTGAGCAGCATGCTCAACTCCACCACCGACCTGATGACCACCCTGCTTGCCTGCATCGCCGGCATCTCGCTTGTGGTAGGCGGAATCGGAATCATGAACATCATGTACGTCAGCGTCACCGAACGTACCCGGGAAATCGGCCTGCGCATGTCAGTCGGTGCACGGGGAATCGACATCCTGAGCCAATTCCTGATAGAAGCCATCCTGATCAGTATCACCGGCGGCCTTATCGGAGTAATCATCGGCTGTGGTGCCAGCTGGCTCGTGAAAAGCGTTGCCCATTGGCCCATCTTCATCCAGCCCTGGAGTGTATTCCTGTCGTTTGCTGTGTGCACCGTCACCGGGGTCTTCTTCGGATGGTATCCGGCCAAGAAAGCAGCCGACCTCGACCCGATCGAGGCAATCCGATACGAGTAATCTATCACAGAGGACACTGAGAACGTAAAGTAAAAAAAAGTATAAAGAACAACGAAAGCCCGATATTCTATCAGTAAAGCCTATGATGCTGATTGCTTTCATTGCCTATTATATATTCTTTATACATTATATATAGTAAACTCTGTGTCCTCTGTGGTGATCCCCGTTTATCGTTCATCGTTCAAAACGTCCCAAACGTAAACTAAAATTAGTATCTTTGTCCCCATGAAACAGTCTCTGACATCAGCCCGCCGCCCTCTGGAAATACTGATACATATTATCAGCTGGGGGATCGTGTTTGGTTTCCCTTTCTTCTTTATCGATCGTGCGGGAAACAGCATCAATTGGAGTGCCTATCTGCGCCACTCTGCCGTACCCATCTCCTTTGTCACCGTATTCTATCTGAACTACTTCCTGCTGGTCCCCTTCCTCTTGTTCCGGGAACAGAAGAACAAGTACATCATCTATAACATCCTGCTGGTCTGCATAATCGGCCTCCTGCTGCACATCTGGCAAAGCCTGAATGCCCCGATCCCCCCCATAAAAAAACCTCACATGCCTCCCGGATGGATCTTCTTTGTACGGGACATCCTGAGCCTTATCTTCACCATCGGCCTGAGTGCCGCCATCCGCATGAGCGCCCGCTGGGGAGAAGCCGAAGCCGCCCGCCGCGAAGCGGAAAAAAGCCGCACCGAAGCCGAACTGAAAAACCTGCGCAATCAGCTCAACCCGCACTTCCTGCTCAATACGCTGAACAACATCTACGCACTGATTGCCTTCGACAGCGACAAAGCGCAGCAGGCTGTACAGGAGCTCAGCAAGCTGCTCCGCTATGTGCTTTATGACAACCAGCAGAACTACGTCCCCCTCTGCAAAGAGGTCGACTTTATCCGCAACTACATCGAACTAATGCGTATCCGCCTCTCTGGAAACGTAGAGGTCATTACGCAACTCGACATACAACCGGACAGCCAGACGAAGATCGCCCCGCTGATCTTCATCTCCCTTATTGAGAACGCCTTTAAACACGGCATCTCCCCTACCGAACCGAGCTTCATCCACATCCTTATCTCTGAGAATAAAGAAGAGATCCGGTGTGAAATACGCAACAGCTGCCATCCCAAAACCAATATGGATAAAAGCGGATCGGGCATCGGCCTCGAACAGGTGAGCAAGCGCCTCGAACTGTCTTACCCCGGACGCTACCGATGGGACAAAGCCATCTCTGAAGATGGCAAAGAATATATATCGAAATTATTAATATTTAATCATCCACAGCCGTGAAACTACATTGCGCCATAGTAGACGACGAGCCTCTGGCACTCAGCCTGCTGGAGAGTTACGTCAACAAAACCCCTTTCCTTGAACTGGCAGGAAAGTATTCCAGCGCCGTACAAGCCATGAAAGAACTTCCGGGACATCAGATTGACCTGCTGTTTTTGGATATCCAGATGCCGGAGCTTAACGGCCTGGAATTCTCTAAAATGGTAGATGCCCGTACCCGTATTGTCTTTACCACCGCCTTCGGTCAATACGCCATCGACGGATACCGGGTCAACGCACTGGACTACCTGCTCAAGCCCATCTCGTATGTCGACTTCCTGCAGGCCGCCAACAAGGCATTGCAGTGGTTCGAACTCGTTCAGAAACCCGAGGAAATAGACAGTATTTTCGTGAAGAGCGACTACAAACTGGTACAGGTAGAGCTCAAAAAGATATTGTACATAGAAGGTCTGAAGGACTATATCAAAATCTATACCGAAGATGCTCCCAAGCCCATCCTATCACTTATGAGTATGAAGTCCATGGAAGAGCTGCTTCCCCCCACCCGCTTTATACGTGTACACCGCTCTTTCATTGTCCAAAAGGACAAAATACGCATCATCGACCGCGGCCGCATCGTATTCGATAAGACCTACATCCCCGTCAGCGATAGCTACAAACAAGCTTTCCAAGCTTTCCTTGACGAACGAAGTTGAAAGGATTTGCAGCTGATTTATCGGTAAAATGTGAGCATTTGTCGATTATTATTTATATATAAACAAAAAAATCTCTATCTTTGTAACAAACAGAACGGAAGTTGTGAAACTTCCAAGAATAGAATAGTTTAGTTAAGTCTAGTTTAGTTTTTGTGTTGAAGGGCTTCTACCTCAGAGGAGGATTTAGAAGCCCTTTCTATTAATTGATTACCTCAAATGTGGGTCAGTTAACTTAGTTTTAAGTAGAACCACTTCGGCTTTACAAGTCTTATTATTTAATAATATCTCATAGCATTCATTATCCGCTGTGATCATACCTGCAATGGTGAATACCCCCTCATCAAATTCATTCAAACACTTAAACATAACATCATCTTTTTCGTTAGCAACAGCAGGTTTGAAAATGGTAATCTCAGCTATTCTATCTCTATTATCATCAATAAATTGATTCCAATAATGAGCAGTACTATCAGAATCGGAGCTATGAATATGAAAAACAAAATAATCGCTATTATACATTACTTTGGCTAGATAACAACCTGTAAACTGAAAACTAATAGCGTCTGCTCCTTTTGCTATTCTATAGTATGAGATATTTGACTGCCGCCAATAAACTCCATACAATCTTTGAGGAGCATATTCTACACCACAATTAATTAGTTTATATTTATTCTCATCCACAATAATGGGCTGTGGAACTGAAGGAATCCCCCATGCTGGAATATTTTCCCCCTTGTTCAATAGGTCTAAAAAGCGTAAATTAAAGTCTAATTCATTCATAATTAATACAATGATTATTTATCCTACTCTCTTTCCGGCTTGTCGGAATCCGCCTATACGTCAAAAATATAGATAAAGAGAGCTTAAAACGATTATAAATTTTAGATGAGGAAACTAATCTTTCGAAAACAGGAAAATTCCTCTTGAATACAAAAGCTTCAATTCTTAGAAACCAGGGATATAAATATAAATTAAGTTTAAAATCGCTCTATTCATTCACTATCTCTTTCTTATATGATTGTAATCTTTTAGTGTAAATAATCAAAACTTCCCCTTATACTAAAAAGATATGCCTAAATACCGGCAAAACGCAAAAAGCTCCGAATTTTTCAACACGGAGCTTTATACGTTTATAATAAACAATACGAAAAGCATCCCGTTGTTATCTATTTTGCAATATTTGAGATAGTCCCTTTTTATGTCAGAACTTCCTCCTCCGCTAGCAAATAAAAAAAGTTTCTTTTTTTAATCTATATCATAGCCCCAAAGTATTAAATGTATACTTCTATATTATAGCCAGCATTCTTTTCCAGAAAGCATGGCCAATGTACATCATGAATATCCAAAGTTTGATAAATCCCGGCCATATCTTTCTTATTGAAAACCTCGTTATTCTGATAAACGATAATATTATAATTATAATCAATGATGGCCTCTATCTCTCCGGAGTTTGCCTGCAAGTCAACATTTAAATGATCACGTACAGAGTAATATGTAGGATGTACATGAATCAACATTTGCTCACCCTTCTTTATAGTAACTGACCCAGCCTTCCCATGCCGTAAATCGGGTTCATTCCCTTTCTTTACATACAGTTTATCCTCACATGTATATATTGCAAATTCAGTATTATACAATTTAGTAAGACCAACCAAATCTTTCAGCATAAATCGTTTATTTGGAATCTCGAGTATGGCATGATACTTAAAATAATCCCCCAATCCCCCAACTTTAATTACATTATTAGGGATCTCTTTATCGGAGACCTCCTTTTTATTATATACCGATTTACTATCTAAAAAATATATTTCCATACTGTTTCTAATATTTCTTCCTACTCTATTATGACTTTTCGGAACCCGTCATTATTCCGCAATTGATTCTACGATACGGCTATTATAATACCCGAAATCGTATATTGTCTATCACCGTATCTGTCCGAAATAAGTGTTATGTATTGAGTATTCAACTGTGCACTTCTTACTCCACATGCGGGATCATATACATTATAGCCATTTTCAACCCTTTTAACAGCAATCCAATGCACACCATTTACTAACATTATGGCATAACGACTTTCTTGAAGAACCTCCTCTATCGATTTCCACGGTTTTATACATTGTGCACCAACAATACTTTTTTGCTCAGCTATCAATTTAGGAATATGTAGTTTTACACTTTCCAACTGCTGATCTAAATCCCTTCCAAGACCAATATCTAAAAGGAAATGAATCAATTGATCTATCGCCTCAATCAGCTTCTTATCATCAATAAATACGCAAACATTTCTTTTTGTCAATTCTACTGTTCCCACTACAACAGCTCCTGGTAAAGTCATGACCCCATCTACCCCTTCAATACATCCTGTCAAGCGATGGAGAGTAGAACTCCACTCCCCTGTTACTGGATATTTTTGTAAAGAGCGATAAATTTCCTCTCCTTTACATATAGTTCCATCTCCGTTTAAATCACTCAGAATAGCGGCCAAAGCGAATCCTGCACAATAATTATCATGATCACTTTGCCTTTCCTGATATTTAAAATCTTTATTAATTACTCTTACGCTCATTCTTTTATTTCTATTATTTAGCCAAACTTTGTTGCAACTTGAGCAATAGTATCTACCACTTGAATAATATACTTTTGCCACTTCTCTATTGCACGCTGTATTTGATTTCGATTTTTCTTTTCCAATTTCGCAGGTACATCAGTATCTATAGAATTTTTAAACAAATCAATTACAATTGCTAATGCTTTCTCTCGATTGTATACCAAAGTTTTATTACCTAAATCATTCAAATAATCTCTGAAAGCAGTTAGAGACGTTGCATAATTATTAGAATTTATATCTAACTTTTTTCTATTTCCCATAGGATCAGTCACAAATTTATCTCTCAAACCCGATAGTTCTCTAACATATTGTTCTCCGCTAAAAGCGATTATAAAACAATCGGGTATTCCTCCTTTGGTAAGTGCACTCGGAATATCATTAAACAAATGATCTGGTCTTGATTGACTGTATGACGACATTACAAACACTGTTTTATCTCCTACTCTCTTCTCGGCTTTTCGGAACCCGCCTATAAATTTAACTATCTCTGTAAGCTTACGGTACAAAAATATAGAGATAGAGAGAAGAGAACAATTATAAATTTTAGACAGGTTGATTGGTCTTTCAGAGACGGAAAGATTTCTCTTGAATAAAACACTCTTTAATATCTTACCCTAAAAACTTAATAAATCAAATGATCAAGTCTAATAACAATTTATAAAGAAAACACCTAAAAAATCTAACCGAACGAATCAAATACCGCAACGCTTTGTTAAGGTACAACTCAAATGAAATAGAATGATGAAAAGAAAACTTGAAATACATAAGATTGACGTATCCAGCAGTTTGCCGATCCCATACGCAGATGAAGGTATCCGGGCTGGTTTCCCGTCACCGGCACAAGACTATATGGAGCAAGCCATAGATCTGAACAAAGAGCTAATCAAACATCCCGCCAGTACATTCTTTGGACGTGTAGTAGACGATTCGATGCGGGATGAAGGCATAGAAGAAGGAGACATTCTGGTCATCGACAAATCACTGGAATTACAGGATGACGACCTTGCCGTGTGTTTTATTGATGGAGATTTTACTGTAAAGCGGGTACGAATTGAACCTAATGCCGTCTGGTTAGTACCGACGAATCCGAAATACTCTTTAATCAAGATAACAAAGGAGAATAAATCTATCGTCTGGGGAATAGTGACCTATACAATAAAAAAGAACAGGAGAAAAAGATAATATTTGGACTAATGGACTGCAATAACTTCTACGCAAGTTGCGAAAGAGTGTTCAATTCGGCTTTAAATGTAAGCCTATCGTTGTTTTAAGTAATAACGACGGATGTGTTATTGCCAGAAGTAACGAAGCGAAAGCACAGGGAATAAAAATGGGGATTCCGGCATATCTATCAGATTAAAGATGATATTCAGAAATATGGTATATCTGTCTTTTCATCGAACTATACGCTATACGGCGACATGTCCGGACGCGTGATGTCCATACTGGCACAAGTACGCTTATGTATCATTGGCACAGAAGAAAAGCGCATCAAGGGCCTACAGCTTACTGAAATTGGTGATATATGGGGGATCGGTCGCCGGCAAGTTGCCAAGTTAGAAAAACAAGGGGGCAAAACAGCCTATGACTTTACCAAGTTGCCTGGATCTTGGATGCGTAAAAACATGACTGTAGTCGGAGAAAGAACTTGGAAAGAACTTTTAGGCATTTCCCGTATTGATATAGAAACTTAAGCACCGAACAAAAAACAGACATGCACAAGGCGGCCATTCGACAAGATGGTAGAGGATATTGATATAATATCGGAAGCAATCGCTACCCATATTAAAAACCGTACTCAACTCAAAACACAAAAAGAAATTAATATTTTATCATTCTCTTAATATACACGAAATAGGATTAACGATGATTTATTATAGAGACAGATATATTACATCAGCGCCCCATTGAACTAAAGCTATATTATCTAAACCGATGATAGTATCCCTTCTTAAACAGAAAAAGGGTCCAGATAAATATTCTCAACCGGTCAAATGTCAGAGAACATACAAATGGACAGACCTTATTCGAAAAACTTGTAGGATTATGAAAAAGATCGAAAGTAGCCTAAAAGAGAATAGAAAACTACGAGAAGAGTTCTGTAGTTTTTTATTTATCTGTTAATAAAACCAATAAGGGTTAAATAAATGAATAATAATTGGAAACAGACCTTTAATTGTTATTCATGGTTATTACTTATTTAGTTAATGGATTAGCTAAAAAATACTTTGTAACTTTGCTTTTATTTTCAAGTTGATAATTGTCCTTTTTGCTTGCTTTAATAAGAAAAAATAGA
>ERZ791871.2946-NODE-2946-length-10231-cov-2.474548_pt1 | contig 10231 bp, 9 predicted proteins | sample MGYA00510280_ERZ791871 | MGnify/ENA primary metagenome ERZ791871 (study PRJEB30046, sample SAMN00792111) | human gut metagenome | study: EMG produced TPA metagenomics assembly of the A metagenome-wide association study of gut microbiota in type 2...
TGTAAATCGCTGTTTTTTTAGTTTTTTATCAAATGAAGTACGTCCCGTCTATTTGATAAAACGGTACATCTTTACATCATCTTAATAGAGCTTTGCACCTGCCGGAATACGGTCATCTACCATAAGAAGATTTAAGCCTTCACGACCATCTTCTTCGTGTACTGCCGAAATCAGCATACCGCAGGAGTCAATTCCCATCATCTTTCTCGGCGGAAGATTTACGATAGCGATGCAAGTCTTTCCAACCAGTTCTTCCGGCTCATAATACTCGTGAATACCGCTTAAAATCGTGCGGTCTTCGCCTGTTCCGTCATCAAGGGTAAACTGCAACAGCTTCTTTGACTTCGGTACTGCTACACATTCTTTTACCTTAACGACTCTGAAATCTGACTTTGAGAATGTGTCAAAATCAACTGCTTCCTCAAATAAAGGCTCAATCTTTACTTTTGAGAAATCAATCTTTTCCGGTGCTGCTTCTACATTTTTTTCTGCTGTTTCAGAAGCCTGATTATTTACATCATTTTTCTTATTTACACCATCTAAGGACTTCATTGTCGGGAAGAGCAGCACGTCTCTGATTGCCTCAGCTCCTGTCAGAAGCATACACATACGGTCAATGCCGAATCCAATACCACCGGTCGGCGGCATACCGATCTCCAGTGCGTTCATGAAGTCTTCATCTGTTGTATTGGCTTCATCATCGCCCTGGGCAAGCAGTTCTTCCTGGGCTTTAAAACGTTCTCTCTGGTCGATCGGGTCATTCAGCTCAGAGTAAGCATTTGCCATTTCCCATCCATTCATGAAGAACTCGAAACGCTCTACATATTCCGGATTTTCTGGCTTTTTCTTCGTCAGCGGCGAGATCTCAACCGGGTGGTCCATAACGAACGTCGGCTGAAGCAGGTGCTCCTCTACAAACTCCTCAAAGAAGAGATTCAGGATATCACCTTTTTTATGTCTCTCTTCAAACTCAATATGATGCTCTTTTGCAAGTTCTCTTGCCTGCTCCAGAGTCTCAACTTCATTCCAGTCAACGCCTGCGTACTTCTTCACTGCGTCAACCATTGTGATACGCTCGAACGGCTTGCCGAGATCCATCGGGATTCCCTTGTATACGATCTGTGTCGTTCCGAGCACTTCCTGTGCAACAAAACGATACAAATTCTCTGTCAGATCCATCATGCCGTGGTAATCTGTAAATGCCTGGTAAAGCTCCATCAGAGTGAACTCCGGGTTATGTCTTGTATCAAGACCCTCATTACGGAATACACGTCCGATCTCATATACCTTCTCGAGTCCTCCGACGATCAGTCTCTTCAGGTACAGCTCAAGGGAAATACGAAGCTTCAGATCTTCGTTCAGGGCATTGAAATGTGTCTCGAACGGTCTTGCTGCTGCTCCACCTGCGTTCTGTACAAGCATTGGAGTCTCAACTTCCATGAATCCTTCTCCGCTTAAGTACTTGCGGATCGCACTGAGAATCTTGGAACGCTTGATAAAGGTATCTTTAGACTCTGTATTCATGATCAGGTCTACATATCTCTGACGGTAACGGGTATCTACATCTGTCAGACCGTGGAACTTCTCCGGGAGGATCTGTAAGCTCTTGGAGAGGAGTGTCACCTTCTCTGCATGGATAGAAATCTCACCTGTTCTTGTTCTGAAAGCAAATCCTTCCACTCCGAAGATATCACCGATATCCGATTTTTTAAAATCAGCGTAAGACTCTGTTCCGATCGCATCTCTTGCAACGTATACCTGGATGCTTCCCTGTAAATCCTGGATATTGCAGAAAGAAGCCTTGCCCATGACTCTCTTAAACATCATACGTCCTGCAATTGCCACATGGATCGGACTTGCGTCCATGATATTTCTTCTCTCTTCGTAATCCTTTTTAAGAGCTTCTTTCGCCTGCTCCTCATCCATTCCCTCTACGTTCGGCTCCTGGCGGTCTTTTAACAGCTCAGTCTCATGTGCCTCGTAAAGACCTTTCACCTCAAGCGAATGATGTGTCTGATCGAACTTTGTAATCTGGAACGGGTCTCTTCCGTTCTGCTGCAGCTCTGCAAGTTTCTCGCGGCGAACCTTCAGTAAGTGGTTAATGTCCTGTTCCTGTGTCTGCTGTGCCAATCTCTTCACTCCCTTTTCTTTGTATTTTTTAGATATTTCTCTGGATAGAAAGTACTTTGTACTGCATAATTCCGGCCGGTGTTTCTACATCGACAATATCATCCTTGTGCGCGCCGATCAGAGCTTTTCCTACCGGAGACTCGTTGGAAATTTTTCCTTCCAGGCTATTTGCCTCGGTGGAACCAACGATCTGGAACTCGATTTCCTCGTCATACTCCAGATCCAGTACGTCTACTTTACATCCGATATTGATCTTATCAGAATCTACTTCGTCCTCAACAACAACCTCTGCGTTTTTCAGGATTTTTTCGATCTCTTCAATTCTTGCCTCGATATCACGCTGCTCATCTTTTGCTGCATCGTACTCGGCGTTCTCGGAAAGGTCTCCCTGCTCTCTTGCTTCTTTGATTTTACCGGCAATTTCTCTACGTTTGTTTACTTTGAGATCGTGAAGCTCGTCCTCCAGTTTTTTCAGGCCGGCATAGGTAAGAATCGTTTTTTTCTGTTCCATTTTATACACCCTTTCTATCGTTTCTGTATCCAGTCATATCTGATTTTATTCTGTAAACTCTCCGGAAATGCGCTGTATTTTCAGTATTCCCGGTTGAAATAAGGATAGACTCCGCCTATCCTAACAATTAAAGTAGTATAAAGGATTGCCCACGGAATGTCAAGAAAAAAAGAAACGCAGGAAAGATTTTCTTTTTCACAAATCCTTCCTGCATCTTTCTCTTATTTTTCCTTTATTTTTCGGATGAGCTTCCTGTCAGTGCTTTCTTTTTCCAATTTCCTTTTTTATAGAAAATCAGCGTCAGAAGCGCACCCATGCACCAGCTTACCAGCATGGAAATCCAGAGTACCTGATATCGTCCGTTTGGTAGCTCCGGCGTTCTGGTCAGAAAGGCCAGACCGTATGCCAGCGGCACACGGATTACAACAGTAACAACCATCGAAATCCACATCGGGGTCATCGTATCGCCTGCTCCACGCATGACGCCGGAAAGCGACTGTGTTATTGCCATGGCAATATAGCCGACCGCAAGGATCTTCATCATATTGGCACTTAATGTTACGAGCTCTGTGGTATTCGTAAAGATTCCCATCAGATGATGGCCGAAAATAACAATTAAAAGGGTAATGGTCGTTGAGGTTCCGACTGCAATCAGTGTTCCCTGTTTTGCGCCCTGCTCTACGCGGTCCATACGGCGTGCACCGACATTCTGACCGGCATACGTTGTCATCGCGGTACCAAACGAAAAGTTCGGCATCATTGCAAAGCCATCGACACGCATGATGATAACATTCGCGGCGATAACCATTTCACCGAAGCTGTTGGTCAGCGACTGTACGATAACCATCGCCATGGAGAAGATCGCCTGGGTAATACCGGACGGCAGGCCAAGGCGGATAATTTCCATCGAATACTGTTTTTTCATTTTCAGGTATTTGGGTCTGAAATCAAAAATGTCGGTCATACGCATCAGACGCCACATGCAGAGTACTGCAGAAATTGCCTGCGCAATCACGGTCGCGTATGCAACTCCGGCAACGCCCATGTGGAACTGGGAAACGAATACAATATCCAATACAATGTTGATGACCGTTGCCACCAGCAGATAAATCAGCGCCGAAATCGAATCGCCGAGTCCGCGAAGGATACCACATAGAATGTTATAGTACGCACTGCCGGCACAACCCACCATCAGGATCACCAGATACGAGGTACACCAGTCGATGATAGAATCCGGTGTTTTCAGCATTTCCAGCAGCGGCCTTGAGAGGACGGCTCCCAGAATCATAATAATGATGGAAGAAATTGCTGTCAGCGTGACGCAGTTTCCGATCGTCATTGAAAGCTATTTTCTTTGTTTTGCCCCAAAATACTGCGACACCATGACGCCGGCGCCGACGGAAATTCCGACGAACAGAACCAGAAGCAGGTTTAAGATCGGGCTGGCGCTTCCAACTGCCGCAAGCGCGTTGTCCCCGACATATTTTCCGATTACAATACTGTCAACCGTGTTGTAGAGCTGCTGGGCAATGTTGCCGATCAGCATAGGGATTGTAAAAGCTACAATCTTTTCCCACGGCTTTCCCACCGTCATGTCGGACGGTGCGAAAAGTTCTTTGATAGTCATACACTACACTCCCTCTTTTGTTTTTTTATTCCCAATACCTCTAAATGTCAGTATAGCATAGAAAAAGTACCCGTGATATATCAATATTGGCATATCATAGGTACTTTTTTGACTTATTTTACTTACTTGTCAGCCGCGTTCCCACTCATTCAGCATCTGTTCCAGCTCCTGCAGGCTCTCCACCTGGTTGATCGCTGCGCGCAGTTTCGCCGAGTGCGGGAATCCCGCCGTGTACCACGCAACGTGCTTCCGCATCTCGCGGATGCCGATCGCGCCGCCTTTGTATTCCACCTGCATGCGCGCATGGCGAAGCATCATCTCTTTTACCTCATGCTGCGTCGGCTTTGCAAGTGTTTCTCCGGTTTCCCTGTAATGAAGAATCTGTTTAAAAATCCACGGATTTCCTTCCGCGCCGCGGCCAATCATAATGCCATCGCAGCCCGTCTGTTCAACCAGCGCTTCGGCGCTCGCCGCATCAACCACATCGCCATTTCCGATGACCGGAATCGAAACCGCTTCTTTTACCTGACGGATGATATCCCAGTCTGCTTTTCCGGAATAGAACTGTGCCCGCGTTCTTCCATGCACCGCAATCGCAGCCACACCGCAGTCCTCGAGAATCTTTGCAATCTCCACAGCATTCGCCGACTCTTCGTTAAATCCTTTTCGAATTTTAACTGTCACCGGCTTTTTCACTGCCTTTACCATACCGGTCACAATCTTCCGCACCAGCGCAGGATCCTTCATCAGCGCGGAGCCCTCGCCGTTGTTGACGACCTTCGGCACCGGGCAGCCCATGTTAAAATCCAGAATGTCAAACGGCCGCTCCTCGATCTGTGCGGCAATCTGCGCCAGAATTTCCGGATCACTGCCAAAAAGCTGGAGCGATACAGGATGTTCACCCGGATGAATCGTCATCAGATCCTCGGTATTTTTGTTCTTATACAGAATCGCCTTCGCGCTGACCATCTCCATACAGATCAGGCCTGCTCCCTGCTCCTTGCAGAGAACGCGGAACGGCAGATCCGTCACACCTGCCATCGGTGCGAGCACGAGCGGATTTTGCATTTCCACATTTCCGATTTTCAGCGGAGACATCGTCTGGAGCGTACGTTTCTTACTTTCCATCCGGCTTCTCTCCGTCTTCTTCTGCGAACGCTTCCTCCGGCACTTCCTCGCCGAGGAAGAAAACGCGGTAATACAGCTCCAGAGATTCCAGCAGATCCTTTTTCTCCTCCTGATACTGCTTGATCCGCAGCGCACCGCCGATCTCATCGTACATCGCATCCGCATCTACAGCCTCTGTTTCGAACTGCAGACTGCCGTCACTGTCAAACCACATGGTGAAAATGCCGCCGATTTCCACGGTGAACATAACGCACATGATATGAAGCTCATCCTGCACGGACTGCGGCAGGGATGCAAAATCCTGGTTAAAATAATATTTCTGCTCATACGCACTCGCTCCGCAGAGCACTACTTTTTCATCATCTGAATACATATATTTTCCTTTCCTGATCCAAGTTTTTTATACATAACTGTACAGGCCGCGCACTGAAACCTCGCCGGAATGCACTTCCGCGATCGTTCCATCCTCTTTTCTCACACGCAGCTCACCCGTCGACGTGATGCCGAGCGCCACACCCTCGAACGGCTCTTTCGGATCCAGCACACGCACCGGCTGATCCTTATTTGCAAGTACAGCCTCATAGGCTTCCTGCAGCGCCGAGAGATCTCCCGCCTCCAGGAATTTTTCGTAATTCTCCTCGAACGCCTCCAGCACCGCTGCGACTATTTTCGCCCGATTGACCGGATGCCCCATTTCGATCGCCAGTGACGTCGCGATCTCAGCAATTTCTTCCGGAAACTCCGTCTGGTTCACATTGATTCCCGTTCCAATGACGACATAATTGATGTAATCGATCTGTGCACTCATCTCGGTTAAGATTCCGCAGAGCTTTTTCCCGTTCAGCACCGCATCGTTCGGCCACTTAATTCTCGTGTCGACGCCGAGCGCTCTCTGTACCCCCTGCACAACAGCAAGTCCCATCACAATCGTCAGCATCGGCGCTTTGGCCGGCTCGAGATCCGGGTACAGCAGGAGGGACATCGAAACGGAAGTTCCCTCCGGCGATTTCCAGACTCTTCCGCGGCGGCCTTTTCCAGCGGTCTGCGTCTCGGCCGTTGTCAGTGTACCGTTCGGCGCTCCTTCTTCCGCCAGGCGCTTCGCCCACGTATTTGTCGAATCTACTTCATGGCTGTAATAGACCGTCTGTCCAACATATTTCGTATGCGTGCGGCTTTCCAGCTCGTCCTTCGTCATCAGATCCGGCTCGTTCAGCAGACGGTAACCTTTATTCTGTACCGCCTCGATCTCGTATCCTTCCTCTTTTAACTGATTCATGATCTTCCACACTGCAGTACGGGAAATTCCAAAATGTTCACACAAATCCTGACCCGAAACATTTTCTCCTGATTCTCGCAGAAGGCGCAGTGTCTCAGCTCTTTTATTTTCCAGCATATGATATCTTCACACTCCTCACATAAACCAACAGCAGCGCTGCGAAAGACGTGCTCCGCAGCGCTGCTGTACGTGTCTTGCCATTCTTCTATTATACACAGTCTGTTCCGGTTTTTCCACCAGAAAGTTTATGCACCAAGCGTTGCTGCCATCACAGCTTTGATCGTGTGCATGCGGTTCTCTGCTTCCTCGAAGACTCTCGACTGTGCGGACTCAAATACCTCATCGGTAACTTCCATCTCATCCAGTCCGTAACGGTCGTGGATCTCTTTTCCAATCTTTGTTTTCAGATCGTGGAACGACGGCAGGCAGTGCAGGAATACCGCGGTATCCTTGGCATTTGCCATTGCTTCTTTTGTCACGCGGTACGGAGTCAGATCGTGGATTCTCTCCTCCCATACGCTGTCCGGCTCACCCATGGATACCCAGACATCCGTATAGATAACATCGGCGTCTTTCGTTCCCTCTTTTACATCCTCGGTGAGGGTGATGGTTGCGCCGCTCTCCTTTGCATACTCTTCACACTGTGCAACGAGTTCCGCGTTCGGGAAGTATTTCTTCGGTGCGCAGGCTACAAAATCCATACCCATTTTTGCAGATGCAATCATCAGGGAATTTCCCATGTTGTAGCGGGCGTCGCCCATGTAAACGAGTTTGATGCCTTTTAAGTGGCCGAACTCTTCCTGGATTGTCAGCATATCGGCGAGCATCTGGGTCGGGTGGTACTCGTTGGTCAGTCCGTTCCATACCGGGACTTTGGAATATTTTGCCAGCTCCTCTACGATCTCCTGGCCGAATCCACGGTACTCAATTCCCTCATACATTCCTGCAAGAACGCGGGCCGTATCTTTGATGCTCTCTTTTTTACCGATCTGGGAACCGGTCGGGTCAAGATAGGTGGTTCCCATGCCGAGATCATGTGCGGCTACTTCGAAGGAACGGCGGGTTCTGGTGCTGGTTTTCTCGAAGATCAGCGCAACGTTTTTACCGCGCAGGGTGTCCACCGGAATGCCTTTCTTTTTCTTATCCTTCAGCTCTGCGGACAGATCCAGCAGATAGGAAATCTCTTCCGGGGTGAAATCCTTTAATGTCAGAAAATCGCGTCCTTTTAAATCCATGGTGTGTTCCTCCTTAAATATATCGGTATGTAATGTATTTTTATCGCTTAAGATGGTTTCTATTATGAAACAGGCCGGCGCATCTGTCAAGGGGTGAAATGTATATTTTTACGTATTTTACTTGTATTATTCATAATATATGTATTTTTATACATTTTTATTCTGTTATTCTTACCGGCAACTACAGAATCTGCCAGTGGCAGCTCCCTCCGGATGCAGAGCAATAAAAAATTCTCCCGTGTCCGGCATGATGCGTTTCACGGGAGAATCCTGCTTTTTTATTTCTGTCCTTCTTTCCCTGCCGGGCCTTTCTGCTCTTCCACGATTCCCTTGAATGTGGTAGCCAGACTTGCCAGTCCCTGCAGATCGGACGGAACAACAATCTTCGTTGCTTTTCCATTCGCCAGAACACCAAGTGCCTCGAGACTCTTTAAGGTAAGAACCGCATCGTCAGCACCTGCCTCTTTGATGGCACGGATACCATCGGCATTTGCCTGCTGTACTTTGAGGATCGCCTCCGCCTGGCCTTCTGCCTCGCGGATTCGTTTCTCTTTTTCTGCCTCAGCACGAAGAATCGCTGCCTGCTTCTCTGCCTCTGCATCCAGGATCGCAGACTGTTTTTTACCTTCGGCAACCAGGATGGTCGATTTTTTCTCACCTTCTGCAATCAGGATTGCTTCACGGCGTTCACGCTCTGCTTTCATCTGTTTCTCCATGGCTTCCTGAATGGCTGCCGGAGGCATGATGTTTTTCAGCTCAACACGGTTGACTTTAATGCCCCACGGGTCGGTTGCGATATCGAGAGCTGCCTGCATCTTCGTGTTGATAATCTCACGGGATGTCAGTGTTTCGTCCAGCTCCAGATCTCCGATGATGTTTCGAAGTGTCGTTGCGGTCAGGTTTTCAATGGCCATCAGCGGATTTACAACACCGTATGCGAACAGCTTCGGATCGGTAATCTGGAAAAATACGACCGTATCAATCTGCATCGTAACGTTATCTTTTGTAATGACCGGCTGCGGCGGGAAATCCACCACCTGCTCTTTTAAGTTCACGCGGATTGCCACGCGCTCGATAAACGGAACCTTAAAATGAAGACCGGTTGCCCAGGTGCCTTTGTATTTTCCAAGACTCTCAACAACGTAAGCACTGGCCTGCGGCACGATCTTCACACACGATGCTGCAATAAACAGTACAATCACAAGAAGAAAAATCATTAAAATTCCTGCAATTCCTCCACCACTCATGTTTCATTTCCTCCTTCTTTTTCTTTGACCTTTACAATCAGCTTGACGCCTTCCACACGGAGCACTTCCACCACGGTCTCTTTCGGGATAATGCCTCCTTCGCTTTCCGTTCTCGCAGTCCAGGTGTTTCCGCCCAGCGATACCTTTCCGGTGCCTGCCAGGTTGGAAATCTCTTCTGCGACGATCCCTTCCATTCCAATCACGCGGTCTACATTTGTTTTTAAGGTATCCTTATTCAGGAAACGGACGGCTACAGGACGTGTAAAAATCAGAAGTATCAGCGATACAACAAGAAAGCAGACCATCTGAATTACAAATCCGGCTCCGCACATAGCTGCGATCAGAGCAATCAGGGCGCCGCCCGCAAACCAGATGGTTGCCAGACCTAACGTTGCCGCCTCAATCACCAGCAAAACCACAAGCGCAATCAGCCAGTACACTGCATATTCCATGCTCCTCTCTCCTTTCCGATTTCTTGGCTGTTGGATTCATGATACTATATGAGAATGAAAATAGCAAGCGGAGAGGTGGAATATTCAGAAAAAAGACAGGATTTTAAGAACTGGTCGCACAGAGACAGCGCAGAAAACCCGATCTTCTTATTCTTCCATCACATCTTTTCATTTTAAAACGGCTACAACCATTCTTTACACACTCCTATCTGTTGTGATGCAGTTATAGAAACGAAGAAATTTGTAATGTTTAAAGCGTTCGAAAAAGCAGATTACATTTTCATAACGTTTTGCACCTGTGTGAAGTGAAAGGAATGGCTATAAAAATGAAAAACTGGAAAACAGCTCTTTCAAGAAGGAAATAAAGAAAGGAAATATAAAGACTGATTTTTTATTTATAAACTATCAATTCCAAGGCTTGACATCCATACAAAAACAGCTGCCACAACAAAATACATATGCATCTGTATAAAAAGTACCAAGGTAAATGCTAATAATTTCCAAAACAGCGATTTAATCTGCCTTGTATAACGAATGCACTCTTTTAGTGTCAGTTTTTGTTCTACAAACGGGTTTCTGCTGTATTGCTTTAATATCTTCGCCGCGACACGAATTTTTTTCCCTT
>ERZ791871.2949-NODE-2949-length-10205-cov-2.780000_pt1 | contig 10205 bp, 9 predicted proteins | sample MGYA00510280_ERZ791871 | MGnify/ENA primary metagenome ERZ791871 (study PRJEB30046, sample SAMN00792111) | human gut metagenome | study: EMG produced TPA metagenomics assembly of the A metagenome-wide association study of gut microbiota in type 2...
AGTATCTGGAAGAGGACAACCGTCCGCAGGTTACAGAGGATGTAAACTTCGAACATGGCATGGGCGTATCTGTAGGACGTCTTCGTGAAGACACCGTATATGACTGGAAATTCGTAGGACTTTCCCACAATACAGTCAGAGGTGCAGCAGGCGGAGCAGTTCTCTGTGCTGAAACCTTAAAAGCAAAAGGATATATCCAGGCGAAATAATTTATAGAAAATAATAAAAGAGGTGCCGGTAACGGTGCCTCTTTTTATGAGGACACGACGGATTATGAAAGAAAAAGTTCTGACAACAGTGGTGACTTTTGAAACTACCACTCAGGCAATTGCCATGGAAAGGGAATGTAAGAAAAACAAATTTACAGGCAGACTGATCCCTGTGCCAAGAGAAATATCAGCTTCCTGCGGCCTTGCGTGGAAATGTGGGGAACAGAACGAAGAAGAAACAGCTTCCTATATGAAGGAACAGGATCTGGAATATGAAAAGATTTATAGGATTCTTGCGTAAAATGGAAAGATTTATAGGAACACCTGATATATGGTAAACGGTTCACATTTTGACGGATATGTGAAAACATGATACAATGATAGCACTGAATCTCTTGTTATAGAAGATATGTAACTATTTGGCAGTCTGTCGGCTGTGAAAGTACGTTACTGTTCACTCCGTTTACAGTAACGAAAGTATTGAACAGTTACGAGGAGATTCTGAATATGGAGATCAATTGGGGTGAACTGACTTATGGGAAATGAAATGAAAAAAAATGAAGTGCGTCTTACACAGCTTGCCAGTGCAGCCGGATGCGGTGCTAAGATTGGCCCGAAGGTTCTGGCACAGGTAGTAGGCAAACTTCCGAAATTTACAGATCCGATGCTTCTGGTAGGTCCGGAGACATCAGATGATGCAGCAGTATACAAGATTAATGATGAACTGGCAATGATCCATACAGTAGACTTTTTTCCGCCAGTAGTGGATGATCCGTATATGTACGGGCAGATCGCAGCAGCCAATGCACTGAGTGATGTCTATGCAATGGGCGGTGTTCCGAAACTGGCATTAAATGTGGTAGCATTTCCAAACTGCCTTGGTCCGGAAGTACTGGAGCAGATTCTGCGCGGCGGTGCAGATAAGGTCATGGAAGCCGGAGCAGTCCTTGCAGGCGGGCATACTATCAATGATAAAGAACCGAAATACGGACTCTGTGTAACTGGTTATGTGCATCCGGACAAAATGTGGAAAAATTACGGCGCAGAAGAAGGAGACATCCTTATTCTTACCAAACCGCTGGGCTGTGGAATCCTTAACACTGCCATTAAGGCAGAAATGGCGTCTCAGGAAGAAATTGAGAGAGTTCAGAAAATCATGGCGAAGCTGAACAAATATGCAGCAGAGATTGCATCTAAATACACGATCCACAGCTGCACCGACGTAACAGGATTCAGTCTTGCAGGTCACAGTCTGGAAATGGCAAAAGGCAGCCGGAAAACCCTGGTGATCCAGTCTGAGAAACTTCCGATCATTGAGGGTGTTGAAGAGTATGCACAGATGGGGCTGATTCCTGAAGGTGCATACAGAAATCGTGACTTCGCAGGCGATGAAGTACGAAGTGAGATTAAGGAACTCTGGATGGAGGATCTGGTATTTGATCCGCAGACATCCGGCGGACTTCTGCTTGCAGTACCGGCAGAAGAAGCCGATGCCCTTGCAGAAGAGCTTGCAGGTATGGATATCTTCGGCGGTGTTATCGGATATGTAACAGAATTGCAGGATAAAGCAGTTGTATTTGAATAAAAAAATCAGCTTTACTTTCAGACATTTTCTCCTGCGTCAGCATGTCTGCAGATATCTTTCTTGTCCTTTGTATTCTGCCGAACTGTCTCGATTGCATTAGTATATGGAATTGCTATAAAAATCTTCGAATATAATGGAACATAATTACAAATCTGATGAATATTCTTGAATTGTTTGACGATTTCGGTTGTGAAACAGATATTCAGGTGATATAATGTTCTCAATAAAATACATTGCGGAGGTGTAGTTATGAATTACGAAGATGTACAGAAAGTGTCAAACGCGGCGAAAGCCAAGAGTAACCTGGTGAATACCAATTTTTTCAAGTACTTTATACGTGCGGTCATGGCGGGATTTTTTATTGATGTGGCTATGATCTACAGTAATGTAGTTGGAAACGTATTCTCCAAGACCATGCCTGAATGGGGAAAATTTGTGGGGGCATTAGTATTCTCCATTGCAGTGCTTCTGATCAGCTTCGTAGGCGGCGAGCTTTTTACAGGAAATAATATGGTAATGGCGTTCGGAGCCTATGATAAACAGGTAAGCTGGAAAGAGGCCGGTAAGGTATGGGGCGTAAGCTACCTTGGAAACTTTGTCGGATGTGCAATTTTAGCATTGTTGTTTGTAGGTGCAGGAGCATCCGGAACAGCAGACTATTTTGCGGGATTCATTGGAAATAAACTGAGTATTCCGCTCGGACAGATGTTCTTCAGAGCAGTGCTCTGTAACTTCTTCGTCTGTCTTGGCGTGCTTTGTGGTATGAAATTAAAGAGTGATGCAGGAAGATTCCTGATGATCGTTATGTGTATCTCAGGATTCGTTGTAAGCGGATTTGAGCACTGCATCGCAAATATGGGAATCTTTGTTACCGCATACTGCCTGGTACCTGGATTATCCCTTGGAGCCATGGTAAAGAGCATGGTAGTAGTAACTTTAGGAAATATGGTGGGCGGTGCCCTGTTGCTGGCATGGCCGCTCAGAAAGATGAGTGCAGATAAATAATATGTCAAAAGCTTTATACATAGCCGAAAAGCCCAGTGTGGCGCAGGAATTCGCAAAAGCTTTGAAAATCAACGGACAAAGACGGGATGGCTACCTGGAATCTCAGGACAGCGTGGTGACCTGGTGTGTGGGACACCTGGTCACCATGAGCTACCCGGAAAAATATGATATCAAATATAAAAGGTGGAGTTTAGATACCCTGCCTTTTTTGCCGCGCGAATTTAAATATGAAGTGATCCCCGGAGTGCAGAAGCAGTTTGAGATTGTCAAAGGACTGCTTAACCGTGAGGATGTGGACACCATTTACGTGTGTACCGACTCCGGACGCGAGGGAGAATACATCTACCGTCTGGTGGCACAGATGGCAGGTGTTCATGGAAAAAAAGAAAAGAGAGTCTGGATTGACTCTCAGACAGAAGAAGAGATCATGAGAGGAATCAGAGAGGCAAAGGATCTGTCAGCATATGACAATCTTTCTGCTTCAGCCTATCTTCGAGCAAAAGAAGACTATCTCATGGGAATTAATTTTTCCCGTGTACTGACACTGCGTTATGGAAACAGTGTGTCAAATTATTTAAATACGAAATATCAGGCCATTTCCGTAGGACGGGTTATGACCTGTGTACTTGGAATGGTAGTGCGAAGAGAGCGCGAGATCCGTGCATTTGTGAAAACTCCGTTTTACCGCGTACTCAGTAGCATTGCCCTTGAGGGAGAAAACTTTGAGGGAGAGTGGAGAGCTGTGGAAGGCAGCAGATATTTCCAGACTCCTTATCTGTATAAAGAGAACGGATTTAAAGAGAAAGCCTATGCTGAAAAACTGATACAGGAGCTGTTGGTAAGTCAGCCGTTGCAATGTACAGTAGAGAAAATCGAGCGGAAAAAAGAGAACAGGAATCCGCCGCTTTTATTTAACCTGGCGGAGCTTCAGAATGTGTGCTCCAAGTTGTTCAAGATCAGCCCGGATGAGACATTAAAAATCGTGCAGGAACTGTATGAAAAGAAACTGGTCACTTATCCCAGAACAGATGCCCGTGTATTGTCTACTGCGGCTGCGAAGGAAATTTATAAGAATATTTCCGGACTGCGTAATTATGAACATACAGCGGAAATCGCACAGCACATTATTGAACAGGGAAATTACAAAAATCTGGCAAAGACCAGATATGTTAATGATAAGCAGATCACAGACCATTATGCAATCGTACCCACAGGCCAGGGCTTAAACGCATTGAGAAGTGTTTCTCTTACTGCGCAGCGTGTATATGAGACCATTGTCAGAAGGTTTGTATGTATTTTTTATCCTCCTGCAGTATATCAGAAGATCAGTCTTGTGACAAAAATTCAGAATGAGAGCTTCTTTTCTTCATTTAAAGTACTGCTGGATGAAGGGTACTTAAAAGTTGCCACAAATTCTTTTGCGAAGCGAAAAGCAGCAGATGCCATGAGCAGTGTGAACAGAGCCGGCGTAGCCGGCAATGAGGGAAGTGAAGAGGAAGATCCGGATACAGGAAAAAACGGCGGGAACAAAGCTGATGATTCGGCTGAGGATATGGCGTGTGATACCAGACTTCTTGCCGCATTGCAGAACCTGAAAAAAGGTGATATACTCTCTGTGGACAGTTTGAGTATCAAAGAGGGCGAGACATCGCCGCCAAAGCGTTATAATTCCGGTTCTATGATTCTTGCAATGGAGAATGCAGGTCAGCTGATCGAGGACGAAGAGCTTCGTGCCCAGATTAAAAGCTGCGGAATCGGAACCAGTGCCACCAGAGCGGAAATTCTTAAGAAACTGTGCAATATCAAATATCTGGCACTCAATAAGAAAACCCAGGTGATCACTCCAACCCTTCTTGGAGAGATGATCTTTGATGTGGTAAACTGCTCCATCAGACAGCTTCTGAACCCGGAACTGACTGCAAGCTGGGAAAAAGGACTGAATTATGTGGCAGAGGGCAGTATTACAGAACAGGAATATATGGATAAGCTGGAACATTTTGTGCGCCTTCGCACCAGACAGGTGGAGGACAGCAATATCCAGCCATATCTGAGACAGTTCTTTGATGCTGCAGCAGTGAATTATAAGGGTTCATCTGAAAAAAACAGTGCGAAAACAACAGGCAGATCAACGTCCGCAGCGGGACGATCACGTACCTGCAGAAAGCCGTCTGCTTCAAAGTAGTGTGCATTTGTGACAGATAAAAGAAAACATGTCATCATAGCGAGAGAAAAGAGGAAAATATTATGTTAAAAGATTTTACAATTGCAAACCTTCTGGATCTGAACGAAACAATCGCAAAGGATTTATTTGAAGGAAAAACATATCCATGGGAAGTATTACCGGAGATCGGAGATTTCATTCTGAAACTGGGACAGACCTTAAGTGAAGAAGAATACGACCACCCGTCAGAAGATGTATGGATCGCCAAGAGTGCCAAAGTAGCACCTACAGCCTGCATCAACGGTCCGGTCATCATAGGTAAAGAAGCAGAAGTACGCCACTGTGCATTTATACGCGGAAAAGCAATTATAGGTGAGGGTGCAGTAGTAGGTAATTCTACGGAATTAAAGAATGCGGTACTTTTCAACAAGGTACAGGTTCCGCACTACAATTATGTAGGCGATGCAGTTCTCGGCTACAAATCCCATATGGGCGCAGGTTCCATCTGTTCCAATGTAAAATCTGACAAGAAACTGGTAGTTGTAAAAGACGGTGACGAGAAGATTGAAACAGGCCTGAAGAAATTCGGCGCAATGCTTGGAGATAACGTAGAAGTGGGCTGCGGTTCTGTATTAAATCCCGGAACTGTGATCGGACGCTGCTGCAATATTTATCCACTTTCCTCAGTAAGAGGCTGCGTACCTGCAAATCACATTTATAAGTCAAAAACAGAAGTTGCAGAAAAGAAATGATTTAACCGAATCAAGTAGCGAAGCGGATTGCGAATATCCGTTTGACAAGGTATTTTTAGAAGATAATTCAAAGGATAGAAGAGGCAGGTTGTATGAAGGATATTATTTCAGTCATACAGCCTGCCCTTTTATATTTTTATGTCTGTCTGAGATAGAAGATATTTGTTGTACCTGATATTACATATGAAATAAAAGTTTTCTCAGGATTACCAGAATGGTAATGTGCACCGGATAAAACCAGTAAAAAACATATTTCAGAAATCTTCCTTTTACAAATCCACGTTCACCATTGTACATATTAATGGAAAGAAAAGCAAAGCAGGCTTTCCATTCATAGTAAAGCCAGCAGCTTCCGATGATCGCCTGGGCGGTTTTATCGTTGCGGAACCAGTACATGATCAGCAGGAATACAAATCCCCGCCATCCGTAATCTGCCTTCAGAAACACAGAGACAGTCAGCAGTGCCAGCACGCAGACAAGCTGCATTTTCTGATTATCCCAGAAGTATTCCAGGGCACAGAATGCCAGGTATCCCAGAAACAGGGTGAAAAATACATTCTGTTTTTCATATCTCCAGGTGTTGGTAAACATGAAGTTCCATGGAATCTCAGAGATACATGCAAATAGAAACAGATTCAGGCCATATTTCTTACGGTTATGTGTATGTAGAAATCCTTCCACTAACAGAAAACAGAAAATTGGAAAAGCGGCCCTGCCGATATCCCGGAAAATCCGATACCAGCTGTAATCCACGCCACCGAAACTGAAAAGGGTTGCAGTTGTGGCAGGATAATTATACAGGATCATTAAGCCGGTATGGTCAATCAGCATCAGGGTGATAGCAATTAATTTTAAAGCGCTTCCGCTCAGAACCTGAAATTTTGCAGGGAGAAAGGAAGCAGGTAACTTTGTTGTCATAATAGAAATCCCTTCATTAATAGAAATTAGAACTATTTTACCACAAAAAAATCAAAGATGGTTAAAAATTTTACAATTTATGACTGGACGAATCAGCACTTTTGTGAGAAAATAACACTAGGTTGTTAGGCATACTCCTCTGAAGTCATTCAGCAGACATCGGAGTTTTATCCTGTGCAGTTCATTCAGCAGTTCTGTACAGTGGAGAGTATAACAACATGAAGTTAATCTATACTTGAAAGGAGTTTTACAATGATTTATTCACGCGAAGTAGAAGAAATGTGCCCAGTTGCACAGGGCGTTCATCATGGCGCCGCTCCAATCCCAGAAGAAGCTAAATGGGTACAGGCAAAAGAAGTCAAAGACATTTCCGGTCTTACACACGGTGTTGGCTGGTGTGCACCACAGCAGGGTGCCTGCAAGCTTACATTAAATGTTAAAGAGGGTATCATCCAGGAAGCGCTGGTTGAGACAATCGGATGTTCAGGTATGACCCATTCTGCAGCTATGGCTTCCGAGATTCTTCCGGGACTTACAGTTATGGAGGCACTGAACACTGACTTAGTTTGTGATGCGATTAATACAGCTATGAGAGAACTGTTCCTTCAGATCGTTTATGGACGTACACAGTCTGCATTCTCAGAAGAAGGACTTCCAGTAGGTGCTGGACTTGAAGACCTTGGTAAAGGACTTCGTTCTCAGGTTGGTACAATGTATGGAACTCTGAAAAAAGGACCTCGTTACCTTGAAATGGCAGAAGGTTATGTAACAGGTATTGCTCTTGATGCAGATGATGAGATCATCGGATATCAGTTCGTAAGCCTTGGAAAAATGACTGATTTCATCAAAAAAGGCGATGACCCGAATACTGCATGGGAAAAAGCAAAAGGTCAGTATGGCCGTGTTGCAGACGCTGTTAAAATTATCGACCCAAGAAAAGAATAATTTAGGAGGTAACAGGAAATGGCTTTATTTGAATCATATGAGAGACGAATTGACAAGATCAATTCTGTTTTAAACAGCTATGGCATTGCTTCTATCGAAGAAGCTGAGAAAATCACAAAAGACGCAGGTCTTAATGTATACGATCAGATCAAAGGCATTCAGCCAATCTGTTTCGAGAACGCTTGCTGGGCATACACAGTAGGTGCTGCAATCGCAATCAAAAAAGGATGCAAGAAAGCAGCAGATGCAGCAGCAGCTATCGGTGAAGGACTTCAGGCATTCTGTATTCCTGGATCCGTTGCTGATACACGTAAAGTAGGTCTTGGACATGGTAACCTTGGCAAGATGCTTCTTGAAGAAGAAACAGAGTGCTTCTGCTTCCTGGCTGGACATGAGTCCTTCGCAGCAGCTGAAGGTGCTATCGGTATCGCTGAGAAAGCTAACAAAGTTCGTCAGAAACCATTACGTGTTATCCTGAACGGTCTTGGAAAAGATGCTGCTCAGATCATTTCCCGTATCAACGGCTTTACATATGTAGAGACAGAATACGATCCATACAAGAACGAAGTTAAAGAAGTATTCAGAAAAGCATACTCTGAAGGACTTCGTGCAAAAGTTAACTGCTACGGCGCTAACAGCGTTCCGGAAGGTGTTGCTATCATGTGGAAAGAAGACGTTGACGTTTCTATCACAGGTAACTCCACAAACCCGACACGTTTCCAGCATCCGGTTGCAGGTACATACAAGAAAGAACGTCTTGAAGCAGGTAAGAAATACTTCTCAGTTGCTTCCGGTGGTGGTACAGGACGTACACTTCACCCGGACAACATGGCAGCAGGTCCAGCTTCCTACGGTATGACAGATACTATGGGACGTATGCACTCTGACGCTCAGTTTGCTGGTTCTTCTTCAGTTCCTGCTCACGTAGAAATGATGGGCTTAATCGGTGCAGGTAACAACCCAATGGTTGGTATGACTGTTGCTGTTGCTGTTGCTATCGAAGAAGCTGCAAAAGAAGGAAGATTTTAATTCTCACTTTCTAAAGTAAATACTTAAAATGCGAAAGGATTTTGCAAGTTCAACTATGGCTTGCAAAATCCTTTTTCTATGCTTATATTCCTTTCAATAAGCTCAATCTTTTCTCAAACATTTCCCAATACTGAGGCAATGCTTCAAAATAACTTTTCTTTACCTCTTTTATCTGGTTAAGTCCTACCTTCTTTACCGCTTCTTCCGCTGCTTCTCTTTGACTCATTTTTTTATAAAATGTCGTCTGGCAGTTTGCTCCATCTATATTATCATAGGCGTAAAACGCTCGATTAAAATCCATAAGTTTGTGGAGAGAAATCGGCTTGTTATTTTTCGTGTCCACAAGCACTCCCCAGTTTCCCCAATGCCTGTCTGTATTTCCCACTAAATAGTCAATAATATTCATCATATAATAATTGTGGCTGTCTAAAGATAAAATATATTCTTTTACATCTCTATCATGGTTCTGTGCATATATCTCGAATGCTTCCATAGATGCAAGAGAGGTTTCCAAAGAAGTAATATTCTCACTTTTTGTTACTTTTTCATGAGAAAAATACGATTTTTGATAGATAACCTGACTGACATCAAAGCATTGGCAAATCCTGCTTGCCAGTAATTCTCTTTCCACAGCATCTTCTCCGCCGTCTTTTAGAAGTATAAACCCTTCTTCTTCCCTTTTCCAAGCTTTTGGAAAGCATCCATTTGTAGATAAGTCCTTTGCAAGCTCATGATTATCTGCGGTATACTGTTTTCCCCGAAGAGAAATATCAATAAAAGTATTTTTCAAATGATTGTTATATAAATTAATTTCTTCAAAAGTTATTTCTTCACCTTTTTGACGTACCCAAAAAACATCTGTTAAAGAAGCACATCGATAGCTTAAAGCAATTTGCGCTCTTTCCCTGTCAGTAACTGCCTGACGCATCCCAATGCTGTTGAGAATTTCTTTTGCATATTTTCTATCTAAAGTAAGAACTCGTGTGGCACACCAATAATAAAAATTAGTTACGTTATTTACAAGTGTATCAATATCATCATTTTCCTCTAAGTATAGATTATACGGTAAAAAGCTTTCATCATAAATTTTGCAAAATCCTGTTTCTGAAATTTCTGCAACTTTTCTGTTTTTCTGCATAATCTCATATACTTTTTTCTCCACGCTTCTTCACCTCCGGTCTGTCTTCATTCTAACACAGCACCAATATTCTGTACATAGAAAAAAGCTATCGCTATAACGATAACTTTTCCCTTCTAAAATACATATTTGATAAGCTCCATAATTCCCGTAAGCCCCAAACTATATAAAAAAATAGAACCCGGTTTTCCCAAAAGAATAATACATGTAAATTTCTTTAAAGACATTTTCGTCAGTCCGGCTATGTAACAAAGCAAATCATCCGGCGCTACGGGAAGAAAAATTGCCACGGCAAAGGCTTTATCAAAGGCTTTGCCTTTGTCCAGCCAGCCAATATATTTGTTATAATTTTTCTCTCCGATAATATGATGAACAAATGGTCTTCCATAATGCTTTGACAAAAGAAATGCCAAAACAGAGCCCATGGCTATTCCTACATAATTATATACAAAGCCCCATACCG
>ERZ791871.2950-NODE-2950-length-10203-cov-4.206248_pt1 | contig 10203 bp, 7 predicted proteins | sample MGYA00510280_ERZ791871 | MGnify/ENA primary metagenome ERZ791871 (study PRJEB30046, sample SAMN00792111) | human gut metagenome | study: EMG produced TPA metagenomics assembly of the A metagenome-wide association study of gut microbiota in type 2...
CGATAGCCACGTTGAGAGATTCCGAGGTTTCTTTTCCTTGTGGATAATTGGGGATATAAAGTTTTCGATTGATGAGTGCTTCCACTTCTTTTCCTATTCCGTTGCCTTCATTCCCCATTACAATCAGTCCGTTGGTGGATAATGGTTGTTCGTACATGTTTTCTCCATCCAAAAATGTTCCGAATACAGGAGCATCACCGAGTGAATGAATAAATTCGGGAAGAGAGGTGTAATGAACCTTAACACGGGCGATTCCTCCCATAGTGGCTTGTATGGTCTTGGGATTGTATACGTCTACCGTATTCTGAGAGCAGATAATATGTTCGATACCAAACCAGTCCGCCAGCCGGATAATCGTACCCAGGTTCCCCGGGTCCTGAATATCATCCAGTGCCAGGCAAAGAGACTGGCGTGCGAAATCCGGACTTAACGTATATTGCGGTTGCTCGAAAACAGCAAGTACTTGCTGTGGTGTTTTCAGCAGGCTGGCACGTGATAGTTCTTCTTGAGAGACTTCTGCAATTTCATTTGCTTGAATGTCGGGATGCGCTTGTAACCATGAAGAAGTTGCAGCCAGAAAACGGCAAGGGAAATGTCCTAGTAAATCGCCTGTTAATTTAGGACCTTCGGCTAGGAATACCTGTTCCTCTTTACGGGTTTTCTTTAGTTCCAGTGAATGGATATACTTTATTTTATTTTTGCTTAGCATTATTCTTTTACTTCTTTATTTACCGCAAAGCTATAAATATATTTTTAATAAATCGGCTGTTGAACAAGTTTTTTGAAAATAATTCTTTCTCATATTAACAATATTTGTATGAATAAAAATTGATTATCTACTTAATTTTAGTAGATTTGCTTAAAATTAGTAGTTTGATATTCAGTATAAAAGATGACGATATGGAAAGATTGACACAACAAGAGGAAGAAGTGATGATTTACTTTTGGAAAATGGGACCGAGTTTTATCCGGGAGATTGTGAATGAAATGCCGGAACCAAAACCGCCATATACAAGTGTTGCCTCTGTAGTCCGTAATCTGGAGAAAAAGAAATTCTTGTCTCCTTTCAAGTTAGGGAATTCTATTCAGTATCATGTGCTGGTGAAAGAAAGCGACTATAAGCGTAGCTTTATGAATGGAGTAGTAAGTAACTATTTTACAGGTTCGTACAAAGAAATGGTTTCCTTTTTTGTCCGCGATCGTAAAATCAGCAAGAAAGAACTCGAGGATTTAATCAATATTATTGAGGATGAAGAATCATAAATCAAGATAGGCATGGAATCTTTTGCAATCTATTTGATTAAAGTAAATATAGCTTTGATTGTATTATATGCATTCTATAAGCTCTCTTTCAGCAAGGATACATTTTTCAGGCTGAGACGGATCATGTTGCTGCTGATATGTGTGACTTCGCTGATTTATCCATTGATTGATTTTTCAGGCTGGACGGACGAGTATGCAATAGGAGAAACGATTACTACCGTTTACAATAAACTGTTACCGGAAGTGCTGGTTACTACAGCTGTACCCGTTGCTACAACTGAAGTTGAAGGGACAACCTGGCAGGCCGGTACTTGGTTATGGATTATTTATGGATTGGGAATAGGTATGTTGTTACTGCGTAATCTTTTAGAAGTTAGTAAAATACATCACTCTTTAGCCTGCTCTCAGCGCTATTCTCTGAAAGGTGTACCTGTTTATCAGTCAGAAGACGTAGGGGAGCCCTGTTCCTTTTTTCATTGGATATTCATAAATCCGATGCAATATTCGGATAAGGAAATTAATGAGATATTGATACATGAACAAACTCATGTCCGTGAGTTGCATTCATTGGATATAATACTGGTTCAACTGGTTATATTATTATGTTGGTTTAATCCGTTCTCCTGGTTGATACGCAGTGAAATACGTATGAATCATGAGTATCTGGCGGACAAGCAAGTAGTGACGTCCGGCTATGACAAGAAATCGTATCAATATCATTTGTTGGGAATTAAACATACTTCATTGGCTGCAGCAAACTTCTATAACAACTTTAGTGTATTACCCTTAAAAAAACGAATTAAAATGCTAAACAGAAAAAGAACTCATAACATCATGGTAGGTAAGTATCTGATGTTTATACCAGTGGCCGCATTATTGCTGTTATTCAGTAATTGCGCCAATAAGAAAGCGGATAAAGTCCAGTCTGATACCGAAAAAGCAGATACCATAGAGTTGACTGCTGAACCGGAGAAAACAGCAGAACCTCAAGTTGATATAACGATCACGGAGACGAAGGGTGATTCTATTTATTCAGTAGTGGAAACGATGCCGGATTTCCCTGGGGGACAGAAAGAACTACTGAGCTTTTTGAGTCGCAATATCAAGTATCCGACAAAGGCGATAGAAAGTAAAATTCAAGGTCGTGTTATTGTACAGTTTGTAGTTAACAAAGATGGCAGTATTTCTAATGCGAAAGTAGTACGTAGTTTTGATCCGGATTTGGATAAAGAAGCTCTTCGAGTCATAAATTCGATGCCCCAATGGAAGCCGGGAATGCAAAAAGGGGAGCCTGTATCTGTGAAGTTTACAGTTCCTATTGTATTTAGAAATCAACAAAATTAGGAATCTTATTCGCCACGATTTATAGAAGTAATTGCAAGGATACATAGTCAGTAATATATAGGTATTAGCAAAGCATACCTTGCAAATTTCTATAATTCGTGGTGAAAAGAACTTTTGTCGCATTAATTATTGTTTTGATAATTTCCCCGAACGAAAAATATGCTCTATCTTTGTCCCTATATATTTGCTTCCGCTTTTATAGAGATACTGTATGAGGAAAGGATTTCTTTACTTATTTACTTTTGCCGTTATCATTCTGTCGCTCGCTTCGTGCACTGCCACTAAGTATGTGCCGGATGGCTCTTATCTGCTGGATGAAGTCAAGATTCATACAGATCAGAAAAATGTCCGTCCTTCTTCCTTACGAATGTATGTGCGACAGAACCCTAATGCCAAATGGTTCAGTTTAATCAAAACACAGCTTTATGTTTACAACCTTTCAGGACGAGACTCTACTAAATGGGGAAATAAGTTCCTGAGAAGAATCGGGGATGCTCCTGTAATCTATAGTGAGACTGAAGCGCAGCGCTCGCAAGATGAAATTACAAAGGCAATGCGCAATATGGGCTATATGGCGGCCACAGTGAAGCGTTCGACTAAAATAAAGAAGAAAAAGATCAAGCTGTATTATGAGGTGACAGCCGGCGATCCTTATATTGTCAATTCATTAAAGTATGATATTCGTGATCCTAAGATTGCAGATTTTCTGAAGCAGGATTCCGCCAAAAGTCTGCTGAAAGAAGGAATGATATTTGATGTGAACGTGCTGGATGCCGAGCGTCAGCGAATTACTGACAAGTTGCTTCGGAATGGTTATTATAAGTTCAATAAGGATTATGTCGGTTATACGGCAGATACGGTTCGGGGTACTTATCAGGTAGACTTGACCTTGCATTTGCACGCCTACAGAGCGCATGTGAGCGATTCGGTGAAAGCACACCAACAATATTGGATAAATAAGATTAACTTTATTACGGATTATGATGTCCTGCAATCTTCTGCGCTGAACAGTATGGATATCAATGATTCTCTTCATTTTAAAGGGTACCCTATTTATTATAAAGATAAACTCTATTTACGCCCGAAGATGCTTACTGATAATCTTCGCTTTGCTCCGGGGGATTTGTTCGATGAACAGGATGTGCAGCAGACTTATTCCAATTTCGGACGTCTGTCCGCCTTGAAATATACCAATATCCGTTTTCTTGAAAATCAGGTAGGGGATACGGCGAAGCTTGACTGCTATGTGATGTTGACCAAGAGTAAACACAAGTCGGTAGCTTTTGAATTGGAAGGAACCAATTCAGCCGGTGATTTGGGAGCAGCAGCTTCCGTCTCTTTTCAAAACAGGAATCTCTTTCGCGGTTCGGAGACTTTTATGATCAAGTTTCGTGGTGCTTATGAAGTGATTTCCGGACTTCAGGCAGGCTATTCTAACAATAATTATACGGAATACGGGGTGGAGACAAGTATCAACTTTCCTAATTTCCTGTTTCCTTTTCTCTCTTCGGACTATAAACGGAAGATTAGGGCCACTACAGAGTTCGGATTACAGTATAATTATCAGATGCGTCCCGAATTTCTACGTACCATGGCATCGGCTTCATGGAGCTATAAGTGGACTCAACGCCAGAAAATACAACATTGTATCGATTTGATTAATATCGGTTTCCTTTATTTGCCGAGAATTTCGGAGAGGTTTAAGGATGATTTTATTAACAAAGGGCAGAGCCATATTCTTCAGTATAATTATCAGGACCGTTTGATTATTAATATGGGATATAGCTATCATTACAATAGTATTGGTGGTGCCATCATTAATAATACAATTGCTTCCAATTCATATTCCATCCGTTTTAATTTCGAATCAGCGGGAAATATCATGTATGCTTTATCCAAAGCAACGAATATCCGTAAGAATAATGATGGGGAATATGCTATTCTGGGCATTCCATATGCACAATATGTGAAAGGAGAATTTGACTTTTCTAAGAATATAAGGATAGATCATCGTAACTCGTTTGCGTTTCATATAGGTATGGGCATTGCTGTTCCTTACGGGAATGCGAAGACTATCCCGTTTGAGAAACAATACTTTTCCGGTGGTGCCAACAGTGTTCGCGGGTGGACGGTACGTGACTTGGGGCCGGGCTCTTTTGTGAGGGATGAAAATACCAATTTACTGGATCAGTCCGGTGATATCAAGCTGGATGCCAGCATTGAATATCGAAGCAAATTATTCTGGAAGTTTCAGGGAGCCATCTTTGTGGACGCCGGTAATATATGGACCATTCGTGATTATGACAATCAGCCGGGAGGAGTCTTTAAATTCGATAAATTCTATAAGCAAATAGCGGTAGCGTACGGATTAGGGCTTCGTCTGGATCTGGATTTCTTCATTCTTCGTTTTGACGGAGGTATGAAGGCGCTTAATCCTGTTTATGAAAAGGGGAAAGATCGTTATCCGATTATCCATCCTAAGTTCAGTCGTGATTTTGCTTTCCATTTTGCGGTAGGATATCCTTTCTGATCAATCATTGCTAATAAAAAAGGAGATGAAACTGGTTGTACGGTTTCATCTCCTTTTTGTTTATGGTATATGCTTTTAACGAGCGGCAAACATCAGGTTGCTCATAGTAGCCTGACGGGCAGCCATCATACCTTGAGCGTCCAATGTAACGTTCATTTTTTCGCCGTTTGGTAAGAACAGATCAGCAGTACCGTCGTTATTCATCTTTAGCAACTCAGAGCTTTCGCCGTTTGCAACTACATTCCAGGTATTAGCTTCTTTGTTGTAGATCAAATCCATAGAAGCTGTTTCGCCTTCCTTCGTAATTGAATAGCCATTTTCAAGTGTTTTAACCATATAGTTACCGTTTTCTCCTTTTACCTTCTTCACGTCGCCCACATTAGCCATCGGGTTGGAACCACTCCAGAATTCGATAGAGTTGATTACTAAGGCATCAGCAAGGTATGCTACGCCATAAACCGGAACAATGTTGAAAGCTAAAAATACAAGCTCATTTACAAATTTGTTTCCGACTCCTTGATTCCAGGAACTTAAACGGTTGAATAAGCCAAATGATCCAACACAGGAGCTGAATAATAAGCTACCACTAAGTACAACCGCTACTAATGTCAGTTTGCTTTTTTTCATGTTTACTTTACTTTTTGATTAATAAAATGTTGATAAATTCTCTTTTTAATAGATGCAAATATAACATTTTTAAATTAATCAAGGTTATTATTTCTTGTTTTTATATCATTTACGTTTGTTGTGTGCCAACTTGTTTCCAATGAAATGATCTATGGAAAATTTACCGGGTCCGGCAATGTACATTAATACAAATACTACTAAGTAGATGAATGCCAATTCTTTTACTGCAAATACGTCATTAGCATGGATGACAAAAAAGGCAACTATCATCGTAAAAATCATCGGGATCATTGCCAAGCGGTACAGAAAGCCGAAGATGAAGCCCATTGAACATACCAACTCACCAAAGATCGCCAAACCGAGGGATATGGAACTGCCCAGCCCGATCGGATCAGGAAAAGCCGTGGATAACTCCTGGAAATTGCTCCATTTCTGTATACCGTGGTTCATTAATAATATTCCGAAAATGATGCGGACTGCCAATAAAAACAAGGATACTTTTGTTGTATTTGGCTTTGTGGGGAATAAGAAATTATAAATCATAAGTCGTTCTTTTTATAAGTTTGCTTTTTATTTATATAAACATAAAAAATATTGAAATTGTTCTCTGAAAACGATAAAACATAGAAACAAAAAAAGATACCGGAAATAAAATGACTGATCAGCCGCTTTGTTTCCGGTATCTTTTGATAAGGACAGGATTTTCTTGTCTATTCTTTGTTTAGAATATAATGTTCGGCAAGTGCTCCCGTTATTTCTTGTTTGTCATCGTTTAACAGACGAACTTTGTTTTCTTCTACTTTATAATAAGATATTTCTCCACCTTCTTCTTTTAAAGTCAGGATATTACCTTCCAGTGTATAAGTTCCTTTTTCATCAAATGAACTGTCCCGGTCGATGTATACAGAGTGAAGAGTAAACGTCTTGTCAGGATTTAATGTCAGAGTTGTTTCAATGCCCGGACAGTCGGCAGCAGGAAAGACACCTTTATAGGTCCCTTCATAATCAAGCGATGTTTCGGCATTATGTATATCAGCCACTTGGGTTGCTGTACTGTCCGCACTTGTACTATTGTTTGTTTTCGCACTGTTTCCGCATGCTGCCAGAAGAAAGCAGGAACATGCCAGAATGATAACTTTTTTCATGATCGTTACTTTTAATAGTTTATCTAATTAAGTTTATAGTTCGTAAAGGTATAAATAATAAGTTGAATCCGGGCAATAAAAAGAACCGAACAACTTAATTTATGAATTTATAAACGGTCAATACTATCAGAGTACTTAGATAAACTTTATAATTGTATGTTAACATATAACTTACCATTTCTTTGAGAAGAGTTCAAGCAACTGACTTTTCTTCAATGGTTTGGCAAGAAATTCATTGCATCCTGCGTCAAGAGCGCTGATTCTGTCAGCATCAAAAGCATTGGCTGTAAGTGCAATAATAGGTATCCTATTATTAAACTCACGGATTTTGCGGGTTGCTTCCAGTCCTCCCATGACAGGCATTTTCATATCCATGAGAACAAGATCGAACTCTTCCTCACGTACTTTATTTACTGCTTCCGCTCCATTTTGAACATGGGTTAGATGGTAGCTTTTGAGAATATGTTGCACTAACGAATAGTTACTTTCATTATCTTCGGCAATTAATATCTTCAGTTCCTTCTTGTCGATTTCGTTCAAAGAAAGCTGGTGTTGCAATGGCAGTGAAATAGTTGGGTTATGTTCCTTCTGAGTGCTGATTTCACAAGGAATCCATGCCCAGAAAGTCGATCCAATACCGGGAGTGGAAGTAAATCCGACTTCTCCTCCGGCTCCTTCAATGATAGCTCTTGAGATAGCCAGTCCGAGTCCGGTGCCCTGAGCAAACTCATTGAGCTTCTGGAAACGTCCAAACACTCGTTCCTGTAATTCTTCCGGGATACCGACTCCGGAATCTTCCACATAGATCCGGATTCCTTCTCTTTCGATGCTGTATCCCATTTTTATATATCCGGATTTGGTGCATTTGACAGCGTTTGTAAGATAGTTCATCCATACTTGCTTGAGCCGGCTTCTATCCAGGAAAATCCAACAGTCCGGGCTGGAATTGTCCATTTGAAACTCAACATCCGGATTGGTAATCTTTGGCTGGATCATGGTATAAAGCTCGTTGCATACTTTGGCTAAATTGAATGTTTCTCTTTTGCGATCAAGAATTCCTGATTCAATCTTGGAAAGGTCGAGGATATCATTGATCAATCGCAATAACAACTCATTATTGGATTGGATGATGCTCATGTATTCTTCTTTTTCTGCCGGATCTTCAGAATATACCATCAGTTCGGAGAAGCCGACGATCGCGTTCAGGGGTGTACGTATTTCGTGACTCATATTGGCAAGGAAAGCCGATTTCAGGCGGTCGGAAAGTTCAGCTTTGTCTTTCAGCTCTTTTAGTTGCTGTGCCATTTTCTCCCATTTCGTATTGTTGACTTTAATACCGGTGTAGCGAATTACATTGCCTTTCTTGTCCCTTTCCACTGGTATGCCAGTAACAATGAGAGTCTGCCATTCTTTGTCCCATTTAGTTTTGGATCGGAATTTGAAGTTGAGATCTTTAGTTGTTCCTCCAATCATATAATTAATATGGTTGCGGACCTGCTCAATGTCTTCCGGGTGGGTGACATGCAGATAGTCTTCGGGTGTGATTGCATTTTCAGAATGGAAGTCATTCACGGGGTCATTAAATGCTTTGAATTGTTTGCTTTTTACTTCAAAATCCCAGTAAGACATGCCTACAGTCTTGAAGGTGAGCTGCATTTTGTAGTTTCTTTCTTCAAGTTCTTCATTCAGTTGATGAAGTTTGGAGATATTTTGTCTGAATCCGGTATATCGTACGTTGTTACCATATTCGTCTTTCTCGAATGGAACACCTATGATATTACAATATTGCCAGGATTCATCATACTTCGTTTGCATACGGCAAGTGAAGTTAATGGTGAGTTCCTTGCCTGATAGCATAGACTGTATGGCGTCATAGGATGAAGAACGGTCTTCAGGATGAATAACATCCATGTATCGTTGGATGGTCACCAGTTTATCACTGGCATAATCATTGATCGGGTCATTATAGGCTTCGAACTCTTGAGTCCGTACATCGAAATCCCAATGAATGATATTGCTGACTTTCATGGCCAGTTCACGCTTGGCGATTAATTCCTGCGTCTTCTTTACCATTTGCATTCTTTCCGTTATATCCAGTTGGGTTCCTATAATCTGCAATTTCCCAAAATGTTCGAAAGATAACCGCATCATGCTTTCATAATAGCGGTATTGCTTTTCTTCTTCATTATAGAAACGTAAGGTGATGTTTCCTTGCAGAATTTCTTTGTTGGTCAGTTGTGATAAAAGTTGTATTAAAGGTTCATGATCTTGTGGATGCAATATATTTAGAATCTGATCTAATGTCGTGTTATTTTTAGCTACAGGATCTCCATGTAATGGATTGAATGTTTTCTTATACACGTCATATACCCAAGATGACATAGAGGCCGCTTCCATTGCCATTTCCAGATTCTTTTTGCTTTCATCCGTACGAAATTCAGCTTCTTTTATGGCAGTCACATCGTTGGAAAGCAATATATGCCCGATGATTTCTCCCTCCTTGCTTCGCAGGGGAACAACCTTTGCTTCATAAATGATCGTGTTCTTATTTTGGGTAGAGAAGTATGCGTTGTCTTTTATCCGGTCAAAGTCGTATTCGAATTCCAGAACAATATCTTCGCCTCTCTGAATGCGATTTTTGAGAGTTTCGTCCATATAAGGACTATTAAAAAGATTGACGATATTAACCACAGTCGTTTTATCAGTGACTCCATACATCTGCAATGCATGTTCATTGATACTGCGCAAGATACCATTTGTGTCATAGATCTCAATACTCATTGGCAGACAAGCATAAATACTTTCTGCAAACAGAAGTTGATCTTTTGTTAAAGGGAATGTTTCTGGTTCTGAAGATGACATTACATTTTGGGTAGTAGGTTCTGTTTCACTTGGGTTCATTTGTCCTTTGTTTTTGTCTATGTATGATGCTCTGATTTGTTTGCTATTGATTAATTTATACAACTTCTTGATTGCTGCAAGAAGCTATATGTTCACAAACATACAATAAAAATATGGAATAAAGAAATTAACACTAATAAAAGTGAATGACAACTTTGCATTTGATTAATGTCAGGAAAGCATGAAAGGCATCTTTTCACTCTCAAGAAATCTATATTATATAAGGTGAAATACTAAAAGTGCTTGTCCGGGTCTGCATATTCTCGTTTTTATCTTTATCTTTGTAGGAAAATATAAAAATATGGCACAACATACTTATGATGAAGAATCGGTCCAGGAGCTGTTGGGCTGGGCGAAGAAGATGCTTGAAACGAAGAGTTACCCGACAGAAAA
>ERZ791871.2951-NODE-2951-length-10201-cov-3.024246_pt1 | contig 10201 bp, 6 predicted proteins | sample MGYA00510280_ERZ791871 | MGnify/ENA primary metagenome ERZ791871 (study PRJEB30046, sample SAMN00792111) | human gut metagenome | study: EMG produced TPA metagenomics assembly of the A metagenome-wide association study of gut microbiota in type 2...
CGTGCCGCTATGGATAAGTTCAAGATGGAAGCCGCCAACGAGGTGGGTGTGAACCTGAAGGAAGGCTACAACGGCGACCTGACCTCCCGTGAGGCCGGTTCTGTGGGCGGCCAGATGGTCAAGCACGTGTGTCCAGTACGAACCAGGACCTACCACCGGGCCAGCCGGAGCGCACCGGGCCACGAAACGGCCATTACATACCGGTATCAGGTGTCCCTGTAAGGGAGGTTTTCCTTGTATTACGTAGTATTTTTCGCATCTGGAAATGCCTTTCTCAATACGGATTTCCATGATACTCTGGGGATACCTTCCAGCCATAATAAACCGCAAAAGGGGATGGGATATCCGTTTGGATATCCCATCCCCTTTTGCCTTTGGAACATACCTCTAGATAGTATTTCATTTTACTGTTTACGGTAGGTATGGATCTGATCTGCAATCCGTTTCACGAAATCATCCGCTTCCGGTTCTGATGCATACCAAATATTTGCTTGCCCGAAACCGAATGGGATGGACTCTCCCGCCTTGTGACGGGGGACACGCCAACGGGATTCTTTCCGCTCCTCTACTGGCAGCAGCACACCTTTGTCCACTGGAGCCTGAACATTGAACCACCGTTCCCAGCTAGAACCATCTTCCTCATCGATCGGCAGAATCTGATAATAACGCCATACTGTCGCATCTTCATACCAGCCAACTACGCAGGTCGTTCCTGCCGAATCTTTTGGATTCCTGGCACACCAGACCACTGTGACATGCTCCGCATAATCCTGTGTTCGCCGCAGGGTGCATCCCCGAATTCGCTCAATCCGCGTCTGATTATTGGTATCTCCCCGCATCTTTGTCTCATAGCTGCCCAGATAGCAAACCTCTTCTGACAAGCCGTCTGCCTGTGTCACCGTGAAAGGTAGAAAATTGATCACCTCTCCCCCATCATGGTGCTTCGTCACGTAAGCCCCACCATTTCGAGGTACATCATCTCCCTGAACCCCCTGATACCGTTCCATCCACGCAATGTTACAAAACACGATCCGATCCCGGGCCGGTTTTGGCCGATGGACAGGGCTGGACTTCCGGCGGGTTTCGCCGGATTGGCGGAATTGCTCCAGCCACTTCTGCACCTGGGCATCCTCTGCGGTAATTGCGCCCATGCCAACACTGATTGGAAGAGAAAACATTCGCTCCGTACCATCCTGAAACCGCAGAGTAATACAGTCTTCTTTCTGTGCCGTCACCGTTCCTGTCCCATAGGTCCGGTGTTTTAGAATCATCCCATGTATATTCTGCGGCTTCATGGCAGGAGCTCCTTCCTATTTTCATATCTTTCGGTTTTTACCAAGATTTATCATTCGGTCCAGTCCGTCCAGCCCTCCGAAAAGTCAATCCTTTTACCTGCGGCTGTCGCTGGATTTGATACCGGCTCACAAACAACAAATCCTCTTCCCAGCGTTTACAGGCAGCGGGCATTCTGGTATGACGAATCCGGATGAATCTTGTAATCAATTCCAGGATTTCATGCTTGCTGGCACGTCCACTGTCCAGGATATAAGCCAAGACCGTCTGCCGATACTCCTGGGGAATACCCTCTCGCACAGAGTACCCGCACCGACTGAGCACCGTGTCCGGCCGGAAGTTCAGCCAGGAAGCGTTCTGCTGGCACAATTCCGGCGTCATGACGCACTCCAAAAGAATGCCACCGTACTTTTTGCAGTACTGCTGAAATGTAGAAAGATTCATATAATACTTCCCGCAGCCTGTACAGAACTGGACTGTCATCTGTATCGTCTTGTGGGTAATTGTTTCCACCAGCGCCGTTCGGTTCTGGATGGTATTCCGTCCATACTTCTTTTGACAAGCAGCACAATGGCAACGTTCCGCATATACCCAAACTTTGGTATTGGGTTCATAGGAGAGATTGAGTGGTATATCCGGTCCCTGTGCATCGTTCAGATTGTCCGTTTCCTGGAGAGCCGTGGGCTCCAGAGCTTTCGGTAATTTTCTGACAAGGATTTTTTCTCTGGCGCGGTTTCGCAATTCCAGCGGTGTATGACAGGACTTTGCGTCAAATACATAGACCATTCCAGGAGACACCCGCCGTAACAGATCAGTTTCTCCTTTCTGATTGATCAGCGGCACCTCACACTGGGCACAATACCCAACCTTTACAAAAGTGGTTTTATCGGCACGCTGAGCATGATACACTGCCACACGCAGAATCTGCTCTTCAAGTGTTCCGCCGCAAAATGGGCAGCAGTCGGAACCCTTCAAAAGTGGCAGAGTATAGCATTGGTATGGAAGTATGGACTGTTCCAGCCGCTCCCGCTGCACTTCCCGTTCCGATTGTCTCCGCTTCCATGCGCCATATTGCTCGCGCCTGCGTCGCGCCACAGCAAGGGCTTTTTTGTTATATGGGTTTTTTAAATCCTTCCGCGCTTTCTCTACCAGTGATTTCGGATCCACCCGCTGCACATACGGATCATCCTCCGGCGTTACAGCAGTAAGGTAACTCTTCAGGGAGCACACAAATCCGCGGGATCGGAGCGCATACACGCCCGAGATCCTAATGGGGAATCCATCCGGGGTAGTAATTTGATTCCAGGCATCTGCCACCACATCCTGCCCAGCAGACGGGCACTTTCTCTCTACACGGACCGGTGCATCACGCAGATGAATCGTGGGAATTTCAAAAAATGGACGGGATTTCTTGCCTCGATACTCCCGAAACAGTTTGGGGTTCCACACCACCGGTACCTCCAGCACCTGTGCATCAGGGTGCATGGTAATCTCCTGATGGTTGGTGTAGAACAATCGGCACTTCCGACAATAGCCCACATCTATCTCCCGGGACCATCCTGCTGAATCTGCAGCAACAGCCAGCCTCGTCTCCATCTGCTTTCCGTGAACCGGGCAAAACTGGGCCAAATTTGATGGCGGCAACATGCGTAGTTTCTCCGTCATATCATCCGGTTTACTTCCCGAAATGTTGGAATTCAACGGCGTCTGTGATTCCTTACCCAGCTTTCTCCTGGGCAGACTATTCGGCAGACAAACTACCGTTTTTCCAGAGAGGGTCATCCGCCCCTGAAATCCTGCTGTCATATGTTCGGTATAGCAGCAGTCACACTCCCGACAATACCACGCTTCTAATACACACGTCTGTACACGTTCTAAACTGCACCCATGAATGGGGCATATCCGCTCTGCCGGTCGGTCCCCATTTGCTGCATGTCCCATCGGACACTCCTCCTCTTTGAAGTGTAAACAGCGATATGCGCCAGCGCGGCCGTGATCTCGTCAGTCACACTTTCAATCCCGTTCCACAGTATAAGGCTGTGAAATACCTCCTCGATGCTGTTATCGGGCAGCTCCTGACAGTTTGTTCCTTTATCATGTGTTGCAAACCACGTTTTCCGCAATCCAGGCAGTAGCGCAGTTCATTGATTGTCATTACTGCTCCGCCGCCTCTTCTCAGTCAAAATCCGCTCCGCCAATTCCAAAGAACTTCTCAAAGAATCCTTTCAGTTTTTCAATCACTGTCTGTTTCTTCTTGGCCCTGGTGCCACCGCCGCCAAAGCGGGATACCGGCGGCATCAATTTATCGATGTCCGTGCCTGTGGTCTTAATCTCACCATCACGGAAGGCATTTTTCAGAAACTTTCTGGTTTCCAGCTCTTTGAGCTTTTCTTCCTGAATGATCTGTGTCAGCTCCTTCTCACGCTCCACTGTCACAAATCCGCGCCATTCTTCCATGACATCATCCACATCATTGATTCCAGCAATAAAGGTTTCAATGAGCTGTTTCTTGCTGCGCAGTTCAGGGCTGGCATCCACAGCTTTCTGGATGGTGATGAGGATCTCCTTATCATCACAGTGGGAATCATGGTATTTCTTCACCAGCATCAGGATGTAATCGATATTGATCTCGATCTGGCGGATAAGTTCGATCTCAAAGACAATGTCGTCAGTGATGTCCTCTTTCTCGCCTTTTGCACGGTTTACCCACTCATCCCGTAAATCCTGATATCGGCCCAGATAATCCTGCAGATCTCGTTCGGAGATCAATTCCTTGCCCTTGAATTCATCAAAGGGCAGCAGCAGGTTGCGCATTCGAAGGATGGCCCCAAAGAGGGTGATAAACTCTTTCTGATTCTGCTCTCCCTCGATCCTGGGTTCGGCAAGGGAGAACTTCTCTGTCAGTTCAGTGATCATATCCACATAGCCCGGCTTGTCCTTCCCGTCCTGGGTTGTGTAGCCGTAGTAATAATCATCGAACTTGTGTAGCAGGACAATGCCCCCGGCCTCTCGATCGCCAAACAGCGCAATGGCGGCATCCACCCGCTTTTGCAGGTTGCGGAAGCAGACGATATTGCCGAAGGTCTTAATGGAATTTAGGATGCGGTTGGTGCGGCTGAAGGCCTGGATGAGGCCGTGCATCTTCAGGTTCTTGTCCACCCAGAGGGTGTTCAGGGTGGTGGCGTCAAAGCCGGTGAGGAACATATTCACCACAATCAGCAGATCCAGTTCCTTGTTTTTCATCCGCAGGGAAACATCCTTGTAGTAGTTCTGGAACTTGTCGCTGTCAGTGGAGTAGTTGGTGTGGAACATCTCATTGTAGTCCCGGATGGCGGCGTCCAGAAAGTCCCGGCTGCTCTGGTCCAGGGCACTGGTGTCCTCACTGTTCTCCTCGTCCAGAATGCCGTCCGTTTCCTCCTCGTTGGCTCCGTAGCTGTAGATCGTTGCCACCCTCAGTTTTTTGGTGGGGTCAGCGGCCATCTGCTGTTTGAACTCCTGGTAGTAAAGCTTGGCCATATCCACCGAGGCCACGGCGAAGATGGAGTTGAATCCGCTGACTCGCTGCTTCTGCTTAATTTCCTCCACTGCGCCGTTTTTCCCGGAGGCCACCTCCGCAATGTTGGTGAGACTGTTGAACAGGTAGGTCTTGTTCCCACGGTAGGTCTTCTGGTCGAAGTGCTCCAGAATGTACCGGGTCACCAGTTCGATTCGCTGAGGTGCCATGTAGGCCTTCTCACGGTCGATATCCCAGACGCCCTTGTCGTCAATGTCCGGCTCAGCGTCCATGGTCTTGATGTAGTCCACCCGGAAGGGCAGCACATTCTTGTCGTTGATGGCGTCCACAATGGGGCAGGTGTGGAGCTGGTCGCCAAAGGTCTGGGCTGTGGTGAAGAACTGCGCTCCGCTGGCGGCCCGGGCGTTTGCCGCGAAGATGGGGGTGCCGGTGAACCCAAATAGGTGATACTTCTTGAAATTCTTGACGATGGCCGTGTGCATGTCGCCGAACTGGCTGCGGTGGCACTCGTCGAAGATGATGACCACCCGTTTCCCATAGACCGGATGATTCTTCTCCTTCTTGATGAAGGTAGAGAGTTTCTGGATAGTGGTAATAATGATGTGGGCGTTGTCATCCTCCAGCTGCCTTTTCAGGACGGCGGTAGAGGTGTTGCTGTTGGCCGCTCCTTTTTCAAAGCGGTCATACTCCTTCATGGTCTGGTAGTCCAGATCCTTCCGGTCCACCACAAACAGCACCTTGTCGATGTAGGGCAGTTGGGAGGCCAGACGGGCCGTCTTGAAGGAGGTCAGCGTCTTGCCGCTACCGGTTGTGTGCCAAATGTAGCCGCCGCCCTCGATGGTTCCGTACTTCTTGTAGTTGTTGGCGATCTCAATGCGGTTCAGGATCCGCTCAGTGGCGGTGATCTGATAGGGCCGCATGACCATCAGCATATTTTCCGAGGTAAAAATGCAGTACTGCGTCAGCACATTTAAAATGGTGTGCTTGGCAAAGAAGGTACGGGTGAAGTCGATGAGGTCGGGGATCACCTTGTTGTTGGCGTCCGCCCAGAAAGAGGTAAACTCAAAGCTGTTGCTGGTTTTCTGCTTTTTGGTCTTGCCGGAGGACGTCTCCCGGATGGCATTGAAGCGGGTGGAGTTGGAGTAGTACTTAGTGTTGGTGCCGTTGGAGATGACAAATATCTGCACATACTCAAACAGGCCGCATCCCGCCCAGAAGGAGTCCCGCTGGTAGCGGTTGATCTGGTTGAAGGCCTCCCGGATGGCCACGCCCCGGCGCTTGAGCTCAATATGTACCAGCGGCAGGCCGTTGACCAGCACCGTCACATCATAGCGGTTATCGTGGCGTGCCCCCTGCTCCTGGCTCACCTCATACTGGTTGATAACCTGGAGACGGTTGTTGTGGATGTTCTTCTTGTCAATGAGAGAGATATTTTTGGAGGTGCCGTCGTCCCGCCGGAGCACCTGTACATAGTCCTCCTGGATCTTCCGGGTCTTCTCCACGATGTGCTCGTTGGGGTTGGCGATGGCGTCGGAGAAGAACCGCTCCCACTCGCTGTCGGTGAACTGATAGCCGTTCAGGGCCTCCAGCTGGCGGCGCAGGTTGGCGATGAGGTCGGCCTCCTGGTGGATCTGCAGATACTCATAGCCCTGCTGGGTGAGCAGATGGATGAACTCACGCTCCAGGGCAGCCTCGCTCTGGTAACTGTCCGAGCGATTTTTCACCGGCTCGTAGGAGGTGACGACGGTATTTTCTGTCGTGGCAGCAATAATATTAAAAGAATTCATTTTAGCACATCTCCAGAAAACATATCTCCTGAAAATTCCATCAGTTTCATAAACAGCGGACTTTTTTCAATGGGAATAGCGTCAACAAAAAGCAGAGAAGTATTTTCCCAAACGGTTAGAACAAATCGGTGCGAATAGAGAAAGCAAAGATAGCTATCTCGATTTGGACGAAGTTGGGCTCGATAGGTTAGAACTTGGCGAAAATCTGCTTCAATACCCTGTATGGCAATATCCTGCCCCAGCAAAATATCATTGTTTTCATCGAAGTAGATATTGTACGGGAAAAATAGAAATAAATTTTTATCGGTTTCGAGAGTCTTCATCAATTGGATAATATCATATTCGGCTTGATTATCACCAAGTTCTCGCTTGCGAATACGCAGCAAATCCTCTAGAGACAACGAGCGTAACGCAGCGAAAATTCTTGTGGCCTGAATTGGGCGATAGTTTTTACAATGGCTACCAACTCTTGAACCGCAATAATAAGTTACGCCTTTATCATAAAAAATTTGTGGAGAAAAAATGCTTTTAGCCTGTAATTTGGATTTGCTGGCAATCAACTTGAAATCCAGTTCATAATAGGTGGAAATGCAATCACATTCTCCATGAGCTTCGCTAAAAGGGTTGACGTAGGATTCGCCTTTGGATTTGTCCAAAAAGAATGGTGTTTCATTGACAATCTCCAGCAGATAATCGCTGTAACGATAAGGACCGATTCCTTGAATAAAATGATCAACTATCATCCCAGATGGTAAGATGTCGATCTTCATGTCTTCATATTGCATCTTCATGTCTTCGCTTTGAATGTCATCAGCTTGTCCCGATAGTATTCGTACTGCTTGCGGCGGGCTTCAATCTCGGCGGGCAAGCCGCTGGTTAGGTCGTTGCAGAGGGTGTCAAAGCGGTCAAGGATGGAGATAATGCGGCTTTGTTCTGAACAATTTGGTATGACTACCTTGAAATTTTGCAGCATAGGCAATGTAATATAGGGTACAGACCCTTTTTTTGAATGGATCATGATATATTCCCTTAGGTACGCTTTTAGATAAAATAACAAGTATTTTGTATCCACACCTTGGAAATTAGCTAATACATAAGTTCGTTGATATGCATTAAATTTACCTGAGTAGTAGTTGATATGCCCTACTTGGCTACCGTTCCCTGATACTAAAATTGCCTCTGTGTCAAACGCGTATTTATCAATTCGATACGGTTTTGCATCGCAAGTAAAAAACGGGTATTCACCATCTTCCACCATAGCGTTGGCATTTAATTTCCCAGTTGTAATAGTTTTACAGAGTTCACCTAATAATTTTGTCTTTATTCCATATTCACGGAGCAATTTTTCACGGTAATACTCATACTGCTCTCTTCTTGCAGTGAGTTCTGCGGTGAGTTCTGCGGTGAGTTCTGTGAACTGATCCAGAATCCGCACAATTTCCCGCTGGATTTCCAGAGGAGGTACCGGAATAGTGTATGCTTTTACATTGGCATCAGAAATCGAAGGATAGCTGGCCCCTTTCTGGTTCTTCTCAACATAAGCAAAAAAATCTGTTGATGTGATCTGATGATAGATCCAACCAGGCAAAACGAGTTCATTTGCTCTCAAAACACAAAATCCTGTGCTGCAGATTTGACTGTCGTAATTATCATCAATCATGCAGTATCGTTTCAGCATAGGCCGAGTTGTACCTAAAAGAATATCATTTGCCTTAACAATTTGCTGTGCACGACTTGGTGCATTATCAGCTATAATTGTTTGTGTTCCTGTTATCCGATTTGTTTCTCTGTCAACAGAAGATAAGTCGATATACTGATACTCTTTTGAAGTCGAGCTCCATTTAATATTTTCTATTTTCTTTGTGCATTGTTGCAGGCTCTTATACTCCACTCCATCCGGGCAAAGCTGCTGAATCAGCTCATCTACTTCAGACATTTTGCACCTCCGTAGTCAAGTCTGTACAGGATGTACTTTCTAACCATCTGATGTATTTTTTCCATACACGAATATGCTCAGTAGCAGATGCCACGGTTGTGCTGGCACCTGTTGTTGTATCCGCAATCCGCACATATAAAACCCCTTGCTTGACTGCAATTTTGTTGTCGTCGTACGGATACGGAATGTCTTCTTTACTTATAAACACGCCTGGAATATGGTTGACTACGATCACATAAAGCCAACGGCTTGCGTTAATTTGTATAGGGATATACTCACATTGCGGATGGCTAATCAGCATATGACTTGAAAGTTTTTCCGTCAATTGGGCACTAAACTGTTTCATCTTCTCAATATCTTCTGCCGACAGCCCATGTACATTCCATTTGCCTGGCAAATAAATATAATTGGCATCTGTATTTAATCTTCGACGATCATCTGTAGACAAACGGATTTTATTTTCTTGCAAGTGAGTGTTTGGCTCACTTACTCCCACAATAATATACGATTCCCCGTCATACTCGCTGTTGGAAAAAGCCAATATATCCTTGATTATATCTGGTATTTGATTCTCATGAATTGTTTTTTTGAAGTCCCAATAAAGGCCTTCGTTTACATTTTCTAACAAAGGGCGAATCTTTCTATACACTTCTTGTTCAGTCATGTGCCATCACCCTTCGATATCCGCAATGATCTTATCAATCTCCGCCCGTAGTACTTCTTCCCGAGCTACTATCTGGGCGATTTCGGCGTTGAGCTGCACGATGTCGATCTTCTCTCGGGTATCCTCGACCTCCACATAGGTGGAAACAGAGAGGTTATACTCCTGCTCCTTGATCTCCTCGTAGTTGGCCAGATGGGAGAAGTGGGCCTCCTCGGTGCGGTTTGCAAAGGTATCTACAATGCGGTCGATGTTCTCCGGCGTCAGTTTATTGTTATTGGTCACCTTGATGCATTCTTTCGTGGCATCGATGAACAAGGTCTTATTGTCCACTTTGTTCTTTTTCAGCACCATGATGCAGGTAGCGATGCTGGTGCCGAAAAACAGGTTGCTGGGCAGCTGGATCACGCAGTCAATAAAGTTATTGTCGATGAGGTACTGGCGGATCTTCTTCTCCGCTCCGCCCCGGTACATAATCCCTGGGAAACAGACGATAGCGGCGGTACCATTGGCCGCCAGCCAACTGAGGCTGTGCATGATAAAGGCAAGATCTGCCTTGCTCTTGGGGGCCAGCACACCGGCAGGGGCAAAACGGGGGTCGTTGATGAGCAGCGGGTTATCGTCCCCGGCCCACTTGATGGAGTAGGGGGGATTGGAGACGATCAACTCAAAGGGCTCGTCGTCCCAGTGCTGAGGGTTGGTCAGGGTGTCCTCACAGGCAATGTCGAACTTATCAAAACCGATGTCGTGGAGGAACATATTGATACGGCACAGGTTGTAAGTGGTGATATTGATCTCCTGTCCATAAAAGCCATTACGCACGCCGTCGCGTCCCAACACCTTCACCGCTTTCAGCAGCAGAGAACCGGAACCACAAGCAGGGTCATACACTTTGTTGACCTCGGTCTTTCCCACGGTGCCCAGACGGGTCAGTAACTCAGACACATCCGCTGGGGTGAAGAACTCGCCGCCGGACTTGCCGGCATTGCTGGCATACATGGTCATGAGAT
>ERZ791871.2961-NODE-2961-length-10184-cov-3.124691_pt1 | contig 10184 bp, 7 predicted proteins | sample MGYA00510280_ERZ791871 | MGnify/ENA primary metagenome ERZ791871 (study PRJEB30046, sample SAMN00792111) | human gut metagenome | study: EMG produced TPA metagenomics assembly of the A metagenome-wide association study of gut microbiota in type 2...
GCTGATAGTTTGCCGTCTGTCTCAACAGGCATCTCTCCTTTTCTCCGGGGCCGCTCCGGCGCATGGTTTTTCCCGCGCCTCCGGCCCCGGTGCTTTTTTGAAAACGCCTGTGGTGAGCAAATTTTTCTAAGCGGGCGGCGGCGCGCGTTCCGCCGCCCGCCCAGGGTTTGCCGGTCCGGGCAGAGCGGACCCGTTCCGGCCAAGGGGGCAAGGCCCATCGTCGAGGACGCCTCCTTTGGTATCGCTCCCGCAGAAAAAGCCTTACACCAAGGGGTGTAAGGCTTCGCTTTCGTGCACGCTTCCGTGCAACAGACTTTCAAAAAACTTTTTCCCGTCCCCGTGCATGTTTCCATGCACGAAACCCCTTGCCCTACACGTATGTGTAGGGCAAATTTCTCCCGCTGCCTTTTTTGCCGTCTGTCTGCGGCGGGAGAAAACGCCCGGAAAGGGGTAGAGCATGAAAAAAACGCAACACTATGGCCTCTGCCAGTGGGATGCAGAGGACCGCATCCTGCGGGAGGATTTTAACAGGGACAACGCAACACTGGACGAAACCCTGGCGGGGCTCAGTCCCATTGTCAGGCTGCTGGATGTGACCACGGAGACGGACGCTAAGGAGGTGGACCTGGACCTGACAGGCATCGACTGGTCCCTGTACCGGGAGGTGCAGGTGTGGTGCCGGATTACTACCACCACCACTTCCTCCGCAGATGGTGTTTCGATCCGTTTGAACAAAAGCAGCGATTACCACGATTCTCTGGGCAACTCCACATCTGATCTGGCCGGGTTTGCGGTCGCGGCCGGCGGAACAAGCGCGGGAAGGCTGGTCCTTTACGGAGCGCAGCAGATCGCTGGCTTCATGAGAGGAATTTCCTCTCAAAACAGCCGTATCTTTGATACCTCCGCCAGTTCTCTGCTGTCTCTTGAAGCCTGCCAAACGCTGAATTTCATCATGTCCACCGGCAAAATCAAGACCGGTTCTGAATTGATAGTATACGGGGTGAGAAAATGATCATTGATGTATTGGTCTGCCGGGCCGATGGGTCTCAGACTCTGGAAAAACAGGAAGTCCCGGAGAATTGGTTTGAAATCTCCTCTGTGCACGCTGATCTGTCGGAGGAAAAATAAACGACACAAAAGGCCCGCACCGAAAGGTGCGGGCCTTTTGCTGTGTCAAACGCTTACGCGCTTTGTAACATCGGTTGACCTGTCAATCAGGGAGTGACAGTCACAGAGACAGGGATGACGAAGGTCACGCTGTTAGTGCCCTTAGTCACGGTGATCTCCACGGTGGTGTTGCCGGTAGCCACGGAGGTAACCTCAACAGTGTTGGTGGTGTAGCCGGTGGCATCAGCAGAAGAGGTGCTGACGGTAGCAACGCCGGTGCCCTTGGAGACAGCACTCACGGAAATGGCATCAGCGGTCTTGGTGGTCACCTTGATCTCACCCTTGGTGCCAACAGTACCAGAGATGGACAGGGAAGCCTTGTCAATGGTCACAGGCATGTGAGCGGTGATGTACACAGCGTCAGCAACCTGCAGGCCGGAGACGACCTTGTAGACCACGGTGATGGTGTCGCCCACAGCGATGGTGGCATCGGTGACAATGTTGTTCTTGTCGCTGATGTCGGTGATCTTGGTCTCGGGGGAGATCACGAACTGCTCCTTGTTGTCAGCGGAGACCATGACGTTGTCATTGGAGGACACGCCCACGGCCACGTTGGCCTTGTAGTCGCCGTTGGTGCTGCCGCTGCCGACAACGCCGGCGGTGGCGGGAGCCAGATCATAGACGCCGGCCAGGACGTTGTTGGCGGTGTCGCCAGCGAACTGGGCCTCATTGTAGGCGTACTGGTACACGCCGACAGCAGGCAGAGAGGTCTGCGCGCTGGCGATGGTGACCTTGGCGCCGTTCATGATGACGTCATAGTAGTAGATGGGATCGCCGTTGGCATCCTGAGTGTAGCCGACCCAAGTGGTGCTCAGAGAGTACACATAGTTGTCGGTCAGGCTGTTCTCAGCCTTGGCAGCGATGACGACGAAGGTGGCATAGTTCACGCCGCTCTTGGTCTCATAGGCCACGGAAGCATCCTTGGCGGAGGTGATGGAGGGAGCGTTGGACTTGCCGGTGTAGGTGGTCACGTTGCCGTTGGCGGGGTTGTAGTACATGAAGACGGTCTCGTCGGTAGCGTACACAATACCGCCGCTGGTGGTGATGACGGAGTAGCCCTTGGTGAAGCTGTTCACGGTGGTGGCATCCGTATCATAAGCGCCGTAGGGAGCAACCAGCTCGGACAGCACGATCTCGCCGTTGGCATTGATGCTGTAGCTGTACAGCTCCTCAGCAACAGCCTTGGTGCCGTCGCCAGCGTTCTTCTGATAGGCGGCGTCATCGGACTTGCTGGAGATATTGTAGGTAGCGATCTTGCCATCGCTGGTCAGGACCTTGGCGATGTTCTCCATCTGGAAAGCATCCTCGCCCTTGGCGATGATGTAGGCGTAGTCAGAGACAGCGCTGTCCTTGACCTTCAGGCCGATCACGTTGCCCACGTTGTCCAGGAAGAAGGTGTAGGTGCCCTTGTTCAGGGTGAAGCTGCCGTTCTGAGCAATGTCATCGCCCAGAGCCACATCCTTAGCAGCGGCGAAGATGAAGTTGTAGTTGTACTTCACGCCGTCCACGGTGACAGAGCCGTTGTTGTTGTGGGCGTCATTCTTGTAGAAAGCGGTGACGGTACCCTCAACAGTCTGAGCCTTGACCATGTCCAGGGGCTCCTGGAAGCCGGCGGAGGTGTTGGAGGAAGGAGTGATCAGGATGTAATCGCCCTTGGCGAAGTTCTCGGTCTCCACCTTGTTGACGGTCAGAGCGCCAGCGGAACCGGCACCCTCAGCGTAAACAGTCAGGTTGACGCTGCGGTTGGTGGAAGAGGTAGCGGCGTTGACAGCCTCGACCTTAGCCAGGTAGGGGATGGTCACAACGATCTTCTCCACGTTGCCGTCGAAGACCCAAACGCCGTTAATCTGCTCCTTCACGTCAACGAAGTTGACGGTGTAGCCCTTGCCGATGTACTTGGTAGCCACGGACTTCAGAGCAACGCTGGGATCCCAGTTACCCTCATTGGTGCCGTTGACATACACGGGAACATTGGCATAGACGTTGCCGGTGACATCCCAGCTGTAGGCGTTGAAGAGCTGATTGCCGGTCAGGCTGGAATCAGTCTCAGTGCCGATGATCTTGTCGGTCATGTAGTAGCCGGTGATGACCTTGCCGTTCTGTCTCCAGGCATGGGTGTTGTAGCCGTAGCCATCCTGCTTGCCAGTGGTGGTCAGGCCGAAGATGTTCTCAGCCAGAGTGCCCAGCAGGGTCTGGGTCATCATGTTGTAGGCGGTATAGGTGCCCAGCAGGCTGGAATAGGTAACCAGGTTGGACTTCAGAGCATTGAAAGCAATCTGAGTGGCGTTGTCACGGTTGATCAGGCCAGCGGTGACAGTGGCGTTGTCGAACAGGCCGATGGTGGCGCCGTCACGGGCCACATTCAGAGCCCAGTTGGTGCCCACATACTCGTCGTTGACGCCGTAGCCCAGCACACCCAGCAGCATCTTGGCGAACTGATAGCCGGTCAGAGTGCCCTTGGGCTTGAAGGTGCCATCCTTGTAACCGTCGATGATACCGGCGGACACGCAGTAGCCGATGTAGCCGGCAAACTGGCTGGTGGCGGGGACATCGGGGAAGGGAGCGCTCTCGGCGCCCAGCTTGGAAGCGGCATCGTTGCCAAGAGCCATAATGGCAATGATCTTGGCGGCCTGCTCACGGGTGATGGTCTTTTCGGGACCGAAGGAACCATCCTCGTAACCAGTGATGATGCCGATCTTGTTGAAGAGCTCAACGGCCTCTTTGTGCTCGATGCTGTTCACATCGGTGAGGTCCTTGAACTCGGTGGCACCGGCAGAGATGGTGACCAGAGACATGGTCATGACCAGAGCCAGCACCAGAGAAAGGAACTTCTTCATGGTTTTCCTCCTTGCATATTTACCGGAAAGACGGGCAGAATAGCATTCTCACCCCCCTTTTCTCTACCTACATGTCGAGCGGCAAACCCTTGCGCCCCAAGGGATTGCGGATTCGACAAATTCTGCGGGTAGACAAAAAGGTAGGACGGGAGGTCTGCCTGAGGGCGTTTTGCGCCCGCAAAGCCTTGCGCCGCAAGGGGTTCTTGGGTAGACATTTGGTAGACATGGAATGGCGTTCGACCGGTTCCCTCCAAATTCGACCCCGGAACGGCGCACGTTTCATCTTTACAAAGTGCCTCCTGCTTCGCAAAATCTTAACACTACATAAAGGAGGATTGACCCATGGCAAGAAAAACCGTATCCCGCAACATCGCCTACGACGAAACCAAGCAGTGCTACTATGTGACCTTTCACTACGGCACCGATGCCTCCGGGCGCCGGGTCAAACGCACCCGGACCTACCATGACCTGGGCGTGGCGCAGACGGCTCTGCGGCAATTTGAGCAGCAGCGCCGCCGCCTCACCGTGGCTCATATCACCATGGAGGTCACGCTGGAGGAATGGCTGCACTACTGGCTGGAGAAGATCGTCAAGCCCAACCGAGAGCGCTCCACCATCTACGGCTATGAGAACATCATCCGCAACCATGTGGTCCCGGAGCTGGGCTCCACGCCGCTTTACTGCCTGGAGGCCGTCCAGATCCAGCGCTACTATACCCGAATGTTGGACAAGGGTCTGAGCCCCAACAGCATCCGCAAGCACCACATCCTGCTCCACACGGCGCTGAACACCGCCGTGCGGCAGAAGGTGCTCATGGAGAACTGCATTGACAGCGTGGTGCCGCCGCAGGTGACGGAGCCCAAGCACTACTTTTACGACGCCCAGCAGCTTCACCAGCTCTTTCGCCTCTCAGAAGGCCATCCGTTGGAGCTGGCGGTGAAATTGGCGGGATACCTGGGTCTGCGCCGCAGTGAGATCTGCGGGCTGAAATGGGACGCTGTGGACCTGGAGAGAGGGGTGCTGTTCATCTGCGCCGCCCGGACGGCCGTGGGCGGCGTGGCAGTGGACAAGGGGCCCAAGACCGCCTCCTCGGAGCGGCATCTGAGCATCGGCGCCATTCCCGACCTGCGGCAGCTGCTGGAGCGGCGTTGGGAGGAGCAGTGCCGCCAGCGGGAGCTGCTGGGGGAGGCGTACAATCCGGGGAACTACGTGCTGGTGACGGCAGAGGGCGTGCCCTATCAGCCGGACTATGTCTCCGGGTGGTTCTCCCGGTTCATCCGACGCCACCGGCTGCCGCCGCTGACGCTTCACGGCCTGCGCCACAGCTTTGCCAGCGTGGCCAACAGCCAGCGCATTCCCCTCTTTGATATCGGTAAGGCCCTGGGCCACAGCAACACGACCACCACCAGCCGCATCTATACCCACCTCTTTGACGACACCCACCGGGACATGCTCAGCCAGGTGGCAGGCGCCATCGCCAACGATCTCGAGGAATATCAGCGGGCCTGAGGGCCGAAAAAACAGGGGCCGTCCGGCGGGACGGTCCCTGAAAAATTTCTTTTTTGGGCGTGCATGGGAAGGTGCACGAAAGGGGGTGCTCTACACGTTGTGTAGAGCAAATTTTTTAAGGGGATGAGAATTTGAGAAAGACGGCAAATTACGACTTGTGCCAGTGGGATCCGGAGGACCGCATCCTGCGGGAGGACTTCAACAGCGACAATGAAAAGATTGACGCGGCCATTGCCGACGCCGGGTTTCTGGCCAAACTCCTGGATGTCACCACTCAGGAACCCTGCACCCAGCTGGACCTGGATGTCAGCAGTATTCAGTTGGACCGGTATGCCAAACTGTTGGTTCGGCCCATGCTGCGGGTAAGCAGTCGATCTGACACCGCTCAGATTTTGATTCGAAGCAATCAGTATACTACATACAGAGATGGAAGCAGCTACGGGTACTCCGCCTGCTTGGCTCGCTGCTTCGCTTCACCGCAGGATGCAGGAAGCGGAGGCGGCAGTGAGATCACCCTGATAGAAGCCACCATGCATCTGGTGGCCATTACGGATTTCTTTTCGGGGATCACCTCCACAGAGCAGATCCCATTTTATCAGCGGGAAGTCTATTCCTGGTACCGCAGCGGAGCAGGAAATGCGCTGATCCCTCTGGAGACTCTGAACTTCTACAATCCGGACGGGGTCCAGATCCTGGCGGGAAGCAGAATTTTGATTTACGGGGTGAAAAAATGATCATCGATGTGTTGGTATGCAGAAGTGACGGAACGCAGGTTCTGGAGCAGCGTGAGGTGCCGGAGGACTGGTTTGCTCCCGCTCCCGCAAAGCAGCCGGAAGAAACAAAGCAGTAAACGGCAAAAAGCCCGCACCGAAAGGTGCGGGCTTTTTGTTATCACAACACAAATGTGTTGGATATGAGTCAAACCGATTAAGCCTTGGCGTTGATAGCCAGCTTATAGGTGGTGCTGACGGGTCTGTGACCCTCAGCCTGAGCAGTGACGACCACGGTCACGATGCCGCTGTAGTCGCCGTCAACCAGGGTGTAGGCAGCAACACAATCAGTGCTATCATCGTCAAACACAGTGGTGGACACGGCCTTGCCGGCGCCGGACACGTACACGGTAATGCGGGTGTTGGCAGCCTTGGTGGCGGTCACAGTGAAGACCTCGCCGGAAACAGCACCGGTAACAGTATTCTTGTTATCGTTGTTGCCCACGGGATTCAAAGTCTGCGCTGTAGCAGCGGCTGTGCCGTTGATGTTAGCGGACTTATCGACCTGAGCATTCACCGCAGGAGCAGTGGTATCACCAAGAGTGCCCTCGGCAGCGTGAGCGGTGATGTAGATGGTCTTGGCCACATACAGGTCGCCGGTCTTGGCGTACACCACAGTGACGGTGTCGCCGGTAGCCAGAGTGGCATCCTTGGCAACGATATTGCTGGAATTGGAGATGTCAGCAATCACGGTGTCGGGAGTGATGACATACTGATTGAGAGCGGCGTCGGGATCCACGGTGGCGAAGACGGTGTTGTTGGTGATCACGCCGACCTTCACGCTGGTGGTAACATCACTCTTGGCCTTCTCCATGGTATACTCGCCGGACTCAACGCTGTTGGGCTCGTCGGACACGAAAGCCTTCTCATCCAGAGCATAGGCATACACGCCCACGCCGTCAGTGGTGGGCTGGGTGTTGGAGGAGGCGATCACGGTCTTCACACCGTCCTTCAGGACGCTGTAGTAGTAGACAGGATTGCCGTTGACATCCTTGGAGTAGCCGATGACGGCGGAGTTCAGGACGTAGACATAGTTGGTGGTCATGGTGGCCTCAGCGGCGTCGGTCAGCACCACGAAGGTGGCATAGGGAGAGCCGGTGCGGCTGTTGACAACCACAGAAGCGGTCTTAGGCTTGCCGTTGGAGATGGAAGGAGCATTGTCCTTGCCCGTATACAGGGTGACGGTGCCCTTCTCAATGTTCAGATAAGCAAACACGGTGGCGTCGTTGACATAGGCAACGGCGGACTTGCCGTTAGCGGTCTGATAGGTCAGCAGAGTGCTGCCCTTGGTGAAGCCGGTAACCTTATCGCCGCCGACCACGCCGGTTCTGTCGGTGTAAGCCTCCTGAGAGTAGGGAGCAGTCAGAGCGGTCAGGACGATCTGGCCGTCGGTGTTGATGCTGTAGGCCCAGATAGTGCCCTTGACAGCAGCGCTGCTATCATTGCCTGCCTTGCCATCCAGATCGCGGGCAGCGTTGTCAGAGGTGCTGGCAACAGTGTAGGTAGCGATCTTACCGTCGCTGGTCAGGACCTTGGCGATGTTGTGCTGCTGGAAGGCATCCTCGCCCTTGGCAATGATGTAGGCGTAGTCGTTGATGGCATCCTCCTTGACCTTGGCGCCGATCACGTTGCCGCAATCATCCAGGTAGAAGGTGTACAGGCCCTTGTTCAGGGTGTAGCCGTTCTGAGCCAGATCGTCGCCCATGGCGATGTTGTCGCCGTTGGCAAAGATCCAGTTGTAGCCGTACTTGACGCCGTCCACGGTGACGGAACCGTCGTTCTTGGCAGCGCCGTTCAGGTAGTAAGCGGTGACAGCGCCGTCGAAGGACTTAGCCACCTCCATCTTGGCGGGATCGGAGAAGCCGCCGGAGGTATCGCCGTCGGGAGTGATGAGGATCATGTCGCCCTTGGCAAATTCCTCGGTCTCCACACCGGTAACGGTGAAGGCGGCCTTGGCACCGGACTTGGCGGCATAGACAGTCAGGTTGACACTGCGGTTGTTGGAAGCGGTCGCAGCCTTGACAGAGGTGACCTCAGCCAGATAGGGAGCGCTGATGATGATCTTGTCCACCAGGCCGTCCTTGTCGACGGCGGTACCATTATAGCTGTAGGCAGTGTCAACGAAGTTGACGGTGTAGCCCTTCTGGATCAGCTTAGCAGAGGCGTTCTTGACCTTCAGCAGGTCCTTGGCGTCCACGCGGCCTTTATTAACGGTGGCGTTGCCGTTGGCCTGAGCGAAAGCGGTGGTACGATCGGTGTTGTTGAAGATGATCTCCACGCCGTTGTCATCCCAGCTGTAAGCGTTGTAGATCTGGTTGCCGGTGAGATCAGAGTTGGTCTCGGTGCCCAGAATGGTATCACGCACATAGTAGTTGGAGATGATCTTGACGCCCTGCTTCCAAGCGGTGGTGTTGTAGCCGAACTTGTCGACCTTCACGCCGGTCGGAGTCAGGTTGAAGACATTGTAGGCCAGAGTGCCCAGCAGCTCCTGCTTGCCCAGATTGTAGGTGTAAGCAGTGTAGGTGCCGAACAGATCAGACCAAGCAACCAGGTTGGCGGTCAGAGCGTTAAAGGCAACCTGAGCGGCATTGTCGCGGTCGATGGGATCAGCGGTGACGGTGGCCTTGTCGAACACACCGGTCTTCACGCCGTCACGAGCCACGTTCAGAGCCCAGTTGTTGCCCACATACTCATCCTTGACGCCATAGCCCAGCACGCCCAGCAGCATCTTGGAGAATGCATAGCCGGTCAGGGTGTTCTTGGGCTTAAAGGTGCCGTCATTGTAGCCGTTGATGATGCCAGTGGACACGCAGTAGCCGATATAGCCGGCAAACTGGCTGGTGGCGGGGACATCGGGGAAGGGAGCCTTCTCCACGCCCAGCTTGGAGGCAGCATCGGTGCCCAGAGCCATGATGCAGATGATCTTAGCAGCCTGCTCACGGGTCAGGGTCTTCTCGGGATGGAAGGAACCATCCTCATAACCGGTGATGACACCGATCTTGTTCAGGACTTCGACAGCTTCGGGATGCTCAATGCTCTTCACATCACCGAAGTTCTCGAACTCCGTGGCACTAGCACTGACAACGACCAAAGACATGGTCATCACCAGAGCCAGCACCAGAGAAAGGAACTTCTTCATGGTATTCCTCCTTAAAAATTTACCAGTAAATGGGTAGAATATAATTCTCACACCCCTTGCTGCCTGGTATAGCAAAACCGGAAAATCCTTGGGCCGCAGCGGTTTGCCGGTTTCGTCATTTTGACAGGTAGAACGCGGGGTAGGACAAAATGTCTACCTGGGGCCGTTTTGTGCCCGCAAACCCTTGCGGCGCAAGGGCCTCTTGGGTAGACATCGGGTAGACATCCTCTGGATTTGATTCGACAAATTCCGCTCTGGGAGCATCTGAAACGGGATGTTACAGCTCAAAAGCGGAAATCAAAACAGGAGCCGTCCCAGCGGGACGGCCCCTGAAAATTTCTTTTTTGGGCGTGCATGGCGGCATGCACGAAAGGGGGTGCTCTACACCTTGTGTAGAGCAAATTTTTTGAGGGGATGAGAATTTGAGACAGACGGCAAACTACGGACTCAACCAATGGGACCCGGAGGACCGCATCCTGCGGGAGAATTTCAACGGCGATAACCAGAAGATCGACGGGACTTTACAGGAATTTCAGGGGGCGCTGCCCTATGTCAAGCTGCTGGATGTGACCACAGAGGCGGAGGCGCAGCAGGTGGATCTGGACGTCTCCCAGATCGACTTTTCTCCCTACCGGCGGTTTGAGCTGGAGGCGGAGATTGCAACGGACGGAAAAACGATGCGGGTTCTGGTAAACGGCCTATCTGAAGGGTATCTGTACCACAACACCAACAATGGAAGAGAGCTGTCCTGCAACTATCTGG